>WNFI01694201.1_pt1 | contig 22117 bp, 23 predicted proteins | sample 5400471 | NCBI WGS metagenome assembly WNFI01 (sample SAMN13153348, study PRJNA577476) | soil metagenome | isolation source: 100 cm saprolite on Douglas fir-dominated hillslope | place: USA:California | collected 2013-09-17
GCGAGGGGAGAAATACAATGAAATTTTTCATCTCCGTATTTGGGCTGGTCCTCTATACCCTCCTTTTCTTCGCGATTCCCATCTACCACCTGGTGACAGATCGCGACATGCGGCCAGCGCTCACAATCAATTTAGATAGCTTGTCGATGCTTGTGGGGTTACTGGGAATCGCCGTGATCACCTCGGTGGCGTCTCTTCATCGAAGGATCGCGTCACTGGAGAAAACTGCCTCGACGGGACCTCAGGGCAGCAAGGTTTAGCGCAGGGACACCCGGACCGGCGCGCGTCACGGTTTTTTTGAGTCGCGGAGCTAAAAGCCAAAAAGCCTGTCCGCACCAATTACCAAGCCAAGAGTAAAGGCGGCGATCACCACTTCGCCGATGGCGCCAACCAAGAACGGCCGGAGGCCCTGCTTGCGCATATCGCTGAAGTTGGTGCGCAATCCGACCCCCGCAAAAGTGAGCAAAAACGCCCAGCGCGAAAGATTGGCGAGTGCTCCGACCTGATCCTTGTTGAAGAAATGATAGGTGGCGAGGACCGAGATCAGCAGGAAGCCGAGGACAAACTTCGGGAACTTCTGCCACAAGAAGGCCGCCTTGTTCCCTACCGCCTTGGCTTGGCCCTGGCTGGCCCAGTAGATGGCGTAAGCGAGAACCACGAAGCCGATCATGGCGTTGCGCGTGGACTTGACGAGAACGGCGAGTTTTCCGGCGGCGTCGGAGTACAACGCTCCCGCGGCAGTAGCCTCCGCGGTATTATCCACCCCGAGGCCGGCCCACAGCCCGTACGCGCGGTCGCTCAGATGAAGGACATGCCCGATCACCGGAAACGTAAAAAGAGCCAAAGCGCCAAGGGCGAGAATTGCCGCAATGGAGAAAGAAGAATCCTCGTCGTCGGCTTCAATCGCGCCTTTGGTGGCGATGATGGCGCTCACCCCGCAGACGGCCGAGCCGACGGCAAGAAGCGTCGTCAGCTTCGGCTTGAGCTTGAACAGGCGGCCGAGAAAGGTCATGAACGCGAGGGAGCCGGCGATTTCGATGGCGACGAGAACGAGGCTGATGCCGCCGAGCTTCAAAATGTCGCCAAGCAAAAAGCGCGCGCCGAGCAGCACGATCCCGGCTTTCAGCCAGAATTCATAGGTGGCGACGCCCGAGCGGAAAATTTCCGGGACGCCCACTGTGTTGGAGATCAGCAGCCCCAGAATGATGGCCCACAGGACGTATTCAATGTTCGGAAACGTCCAGTGATGGGCCTTGGCGTAGGCGCCGACGTTTTGCTCCAGCAATTTGCCCGCATAGCCGACGGCGGCAAGTAGCAGCACGCCGGGGATGACGCGCAGAAATCGCAGCGCCGGCTGGACCGGCTGAGCTTGCGGAACCGTGATTGCATCAGCCATGTTTCGCTATCTCCCTTTTTCCAGGAATCTTCACCAGGGGATGTGCTTGAAGACACCCGCGCGGACCAACAGCGCCAGAATAAAAGCCACCAGCACCGCCCAGGTGTCGAGCGACAGCTTCCAGCGGCTTCCAGTCTTCCCTGCTACGACTTCTGCACTCATCGGTATGCTCCTGACGAACTAAATTATCGATGCGCGTTCCAATTCCGGGTCCCTTCGATTCGTGCCCCAGAACGACGCGCTGATCTTCGCAACGTCGCGCGACGCCACTCGGCCAACAATCAACAACGCCGGCGCCGGAAGTTTTTCTTCACTGGCGAGGCGCGCTACGTTCGACCAGCGCACTTGCTGTTGCGAATCCGTGGCATGGGAGACGATCACGCACGGCAGGTCCGCCGGAAGTCCGCCTCCGAGCAACCGCTCTGAAACTTCCGCATAATCCGCCCCCGGCATGTAGAGAACCAGCGTGGTTGTGCTGGTGACGCAACCCCAATCCATCACGCTGCCGTCGATTCCGCGGGAAAACGTAGTAAGGAGAATTTGTGAGGCCACCCGGCGATCGGTGAGCGAGATTCCCGCCGCCGCCGCGGCTCCCAGCGCGGCGCTGATGCCCGGAACGATTTCGTATTCAATTCCGGCTTTGCGAAGGGCTTCGATCTCTTCCCCGGCACGGCCAAAAATCGATGGGTCGCCGCCTTTCAGCCGGACAACGGTCCGAGGCGTCCGGCCATACGAAACCAGGAGCGCGTTGATTTCATCCTGAGTAAGGAGTTTGTGGCCGGCGCGCTTGCCCACGTTGATGATCTCGGCAGCGGGCGAAATCATCGCCAAAACAGCATCGCTGACGAGCGCATCGTGCAGAACAACGTTCGCGCCAGCGAGCAGGCCCGCCGCTTTTAAGGTGAGCAGTTCGGGATCACCCGGTCCCGCGCCAACGAGATAAACCTTGCCCATCATGCCACGCATTCTCCGCGGCCCAGTTTCAGCGAATACGTTTCCGTATCGCCCCAGTCCACAAACAAGTCTTCGGGCGCCTTGCTCACATCCACCAACGGACGAAGCCGCTCCGTAATGGCCTTGTCCGGCGTGCGCGTGACCCAGGAGGAAAACGTCTCACCCCGCTGGCGATCCTGCTGATAGAAGCTCAAGAGTTCGCGGATTATCCCTGGAATAGGTCGCGCGGGGACCGACAGAATCTGCCGCCCGAAGCGCACGCCGTCCGCATTCACTTTGCCGCCCAGCAGCAGCTGATAGTACGGGGCTTGCTGGTCACCGATCTTTCGGACGTTTCCGTAAAATCCAATATCCGCGATGTGGTGATGCCCGCAGGAATTGGGGCAGCCGCTGATCTTGATGCGCAGCTTCTGGATTTCCGGGTCGTTGTAGCCGTTCAGCTCGCGCGATAGCACATCGGCAAGCGTAAGAGAGCGCGTGATGCCTAGATTGCAAGTCGTGGCGCCCGGGCAGCCGGTGACGTCGGAAATGGTGCGCGCGCCGGGCGCGGCCAAGTCGAGAGCGAGCAGCGCGTCGTAGACGGCGCGGACGCGATCAAACGGCACCCAGGGGACAACGAGATCCTGATTGACAGCAATACGCACACCGGCCAGTTCGTTCTTTTCCAGAACATCCGCAAGGCCGCGCATTTGGTTGCTGTGAAACGTTCCGGCGGGAAGCTTGATCCAAACTGTGCCGTAGCCTGCCTGACGCTGGGACATGAGGTTGTGCTCGGCCCAGCGATCGTACTCCGGATCGGACTGGGCTTCCTTCATGGAAGATGACAGAGGGGTGGGAGCGATGGTGACGAGCGCCGGTTTGATCGGCGATGGCACGGTGAAAGCTTCTGCCGGGGCTTGCGAAACTTTGCGCTTCTCGGCAACCAGGCGGCGCAATTCTTCAATGCCCTTTTCCCGCAGCACGAATTTCAACCGCGCCTTCAGCTTGTTCTTGCGGTTCCCCGTCTCGTTGAATACTCGCAGCACCGCTTCGATCGTCGGAAGCAACTCCTCTTCCGGCAGAAAATCATGCAGAACGGCGGCTTCCGTGGGTAAACTCCCTAGCCCGCCGCCGACGAGAACTTTGAATCCGCGATGCGACGTGCCGTTGCTGCCGCGGACTTGCGCGATCAGGCCGACGTCGTGGATGCCAGCAACCGCGCAATCGCCATCGTTTTCGCAGCCGGAGAAGGCGATCTTGAACTTGCGCGGCAAGTCGTGAAAATCGGGATGGCGCAGGAGATACCGCGAGACGCCCAGGGCGTGCGGTGTGACGTCGAAAGCTTCGCCCGGGCAGATTCCAGCCAGCGGGCAGCCCGTGACGTTGCGCACGGTGTTCCCGCAAGCCTCGCGCGTGGTCAGGCCCGCATCGGCGAGCAAGCGCATCGCGGCGCCCACGTTTTCGAGTTTCACGAAATGGAATTGAACGTTTTCGCGCGTGGTGAGGTGGCCGCGGCCGGTCGAGTATTCGTCGGCAATACCGGCCAGGACGCGAAGCTGCGCGGGCGTGAGCACGCCCGCTGCAATCTTGACGCGCAACATTTGGAAGTCTGGCTGCCGCTGGCCATAGGTACCGTGTTTCAGGCGGAAAGGGCGGAATTGTTCCGCCGTGATGACGCCGCTCTGAAGCTCTCGGATGCGCTCTTCAAAACGGACGATCTCCGCCTCGATGGCTTCGCGGCTGTGCCGTTCTTCGACCTCGGTTAAGGCTGCCACATTCATAATTCCTGGCTCCCAAGTTCTTGGCTCTGAAAATTCGTCAATCCAAAACAAAAAGCCCACATAACCAGGCGCTCTGGCATGTGGGCTTCGGAACTTTTTGATTCAGCTACAGCTTAAGTCCAAAAACTCCTCTGGCCAGAGATGGGTGTCATGCGACACGCAGCGTTTTGCGCGCACGGACAACACATCAGCTGGCAACAGGTCATCATGAAACGCAAGGATACTTTCCCGGCCGGTCCCTTGTCAAAGAGACCGCCCTACAAAGATTAGATGCATGCCATCCAAAAAAGTAATCAATGGCAACCGGGAATGATTAGGGCTTCGCGGCTGCTTGGGCCGGCCCTAGCAGCGTGGCGGTCTTTATCGAGTCGAGCTTGGGCCAGCCCTTGTCGAGATAGGGTTTGCCCAGCTTGGAGATTTGATCCTGGTCGGGACCGGCGCTATCTCCATATTGGTCGTAAAGCATGTCGACCACCTTCATTCCCTGAGCGTCGACGAAACCGAACGGTGAGAACCCTTGGCGGTCGAGCCCGGCGTTGTCCTTCAAATTGATGAAAATTTGCGTCGAGCGGGTATTTGGCATGCTCGTTTTCGCGTACGTCAGGTAGCCGCGCTTGTTGGACTGTGTGACTGGCTCATCCTGGATATTGGCCTTTTCCCACGCGGCCGCAACGGGCGGATAGGCGCTGATGCCGAACTGCACGACGAAGCCGGGCACCACGCGGAAGAAGCTCGCATTGTCATAAAAGTGGTGCTTCACCAGATTGTAGAAGCGGTCGGCGCCAATGGGAGCCCAGGCACGATTCACGGTCACAACAAAGTCTCCGCGCGTGGTCGTGAACTTCACCAAGAACGTCTCCGGCGCTTTATCTTTCAGAAGCGCCGCGCGAAGAAGTGCGCGGTCATAGCCCGAACGTGGCGCCGGTGCGGGCGCGCTCGCCGTTGCCTCCGGTTGCGCTGGCGCAGGTGCCGGCGTTTCTGCCTTCGGCGTGACCGGTGCCTCGGCCTTCGGTTGCTCCGGCGGCGGTGCTTCCGCAGTCTGCTCTTTCGCCTTACAACCGACAAACAGCGTTCCCATTGCCACAGCGGCGACAAACCACTTTACACGACTCATTTCCTTACACCCCCTATGTATCCTTCTGAAATCTTTTCGGTCGATATCATTTCCCAGAATTCAGCTCGCGACTGACCCGTTCGACTTCCGTCATGACACGGAGAGTATTTTCGCCGAGAATTTTCTTTACGTCACCCTCGGAGTAGCCTTTTTGCAACAGTGCTTCCGTGATTTTCGGAAGCTTCGTGGCGTCCTCCATGCCGTAGGGCATATTGGCGCCGTCGAAGTCCGAACCCAGGCCCACGTGGTCGATGCCTGCCACTTTCACGGCATGGTCGATATGCTCGATAATCTCGGTGAAATCCACACGCGGGAGTTTGCCCTGCTCGACGTACTCGCGGGTGATGCGGTCGCCCTCGATCAGCTGACATCCTTCATTATCTCCGCAGCGTTTCATGACTTCCGCGCTGATGGCCTTGTTAATTTCCGGATTGGCCTTCTCCGCGTCGCGGAATTCTTGGCTGAGAAAACCGACGTGGTAGTTGATCTGCATTACGCCGCCCTTCGCGGCGAGATCCTTCATCATCTGGTCCGTCATGTTGCGCGGCGCGTCGCAAATGGCGCGGCAGGAAGAGTGCGAAGCGATGAGTGGGGCTTTGCTCGTTTCCAGCGCGTCGTAAAACGTCTTGTCGCTGACGTGGGAAATGTCCACCATCACGCCGAGGCGGTTCATTTCGCGGATGACGTCTTTGCCGAAATCCGTGAGGCCGTTGTGCACGGCCTTGTCCGTGGAAGAATCCGCCCATTCGTCGTTGCCGCTGTGAGTGAGAGTCATGTAGCGGACGCCCAGCGCCGCGTAACTGCGCAGCACCCCGAGGTCGGAATTGATCATGTGGCCGCCCTCGACTCCCATCAGCGCGGCGATCTTGCCTTGCTTGCGGGCCTCACGAATTTCAGCTGCGGTAGTAGCGAGAACCAAATCGTTCGGATGCTTGCGGACCTGTTCGCGGACCGCGTCGATCTGAATCAGCGCGCGATCCACGGCTTCCGGTCCGGTCACCTTGCTGGGCATCCAAATAGAAAAGAAAATCGCGCCGAGATTCCCTTCGCGCATGCGCGGAATGTCGATGCTGCCGGTGGAGCTGCGCCCGCCAAGATCGAACTTGCCGTCGAGAAAGCGCTGCGTCGTGTCGTCGTGCGTATCCACGACGATGGACGAGAAATGCAGCTTGCGCGCTCTTTCAGAGATGGAATCGGCGGAGACGGCGAGTCCGATCAGGCAAACCGAAGAAACACACACTACAACGAGCAACAGAGCTCGGACCATGCTTTTCCCCCCATGAGGCGATTGATGGTAACGGAAATTAGTTTAGAGTGCCACGCGATTAACCGACTAGCCAGCCCAGAAGCGCTTGTTTCCACGCGTCGCGATTCACTTCCGCGATGGACTCGGTCAGGGGAATGCCCTTGGGGCAAGCATGCACACAGTTTTGCGCGTTGGCGCATTCCTGGATGCCGCCGGGACCCATGAGCGCGCTGAGCCGCTCGCTCTTGTTCATCGCTCCCGTGGGATGCATGTTGAAGAGGCGCACCTGGCTGATGATGGCCGCGCCCACGAACTGATTATGCTCATTCACCTGCGGGCAAACCTCGAGGCAGTTCCCACATGTAATGCAATTCGAAAGCGGATAGCCCTTCTCCTGAATTTCTGGGGAAACGCGCGGGCCTTCGCCGAGATTGTAAGTGCCGTCGATGGGAATCCAGGCCTTCACGCGCTTGAGGCTTTCAAACATGAACTGCCGGTCAACCGTGAGATCGCGCACCAGCGGAAACTTCGACATCGGCTCGATTCGAATGGGCTGTTCAAGTTGATCGACAAGCGCCGAACACGCCATGCGCGCCTTGCCGTTAATGAGCATCGCGCAGGAGCCGCAAATCTCCTCCAGGCAATTCGAATCGTACGAAATGGGCGTGGTCTTCTTCCCGTCGCGTGTGACGGGATTCTCGGCGATGTCGCGCAGGCAAATGATGACGTTCATGGAGGGCCGCCACTTGAGAGAAAATTCCTCCCAGCGCGCCGCCTCCTTCGGTCCGGCTTGACGTTTTACTCTGACGATGACCTGTTTTGTTTCTGCCATAATCCCTCGACCAGCACCTGCCTCAGGCCCGAGCTACTGCTTCTACTTCGCCGCGTCGTAACGGCGCGGACGCGGCTTGATCAAAGAAATGTCCACGGGCTCGTACGTAAGCTGGATGTCGTTGTTCACCCACTTCGCGCGCGTGGTCTTCAGCCAGTTGGCGTCGTCGCGGTCCGGAAAATCCGGCTTGTAATGCGCGCCCCGCGATTCATTGCGGGCCAGCGCGCCGAGCGTGACGACCCGCGCCAGGACAATCATATTTTCCAATTCGCGCGCGAAGTTCAGCGTCTGGTTCGACCACTTCGAACGGTCGCTGAGGTTGATTTTCTTGTAGCGCTCCTGCAACGCGCGAATCTTCGCGTCGGCCATTTCCAGGTTCTTATTGATGCGCGTGACGGTCACGTGCTCCGTCATCACGTCGCCCAGTTCGCGCCAGATCGTGATGGGGTTCTCCGAACCGTCCTGGCTGATGAGCTTCTGATTTTTTTCTTCCTGACGTTTCCTTTCGGCGTCAAAGACTGCGGACGGCGTGGACTCCGCCCCCTTTTCGAGATTCTTCGCGTACTTCACCGCCGCCGGACCAGCGATTCCTCCGCCAAAAATGCAGGAGACCAGCGAGTTCGCTCCGAGCCGGTTGGCGCCATGATATTGATACTCGCATTCGCCCGCCGCGTAAATGCCGGCAACATTGGTGGCCTGATCTTCGCCATTCACCCAGATGCCGCCCATGGTGTAGTGCATGGCCGGAAAAACTTTCATCGGTTCGACGCGGGGATCAACGCCCAGGAATTTTTCGTAGATTTCCAGAATCCCTTCAAGCTTGCGGTCCAGCGTTTCGCGCGGGATGTGCGTCACATCCAGGTACACCGCCGGCTGACCGTCGATGCCCAGTTTTTCCTGATAGACGATGCGGTGAATCGCGCGCGTGGCGATATCGCGCGGAACCAGATTCCCGTACTTCGGATACCACTCTTCCAGGAAATAAAAGCGTTCCGCCTCAGGAATGCTCCTCGGCGCGCGCTTCTCCGCGGGATTGCGCGGCACCCACACGCGGCCGCCTTCGCCGCGCGCCGATTCGCTCATCAAGCGAAGTTTGTCTTCGCCAGGGATCGCCGTCGGATGCACCTGGATGAATTCCCCGTTCGCGTAGTCCACGCCCTGCTGAAAAAGCGCGGCCTGCGCCGAACCCGTGCAGACTACCGAATTCGTCGACCGCCCGAAGATCGCACCATTGCCGCCCGTCGCAAAAATCACCGCGTCCGCCGCGTAGGTCTTCACTTCCATCGTGCGCAAGTCCATCGCGCAGATGCCGCGGCACACGCCCCCTTCATCGATCACCGCGGAGAGAAACGTCGCGCCTTCGAACTTCTTGACCTTGCCTTCAGATTCGTGGCGGCGGACCTGCTCGTCGAGAGCGTAGAGCAGTTGCTGCCCCGTGGTTGCTCCGGCGAACGCCGTGCGGTGATAAAGAGTGCCTCCGAACCGCCGGTAGTCGAGCAATCCTTCCGGCGTGCGGTTGAACATGACGCCCATGCGGTCGAGTAGATCGATGATCCCCGGCGCTGCCTCGCACATCCGTTTGACCAGCGGCTGATTGGCCAGGAAGTCGCCACCATAAATGGTGTCGTCGAAGTGCTTATCGACCGTGTCGCCCTCGCCCTTCTGGTTCTTGGCCGCGTTGATGCCGCCTTGTGCGCACACGGAATGGGAACGCTTCACCGGCACGATCGAAAAGAGATCGACCGGGATGCCCGCCTCCGCAACGCGGATTGTCGCCATCAGGCCGGCCAAACCACCGCCCACGACTATTATTTTTGGCTGTCTCATTTGTTTGGTAGGTAGGCAGAGAACGGATGCCAATCGAATCGGAAACTAATAATAATCAGGATTCCGACGACGCTGAACGCAACTCCTACAAGAGCGCCAAATCTTCCTGCCGCTTGTTGCGCCTTGACGGTGGCCGCCAGCCCCCACTTGCAGAGGAAATTCCAGATGCCCGCGCCGAGATGGAACGAAGAGGCGAGCACGCCGACGACAAAAAAGGCCAGATACCACGGATTCTGCATGTCCTCGGCGACGTTTGCATACGTCGACCTGCCATGAGTGAGCCAGCGCTCCGTGTAAAGATGCCAGCCGATATACGCAAACGCGATGATGCCTGTGTATCGCTGCGTCGCGTACAGCCAATTCCCTACCCACGGATATGCCGAGACGTTTGATTTGCCGCGCAGCCAAATGTAAATGCCATATCCGCCATGGAACAGCATGGGAAGAAAAATGGCTCCCCATTCCACGATTAAGCGGAATGGAATGGTCTGCAGCTCTTGCGAAGTCGCGTTGTATTTCTCCGCGCTCACGAGCGCGGCGCTGTTGGACCAGAAATGCTCCGCCAAAAATGCGCCAACGGGAAGTAGGCCGGTAAAGGAATGCAGCTTTCTGAGGAGATAACTTGTGTCTGGCTGGGTTGCCGTCGAAGACATGCCCTCTCCGCCGCGTAAGTCCCAGCCGATCAAACAGAATGACTCGGGAGGAGCGTTGAGAATCCGCGGCGGAATCAGTATAGGCACATGATTCCGGGGATGCAAGTTGGACTGTTCCTTCTGCGAGCACAAACAATTCGAAATCTTCTTGCGGCGGCGGCAGGAGTGCCGGAAAATAACGTCTTGACGGATGGGATTCGCTAGGCCCTAACCTCTCCAGGTCTCAGCCCCAACATTCGCCCACTTGCCATGAGCACAACACTGACTCTGGTCTCGGAAATGGAGCGCCTCGTCAACGCCCTCGGCGCGGAACAAGGGGACGCATCGCAAGTTTCTCTTTCCACCGTGGCTGAGAAAATCGCCAGGAATCTGGGCGTTAGGAATAATGAAGTGGCCATCCTGGCGGTTTCCACGCGCTGGCGCCACCTGCACTTTCTGGTGCCGGAAGCCCTAAAAAAAGTTGGTTTTGTTCCACTGTCCAGCAATTCGGCCCTCGCGGCGCGCACCGCCCGCGATAGCCGCCCCGAGATCGAGAATAATTTTGCAGCCGCGAAGCACGCAACTGTCTTCGAAGGCGTGAAAATCACCGGGGAAACTGCCGAAGCGATTCAGAAGATGATCAGTGCGCCGATTCTGCTGGATGACAAGGTCATCGGCGTCATACAAGTCAGCCGGAAAGGCGCAACTGCGGCCAGCGCAGGCCCTGACTTCACGGCGGAAGACCTCGGAAAAATCCTGGCGCTCTGCAAGCCTCTTGGCAAGCTACTCCGCCACGTCGCGGGCGAATGATCCTTCCTCGCCCGGCGGAGTTGTCATCCCACATTCATAATTTTTTCGCTCTTCCCGCGTTGCGGGTCGGAAATGCGTTGACACTGCAATACCTTCTTGTTACTTTTCCACAGCGGGAAAATTTTTCGCTCTCACCCTACTTACGGAGGCACGGCAAACCGGCACCATGGCGTTCGTTGCTAAGAAAATCTTCCTCACCAAAGGCGTCGGTAAACATCGTGAAAGGCTTTCGAGCTTTGAGCTCGCCCTGCGAAACGCAGGGATTGCGGCATGCAACATCGTCCGCGTCTCCTCCATCTTCCCTCCCAACTGCAAATTGATTTCGCGCAGCGAAGGACTGAAGCACATCAAGCCTGGCCAGGTCGCGTTCACGGTCATCAGCGAAAATTCCACTAAGGAAGCGCACCGCCTCATCGCGGCCAGCATCGGCTTGGCGCTGCCGAGCGACAAATCCATGTATGGATATTTGTCCGAGCATCACTCCTTCGGTGAAACCGAGGAAGTCGCCGGCGAATATGCCGAAGAGCTCGCCGCGGAAATGCTCGCGACAACTCTAAATGTGGAATTCGATCCCGATTTGTCCTTCGACGAGAAAAAAGAGGTCTACCGCATTTCCAACAAAATCGTGCGCACCATGAACGTCACGCAATCCGCCGTCGGCGACAAGCGCGGCCTCTGGACTACCGTTCTCGGCGCCGCGATCCTCATCGGCGAAGACGACTAAGGCCCTAAGTTACTCTTTTCTGTGAGGTTCTCGATGAAAGTCATTCGCGGACTCTTCGGGCTCACGGCAGCTTTTTTTCTGCTTACCATTTCCGGGCATGCGGTTGCCAAGGACCGCGTTACGATTCTTTATGACGCGTTTTCCGATAACAAAGCTGTCGCGAAAGACTGGGGCTTTTCGGCTCTCGTCGAACATGACGGTAAGCGCATACTCTTCGACACGGGAAACAATGCCACGACCTTCGAGCACAACGTCAAAGCCCTTGGCGTGGATCTTTCCAAGCTGGATTTTGTTGTCATTTCCCACCGCCATACAGACCACACGACAGGACTGAAATATCTTCTTTCCGTAAACCCGAACGTTCCCGTTTATGCCCCGATGGAATCGTTCGGCATCTTCGGCGGCGCTGTTCCTCCTACATTGATTAAGCCGGTCACTTCCCTCCCCGACCGCATGCGCTATTACGACGGGAAATACCCAGACAAGATCTCGACCGGGTATCCCTGGAGTGGCGGGAACTTCGTGCTGGTTGACAAACTGACCGAGATTTCACCGGGCATCTTCATAGTTTTCACAATCTCGAAGACACCGGGCACGCTCGAACTGCGCGAGCTGTCACTCGCTCTTCGGGGGCCCGATGGCCTGTCCGTCATCGTCGGTTGTTCTCACCCAGGAATCGAAGAAATCTTGCAGGCCGCCTCTGCGATTGATCCGCACGTGCATTTTCTTTGCGGCGGTCTTCATCTCGTCAGCACGCCTGAAACCGAGATTGACCGGCTGGTCGACAGCCTGAAGAACAAATGGAAACTCGAAAAAGTCGCCCCCGGCCACTGCACCGGCGAACCAGCGTTTCTGCGTTTGCAGAAAGCCTTCGGCGATGATTATCTTTACGCGGGAGCGGGCACGCGGCTCGAAATACCCTAGAAAAGTCTATGTGTCCAGATCACAACCCGTCTTAAGCCACTTCTTTACTTCGCTCTCGATTTCGTCAGCCGATTTCAGCTCGATTCGAAGTTTGATGCGATCCTTCTTCACCAGGCCGCCGGTATCAATGAGCCGCTTAGTTAGTTTGCTCTTGTAGTGCGTGAGCGCAAAACCAAGATCGATACGCGAGTTGGTCGTCGGCTTGATTTGCGCGAATACATGTTCGCGATACAGGGGCACGATCGTCTTGCACGCGCATACCTCCGCGGCTGTTCTACGGCCGTTTGAAATAGCCGATGCGCTCCAGCACCGCCCTGACGATCAATGGCAGCGCCACCGTGGCGTCATCGAAGACTTCCGCGAACTTCCCGCCTTCTTCCGGCGGCACAAACTTGCCCCAGGAAACGGCTTCCGTGTACGTGCTGCCGCTGAGGCCGCCCCAATGGACCGGCTCCGGGCAAATGCGCACGCCATAGTTGTAGCGCTTTAGCGGAAGTTTCTTGTAGCCGCGCCGCGCCAGCAGTTCGGCGTAAACGCCGAATTGCTGCGACCAATTGCGCGGGACGCCTCCGCCCACCGTCAAGATTCCCATGCGCTTCGTGGCCAGCATGGTGTCGGCAAACTTTTCGAAATCCTCGAAAGGATCGAAGCGCAGCAGCGGGCGCTTTTCCTGCTGCCGGGCAATCTTGTGCAGCGCGAAGTCAATTCCGAGTTCAGAATCGCTGAATGCGGGAACAAAAATAGGAACGTTGTGCTCGTACGCGGATTTCAGGATTCCCCGCCCCGGCGCAGTCTTGTGCAGATACTCGCCGATGCGCCGGTGTATCTTCCAACTGCAGGCGATATCCTCCGCGTCCCATTCGGTGAGGATGTGGTCCATCACCTCTTCGACGTGGTCGAGGTTTACTTCCGGCTCGAGTGAATCGTAGACGCGGTTGTACCCGGCGTGGAAGAGTTCCTTGTCATCCATCTTGGGGTCGTAGCGAAAATGAGAGTAACCCGTGGCCTCGACAAGTCCGTGCGCCATGAGCGCGCCCGTCGAGACGATGGCTTTAACAACCCCCGATTCAATCAGATCGCAAAAAATAAGTCCCATCTTGCCGACGGTCAACGCGCCGGAGAGCGTCATCACCACAAAGCAATCCTTATCGCGCGCCATCGCTTCAAAAACGTCGGCGGCGTCGCCGATCTGCCGGCCGGTGAACGCGGTGTCCCCCATGGCGCGGACCAGTTCGTCGACGGTGCGGCATTTGGATAAATCCAGCGGAAAAATCGGCCGGAGTTTATCCTTCACTGGATCATGGAGCACTCTCCCGGTCACAGTTTTCTTCTGCTGCTTCGCCATCGCTTCTCCTCAACCAAAATGAATCCTGGATCACTAATAGAGTTCTTCGGCGCGAATCTACCGCGCCATCATGCTGCTGATTGATATTACAAACGCAGCGCAAAAGATAGTACAAAACGCGCGCAAATCATTTCGTTCCTGCTCATGCTAAACTAAATTTCATGGCAAACAAATTTACCATTGGTCTCGTGCAGATGAAATGCACGGCGAACGCGGAAGAGAATCTGACGCGGGCCAGTGAGAAAATCCGCGAAGCCGCCGCGCGCGGCGCGCAAATCATTTCCCTGCACGAACTGTTTCACGGCGAATATTTTTGCCGCACCGAAGACGCCGACCTTTTCAATCTTTCGGAAGCGGTGCCCGGCCCGACGACGGAAAAACTCGCGCTGCTAGCGAAAGAAAAGAAAGTCGCGCTGGTCGTTTCTCTTTTCGAGCGTCGCGCCCCCGGCGTCTATCACAATTCCTGCGCCGTGCTCGACGCCGACGGAACGTTTCTCGGAAAATACCGGAAGATGCACATCCCCGACGATCCTTTGTACTACGAAAAGTTTTATTTCACGCCCGGCGATCTCGGTTTTCCCAATTTCGATACGAAGTACGCCCGCGTCGGCGTGCAGATTTGCTGGGACCAGTGGTATCCGGAAGGTTCGCGCGTCACGGCTCTCGGCGGCGCGCAGGTGATTTTCTATCCCACCAGCATCGGCTGGCATCCCCACGAAAAAGCGCAATTCGGCGCCGCGCAACTGGACGCCTGGAAAACCATTCAGCGCGGTCACGCCATCGCCAACGGCGTCTATGCCGCCGTGGTGAATCGCGTGGGCTTCGAAGGCAAACCGGAGAAAGGCGACGCCGGCTTGGAATTCTGGGGCAATTCTTTCGTCGCCGATCCTTTCGGCCAGATTATTTCCGAAGCTTCCAACGACAAAGAGGAAATCCTCGTCGTCGAATGCGACCCCGCAAAGAGCGAGGAAACACGCCGGAACTGGCCGTTCCTGCGCGATCGCCGCATCGACGCCTATCAACCCATCCTGAACCGCTGGCTCGGCGACAAATAGCGTGCTCTTCTCTGTGCGCTGCTTGCTCTCAGTATTGTTTGTTTTCTCTGTGTTCTCTGTGTCCTCCGTGATCTCTGTGTTAAATTCTTTCGTCCAATGAAAACGCTGGCGTCAGACAAAACGCCGTACGCTCTCGGCTTCCGCATGCCCGCCGAATGGGAACGCCACGAAGCGACCTGGCTCGGCTGGCCGCACGAGCTAACCGATTGGCCGGGAAAATTCGCGCCGATTCCGTGGGCCTTCGCGGAAATGGTACGCCACTTGTCCAAAGTCGAGCGCGTCTATCTCCTCGTCGAAAACCGCGCCGCCGAATCCCGCGTTCGCACCATTCTGAAAAAGTCCGGAGCAAATCTTGATGCCGTGGATTTTTTCTGCGTTTCGACCGACCGCGGCTGGATGCGCGACTCCGGCCCCATCTGCGCGCGAAACGCAGCCGGCGAAGTCGCTTACAACCATTTCACTTTCAACGGCTGGGCCAAGTATTCGAATCACAAGAGGGACGCCGCCGTCGTCACCAAAGCCAACCAAAAGCTCAAGCGCCGCGTCTGGCAACCCGTTCACAAAGGCCGCCGCGTGGTCCTCGAAGGCGGCAGCATCGATGTCAACGGCCGAGGAACACTTCTCACCACGGAAGAATGCCTGCTGAGCAAAGTGCAGGAGAGGAATCCCGGATTTACCAAAGAGGATTACGCGCTAGTCTTCCGCGAATATCTCGGCGTGACCAATGTTCTTTGGCTGAAGAATGGAATCGCCGGTGACGACACCCACGGCCACGTCGACGACCTGACACGCTTCGTGAATCCCTCGACGGTCGTGACCATCGTGGAGAATGATCCGAAGGACGCGAACTATGCCGCGTTGCAAGAGAATCTTGCTCTGTTGCAAACGATGAAAGATCAAGACGGACGGCCGTTGCGCGTAGAGACATTGCCGATGCCCGCGCCTGTCTATTTCGACGGCCAGCGGCTTCCCGCGAGCTACGCGAATTTTTACATCGCCAACAAGATCGTCATCGTGCCCACTTTTAATGATTCGAACGATCGCATCGCGCTGAATACTGTGGCGAGTTTATTTCCAGATCGTGAAGTGGTTGGAATTGCTTGCCGCGATCTCGTGCTGGGCCTGGGAACGCTGCATTGCATGACGCAGCAGCAGCCCGCCGCCGGTTAAATTTGCGCGCGGAAAAAGCGACGTAGAAACTTAAGGGTTGCCCCGGAAATTGCTTTGTGTAGAATTCCAGCCTTCCTAGGAGGCGAAATGCTTGCAGTCTGGAGTGCCGTTCTTCTCGACACACAGGTTTTCATTTTCGAGTATCGCCATGGACTGATCGGCTGGCTTCTGATCGGACTGATCGCCGGCTGGCTGGCAGGAAAAATCGCGCGCGGCCGCGGCTTCGGATGCATCACGGACATCGTCCTTGGAATCGTCGGCTCCTTCATCGGCGGCTGGGTGTTCGTGAAACTCGGAATCTTCGGGGGAGGCTTCTGGTATTCGCTCGCTGCCGCCACGCTCGGCGCAGTGATCCTCGTCTCCATCGCTCATCTTTTCAGCGGCGGTCACGACCATTGAAGGCCCTGGTTCGCTCCATTTGTTCTTCGCCAGTCACTACTCACGAGTCGCCAGTCACTAGCCTATGATACGATTCTCGTTTGCGTCTCGGAGTTGACGCTTCATTGAGCAAGACCTCGCAATCTCTTACAGCTATTCCTCTCGGCGGTCTCGGCGAATTCGGCATGAACATGATGGCGCTGCGGCTCGGTGACGAGATCATCGTCATCGACGCGGGCATGATGTTCCCGGAATCCGAATTGCTCGGCGTCGATCTGGTGATTCCAGACATCACCTACCTGAAGCAGAACCGCGCGCAGGTTCGCGCGATTGTGCTGACGCACGGGCATGAGGACCACATCGGCGCGCTCCCCTATATCCTGCGCGATTTGAATGTTCCGGTGTATGGAACGCGCTTCACGCTGGCGCTGGTGAAAAAACGCCTCGACGAAGCGGGGCTGCTGGACTCCACCACGTTGCGCGAAGTGATGCCCGGCCGGCTGGTGGAGATCGGCCCGTTTGAAATTGAGTTTATCTCCGTGACGCACAGCACGGTGGATTGCGTGGCGCTGGCGATTCGCACGCCGCTCGGCGTGGTGATCCATAGCGGCGATTTCAAAATCGATCAGACCCCGGTGGGCGGCGCTCCGTTCGATTTGCACTCCTTCGCCAAGTATGGAAACGAGGGCGTGCTGGCGCTGTTCAGCGATTCGACAAACGTGGAGCGCCCCGGTTTTACGCCGTCGGAGCGGGCTATCGTTCCGCGCATCGAAGAATTGTGCCGCTCGGCGCCACGGCGCGTGATTCTCTCCTGCTTCGCTTCGTCCATTCATCGCATCCAGCAGGTGATTGACATCGCTTCGCGGGTGAACCGCAAAGTGGCATTCGTCGGGCGCAGCATGGTCGACAACGTGGAGATTGCGCACTCGCTCGAATTGCTGCGCATCCCCGACGGAATGGTGGTGCGGCCGCAGGATATTCGCGGATTCGACCCGAAGCGCATCGTTATTTTGGCCAGTGGAAGCCAGGCCGAGCCGATGTCGTCGCTTTCGCGGATCGCCGTGGACAATCACCGATTTGTCTCCGTGGACGAAAACGACAGCGTGATTCTCTCCGCCCGCATCATTCCGGGAAATGAAAAATCCATTTTCCGGATGCTGGACCATATGTTCCGGCGGCGCGCGCTGGTCTATTACGACAATTCCGCGGGAACGATTCACGTCTCCGGCCACGCCAGCCAGGAAGAACAAAAACTTTTGCTGCAACTCGTGAAACCGAAATATTTTATTCCGGTACACGGCGAGTACCGGCATCTGTTCCGGCACGCGGCTCTCGCGAATCAACTGGGAGCCGTATCGCAGGAGATTCTGCTGATCGAAGACGGCCAGTCGATCGAGTTCACGGAAGACGGCGCGCGGCGGCGCGATCCCGTGACTGCGGGCCGCGTGCTCGTGGATTCCGGCTCGCTCGAAGAGATCGAAGAAGTCGTGATTCGCGATCGCAAGCATCTCTCCGAAGACGGCATCGTTGTGCCCATCATCGCCATTGACAAGCACACCGGAAAGATGGAATCGCATCCGGAGATCGTGACCCGCGGGTTGATGAGCGACAACGGCAATGAGCTCATCGCCGGTGCGCGGCTTGTCATCATGAAGACCGTGGAAGAATCCAACGCCGAGGAAAAATCCGATTGGGGCGTCATCAAGGAAAAAATTCGCGTGGACCTGAAGCGCTACATCAACAAACAAACTTCCAAGCGGCCCCTGATTCTTCCCGTGATTCTCGAAGTCTAGCAGGCGGAACTGTCCATGGCGGATGCGACGACTACTCCTGCCTCGAATTCCAGCCGCGCCGCTTTTGTCTTCATTCTCGTCATGGTGGCTTTTGATTTTCTGGCCTTCGGGATCATTGCCCCAGTTCTTCCCGACCTGATCCGCAGTTTTGAAGGCGGTGATTTCGCCCGAGCGTCCAGCATCACCGGTTATTTCGGATTTGCCTGGGCCACCATGCAATTTATTTTTTCGCCGCTGCTTGGCGCGTGGTCCGATCGCTTCGGCCGCCGGCCAGTCATCCTTATTTCCTGCTTTGGCCTGGCCGTCGATTATGTGATCATGGCGCTCGCCCCATCGCTTCGATGGCTATTCCTTGGCCGCATTATTTCCGGCATCACAACATCAAATGTCGCCACAGCGTTTGCTTACGTCACCGACGTCACGCCGCCTGAAAAACGCGCCAAGCCCTTCGGCCTGATCAGCGCCGCGTTCGGACTCGGCTTCGTGATTGGGCCTGCCGTCGGCGGCTACCTCGGCAATATCAATCTTCGTTTCCCTTTCTGGGCCGCCGCCGTGCTAAGTCTGGCGAATGCGCTCTACGGGTACTTCGTTTTGCCCGAATCGCTGCCGCCGGAACGCCGCGCTAAGAGCGCCTGGCATATGGCCAACCCGTTGGGGGCACTCACCCTGCTGCGCTCCCATCCGGAACTTGCAGGACTCTCCGTTGTGGCCACTCTCTATTACCTCGCGCACAACTCTCTTCCCTCCATGTGGGCCCTCTACACCGAGTATCGCTACGCGTGGAGCCGGCGCGACGTTGGCCTCTCGCTTGCTGTTGTCGGTGTCTGCGCCGCCGTGGTATCCGGGGCTCTCGTCGGCCCATTTGTGAAGCGCTTCGGCGAACGGCGGAGCCTTTTGTCCGGCTTATTCTTTGGGACTCTCGGCTTTGCGGGTTTCGCTCTTGCCAGCCGCGGCTGGATGATCCTCGCCGTCATTCCCTTCATTGCCCTTTGGGGCATCGCCGCTCCCGCCATGCAATCGCTGATGGCACGGCACGTGGACCCTTCCTCTCAGGGGAAGCTGCAAGGAGCCATCAATTCTCTTCGAGCCATTACCGGCATGGCCGGCCCAGTTCTCTTCACTCAGGTCTTCGCTGTCGCGATATCGCCCCGCTCTGGCCTCCATCTTGCCGGCGGACCGTATTTCCTGGCGGCCGTGCTTCTCGGAGCCAGCCTGCTGCTGGCGGTCTACGTGACCCGGCCGAGCGAAGACGCAGCTGCCTCTTCCCAAGCCGCCACTGACACCAACATGTCGGAGTGAAGGGCGGCAAGTTCTAGTTAACAATACCCCCCTCCCCCCTATGTTTTTCGTAAGTGTTCATTCTAAAGGAAGTTAAAGTCCTTTGTTTTGATACACTTTTGCAAGTGTTCATTCTAAAGGGACTTACACTGCACCAAAATTGTGCAAAATCGGCTCCTCTCCCCTGTTTTTCATAAGTGTTCATTCTAAAGGAAGTTAAAGTCTTTTGTTTTGATACACTTTTACAAGTGTTCATTTTAAACGAGTTAGCGCACAGTGAATGCGGGGTTGCCTGGAGGCAGGGGATGTCGGCGGTACCGGGTCCGGGGCTGGGCCGGGCGCCGATTGGGCGGTTGGCGCATCATGGGCGTTGTTGGCGACGACGGAAGAGCGCACTTCCCTGCGCCAGGAATCCGTGCCGAAGGCATTGATGTATTCGTCCTGGGCCAGCCGGATAGAGTGATTGAGGGTCTGGCCGAGGTAGGCGAGGGCAGAGGCGGCTTTTGGTTTGATTTCCCCTTGTGCGACGGCGGAGAAAAGGCGGCCCAAAGCGGAAGTGAGATCGCAGGCGGACAGATAAGTGCCGGAGAGGAAGTAGGATACGTCCTCTCCGGCCTGCTCGGCGGCGCGGGATAGCGCCTCCTTGCGCGCATGGAAGAAACAGAGGTGCGGATGGCCGGCGCGGCGCGGAGTGCGGCAGTGGCGGCCATCGGCAAAGGTGAAAGAACACAAGCCGGAACGGTCCTTGGAGCGATTAGCGGGCATGGAAGTCTCCAGAAAAGAAGGATTTGGGTTGTAAGGGGGTCTCGCGGAAGGCGAGGCGCACTACTCAATGAGCATAATCTACCAGAGTCTTGACCGGGTTGTCAATAGAAATTGCCAAGACTTTGGCGGGTGCTAGGGCAAGGCGGGCTGGATGTCTCTTTGGCGGAAATCCTCACCTTTGAACAGGAGCGGCTCGCCGGTCGGAAGGAGGAATGTGCCCTGGAGATGTCATTTCAGCGGAAGGCGTGGCCAATTCAGGAATTCGTCGAGGCTGTCGGCTACGGTTTCGCCGTGGGAGCCGCCGCCATCGTAGTCGAGGAAGATGACGGGGGAATCCATTGCGCGTTGGTCGGAGGCGGCGATCCAATACCAGCATCCACGGCCTGTGGTGGCAAAGCAAAAACCGGGACCCAACTCCTCCTCATAGGGCAATTCGTTGAGGGATTCGGTGTCCAGGGGCTCGAAGCAATAGACCGGCCAACGTTCCGGCCACCAGCGCTTCTTGCCGGGCTTGTCGAGTTGGAAGCCGGCGGACTGAATGGCGGTGTTGTCCTGGTACAACTTCAGGAGTCTTTCCGGGAGAAGTTTGCCTAGTTCGCGTTCTACGGCGTCCTGCTGAGGATTCAGCAAACGGCGCAGGTACGCATCGTATGCGTTCTTGATTTGATCGGGGGTTGGGCGCGAGCGGAATCTTGCGATGGCGCGGCGAATCCCGGTGGCGATGACGAGGAGCGCGGCGGCGAAGACGAGGGGGCCGAAGACGTAGAGGAGAAGCTTGTCCACTCCCTAATGATACTGCAACGCTGACCGACCATACCGGTGGCGCCGAGGAGGATGACGTTCACGTGATTACCGATGAAGGATCGTGAAGGAAGGGATTGATGACGAGGAGGCCGTCAAAGTTCTGGCCGGACTGCAGATCTTCGGTGAGAAGGAAGCGGCAGGAAGCAGACTTCGCGGCGGCTACGATAAGGGAATCCCAAAAGGAGAGCTGATAGCGGTCCTGAACTTCCCAGCTTCGTTGCAACAGAACTGCGTCAATGGAGACAGGCCTCCAAGTTAGGAGATCGCGAACCTCCGCACGAGCTGCTTCACGAAATGATGGCCATTTCCGCGTGACCTGCGCGTAGAACTCTTGAAGGACCTGAAGGCTTACGCGCCCTCTGTGACTCTCCCATAGATTCGTGCGCCATGCCTTGGCAGCTTTTTGCTTATTAGGGTCCGTGGAGTCCAGCGCATAGATCAAAACATTTGTGTCAACGAAAACGGGCGCGGTCATGAACCTCCTCGCGGGTAAGGTAGCGGCCATCCGATTTAGGGAAGGGCTTGCGAGCCAAAGCACGCTGCTTGGCAGCTTCGTATTCCTCGTTTTCCTTCATGCGCTCCTTCAGGAGGTTCGCCAGAAAACGAGAGACGCTGGTTTCCTGAGTGGCGGCTTCGATGCGGACCCAGCGCGCAACGGAGTCCTCTAGTGTGATGGTGATATTGCGAAGACGAGTCTTCATGGCACGAATGCAGTGTAACACGAACTCCGTGTCATGCAAACAGGGATTGTACGAACACGGGGCGGCTAGTTTCTGGGTCACTCGCTGTGCGGCCAGCGTTTGGGGTGGGAGTATCTTGCCCTTAGTGGACATCAAGGCAAAAGAACCGGTCTGAAGACCGCCCATTATATGGATGTCAGGCGAGTGGGCAGGGATTAGGCGAGGGATTGGAGGAAGAAGGTGAGCATGCGGTAGCCGGCGATGTAGGAGAAGGGGGCGAGTTCGAGGGAGTAGTGGCCGCAGGCGAGTTCGAGAGTGCGGGGGTCGGCGCCGTGGCGACGGAGGGAGTCGAGCATCTGGCGGGTGAGCTCGGGGAGCATGGTGGGGTCGTACTTGCCGTAGACCATGAAGGTGTTGCGGCCGGCGCCCATGCCGCGCTCGACGTAGGGCATGGGGCTGATGGGGGCCCAGTATTCGCGGAGCTCGTCGACGGTGACGTGGTTGCGAAGGCCTTCCCAGACATGGTTGGTGGTCATGCCCTGGCTGATGACATCGGCGTAGTAGGTGGAGACGTGGAAGAAGCCGCCGGCGCGGATGCGTTCGTCGTGAACGAGGGTGATGTAGCCGACC
>WNFI01711503.1_pt1 | contig 22106 bp, 24 predicted proteins | sample 5400471 | NCBI WGS metagenome assembly WNFI01 (sample SAMN13153348, study PRJNA577476) | soil metagenome | isolation source: 100 cm saprolite on Douglas fir-dominated hillslope | place: USA:California | collected 2013-09-17
CGCTCCGCATGCGCCCGTTGGCTCGCTGCCAGGCGAGACCGGCGGCCACCGCGACGGCCAGCGCCGCGGCCAGCGCGATCAGTCCCGAAGTCACGCTGTGCCTAACCACGGGACCGCGCCGCGACATTCCCGCGGCCGCATTCCCCGGGCCGTGCCGCCCGCACCAGAACGGTCACGTGGCCCGGACGATCACCAGCACCTTTCCGCCAGCGCTGATGTCGAAGCTGCGCACCTTCGCCGCGGCCACCGGCGCCGAGGCCATGTACCAGTTCCCGATCTTGCTGTTGACGACCCAGCTGCTCACCAGAAGGTGCTGGCCGCTGGACGTCGTCAGCCAGAACTGGCAGAACGTGCCGTTGCGGATGCCCGAGACCTGCACCTGCATGCTGGTCCCCGACTTTCTCGGGCCGTAGTAGACGGCGGCGCTCACATGCGTCGCGGGGTTGCTGCCCCGCACCAGGTCGGGGAACGTCGGCCGCTTCACCACGTGCGTGCTGCTCGGCGGCGTCGAACCGTGCCCCTGCGAGACGATGATCCCGCCGCCGATCCCGCCCCCGACCGCGATGATGGCGGCGGCCGCCGCGGCGGCGAGGCCACGCCATCTGCGCACCCGCCGCCGCGCGGCAATCTGCCGCAGCAGTGAGTCCAGCAGCTCGGCGGGTGGCTCCTCCAGGTCCCTCAGCTCGGCGTCATCCAGGGCCAGCCGCTCGGCGTCGGCCAGCGGCACCCGGCCGAGCAGCGCGGGCAGCGCGGCCAGGCCGGCCAGCTCCTCCCGGCAGTCCTGGCACCAGCTGAGGTGCGCGTCCACGATCGCGCGCTCTGCCGGGTCGATCGCGCCCACCACGTAGACGCCGAGGGCCTGGCGGATGTCCCCGCAGCCGGCGAGCTCGGTCATGGCGCCAGCCCCCTTTCCTCTAGTGCCAGCTTGAGCGCCCGGAGCGCATAGAACGTCCGGGACTTGACGGTGCCCGCCGGGATGCCCAGCACGGCGGCCGCCTCGGACACGGACTTGCCGTGGTAGTAGGTCTCGAGCAGCACGCGGCGGTGGTCGGGCCGCAGCGCCTTGACCGCATCGGCCACGGCCCACGACTCGAGCGCCCGTTCCGCCTCGTCGGGAGCGGAAGCCAGCTCGAGCGCCGCCTCGCCGACCTCGTGCGGCCGGGCCTTGCGGGCCCGGTAGGCGTCGACCGCGAGATTCCGCGCCACGGCGAACAGCCAGGGCCGGGCGGGCCGCTCGGCGATCGCGTCGGGGTGCATCCAGGCGCGCAGCAGGGTCTCCTGCACGATGTCCTCGGCGCGCTGCCGGTCGCCGCTGGTCAGGTGCAGCGCGTAGCGTAGCAGCGGCCCCGCGTGCTCGGCGTAGAGCGAGCGCACCAGCATCTCGTCGGACGCCGGACCGCGCGTCCCCCGGCCGCCTGAGCCTTCTAGCCCTGCCACACGCTTATCAACGTCTGGGGCGGCCGGTTCGGTTCACTGTGATACCTGGTTGATTTTCGCGGGCCTATCCCGAGTCAGAACGCGGCCGGCGCCGGTCGAGCACGGCCCGCAGGCAGGAGGTCGGATGACAATTGTCCGGGTGCTTGGCACCCTGGAGCCGGGCGGGGCCCAGCTGTCCACGCTGCGGCTCACGCTCGCGCTGCGCCGCCAGGGCACGGCGACCACCCTGCTCGCCGGCGATGCGACCCCGGCCGGGCTCGAGCTGGCCGCGCATTACGGCGTGCGGGCGCAGGCCTATCGCGTGGCCGGCGCCGTGCCCGTGTGCAGCCTGCAGTGGGAGCCCGCGCCCGAGTTCGCCGACTGGCTCGCTCCCCGGCTGCGCGGCGCCGACCTGGTGCACGCCCACATGTTCGGTGCCTGGTGGGCCGCGGCCCAGGCGGTGCCCGATCACGTGCCGCTGGTCGCCAGCGAGCATAACGAGATGTCGTGGCCCGGAGACGACCACACGCCGCAGGCGCGCAGCGCCGGGAAGCGAGTCGGCCTGTTCTTCGCGCACGGGCCGGCCGCGCGCGCATGGGCCGCGGAGATCGGCATGGACGACGGCCGCCTGCGCGAGGGGCGCTCGTCCGTGGAGGGCCTGGACGCCGAGCCGCGGCCGGGGCTGCCGTCTCCGCGGCTGACCTTCGCCGGCCGGTTCAGCTCCGACAAGGCGCCGGACGTCCTCGTCGAGGCTCTCGCCCTGCTAGAGGACCCGCCCGCCGCCTACCTGCTCGGCGACGGCCCGCTGCGCCAGGATCTGGCCCGGCTGGTCAGGGCGCGCGGCCTCGAGTCCGTGGTGCGGATCCCGGGCTGGTCCTACGAGCCGGGAGAGTTCATCGCCGGCGCAGCCGCTCACGTCGTGCCATCGCGCGAGGAGTCGTGGTCGCAATCGGCGGTGGTCGCGCTGGGCCTCGGCGTACCGGTGGTCGGCACGGCCGTCGACGGCCTGGCCCGCACCCTGGCTCACGGCCGCGGCATCCTCGTCCCGCCCGAAGACGCGCCCTCCCTGGCCGGAGCGCTGTCGCGGGTCCTGGCCGGGGAGCGCCCTGACCCCGGCCCGGGCCGGGCGTACGCACGTCAGTTCACCCCGGGCGCCGCCGCGGCTTTCTTCGCCGACGCCTACGGCGAGCTGCTGGCTGGCACCAGCGAGCGCTAGCCCCCGGCGAATGGGGGCAGGACCTCGATCACGGCCGCGTCGCTGAGCACGACCGCCTCCGGCGCTCGGGTGCCCACGGGCATCCCGTTGATCAGGAACGACGAGCGGGCGAGAATCGCGCGCAGCCGTGAATCCTGCCCAGGATGTTCACCCTGACCAGCGTGGCCACGCGCCGCGGCCAGCGCCTCGGCGAGCGTTCCCGCGGTGATCGTCTCCTCGGCAGTTCCCGCTGCTTCCTTTGCCGCCGCCCAGTAGCGGAGGGTCACGATGGCCATGTCAGCTATCCTGGCGCATAACGAGACCCGGGGTGGCACACGCCCCTGGCCATCGCGGGAGTCAGGGCAGCCTCCCGCGGACGACTCCGCGGGATGGAGGTGGCGGCAGTTGAGCGTTGTCCTGTTGCTTACTAACGCCCATGAACCTGCTGCCGAGATCCTGCCCTCGCTGAGCCTGCTGTCGCACGCGATCCGCATGGCGCCAGCGTCCGCGACCGCGGCCGCAGAGGGACCAGGCGCCGACGCGGTCCTGGTCGACGCCCGGCGTGACCTGGTGCAGGTCAGGCGGCTTCTCCGGTTGCTGCGCGGCGCGGAGATGAACGTGCCGATACTGGCCGTGGTCACCGAGGGCGGCTGGGCGGCGGTCACTGCCGACTGGGGCGCGGACGACGTGATCCTGTACACGGCGGGCCCGGGCGAGGTCGACGCGAGGCTGCGCCTGGCCATCGGGCGCATGGCGCCCGCCGCGTCCGGCGAGATCCGGTCCGGTGACCTGGTCATCGACGAGGCCACGTACTCCGCGCGGCTGCGCGGCCGCTCGCTCGACCTGACCTTCAAGGAATTCGAGCTGCTGAAGTTCCTGGCCCAGCATCCGGGCCGCGTGTTTACCCGGTCGCAGCTGCTCCAGGAGGTGTGGGGCTACGACTACTTCGGCGGCACCCGCACCGTCGACGTGCACGTGCGCAGGCTGCGGGCCAAGCTCGGCGCTGAGCACGAGGCGCTGATCGGCACCGTCCGCAACGTCGGATACCGCTTCGTCCCCGCGAAGGGCGACGATCCGAACCGGGACGGGGGCGACCTGGAAGGCCGGGCCAGGATCGACACCACGACCGGCGATGAGGCCAGGACCGACGGCGAGGCCGCGATCGACAGCCAGCAGGACGGGGAGGCGCTTCCCGCGCATGCCGAGTTCTGATGGCCTCGGGCCGCGCCGCGCCGGGGACCCGGCACGGGCCGCCGGGGCGCCGGAGCTCACCGTTCACGGGCGCATCAGCGAGGCGGAGGCGCGTGCCGTCCTCGAACTCGTCAGCGCCGCCACCGAGGAGGACGGGGTTGGCCCGCTCTCCGAGCACGTCATGCTGCACCTGAGGTACGGCGGCGACCCCCGCGCCCGTAACCTGCTGCTCACCAGTCACGGCGGGCTGGCCGGGTACGCGCACCTGGACCCCACCGACCCGGTCGAGGGCCCGAGCGGCGAGCTCGTCATTCACCCGGCGCACCGCAGGCTGGGACTGGGCCTGCGGCTGGTGCGCGCGCTCGTCGCCGAGGCCGGAGACCGGCCGCTGCGGCTGTGGGCGCACGGCGACCTGCCCGCCGCGGCCCGGCTAGCGGCCACGGCCGGGTTCGAACGGGTGCGCGCCCTGTGGCAGATGCGGCGGTCGCTGCAGGCGCGGCTCGGGAGGCCGCAGCTCGCCGAGGGCGTCACGATCCGGACGTTCGTGGTCGGCCAGGACGAGGACGACTGGACCCGCGTCAACTCCCGTGCCTTCGTGCGCCATCCGGAGCAGGGAGCGTGGACCCGTGAGGATCTCGACCTTCGCGAGCGGGAGCCATGGTTCGACCCGAACGGGTTCTTCCTGGCCGAGCGCGACGGGAAGCTGATCGGATTCCACTGGACGAAGATCCACGGCCCGGGGGACGCGACTCCTGACCGCGACGACCGCGCTGACGGCAACCACGGGCTGGCGGCTCACGCCCACGAGCCCATCGGCGAGGTGTACGTGGTCGGCGTCGACCCCGACGCGCGCGGCATCGGCCTGGGCCGCGCGCTCACCCTGGTGGGGATGCGCTACTTGAGCTCGCGGGGCCTGTTCCAGGTGATGCTGTACGTAGACGAGTCGAACACGCCCGCGATCGGCCTGTACGAGTCACTGGGCTTCACGCACTGGGATACCGACGTGATGTATTCCAATACCTCGACCACCAGCTAAGACCAGCCCAGGGGAACTAGTTACCCAGCCAACCCGGTTGACCGGGTAACCGGTTGAGGACGTCTGCGCCCGTCCCGATCAGTTCGAGCCGATCGACGCCCGGGCGTTGGGGCAGACCCCGAGAACCTGATCCAGTTCCTCTGCGGTAAGCGGCCGGTCACTCGCGGCCACCGCGCTGAGTACCTCGGCGTAGAGGTCGATCTCGTCGAGCGCCACACGGTCATGGACGCGCAGGTCTAGGTGCTCTCGCAGCGCGCCCACCTCCATCGCTGAGCAGATTTACAGAAACCGCATGACTAGGCTATGGCGCCACGCCATTCCCCCGCATGACCCATCAGGATGATTTTCGGGACCACCCTCAGGATGACGTCTACCCAAATCCGGGCCACAAACTCCGGTCCGCCACAGACTAGTCCCCTGGCTCGGGGCCCGTTTGCGGCGTGCCCGGCACGTCGTGAGTTAGTCATCCTGATTGCCCCGGTTTGGCGAGCAGGAGCCGGTTCAGTGAGCCATCCCGGCGGTCCCTTTTCATGATCCTGGCGGATTGGCCGGATATTGGGCATCAATCCGCCATGATCATGAAAAGAGGCTGGCACTGAAGATCACCAGCTGGGCACCGTCTGCACCTCATCGGTGATCACCGGGCCAGCGGCTAAGCTCTGACGGGTCAGCCGGGGGCTGCCGGGCCGGGCTCGGCCCACGTGACGCCGCGGTGCCGAGCCGCGCGCTCGACGTAGCGGGTGGCCGAGTCCGCGAACAGCTCGCGGTCGGAATCGGTGAGCTCCCGGACGACGCGGCCGGGAATGCCGGCGAACAGCACGCCGGCCGGGACCTGGGTCCCGGGCCGGACCAGCGTGCCCGCCGCGACCAGGGAGCCGGCCCCGACCTGCGCGCGGCCGAGCACGACCGCCCCGATCCCGATCAGCGCGCCGGCCTCCACGCGAGCCCCGTGCACCGTGGCGTGGTGGCCCACGCTGACCCGCTCCCCGAGCACGACCGGCTCGCCAGCGTCGACGTGCAGGCAGCACAGGTCCTGGATGTTGCACTCGGGGCCGATCAGGATCTCGTCGTCATCCGCGCGCAGCACTGCTCCGTACCACACGCTCGCGGCGCGGCCCACGGTGACGCGGCCTACCACGACGGCGCCGGGGGCGATCCAGGCATCCGGATGAACCGAGGGAACGGACCCGCCCAGCGATCCAAGGAAACCCATGCTGTTCCTCCGCACCCCTGACCCGACCACCGCTGCGGGCGCACGTTACCGCTCCGGGCTCCATCAATCCAGACATAACTGGATACTCAGCCGTTTCGGTTGCGCGGCAGGTGCTTCAGGACAAGAGTCGTGCCCGTCATTCCATAACGCCGCGCCCCGGCCCGGACCCGGCAGGACCCCAGCTGTCGGCGGGCCGCCTACAGTAGCCCACAATCTGCAGACCCGGCCCCGCCCAGCCGGCCAGCATTATGCCGGCCGGCCAACTGGGTCTGCCTGAGCCACCTGACGGGGGACACCATGAGCGAGCACACTGACCACCTTGCCGATCTGGGCACGGACGACACATTTGAGAAAGAGATGCGCGGCTACAGCCGCCGGCAGGTGGACGAGTTCGTGGCGAAAGCGCGCAGCTCGGCTCGCGATCTCGAGGACAGGCTGTCGCGCGCCTTCGATGAGAACGAGCGGATGAGGCTGGAGCTTTCCTCGGCGCGCCAGGCGGCGGCCAGCCGGCCGGCGCACGAGGAGATCAGCGAGCGGGTCGGCCAGATCCTGAAGCTGGCCGACGACGAGGCCAAGTCACAGCGGAAATTCGCGGCTGAAGAGATCGCGAAGATGCGCAACGACGCCAAGCAGGACACCGACCGGCAGCGGGCCGAAGCCAAGCAGGAGACCGACAAGTTCCGGGCCGATGCGCAGAACCAGGCCGAGCGCATGCTGCGCGCCGCGCAGGAGCAGGCGGAGAACTCGGTCGCCAGCGCCAGGGCCGAGGCGGAGAAGACCAGGAACACCGCGCGGGCCGAGGCCGAGCGCTCGGTGGCCGAGGCGCACAAGCAGGCCGAGACCTCCGTGGCCAGCGCCAAGGCTCAGGCCAAGCAGGTCCTCGACGAGGCCACCGCGCGCGCCACCGCAATTCACGATGGCGCCGAGCGCCGCCTCAACCTGCTCATGTCCCGGCACACCGAGGCGACCCGGCGCCTGACCGAGATCCGCGACGTGGTGACCACCCTGGTCGCCGGTGAGGTATCCCGCGGCTCGCTGGATGACGAGGTCGAGAAGGCCGTAGCGACCTCGATCGGCGAGGCCAAGGCCGCCGGCCGCCCTGCCGGCGCGGCGGAGGGCAGGTTTGCGAGCACCGGAGCCGCCCACGCCGGAGCCGCCCCGGTTGCCTCGCCGGGCGCCCCCGCGGCCCAGCAGGCCCAGCAGGACCAGCAGGCGGTAGGACGCGGCCGGGCCGCGGAGCAGGCACCCAGGACCCAGCCCGCGACGGTCACCGCGGCGGCGCAGGCGGCCGCGGCGGCCAGGTCGGCCACCGAGCGCCGGCTCGCCGAGGCCGCCGGGGCGGCTGGCGCGCGGCCGGGCGGCTCAGGCCCGGGCGAGCCGGCCGACAGCACCCGGATCCTTCCCGACTGACCCGACGCGGAGCAGCTTCGCCGCCCGCACGTTCCGCCAGATTCACTCCGGGAGGGTGTCGAGCCGCCGCAGGATCACGCCCTCCCGCAGCGCCCAGGGGCAGATCTCCAGCTCGGGCAGGCCGAACAGGTCCATGGCCGCGTCGGCCACGATCGCGCCGGCCGCGAGCTGCGGCGCCCGCCCGCGGGACACGCCGGGCAGCTCCACCCGGTGGGCGGCCGTGGTCCGCGACAGACGTTCGGCGAGGGCTGTGACGTCGGCGTGGTGCAGAGCCCGCCGGACGTATGGGCCGTCGCTGGACGGCGCCGCTCCCGCGATCCTGGCCAGCTGCCGGAACGTCTTGGACGTCGCCACGGCGTGGTCGGGGCGCCCGTCCCGCATCACCACGCCTGCCGTCCCGGCAATCTCCGCCCGCACGTGCTTGCGGAGCTGCCGCACCTCGTCGGCCGACGGCGGATCGCCGACCAGCCAGTCGCGGGTCAGGCGGCCCCCGCCGAGCGGCAGCGAGATGGCGACGCTCGGCTCCTCGTCCACGCCGGACGCGATCTCCAGCGAGCCGCCGCCGATGTCGAGCATCAGCAGGCGGCCCGACGACCAGCCGAACCAGCGCCGGGCGGCCAGGAAAGTCAGCCGCGACTCGTCGGGGCCGGGCAGCACCTGGATGGCCACCCGCGTCTCGGCCTGGATCCAGCCCAGCAGCTCGTCGCCGTTGTCCGCATCCCGTACCGCGGACGTCGCGAACGCCAGCAGCTCCTGCACGCCCTTGTCCTCGGCGATCCGCAGCGCCTCGTAGACGAAGTCGCGCAGCTGTATCGCGCAGTCCTGGGTCAGCCGGTTGGCGGTGTCCAGGTGGTCGCCGAGGCGCAGCTCGGCCTTGTGCGAGAACGCGGGTACCGGGCGCGCGCCCTGGTGCGCGTCTACCACGAGGAGGTGAACGGTATTGGACCCGACGTCCAGGACACCCAGTCGCATACGTTGACGCTACCTGGCCGACCAGTGAGCATGCGGCATGCGGACTGCGCCGCCGTCCCGCGCTCGGTCTTCCGCCCGCCGGCCCACCCTGCTCCCGCCCGCCCTGGCCATCCCCGCGACTCCCCAGGCCCCTGGACCGCTGTATGTTCGGGAGAGTCCGGACGTCATCGGCGGAGGTTGAGATGACCGAGAAGTCGCGCGGCAGCGTCAGGGTAGAGCGCGGACCCAAGCGAGTCCGTGCCTACCTGAACGGCGAGCTCGTGGCCGACACGAGGAGGCCGTTCCTGGTCTGGGAAGGGCCCTACTACCCGACCTACTACCTGCCCGCGTCCGACGTGCGCGCCGCGCTGATCCCCGCGGGCGAGACCGAGCACTCGCCCAGCCGCGGCGACGGCGAGGTGCTGCACGTCAAGGTGGCCACCGCGACGGCCGAGCGGGCGGCGCTCCGCTACCCGGCCTCGCCGCTCGAGCAGCTGCGCGACCTGGTCCGTCTCGACTGGAACGCGATGGGCGAGTGGCTCGAGGAGGACGAGCCGGTCTACACCCACCCGCGCGACCCGTACAAGCGGGTGGACATCCTGGCCAGCTCGCGGCACGTGCGCATCGAGGTGGACGGCGTCACGGTCGCCGAGTCGCGCCAGCCGCGGATCCTGTTCGAGACCGGGCTGCCCGCGCGGCACTACATGCCGCTGACCGACGTCCGGATGGACCTGCTGCGGCCGTCGGCCACGGTCACGCACTGCCCGTACAAGGGCGCGGCCAGCTACTGGTCGGTCGACGCCGGTCACGGCGCCCGCGAGGATCTCGTCTGGATCTACCGGGCGCCGCTTCCGGAGAGCCAGAAGATCGCCGGGCTCGCCTGCTTCTATGACGAGAAGGTGGACGTCTACCTGGACGGCGAGCTGCAGGACAAGCCGGCCACGCCGTTCAGCTAGCCCTGCTCTGCTACGACTGGTCCAGGTCCTCGATACGGGCGCGGGAGGGGCCGCGCCGTGCGGAGATGGCGCGGGACGCCGCCTCGGCCTCGCGCAGCGCCCGCAGGATGTTGCCGCGGGCGAGCTTGCCGCACTCCTCCTCGCTCCAGCCGGAGCCGGCCAGCTCGGCGAACAGGGCCGGATAGCAGGAGGCGTCCTCCAGCCCCTCGGGCAGCCAGTCGATGCCGTCGTAGTCGCTGCCGATGCCGACGTGATCAACGCCGGCGATCTCCCTGACGCGCTCGACGTGCTCGGCTACCTCGGCGAGCGTGGCCTCCGGCCGGGGATGGCTGGCCATCCACTCCTCCCGCTCGGCCCGCAGGTGGCCGCGGGCGGCCACGTTCTTGTCATCGAGCCCGCGGCGCTTCATCTCCGCCGCGAACTCACGCTCCCAGTCCCGGGCGGTCTGCGAGATAAACGGCGGAACGAAGTTCACCATGCACACGCCGCCGTTGCCGGGCAGCCGGGCGAGAATGTTGTCGGGCACGTTCCTGGGGTGATCGCAGATCGCGAGCGCCGACGAGTGGGAGAAGATGACCGGCGCCTCCGCGGTGTCGAGCGCGTCGCGCATGGTGCCCGGGGAGACGTGGGACAGGTCGACCAGCATGCCGAGCCGCTGCATCTCCCGCACCACCTCGCGGCCGAAATCGGACAGCCCGCCGATGGACGGCATGTCGGTCGCGGAGTCGGCCCACGGCAGGTTGCGGTTGTGGGTCAGGGTCAGGTAGCGGACGCCGAGCGCGTAGAGAGCCCGGAGGGTGCCCAGGGAGCAGCCGATGGAGTGCCCGCCCTCGGCACCGATCAGCGACGCCAGCCTGCCCGCGGCGTTGATCCGCTCGACGTCCGCGGCGGTCAGCGCGAGCTCGAGGGCGTCGGGGTAGCGCCTGATCATCTCGTGCACGAGGTCGACCTGCTCGAGGGTCGTGGTGACCGCGGTCTCTCCGGCGAGGTCCGCGGGCACGAAGACGGACCAGAACTGCGCGCCGACGCCGCCGCGCGCCAGCCGGGGCAGGTCGGTCTGGGTAGAGGCGACCGGCGCGGCCAGGTCCGTCTTGTCCAGGTCGAGCTCGTCGGCGACACGCATGGTCCAGGGCAGGTCGTTGTGGCCGTCGACCAGCGGGTGGCGGCCGAGCAGGTCGCGGGCGGCGGCGATCCCGGCCGCAGGGCTCACTTCGGTGCTGCTAAGGGTCACCGCCCCAGCTTACGGAGAACGGTGCCGCCGGGCACCAGTGCACGCTCCGGGACAGCACCGGGTGCAGCCGTGACGCTACCGGGTCAGTCAGCGGACGATCAGGATAAAGACCACCACGATAAGGACCGCAACCCCGATAACCCGGAGCAGGTGGCGTGTCCGGTCTCTGCGGAGCGGGCCAAGCTGAGCACGCCGACCGGGAATGGCGCGATGCGCCATGTGGGCCTGGCTGAAATGCCAGCCCACGATCAAGGCCGCGGCCCCGGCGATGATTGCTACGCCCATGGCGCACCTAACACTTTTCCAGTACATCACGTGATCGCTCAGCATGAGGGGCTAATCTGCCTCGACGGTAACTCTCCAGGATCTTTGTAACGTTCGTGTCATTCGCCGGAGCGGCCTGTGAGCCCTGGCCCGTGGTTGGCCAGCCGGCGACAGGTTCAGCACGGCGGAGTGAATCGGGACGTACGTGCCGGAGATGAACACCAGCGGGAACAGGATGAGCTGCACCACCGCGGGCGGCCTCGGCATTGCGGATCAGCGAGGCCACGCCGACGCCCAGCGCGCACAAACTCGCCGCGCCGCCGACCAGGGCCGCCGCGATCGCGAGCCGGTGCGTGGGCAACGGCACGCGATAAGGCCGCACATCGGGGCCCCTCGACCTCCGGGCGGCGCAGCGGCCTGAACTGCGGGTGCTGGCGGGACCGGTGAGACCTGTGCGGCGCCTGTGCCGGGCCGGCCAGCCTCCCGGCGCGCTTCGTACTGCACGAAAGTACCGATAGGCCCGTTATAGCGTGTATAACGGTACTTTCGTCATCGGGATCCGGCCGCCGGGCGGGCGTCGATCTGGCCGCCGGAGATCACCGCCACCCGGTCAAGCCCCGTGACTGCCGATGAGGCTGCCCACACCGAACGTCACGGCGATGGCCAGGCCGCCGAGGACGAGCTGGCGTAGGCCCGAGCGCAGCCGCGGCCGGCCGGTGAGCCGGCCCACGACGATCCCGCCCGCGGTCAGGGCTACCGCCGTGATCGCCAGGGTCGCGGCCAGGGCGGCCAGGCCCGCCAGGTAGGGCAGCAGCGGCACCAGCGCGCCGAGGGAGAAGGCCAGCAACGAGGCCGCGCCGGCCAGGATCGGCGAGGGCAGCTCGGTATGGTCGACGCCGAGTTCCTCGCGGGTGTGCACCCGCAGCGCCGTGCTGGGGTCGCTGGAGACCGCGGCGGCCATCCGGGCCGCGGTTTCCGGGTCGGCGCCGTACTCGCGGAAGTAGCCGGCCAGCTCGTCCTGCTCGGCCTTCGGGAACCGGGCCAGCATCTGGCGCTCGAGCGCGACTTCCGCGTGTACCAGCTCGTTCTGGTTGGTCACCGATATGTACTCCCCGGTGCCCATCGAGAACGCCCCCGCCACCAGCGCGGCGGCGCCGGTCAGCACGATCGTGTGCGCGGACACGCCGCCGCCGCCCAGCCCGGCGATCAGCGAGGCGTTCGTGACGAGGCCGTCGACCGCGCCGAACACCGTCGGCCGCAGCCAGCCGCCCGAGACATCACGGTGGCCGTGCGACCAGCCGGCGACCAGCGCCGCCGTGCCCGTCGCGTCGGACGGCTCGCGTCTCTCCTCGTCAGCCACTTGCCCGATTCATCCCCACCATGTACCACAAGCACCCCTGGTACCCCCTATCATGCCGACAATGCAGCAGAGGATCGTGACCGACGTCGCCCCCATCGAGCCAGGGAACCGGGTGCTCATCACCGGCGCCTCCGGGTTCATCGGGTCCGCCGTCGCCCGCGCGGTGCAGGGGCGGGGCGCGGAACTCGTCGTCCTGGTCGCGCCGGACGCCGACGACCGCAACCTGAAGGACATCGACGCGGAGCGGATCGTGGCGGACATCCGGGACGTCGCCGCCGTCCGGGCCGCCTGCCGGGGCAGCCGCTTCGTGTTCCACCTGGCGGCGATGTACCGCTTCTGGGCGCGAGACCCGCGGGTCTTCTACGAAGTCAACGTCGGCGGAACGCTCAACGTACTCGACGCGGTACGGGCCGCGGGATGCGAGCGGCTGGTGTTCACCTCGACCGTGGGCGTCCTCGGGCTGGGCCGCACGAAGCAGGGCACTCCGGCCGACGAGACGAGCTGTGTCGACCTCTCGCATCTGTTCGGCCACTACAAGAGGTCCAAGTTCGTCGCCGAGCATGAGGTGCTCAGAGCGGCGGCCGAGGGATTGGACGTCTGCATCGTCTTGCCCACGTTCCCGCTGGGGCCCGGCGACCTGGCCCCGACGCCGACGGGAAAGGTCGTGGTCGACTTCCTCAACGGCAAGATGCCGGCGTTCGTGGACACCGCCATGAACGTCTCCCACGTCGACGACCTGGCGCTCGGTCACCTGGCCGCCCTCGAGCGCGGCCGCCGCGGCCGCAGCTACATCCTGGGCGGGGAGAACCTGTCGATGCGGGCGATTCTCAAGCTGGTCGCCGGCTACTCCGGCCTGCCGATGCCGCGGCTTGAGATCCCGCGCGGGCTGGCGCTCACCGCGGGCGTTGCCTCAGACCTGATTGAGGGCCGGCTGCTCCGGCGGGAACCCCGCGTGCCGCTCGAGGCGGCGCGCATGTCCGCTACAAGAATGATCTTCAACGACCGGCGGGCCCGCGCGGAGATCGGCCACACCTCGCGGCCGGCGCGTGAGGCGATCGAGGAATCAGCCCGATGGTTCGCCGACCACGGCTACGTGTCAGCCGATCGGCGGGCCGCCATCAGCTGGCAGGAGTAGTGGCCAGGGCCATCAGCGACGACCGCCTCGTAATGTGTCTGTCGTGAGCGCCACGCCGAGGTTCGACGTCGTGGTCGTGGGTGGCGGAATCGTCGGCCTGGCTACGGCGCACGCCGTCGTCCGGACCGGGCGCGCCGTCGTCGTCATCGAGCGCGAGCCGCGGCTCGCGAACCACCAGACCGGCAACAACTCCAACGTCATCCACTCCGGTCTCTACTACGCGCCGGGCGGGCTGAAGGCGCGCCTTGCTGGTGCCGGGTGCGCGGAGACGGTGGCGTTCTGTCGCGAGCACGACCTGCCGCACCTGGTGAGCGGCAAGCTCGTCGTCGCGACCGAGCCGGAGGAACTGCCGCGGCTGGCGGAGCTCGAGCGGCGCGGCAACGCCAACGGCGTCGAGAACCACCGCCTCGACCAGGCGGGCATGCGCGCGCACGAGCCGCACGTGCGCGGGATCGCGGCGCTGTGGGTGCCGTCGACAGGGGTCTGTGACTACCGCGCGATCTCGGAGAAACTCGGGGAGCTCATCGCCAAGGCGGGCGGCGAGATCCGGGTGGGCGCTGCCGTGCACCGCCTGACCCGCCGGGGGGCCGACGTGGCGGTGGGCACGGACCGCGGCGACCTGCTGGCCGCTCAGGTGGTGGTCTGCGGAGGGCTGCACGGTGATGAGCTGGCCCGGGCGTCGGGCGCGGATCCGGGCGTGCGGATCATACCGTTTCGCGGAGAATACTCGGGCTTCACCGCGGATGCGGCCGGGCTGGTCAGGGGCCTGATCTATCCGGTGCCCGACCCGGCGTTCCCGTTTCTCGGGGTACACGCCACCCGCGGGGTGGACGGGCACGTGCACGCCGGGCCGAACGCGGTGCTCGCGCTGGCCCGGGAGGGGTACTCCTGGACCACCGTGAGACCAAGGGATCTGGCGAGGTCCCTGACCTACCCGGGGATGATCAAGCTCGCGAGGAAGCACTGGCGCTACGGCCTGGGCGAGATATACCGCTCGGTGTCGAAGCGAGCGATGGCCCGCCAGATCCAGCGGCTGCTGCCCGAGATCCGGGCCGAGCACCTGGAGCGGGCGGGCGCCGGGGTGCGGGCCCAGGCCGTGCGCGCCGACGGCACGCTGGTGGACGACTTCCTGTTCATCGGCCAGGGGACGGGGCCGGGCTCGATCCTGCACGTCCTCAACGCGCCGTCACCGGCCGCCACGGCCGCGATGCCGATCGGCCGGGAGATCCTCGAGCGGCTCACCGGCGAGAAGCTCGGCCCGCCGGGGCGTGCGCAGGCCTGACCGGGCGGTCTCTGGCCTGACCGGGCGGTCGCCGGCGGTGGCCTATCTCGTCAGGACCGCGGGCAGCACACGCCGGCCGAGGAGCTCGATGCCCCGGGCGGCCGTGATGCCGTGAGGCGTCCCGAACTCCACGCGGGTGGCTCCTGCGTCGAACAGCCCTTCCACCTGGGCGGCGACCTGGCCGGGCGTACCGGAAAACGCAAAGCGGTCGAGGACCGCGTCGGGGACAAGCCGACCGGCTCCCGCGTGGTCACCCGCGCGGACGAGGCGCTGCATCACGGCCAGGTCGATCGCGCCGAGGTCGGACGCCGGATCCATCCTGGCGACGACCGGGAGATAGGTAGCCACCTCGGCTCGGGCCAGGTGTCGGGCGCTCGCCCCGTCCTCGTCGACGACGGTGACAGCGCCGCACACCAGGCCGACCTCGCCGGGTGGGCGCTGCGCGCGCGTCTCGCCGCGCGCCAGCGACTCCCGGGCGGTGGGCAGCAGCGCCCGGTTCGCGGAGCCGCCGATCTTGACCTCGGACGCCAGCTCCCCGGCCAGAGATATTCCGAGCGGACCCCATGCCCCGAGCAGAAGGTCGACATCCTCTCGCACCGGCCGGCAAGCGAGGCGCACGCCGGGTTCCACCTGAAAAATCTGGCCGCGGTAGGCCTCCTCGCGGCCGGAGAACAGGTGCCGGACGACGTCAGCGGCCTCCAGCAGCCGGCGGACCGGCCGCTCCTGCGTGACCCCGACCGCGTCGAGCCACGCTCCGCGGGCGAGCCCGAGATAGGCCCGGCCGCCGGACACGACGTCGAGGATGTGAAGCTGTTTCGCTATCTCGACCGGATGAAGCAGGTAGGGGTTCAGGCAGGCCGGGCCGAGCCGGATGCTGCGCGTGGCCCGGGCGATCGTGATGAGCGGCAGCAGCGGCGAGGGATAGAGCAGGTCGGCGTAGACGGAGATGGTTCGGAAGCCGAGTTCCTCGATCCGTGGGGCCAGGTCGGCATATAGCGCCAGGTCCTCGTCCGACTGCAGCGCGATGCTGAGCTCGCGGCGCGGCCGGAGGGCACCGGGGCTCACGTCAGGTCCGCCCGCGTGACGGTCGTCTGGCCGGTGCGCTCGATCCGCATGATCAGCCGCTCGTCGGGGTCCGGGCACGCGACGTGGCTGTCGCTCTCGAGCCAGTCCCCCGGGCTGAGCTGGCGCTGCTTCGCCGGGAGCAGGGGCAGCACGGCGGCGAGCGCGTACACGCAGAAGAAGCGGCCGGGGCAGGTCCGGAGCTGGCTGCTGTGGGTGAGCTCGAACCAGTCACCGACCCGCATGCCGCACACCGAGCGTCCCTCGATGCGCTCCACGACCACCCGCAGGTCGTAAAGGGTGGCCGAGTCCTCCTCGCCCTGTATGTCCAGCTCGCTCATTCGAGTTCACCTCACCCAGGCATCATCCCGGTGCACGTACCCGTCTTTCATGACCCAGTGCAGGGTGCGCAGCGCGGATACCGATTCCGTCGGGTCGGCCTTCATCGCGATGAGATCGGCCCGCTTCCCGGCCTCCACCGAACCCACGTCCTGGTCTGCCGCGAGCCACGCGGCCGGGACCCGGGTGGCGGCCTGCAGCGCGTCGCGCGGCGACAGGCCGAACGCCTCCATGTGCTCGAGTTCGCGCACCGTGGCCGTTGTTCCCTCGGTCTGCCAGAACGGCGGTATGTCGCTGCCCAGCATCACCGGCACCCCGGCCTCCAGGGCCAGGCGATATGAGTTCTCGTGACCGGGAGCAGCGGCCAGTGATCTCTCCTGCATCCAGGCCGGCACGCCCAGCGCGTCGAAGAAGTCACGGCATCTGGTGACCGAAAGCGTCGGCACGAACGCGGTGCCCCGATCGCGCATCTGCTGTGCTACCTCCTCCGTGAGCTGATATCCGTGCTCGACGCAGTCGAGCCCCAGTTCCAGGGCCTGCTCGAGGATTCGTGCCGGGCCAGCGTGAGCCGTGACCTTGCGGCCCCAGGCGTGAGCCGTGCCGATCACGGCCTCAAGCTCGCCCGGCCTCAGCGGGATCGTGCCCATGGTCTCGTTCACTCCGGCTATGCCGCCGGAGATCATGACCTTGATGAGATCTGCGCCCGCCCTGATCTGGGCTCGGGTACCGCGGACGAACTCGTCCGGGCCGTCGCACTCTAGCGTGCTCGAGGACTCATGCCCGTGTCCGCCGGTGCACACCAGCGCGCGCCCGGCGGAATGAATGCGCGGTCCCTCGGCACGTCCCGCCTCGATCGCGGCCCGCAGCGCGAACTCGACGTGGTCGCTCTCTCCGACGCACCGGACCGACGTAACCCCGCTCAGCAACGTCTGCCGCGCGCCGTCGGCCACGTAGAGCGCCAGCTCGTGCGGCGACATGGCCCGGATGGAATCACCGAGCGGCCCCGGCAGCGCCAGGGAAAAGTGCGTGTGCATGTTGAACAGCCCGGCCATCACGTACGATCCGGCCAGATCGATGACCGCCGCGCCGTCAGGCGCAGCCGCCGAGCCCGACGGCCCCACTCCGACAATCTTGCCGTCTCGCACCAGCACGTCCTGGTCACGACGCACGTCGGCGCCGGAGCCATCGAACACATGACAATGGACCAGCAGCGTCGAGTCACCCATCAGGGCCCGCCTCCTCCATGAGCCGCGCCGGGTCATAGACCGCCCTCCCGCCCAGCAAGGTCAAGAGGATCTCGGTATCCGGCAGCTCGTCAATCGGGCACGACAGCGGATCAGTGGAGAACGCCACCAGGTCGGCGTCCATCCCGGGCCGGAGATCTCCCCGCCGCGCCGCGACCCCGAGGAGCTCCGCGCCGCGGCGGGTGTAGAGATCGAGCGCGACGTTCCTCGTCACGGCCTGGCCCGCGCCGATCGGCCCGCCGGAGCGGCCCTGCCGGGTCACCATGAACCAGATGCCCAGCAGCGGGTCAAACGGCGGCACGTCCCCGTCGCTGCCCGCCGCCACCCGGACGCCGGCCGAGACCATGTCGCGCAGCGGAGCGGCTCGCGCCGCGCCCTCCTGGCCCCAGTGCCGCCGTATGTCGTCGGCGAACTCGTAGACGATGCCGGGATGGGCCGATACGCCGACCCCGGACGCGGCCAGGCGGTGAATCGTTTCCGGAGTGCACTGTAGGGCGTGCTCGATGACCAGTTGCTGCGGCCGCGCCAGTCCGGCGGACAGCGCCCGCTCGTAGACGTCCAGAACCGTGCGGACCGCCACGTCACCCACGGCATGACATCCGACTCCGCCAGACCGCCTCAGCGATGCTTCGACAATTGCCCACAGATCTTGTGAGGTCATCCTCAAGCTCGAGGCGTCCGCGATCCGGCCGTCCACAAACACTTTTACCCCGGTCAGCCTCGCATACGGGCTGGCTATGCCGCCCGCCGGCATGTCCGCGATCTGGCGGAGCGCCGAGTCCACGTCACTGCCCTCGGAAACACGCCACAGCAGGTCGCAGCGCAGCGTCAGCCGCCCCTGAGCCCTCAGCACGCGGAACAGTTCGTTATCCGCGGCATCAATCCCTGCCTCTCGGATGGACGTGATGCCGCGCGCGTTGAAGCGCGCCATGACCGCCGCCAGGTCGTCCTGGCGCTCGGCGAGGCAGCGCGGTGGCGCGCGAGTTCAGCACCGCGAGATGGCTTCCGCGCCGCAGCAGGATGGGGCCCGGTGTGCCCAGCGCGTCGAGCTCCGCCGTGGTCGGCAGCCGACCCTCTCGCAGCTGGGACTCGTGCCAGTTACGCCTCGTAACGGTCCATTGGTGCGCGGGCCGGCCGACCCCGCGCTCGCGCACCGCCGACAGCAGGTCGGCCAGGCTGGTCGCTGCGCGCAGGCTGACCAGGCGGGCGTCCGCCGCCGCCTGCAGCGCGGGGATGTGGGTATCGATGAAGCCCGGTCCTACGCAGGCGGAACCCAGGTCGACCCAGGACGCGGACGACCCGGCCGCCCGGGCTGCTTCTGCCACGTTGTTATCCTTATCCGGATGTCGGAATAAGGATAATTATCCCGATGCGGCGGTTATGCCGATGTCTGCAGGCAGCGGTGTTCCCGCTGCTGGTCAGGGCGGTGCCCTCGCCGCATAGTGCGGCATAACTACGGATTGCGTGACGATCTTCTCATCCCATCCAAGGTGGAGAGGAGAAGATCATGGAGTCTTCGGAACCAGGACAGTACGCGGAGGAACTAGGACAGTACGCGGACGGGTTCGTTGCCTGGCTCGGCCGGCTCGGGTACTCGCCGCGGACCTGCGAGGCGCAGGTCGCGCTGCTGCGGCACCTGGGACACTGGCTCACGGACCAGGGCCTGCCGCTGTCCGGCCTGACCAGCGAGGTAGCCGGCGAGTACGCCGCCGCCCGCCGCGGGCGGGCGCAGCTGCGATCCGAACGAGCGCTCCGGCCGGTGCTGAGTTACCTGCGGGAACTCGGTGCCGTCCCGTCGGCCGCGGTCGTCGTGCCGCGCGAGCCCGTGGACGTGCTGCTGGCGCGGTTCGGGGGATGGCTGTCCCGTGAGCGGGGCCTGGCCCCGGCCACGGTGTCCAGCTACCTTCACCAGGCACGGCCGTTCGCCGATGCCTGCGCCGGGCAGTTCGGGACCCTGACTGCCGTCCGGGTCACCGTCCTGGCTACCGAGGGTGCCGCGGGGTTGCGGCCCCGGTCCGCGCAGGTCCGGGCGAACGCGGTGCGGGCGCTGCTGCGCTTCGCGTGGCTGGAAGGCCTGACCGCCGTCCCGCTCGCGGAGTTCGTCGGGTCGTTCGCCGCCCCGGCCGGCCCGGCCATCCCGAAAGGCCTGAGCCCCGGGCAGGCAGCGGAGTTCCTCGCGTTCGTGCGGGCGGCCCCGGGCGGGCTGCGGAACGAGCCGATGATGGCGCTGCTGCTGCGGCTGGCGCTGCGGGCCGGGGAGGCCGCCGGGCTGCTGCTGGACGACATCGCCTGGCGCCATGGAGTCATTACCGTCCGCGGCAAGAGGAACCGGGTCGACCAGGTTCCGCTGCCGGCCGACGTCGGCGGCCCGCTGGCCCGCTACCTGCGCGACGGGCGCCCTGCCGGGACGGCGCGCCGGCAGGTGTTCCTGGCGCTGGACGCGCCGCATGCCCCGGTGACCCATGCAGCGGTGACGAGCGTCGCCGGCCGGGCCCTGCGCGATGCCGGGATCAGCGGGAACGGCGCCGCGCACCTCCTCCGGCACACCGCGGCCTGTGGCGTCCTCGCCGGCGGGGGCGGCCTGGCCGAGGCCGGGGAACTGCTGCGGCACGACGGCCCGCAGGTGACCGCTGTCTATGCCCGCTCCGACCTGGCCGCGCTGCGGTCGATAGCCCGGCCCTGGCCGGAAGAAGGAGGACCGCGGTGAGCACTGACCTGCGCGCGGCAATCGCGGGCCACCTGGCCGAGCGCCGGGCCCGCGGCTACCGGCTCGAAGGACGCGAGCGCCTGCTCGGCGCGTTCCTGGACAGCCTGGACGCCCGCGGCCAGACCCGGATCACGGTGCCCGCCGCGATCACGTTCGCGACCGCCCCGGCGGGGACGGCCCGGGGCTGGCACGCCCAGCGGCTCGCGGCCGTGCGGTCGTTCGCCGGCTACGTCCACGCCCAGGACCCGGCCGCCGCCGACCCGGTCCCCGGAGGGCTCATCCCGGGCAGGATCGCCCGGCGGGTCCCTTACCTGTATTCCGGTGAGGAGACCGCCCGGCTCATGGCCGCGGCCGGGACGCTCCCGTCGCCGGTGCTGGCGGCCGGCATGCGGACGCTGATCGGGCTGCTGGCCAGCACCGGCGTCCGCAGCGGCGAGGCGTTCGCCCTGGACGTCGGCGACCTGGACACCGAGGCGCAGGTGCTGACGGTCACCGGCAAGTACGGCAGGAAGCGGCTGATCGCGCTGCACCCGTCGGCCGCCGCGGCTCTCTCGGACTACCTGAGGTTCCGCGCGCAGCATGCCGCGGACGGCACCGCCGCGCTGTTCATCGGCCAGGCGGGCCGCCGCCTCGGCCGGAGCGTGGCCTACCCGGCGTTCCGGTCACTGACTGCCGGATGCGGCCTGGAACCCCAGCCCGGCTGCAGGTCCCCGCGGCTGCATGATTTCCGCCATTCCCTCGCGGTCAGCACCCTCATCGACGCACACCGCCAGGGCCGTGACGTGGACGCCTGCATCGCGGTCCTGTCCACTCATCTCGGGCATATCGGCCCAGCTCACACGTACTGGTACCTGACGATCACGCCCGCGCTCGCCGACGCCGTCTCCGAGCGCGCGGCCCTGTATTACCAGGGAGGAAACTTCCGATGACCGCCCTCGCCCCCGCCGTCGAGTCGTTCTTCACCGGCTACCTCATCGCCCAGCGCGGCGCCAGCCCGCACACCATCGCGTCCTACCGCGACACGCTCCGGCTCCTGTTCACCTGGATCCGCGAGCAGTCCGGCACCCGCCCGTCCGACCTCGACTTCACCGACCTCGACGCCGCGACGGTCAGCCGTTTCCTGGCCATGCTCGAAGACGAGCGGCACAACACGGGCCGGACCCGCAGCCAGCGGCTCGCCGCCATCCACTCCCTCTACCGCCACGCGGCCCTCGGTCACCCCGAGCACGCCGCCCTCATCGCCCGGGTCCTGGCCATCCAGCCGCGCAAGCCGTCCCGCGCAACGGTTGCCTGGCTGACCGCGGATGAGGCCGACGCTCTCCTGGCCGCCCCGGACACCGGTACCTGGACCGGCCGGCGGGACCGCGTCCTGATGCTCCTCATGCTCACCAGCGGCCCGCGGGTATCAGAGATCACCCATCTCACCTGGGCCGACGTCACCCTGGACAGGCCCGGAGCCCGCGTCCTCTGGCACGGCAAGGGCCGGAAGGAACGGCTGAGCCCGCTCCAGCAGCCCGCTATCACCGGACTGCGGCAGTGGCACCGCGAGAACCCCGCCGGACCCGGCAGCTTCGTGTTCACCGCCCGCGGCACCGTCAGGAAGATGAGCACCGACGCCGTCGCGGAGCGCATCAAGATCCACGCCGCCGCAGCAGCCACGGCATGCCCCGGGATCGCCGCCAAGAACGTCACGCCCCATGTCCTGCGGCACTCTTTCGCGATGAAGCTGCAATCCGCGGGCATCGGCGGGCCGTCCATCGCCCTCATGCTCGGCCACGAATCCCCCGCGTCGTCACGCCCCTACTTGCACGCCGACCTCGAACTCAAGCAGAAGGCACTCGACCGGACCGCCCCGCCGCACACCCGGACCGGCCGCTACACGCCCCCGGACAAGCTCCTCGCCTTCCTCGAAAGCCTGTGAGACTATGCCGCACTATGCGGCGAGGGCACCGCCCTGACCAGCAGCGGGAACACCGCTGCCTGCAGACATCGGCATAACCGCCGCATCGGGATAATTGTCGAATGGCACCATCGGGTTGGCGGTCCAGCGCAGGTAGTCGTCCTGGCGGTCCAGCAGCCGGGTGGCGAGGGCGTGGTGCTCGCGCATGAGCGGC
>WNFI01559091.1_pt1 | contig 22105 bp, 21 predicted proteins | sample 5400471 | NCBI WGS metagenome assembly WNFI01 (sample SAMN13153348, study PRJNA577476) | soil metagenome | isolation source: 100 cm saprolite on Douglas fir-dominated hillslope | place: USA:California | collected 2013-09-17
CGGGCTTTACACGTCTCCACATCTCGTTCGCTTCAATGAACGCATCCAGGTCTCCGGACGACCCATCACCGATGAAGAGGTATTGGCCGGTCTGGGTATCATCCGGGAGGCGATCGCCAGGTCCGAATGTACTCCTACTTTCTTTGAGATCAGTACCGCATTGGGTTTTCTACATTTCCTTAGCCGGCGGGTTGATCTAGCGATCGTTGAAACTGGGCTAGGAGGAAGATTGGACGCGACCAATCTAATTACGCCGCTCGTATCGGTTCTCACTTCGATTGACTTGGACCACCAAAAGATTTTGGGCGATTCAAGAGTCAAGATCGCTCGCGAAAAGGCCGGAATCATTAAGCCAGCGGTTCCTGTCGTGTCTATCGCCCAGACCCCAGACGTTCGGGAAGTCATTGACGAAGTGGCGGCATCCATGGAAGCCCCGGTCACTTACACCATTGAACCCATAAGCGATCTCCAAATCGGGCTGACCGGTTCGCACCAGCGGCTCAACGCTGCTGTCGTGAGAGACACGTTCACCGCTGCCAAACTCAGCATTTCGCCCGAGGCATTAAAAACCGGCCTTAGCTCCGTGTTTTGGCCCGGCCGTTTTCAAGCCCTCGGAGACCGGCTCACCATCGATGGAGCCCATAATCTGGCTGCCAGCGAACAACTGGTGCAGACTTGGAGCGAATGCTATCCCGGCGCCTCGCCCACGATTGTGTTCGGCGGTTTGCGCGACAAGGATCTCGACAAAATGCTCGATGCGCTGGCGCCAATCGCTACCCGATTTTTTCTCGTCCCCGTGAAAAACCCACGAGGCGAGGACCCGGCCAATATTCGGCTCCCGCATGGCATCCCTGGTACTCTCTTTCCCGGAGTGCAAGACGCAGTGGAGGCGGCGTGGAAACTGCCTCAGCCGGTTCTAGTGACCGGATCGCTATTCCTGGTCGGAGAAGTGTTAGCCTGGTTACAGCCGGGACTCGGCCAATACGAAGCCAGCGCACAATAGGTTATTGATAACCTAACAAATTTTAGTTATTGAATGGGCGTGTCTTTCACGTCTCTCATTTCGCGGCCCGAAGACCAAACCTACACCGTCCATCCCGGCAGCCAGACTGCCACCTCCTGCACTTTCGAGCTGCTTTCTCCCCGGCGAAGCAAGACGATCCCTTATGGGTACCTCCAGATGATCGATACCATGGACGACCATACAATTTTTCTCCGCTATGCCTTCGCCGACGTCGAACTCGTCCCGAATCGGACCTTTACCGCCAAACGCCAATTCCTGGACGATCTGGCGAATTTCCGAGTCTCAACGATCCGCGAAACCAGTCAGATGAAGATTCGGATCCGGATGGAACCGGGAACGGATAAACCGGAACTGTTTTGAGAAGACTCTGCCGCCTCTCAGTCGATCCACTAAGTCCACTCCGTCCACTTGGCTCGAGGACAGCTCGCCGCGCCGTAGGACTTCGGCGAGCTCAGTCGAGTCGCTTGGCGGAGGCGGGAGGACGAGACCCTCTTACCCTACCGGAGGATACTCCTTCGTCCCCCAACGATTCATCAGAGCATTATTAACTCCCCACCGGACGATCGGGTGGCGAGCAGCAATCAAAAAATGGCTCCAAGGCGAATTTTCTCCGAGCGCCGATTCGAACTCGCGGCCATGATCGACGATGGCCGCCATAATGTGATCGGCGAAGATGTTCGCGTTGCCGCTCAGCGCAGGGAGTGACTCAGCAGTCGACTCGGCAATCAAAAGGCAATAGCTGATCAGCTTGGCCACCGTCCTTACGCTGAGAAAACCCGGCTCTGATATCCGGTCCGAGTCGACCACCAGGGGGAAGTTCTCCGGGGTGATTTCCCGGTAGTTCCATTTGTCACACAGATCGGTCCGTGACATTGGGAACCGGGCATGGGAAACGAGGTCTAACAAGGTCCAGGCGATTTTAGGATAAGGAGGTTCGGCGAAGTTATATCCGCAGTTCAAGGGAATCGCCTGAATGGTCGAGGCCTCTTCGGGAAGCAGTCCCAACCAAGATCGCTGAGAAGGCCATGGCTGGTTTTCTCCCATCTCACGCAAGCCTCGACCCTACCAGAGTTTTCAGACACAACATCGCAGCGACTGCGACCCGGCACCTGCTACTTTGAAACCGGGGCGCCATTCGAGCGCGCCTTTTTCTTCTTCTCCTTGATTTCAAAAGCTAGCGATAGCACTCGCCGATACTTGGCCTGACCGACAGCTACCAACCGGATACTAAGATCTGTCTTTTCATTGATCTCCTGTAAGGCCCGATCAATTGCGCGCTGCTTGAGATTAGGCCAATGCACCAGGCATTTCTCGCTGACGATGTTTCCTTGCGGATCGCGAACCTCATCCACCCCAAGCACCTTGCGCAGCTTCGGGATCGAAATTCGCTTCAAATTGACGTGCCGCCATTTCCAAGCCCATTCATAAAGGCGGATCGAGTACTGGCTCGCCAGCTTGACGCCCGCTCTCTCTGAATCCTCTTTTTGATGGTTTTTGAGCCGCTCCAAATGCCGGTGCAACCCGGGATCAATGTGAAGGATCATCTTCTTGTCGACCACCGTCACCGAGCTCAGCCACCGGGCAAAAAGGACGGAATTCTGTTTGTCCCCATTATGTAAGACCAGTCGATGGTAGGTCAGGAGTTTCAAGACCGCCGGTTGTAGGTCAAAATCTTCAAAATCATACCCTGTCACACCGGGTTTAAGGCGGTCCACAATCGACATGACGACTGTCCGCTCATCTTTGGTCAATTTATAGAACGCTTCGATGAGGTCGTCGCCAAAACCAAGCTGATCATCTAGATCCGCAAGTGGTAACGTTCCGAAAATTCTGTTATTTTTACGCACTTTACTTTGTGGGAATTACGGTGTTAAACCTAAATTTATAACGAAATCTTTTTAAGAAAGAAGCATTATTAAGAAAGAAGCATAAAATGGTTTCAACAAAGGAAACCCGGCCAGCGGCACCAGAAACGCAGAAGTGGTCCTTTTCGGCAGACGGAAAACCGTTGAGTCTCGACGAGTTTTTAGAGTCGTTCAAAAAACAAGGCCTCTTTTATGAAGGGAAGGAGCAGTGGCTCAAGGGAGTGGTCAAAGTATCTTGGGAGAACTTTTTCTTGGTCTGTACGGAAGAATTGGATGACATTTCACAACGGGCCGCAAAAATGTTGGTCCAGTACTGCCTGGAAATCTCTGAAGAGGTGGCCAGCCGTATCCGAGGTCCGGTTGATCCAACCAAGATCGCTGAGGCGATGAAACGAGAGTTCGACGAGCAGTACGACAATCCTATTTATCAATTCCAATGGGCAATGCGGCACGACGCCGTTCGTGAAGCAGTCACCAACGCCGTAGCCAATCGCTGGGGAAAGTGATCGGAAATGGTTGTGTAGCATTGGTGGGGCGAGGCTCCTGAACAGCCGAGATGACCTTCTAGAAATCTATCGTGCATCCCACCACTGCACACGATCGAAGCTGAAACAAGTGCTGAGCCGTTGGCCCAGCGCGAGCCAAGTCTGCGAGCCCTTGTTCCTCGCTCCGGAAAAACCTCCAAACCGAGCTGCACACGTTGGTCCCAACGGCTCCGACTACGCTGCGGCAAACATATCAGCCGAAATCCTTTCGCAGGCTACGTCGGACGAGTCGGCAGTCAGTCGGTGTTGTGCCATTCTATCTTCGCAAACGTCGTAAGCGCTGTTAATTGTTTCCAGGTCGTTCGGGAGCCTCGCCCTACCAGGGGCGCACGATTTCTTCCATACCGGTTTGACTATTGCTCCAACAAATCATAACATTATATCTTAATGTTAGATCTATTGGCTCAAAGCGGATCCGAGCTAACCCAACCGGCGACCATCTACGCGGCACCGGACGATCCTCTTTGCTACCGCTCCAGGAACGGGAAGATAATTCGTCTACCCAATTACAACGCCGGGCTGGAGCCGATAGATCTCCTTATGCAGGGCGACTATCAACTTCGAGCTCGATCAATTTCGCCTACTCGGTCCCAGCCGCAGACCAGGTCTCTAGCCCGATTTCAACTCGATGTCTGTCTCCGGGGAAAGATTGTTTACAGCCAACGCCATGGCACCGATACCGCTTCCCTGACCAAAGCCGTGGAAATCGCCAAAAGTTGGATTCGGCGACGACGATCGATGGATCGTCTATGGTTTCTTATTTCGCCCAGCTTGTTACTCCTCTGGGCTCTCTTAGCCGCTACTATCTGGTTTTTGTTTCCCCTTGTTTCCTGGGTCAGCTTCGCGCCGTTTTTGGTCTGTCTAATGGTCTCGCTAGCCAACGCACCAGGCAGACATGACCGGCAGGTGACCGCTCGGTTAGCTGGCTTAACGTGGAATCGAAACGACTTTTGCCGAGGCTGGTTAATCACCGGCGACACCGGCGCCGGGAAGACATTCGCCATCAACGCCCTGCTCCATTCAGTATTTCAAAACGAGCCGGACTGGGGCGGACTTTGTTGCGACGAGAAAGGAATCTATCATGAAACCTTGGTGCAAATGACCAGGAAGTACGGCCGGCTCAGCGATCTGCGATTGCTCCAGACCAAACCGGACGGTGCTGGAGACGATTGGGAGCCGCCGGCGACATTCAATCTGCTTTCCGATGATTCCATCCCCGGTTCGACCTATGCGACGGTCATCGTTGACACTGCCTCCGCTTTAGCCGGTGGCGGTGAAGACAAAGGCTTTTTCAAAACCCAGGCGCATGCGCATATCGGCCGTGGGATTCAACTGTTCCGATTACTCGGTCTACGGCCAACCATGCACCATCTACTGGAGGCGCTACAATATCAGCCGATTCTGCGGGCAATGTTATCCCGGCTGGACACTCTGGCTCAGGCCGGGAACCGTGAAGCTCGGGAGTGCAGTGACCATTTCTTGAACGGGTATCTGCGCCAACCTCCGGAGCAATTGGGCGGGGTTATCTCCACTATTTACAACTATCTAAATTACTTTACTAATCCCGACCTGGTGCAGGTCTTTGGCGCGGAGGAAAACAGTTTCGAATTTTCCGATTTGGACGATGGCGCCATCATCTGCATTGCCATGCCCCAGAAGTATCAGACCGAACGTCGCTATATTACCACTATCCTAAAGCTTTTGTTCTACACGCACGCCTTGCGGCGGTTCGATCCCCGGCCATCAACCAAGCGACCGCTCGCTTGCGACAATCTGCTGATTTGCTGGCAGGATGAAGCTCAGCGGTTTGTCAGTGAATCAGATGGGAACGTGGATGTTATCCGGCAGGCGAACACCACCACCGTTTTGGCCGCGCAATCCAAGCTTTCCTTTATTCCCCCGCTGGGAACGAAGGAGAAAGCCGATGTAACGTTACTAAATTTGCGAAACCGAATCATTTTCAAAGCCGCGGACCGCTCCTGCGCCGAGGGTTCCGCTGACTTCATCGGGAAGAAAATGATCTGGAAAAAATCGTATACACGCGGAATGGGGAATCGTTCCACGACTCGATCACGCGAGGAAGAATACCGCGTAAGACCGTTCGAACTGATGGCGCTGCCGAAGTTCTCCGCGATTGTTAAGCATTGCGAAAAATCGTTCCGACGAGCCCGAATTCATCCGATCGATCCGGAAGGAAAAATCCCGCGCTGGTACCCGTTATGGAAACGGTTGCCGCCGTTTAAGTAACCCGGCTGGTTTGAGCGTTTGGCACAACGTAAATCGTACCACCACCGAGTCGGAGGGGAGCCGCATTAGAGAAGTACCAATGACAGATTAAAAAACGGTCTATCGCAAACCAAACCAAATATTAGGCACGCAGGCGGCTCCCACAGGCGTGGCACGTTCTAGCGGTTTCTCTCGCCCCACAGTCAAGCACACGCCTTGGGTCCCAAAAGCCTTCGCGCCTCTCTATCGGGGCGCGATCAGATGAACGCCACTCCCGCGAATGCCGCTTCCGACACCGAATCAGAGCATCTGCAGATTCGACCCAAGACCGCTTGGCACTCGAAGTGCCGTTGGACGGCTTCGAGCTTCTCTCCTCCGGTGAGAGCTTTGTCCTCCGGAGGAGTGAAAATGCTCGCTTTGCAACTTGTCGGTGCCAAGTCACGAGCTCTTACGCAACCTGCGGGTAATCCATCTGTTCCAAATCGTTGATCAGAGCCGGCCCGGACGGATTCCACGGAAGCTTTTTCCTTGTTATGGCGCTTGATGCCAGAAGGTCTGCTCCTGCGAACCCACCCCACCAGCCAAAATAGTCTGGAGCTTCTTCCGGAGATATTGAAATTACCGGCACCTTCAAACCTCGGCCGATGGTCTCGGCTATATCTCGCATCCGCACGCCTTCTTCGGCAACAGCATGATACTTTGCCCCCGCCTCATGCTTCTCCAGCGCGAGCCTGTAGAGATAGGCAACATCGCTAATATGCGCCGCTGCCCAGCGGTTCGTTCCATTACCAACATAGGCGGCCGCACCTTTCTCACGCGCTGTCGCGATGGCAAAGGTGATGAGTCCTTGCTTGCGGGTATCGTGAACCTGTGGCAGGCGCATCACCGAAGCGCAAACGCCCTTCGACAGTTGGGCAAGAGCTGTTTGTTCCGAAACTCGAGGAAATGGAAAGTTGGGTGGCACGACGCTCTCTTCCGTCGCGAGCTGGCCAGGCCCAGCCAATCCAGCCAATCCAGTCGCGACGATCAGGGGCCGATCGGAACCGGCGAGCACAGACCCCATAGCCTCGATAGCTTCTTTGTCGGTTTCGCAAGCTTTGAGGAAGTTAGAAAAATCGTTGGACATTCCCAAATGAATGACCGCATCCGAAGCGGCGGTGCCGCTTTTCAGGCTTTCAATATCTTCCAGAGACCCTCCCTGCACCTTGGCGCCGGCGGCGGTCAGCCGTTCGGCAGCCGCATCTGAGCGCGCCAGACCGAGAACCTGATGACCCGCGTCGATTAGTTCCTTAACAACGGCCGAACCGACGAAGCCGGTCGCACCAGTAACGAAAATACGCATATTGTTAATTCCTTTGGTAAGTTTTGGTTTCGGGTTCAGTATCGCCTTCTCGCTTCACTCCGTAAATCAACGGAAGTCCAAACTTATTGCCTAATAGTCCTCTCCAGCGCTTTTGTCGGATTTTCTACTCCGGACCCTAATCGATAGAGAAAAACTACCCCTGGGGTCTCAGCATTACTGCGGTAAATGAAACCGCTTCTTTTCTCGCCCGGATGAAATCACATCGTCGTTTCGATGTGTTGATTGCACAAAACTCTATCCCCCAGCCTGAGGCACAAACTGGATTCGCTCAGTAGGAACAAAATCTAGTTGGACATTCGTTAGCTTTGGGAACGCCGCCCTTCGCTGTCGCTCCTAACGGAGCTGATCGCTTGTAGGTGCTGCTGGAGCTATAAATATTTTGCTCCGACGGAGCCGGTCGTTGGCTCCGCTGGGCGCGATCTACAAGTTGGATTTAGTCCCGAATGGCCTAATAGTCCAGGCGGCGCTGTAGTCAGCTTCTGAGCCCGGGCCAAAACGGTAGGCGATTTTATGATAGACTTTCGTTCCCAGTTAGGTAGGACAATCAATTTTTTCTCTCCGGCGGAGGGAATCAACGCAACACCCGTTCCCGGCGTCCATTGTGTAAAATTCTCTCTCACTGACCGTCGCACCAAACGCCGCTGGCGCGCGTGTTTGGCGGTCGTGGCCCAGGGTAGCAAAGAAGTCGTCTTGGGCCGTCAGGTCTACCGGATCGACGATGGGCTGTATAGCGCGACTCCCATCGATTTGCCGGTTATCAGCCGGGTCGCCGTGGCTTCGCCCGGAAAGCCGTTTTTATGTTTACTGATAGACTTGGATCCAATGATTTTGAGCGAAGTCTCTGCTCAACTAAGCAAAGACCTTAGTGCAGATCCGGAGAATTCTCTTCGAGGAGTCTTCATCGGAAAAGCCAGCGAGGAGATGCTGGAAGCAGCCGTTCGGTTGGGAAAGCTCTTTCACGCTGCGGAAGACGCGCCAGTGCTGGGCCCTTTGGTCGTTAAAGAGATGATTTACTATCTCCTGAAAGGAACGGATGGAGATGCGATCCGGCATTTTGTCCGTTCCGGAAGCAAGACGCATATCATATCCCAGTGCATCCACTGGCTCCATTCTCAGCTCAACTACGATGTCGATGTTCCCGCTTTAGCTAAGGCAGCAAACATGAGCCGTTCTGCCTTCTTCAAACATTTCAAAGCCGTAACCGCGATGAGCCCAATTCAGTACCAGAAGCGTCTCCGTCTGCTGGAAGCCAGGCGCCTGATGATCGAGGATGGTGAAACTGCCGAAGGTTCAGCGTTTAAAGTAGGGTACAAGAGCGCATCGCAGTTTAGCCGGGAGTATTCCCGGATGTTCGGAAACTCTCCATTACGGGATGCCATCAAAATAAAAGAAATGGTGACGTTGGAGGTGTAGATGCGCGGTAGGGCGAAAACCCGACTTCGCGAGGCCTACGTCGCGGCCCGATTTTCAGGTCGTTACAAAACCCAGACCAGGGCCGCGCCAAAGCGTAGCGGCGGCGGGACTCGGCGCGCCCAGGAAACGATTGCTCTGTTAGACTAATCCGCGCCGGTTTTGAGCCGTTCCGTGCGGCCGCCATCCAGACGAGGTTTTATAAATGCGCCAATCGTTGATGCATGGGCCGCGCACGTCATTGGGGCCAGCCACGTCCACGGTGCGGCTCAAAACCGGCGCGAGAAGATTTAGACGGTTAGCCACACAATGGGCGCGCCGAGTTTTTCGCCCTACCGCGCGACAGCCCTAGCGCAGTCCGCTTGCGTACGTCCGAAATTCGGCGGGATCCAACTGAGGTTGCAGCTGTCGTAAGGCGGTTTGGAAATCGATCATTCCTAACTCTCTTCCCGCCAGCATATAGTTCTCCAATTCTCGTTCGTTGCCCGATAGGATCACGGCTTCGGTGTTGGGCGCGTGTACACAGATCTCGCGAACTGCTATTCTACCGGAGTTTTTGCGTCGAAGCAGTCGCTGATTGATCAACAACCGCATGGTCCGAGCAAAAACGTAACGCACCTCCGCGGCCGCTCGTTCGGGAGCTAACAGAATCAAACGCCTGACCGTTTCTACCACGCTACTGGCATGCACCGAACCAATAACCAGATGCCCGCCCGACCTCTCGTTGAATGATTTCTGCCTGGTTCGGTCGGAAAAGGAATTCAATGGGGTCTTCAATGGTTACAACTTTCGCTGGACGCGAAAGATTAATGGCTTCGATAATGCCGGCAATCGTGGTCGTTTTGCCGGAGCCGGTCGGTCCTGATACTAGGACCAGTCCTTCGGTGAGCGCGACCACCAGTGCCGCTATGCGCTTTGATATTCCGATCTCGAGAAGATCCGGAGGATTATCGGGCAGTGGACGCAAGGAAGCGAATAGCTCCCCTTGAGCATGTGCCAAATTGATCCGGAACCGGGTTCCGTGGATCGCGGCAGTATAATCCGCGGATCCCATCGCACTGGCGACCGCCGAGGCGCCGCCGGGATACAACTTAATCAGCTCTGCGATGAGCTGTTGTACTTCACTTCGAGACAAAGCGCCGTCTTCGCTGAGGTGAACCACTCGACCCTCGAGTCTTGCGGTAATGTTTGTCTCAAAAACCGAGATGTCGCTGACTTGATTGGAGCGAACGAACTCAACCACTTTGTTCCATCTCTCTCCCACCGTCATGTTAATGCACCTTTTAAGCCGTTGGCGAGGACGTCATGGAGTCGGAGTTGGAGAAACGCTGCCATGAATCGAACAGTTCACTGGCTGGGTCAAACTAAGCAGATTCTCGTAGGTGCCGCCGTCCGGACACCGTGGGATCCCAAACTTGAAGTATTGCTGAAACGATGGGCTATCTGAAATAGAGGTCGCACCCGGATGATCGCGGATATATTCGTCTTTGGCCGCCTCGATGGTTAACATATTGTTCATACAGATTCGCTGGTTCTGCTGCTTCAGCGCTGACATGATAGAGGTGGTGATCAAGGCAGAGATCGCGGCGATGATGGTGAGCACAACCAAGAGCTCGATCAAAGAAAGGCCGGCTGAGCGAAAGCGAACCGTCTTAGTCCCGCAGGGATTGTAGGACTCAGCCCGGGGTTTTAACCCCGGGCACACATCCACGTTAAGCCTCGCCCTGCCAGTCCGCCGTAGTTCGGGGATAAGGGACGAAGGAGGAAAGGGGCGACAGATCTTCGTGCAGGAATTTCCTTCGGTCGGCAACTCCGCTCGCGCAGCGCCCACTCTACCGCCCCGTTGGGGCGGATTGTTCTTTGAATCGCTACCCGGGGTTAAAACCCCGGGCTGAGTCCTTAGGTCCCTTCGGGACAGTCCTTGGTCGAGACTGGCTCCCGCCAGCCTGGATTTCCGCCATGCCGGGCAACGCCTGATCCTTTCGCATCGCCTTGCAATGCGTTCGCTTACCGAATTGACACAGTGGTGCTTTTCATGACCTAACCATTTCCTACCGGTAGGCCTCATAGTTCTCGAGATCGTCTTTCAACAGAAAATCTCGTAACACCTTCTGTGTCACTAAGTTCAGCGCCCGAAACACATTCCGGCCGGTTACACAGTCACCGGCCAAACGATCCACTTTCCGTTCTGGCGCCTGCAATAGCAGATCGATCGCTTCAACTGGCGCTATCTCGTCTTCCGGCAGATCGCGCTTATTGTAAAACAACATCCAGGTCAGTTGCTCAGGCTTGAGATCAAGAGTCGCTAGATTCTCCTCCAGATTCTTAAGACTCTCGATATTCGCCTCCATTCGATCCCATTGTGAGTCCACAATAAAGATGAGCCCATCAACTCCACGGAGAACAAGTTGTCGGGTGGCGTTGTACATTACTTGCCCCGGCACAGTCCAAAGCTTGAATCGAACCTTAAACCCTTTGACCGATCCACCCGTGATCGGCAGGAAATCGAAGAAGAGAGTTCGGTCATTTTGGGTCGGCAACAAAACCAAATTGCCTCTATCCTGGGCATCGACTCGCTCGTGAACATACCCGATGGAGGATGTCTTCCCACCCAAGGCACAGCCATAGTAAACGATCTTAAATTCGACCTCTCCTTTAACGAAATTTATGAAAGACATCGGAAAAATGCTAGTGTTAACCTAACTTATTCGTCGAATGTTTTTTCTTTAAATTAATCCATGGTTGAGACTAACGATCAGCGGCGTCGCCGGCAGTACGAAACCCGATTCGCTCATCGATCGTATACGGAGAGAGACCAACGACCCTTCGCGTGATCTGCCCGTCCTCACTCATGAAGTTGCCTCCTCGAACGACTGGCGAACCACTCCCGTCGTCACTGGCCGTCCATTCGGAAACGTTACCGGAGAGATCACGAACACCATAAGGGCTAATGTCGCCCGAGTATCGGCCCACTTCCGACCAAGCGGCTGCCTCCTGCGCTCCCCGGTAAAGGTTAGCCGCGCCACTCATGAAGGTATCGCCCCAGGGATATTTTCTTCCGTCAGTCCCTCTCCCTGCTTTTTCCCATTCGACCTCAGAAGGCAGCCGTCGATTCTGCCATTTGGCAAACGCATACGCATCAAACCAATCCAAATACACCGCGGGAAAGTTTGGGTTAAGCCGCACATGGTCATACTTAGTGTCCTGTCCTACCGCATCCAGAAACTCTTGATACTGCCAAATCGTGACTTCGGTCGAGTCAATATTGAAAGCCGGGATGTCGGCCTGTTGGTTATCTTGAAACAAGAACGGTCCTGCTGGAATTGGCATCTTCTCTCCAGCCAGTTTTTTCCAGCTAGGTTGAGGGCCGAATAGCTGTACAAGTTTCTCCTGGACGAATAGTTTCCACTGCTTAGAGCGGAGGCTGTGGCCAACTAACAACCAAAGGCCGATACCAAGAAACACAGCGAGTAATGCTAGAGAGACGCTCTTTCGTAGGTAGTGACTTCTGAGCTGTCGCCGCTTTTCTTTTGCAATGCGATGCAACAATTCCGCTACCTCGTCTTCCCTTAGAAGCGGTGTCGTGCGCCGTTCATCCCTACTCGTCTGCCTGCGCAGTTTTGACGGTTGGGGTGGCGGATTAGCTGAAGACGAGATCGACTCCTCTCCGGTTTCGCGGGTTGCCCGTTTCTCGTACGCCAGTTCGTCGCGCCGGCGCACCGCATCCATTAGAACCTGCTCCCACCCGCCGGCAATTGTGCGCGGCGACAATTGGTTCGGCGGCAGCGGCACGAACTCGAAGTTGCCCTTAGTCCAGCAGAGCACTTCCAGCAGCGCAGGTTCACCTGATTTCGCCTTCGTCGCTGCGTGGATGATTCGCCCGTCTCGGAGCACAATCTCGCCGGTCTCGCGGTAACGACGAACTCGTAACCGCCCATCGCGTCGAGCGACACACGCCATCTGAATGATGTCGAGCAGAGGGAAGCTGCGCAATTTGCCGCTGAAACCTGCGGATCCGTTCTCCGGTTGAACGGATCCCGCTGTCCTCTCCATAGAAATACCTTGGTCTCGTCCGGGACTACGCATTTGCTTCCAGGTAAGCTGATCCCTTGTCCGGTTTTGAGCGTAGGCTTAGCCCGGAGCGCAGGCAAGAATTTAGCGGTCAACGCTTGGCCCTCCCCGGCCGAACGACCTGCGCTCCGTAGGAGCGAAATATTTATAGATATGGATACGCGCATGGCGGCGAGCTCCGTAGGAGCGGAATATTGATGGCCAGTCCCAATCGCGTATCCCCGTTGATTAGCGGTCGGGCGAAAGGGGTGCTCGATATACGCACTCGCCGATGGGAATTTAGATGCCGCTCCTACGGAGCTACTCCAAAATTGGGATACCGATCTCTATAAATATTTTGCTCCTACGGAGCTCTCCGTTTCATATCGTTGGAGAAGCCTGATAATAGGGACGGTTCGAGATTGAGATCATCGTCCCAGAATGAGACTAGCACTCTCATTTAGAGACGGCATTTTTTTGGGGGGCCAGTCCGCCGTCTCCGGACTCGGGATTATCGTTCGATTCGTTCCTTTAGTATAAAACGTGCTCCTCGATTGGGCACCTCCTCACTCACACTGAAATGCGAGCCTTGCCATCACACTTGAGGTACGCCGTGCGACTCCTGCTCAAGTCGCCCGGATTCACTATAACGGCCGTATTAGTGCTTGGTTGCTCAACCGGCGCCGACACCGCCGTCTTCACCTTAATTAATACGGTGCTGCTAAGACCGCTGGATTACCCTGAGCCGGATCGGATGGTGAGCATCGCTCTGCCGACCCAGGAGCAGCGAAACGGCTACTTCAACTACCCCGACTATCTTGCGTACCGTGCCGCTCAACACACGCTATCGTGTATCGCGTTAGAAGGTTGGTGGAAATTCGATCTCAGCGGGCAAGGAAGCACCGAGCAAATTCCGGGTCTGCTCGCGACAGCTAGTGTATTTCAAGCCAATGGCTTTCCATTTATCCTCGGCCGGCCGTACACCGATGCCGAAGATCAACCGGGTGGACCGCGAGTAGTAGTTTTGAGCGAGGCCCTGTGGCGAAGCCGGTACAATGCCGATCCGAAAATCATCGGCAAAGACATCATGCTGAATAGCATTAGCGTTCAAGTGATCGGCGTTGTCCAAGCAGAACCCGAGCATAAGATTCCGCCGGAAATTTACCTGCCGCTGAACTTGGCAGAGGACGTCCTCGGGTGGCGGAAATGGCAACGCCGGGACAATCGCTTTCTGTTTGGCTTTGGCCGGTTAGATAAAGGTGTCACCATCGCTCAGGCTCAAGCCGATCTCGAAGTGATCCAGAGGAATCTGAGCGCGCAGTTTCCAGAAGATAAGGGATACGGCGTTCGCGTGGAAAATAATTTGTATGCCGAAGTGCAGGAGTACGTTCCGATACTTTGCTTATTAGCAGTGGCAGCCGGATTCTTGCTTCTCCTTTCCAGCGCGAATGTAGCGACTCTCCTATTTTCCCGGGCGTTAGACCGGCAACGAGAGATGACGATACGAGCAGCCATCGGCGCATCGCGCCTGCGCTTGATCGGTCATCTACTATTGGAAAGCGCACTTCTGGCGATGCTCTCGCTCTGGCGCCGGTGGTTCGAAAAACGTTCGAGTCGCTCGACCCTGACGTGCCATTGCCAAACGTGAAGCCCTATGATGATCTGGTCGCTAAAAGCTATTCTGGTAGGAGGCTCGTTTCCCTAGTGGTTAGTATTTTTTCTGGCGCCGCCTTACTCTTATCCGCAGTTGGACTATACGGCATCTCCGCCTATTCAGTGAGTCAGCGGACTCGGGAAATCGGTGTTCGTATAGCGCTTGGTGCAGCCTCGCGCCATGTCCTGGCGTTGGTGTTAGGAAGAGGATTCAGGATTGTCGCCATTGGAATCGTTATCGGCATGCTGATGGCGCTAGCGTTAACCAGCTTTCTCGGAAGTCTGCTCTACGGCATTGGTAGTTATGATCCCGTTATCGTCGCTCTTAGCATCCTCGTGGTCTGCTCGGCTGCGCTCGGTGCGTGTTTGCTGCCGGCGTTACGGGCCGCAAGAATTAACCCGGTAAAGGCGCTGCGCGAATGACCGTTATCTCTCTATCGCGCCGGCAACGGTCCGATATAACGAGCGCGAGGACGGATTAGCGCCCCGAGGCGCTGTTGTTCGATGGCGTGTCCAATCCAACCTGCTGTCCGGCCAAGAGCGAAAATCGTGAGCGGCGCTCCAGCCGGCAGATCGTATGCTCGCGCCAATGCTGCTAACGCCAGATCAATCGTGGCTGGTTTTCGGAGCAGGCGACACGCTTGAGCCACCAGCTTCGCTGGGGAGCCGCCGGCATCGGTTTTCTTGAGCATCTGCAACAGCGCTTTGGCCCGGACATCGCCCGCTGGATAGAGAGGATGACCAAAGCCCGGAATCGCCCCTTTATTTCTCTGCCAATCGACCAGGGTTGCGCGCAGCTCATCACTACTCTCCAGCTCGCTGAGTAGTTGATAACAAAGCAGACTCATGCCGCCGTGACGATCACCGCGCAACGCGCAGAGTCCGGCGGTTACAACTTCATAAAGGCTGCTACCCGCCGACGCCACGACGCGTGCCGTGAAGGAGGAGGCGTTCAATTCGTGATCCAGGCATAAAACCAGTGCGGCGTTAAGTAGCCCAGCCAACTCCCGACTCTTGGGGGCCCAAGCCTCTTGCAACTCCGCCGCCGCCTCTTCCAACCGCACCTCGGAACGTCCAACCAGGCACTTGAGAAATAGCTCCAGGATTCTCCAACCGGTGGATAGTGCATTGGGCACACTCAAATCATATCCGGCCACATCTTGATCGCTGAGCTCCAATAGATAGCGCTGAAATTCTCTCAACGGAGATGATTGGGACCGGAGAGGTTTTAGCCGATCGCCGTTGGCGAACAACGGGAAAGGCTGCCCCTGGTTCCACAACCATCGAACCGCCTCAGAAAATTGAGTCGAAACCGCCATCTCAACCGCGCTAAGGCCTCGGTAGTAAAGTTGTCCTTCATCAATCAAGGTCAGCTCGGTTTCTAACAATGGCACACCCCACGACAACGCCGTTGTAAGTTTTCTCGCCGGCTCGTTCCGAACTTCTTTACGTTGCCGAAGTCGTTCTAAGTCCAGCCGATTGTATCGACGCGAACGCGGACTGTCTCCGGTCTCAGATCGGACCCAACCGCGACTAACATAGGCGTATAGAGTCTGCCGCGATACACCGAGGTAACGTGCTGCTTCAGCGGAAGAAAGAAGGATATTCATTCGATCGGAGGCTTGGAATTCGGATTTTGCGAACGATTACTTCGTCGGCTAAAGCCCTAGGCTAATCTGTATAACCCGCCGCGGCGGGTGAAAACCCCTCTCTGGTCCTGAAGCTCATCCCTACCGATCTCGCATTTTATATTGATTTATCAATCAACATTGACGGCATAACAAATCCAATTTCAGGTGGTCCTATGATCGATCTAACGTCTCTCCCGGGTTTCGACGCCGGGCCCGATTATTTCGAGACCTATTTCCCATCCGATGCTTTTCCGAATTACGGTTGGTCCAGTTTACCGCCCGAACTGCCCGCACAAGCCTGGACCACCGAGACCACCCATCGGGACGGCCAACAAGGAGGTTTACCGTTCACCGTCAAACAAGGTGTCGCCGTCTACCAGATTCTTTGTGATTTTACCGGAGAATCCGGCGCGATCCGGCAAGCGGAATTCTTCGTTTACCGAGCGCAAGACCTGGATGCTCTGCACGCGGTTCAAGAGCGATACGCCAGCGGAGCTCCGATTGAGCCGACTACTTGGATTCGCGCTTCCATGGCGGACGTCAGCCTGATTAAGAAGTTGGGTATTGCGGAGTCCGGCCTCCTCGCCTCCATATCCGACTATCACCTTTTTCATAAATTCCGCCCGGCCGGGCGATGTTCGGCCGCCTCAAACTATCTGGATGCCGTCAAGATGACTTTGGATACCGGAATTCGTCCTCGATTGCATCTGGAGGATGCGACCCGGGCGGCTCCTTCCTTCTTGATCGGTTTTGTTGAAGCGGTGATGAAGGTCGCCGCCGATTATCCGGTCGCTCTGCGCCCCAAGTTCAGAATCTGCGATACCTTAGGCCTGGGGCTTCCTTACGAAGATGTACCGCTGCCTCGCAGTGTACCAAAGCTGATCAAAGAACTGCGACAGACAGGGATAGACTCTCAGAATCTCGAATTTCACCCGCACAATGACACCGGCTTGGTGCTGGCGAATTCGCTGGCCGCGATCCGAGCAGGATGCAGCGCCATAAATGGTACCTGTCTCGGGAAAGGAGAACGAACCGGTAACGCACCACTGGAGCTGATTTTATTTCATTTAATTGGAATGGGGTATTTCGGCTCCAAACAGCCCGATTTTCACGCACTCAACCGATTGGTGGACCTCTACCTGGAGCTGGGCCAACCCATCAACGAAAAATATCCGCTGTATGGGCGCGACGCGCACCGAACCCGAGCCGGAATTCATGCAGACGGGCTCAATAAGTTCTGGCCGATGTATGCTCCATTCAACGTTCCCTCCCTGATCGGCCGGCCTTTAGAAGTATCGTTGACTAAGGACTCGGGTTTAGCGGGTTTGATTTTTGTAGTGAATCAACAGCTCCATCAACGGCTGGACAAGAATCATCCCACCCTATTACAGGCGCACCACTGGATCATGCAGGAGTTCGAGGAAGGCCGGCAGACCGCCATCGAATGGGAAGAGATCTCACACTTCTTCAGTGGAATCGGAGATCATCGTGCCGGTTAAGGTCGCCGGAGGATCACCCATGTGAATCCTACCGGTCTTGGATAACAAGATCGAGACCCAACGCGTTGCTCGAAAGTTCGACAGCACAATAACCAGTATAACGGTGAGAGGAACGCAAAGAAATGCGCCCACTACGCCCCAAACTGTGCCCCAGAGAATCAACGCGATAATGACGGTCAAGGGGCTCAGATTCAGGGTCTCGCCCATAATGTTTGGCTCCACAATATTTCCCATCAACATGGCGATCGCGGTGATACCGATGCCGACAGCCAAACAGGGGCCGATATGATCGAACTGAACTGCCGCTAATAGCGTGGGCAAAATCGTGGCGACGATCACGCCGATCGTTGGGATAAAGTGAAGGATAAAGATTAGCAGCGCCCAGAACTCGGCGAAATCCAAACCAACTATCCGCATCAGGATATATGCCAAAATCGCGGTGGTCAGACTAACCGCCGTCTTAACTCCAAGATAGGTATGGATGTCCCGATCGATGCGCTGCATTATTTGCAGCACTCGTTCTCGACGTACCCGGTTCGGAAACAAAGCGGTGAGCTTGGCGGGCAGAAATCGTAGCTCAATCAAGATAAACAGTGAGTAGATCAATACTAAAACCGTGCTCTCGAGTAGATCGGCCACGGACCGAGCTAGATCAGTAAACAATGTTTTCAGGTCAAGCGACCGGAACAGCCCAAGCATTTCGGGCGGTTCTTCCAGACCGAACTGGCTGAAAATCTGCGTCTGAAGTTGTTGCAAACGCGCCTGATATTTCGGCGCGGCAGCAGCCACATGAAAAGCATTGTTCGCCACAATCGACGAGAGGACAAACCCCACCCCAAAAATCAGCACGAAAGAGAGAATGACGGCTAGCAGTTTGGGAATTTTATGCCTGCCAATTTTGATGCGGCCAACGAGCCGGCTGAGAATGTCCACCAGGTAAACCGTAAGAAACGAAATAATCAGGGGAACGAAAAAGTGCCGACCGAAGCTCAATATATAATAAACGGCGATACTAATCCCCAAACTACAGGCCGCAGTAATCAGGCGTCGAAAGCCACTGGATCGGATTGGAACGGAGGGTTCACTCATTTGACGCTCGAATGATAGCCGCTATTGGTCGTCTGGTACAACTCCGGCGTGCATGGCGCATGGAAGGCTATCCCGGGTTGGAGGACAGAGCTCTGTCGTTATTCCAGTGCCAAACATCCTCCGGCAGGATCATATCGGAACAACCCGCGTTCAGGCACTTTGCGCGTCAATGCCCAGGGCAGGCTAGCAGAGTTAAATTGGCGATCCACCTCCTGACGTAACATACGCGCTCCAAATGCCCGGCTATAACCCACCCGCAGTAGGAAGGCTGTCACCGGCCCTCTATCAATCTCGAACGCTCTCCCAAAGAAAATCGACAAGACTTCCAGCTTCTGTCTGATGAGCTTGTATAAAATCAGTTTCTGCGTTTCCAGATCCAGGGGCCGAAAAACGATTCGCTCTGAGATTCTAGCGAACAGCTCGGGGCGCAAAGACTGGGCGGCGATATCCAAAGCAACCCGCTCCATAGTAGCGTAAGGAGCATTTTCCATTTTTGCGAGGTCGCCGCTGCCCAAGTTGCTGGTCAAGACGACATAGAATTGACGCACTCTGATTCTTTCGTCCGAAGGAGTCGTCAACACCCCCTCTTCGAGAAGCGAGAGCAACACGTCAATGGTTCGCGGATGTCCTTTTTCTATCTCGTCAAAAAGCAGGGTCGTTCCCTTCGGATGGCGGCGAATTGCCATCTCGACCCGACCAAAAAACTCAGAAAGGCGCTGGTCGGATGAGTACTCGTTCATAAAGATCATCTCCAGCGTCTCTGGTGAACCGAATATCGCCTCGGTAAAACATTTAGCTGATTCCGTTTTGCCCACCCCGGTCGGTCCAAGCAAAAGGAAACTCCCTTTTGGTCTGGCCCCGGTGTTGTTCAGGCCCAACTCAGCCGCTTGTACCGCTCGAGATATACGGGCAATCGCGAACCGCTGACCAATTATCCGCTCCTCAAGGATCCTTGGTAGATCCGACAGAGCGACCGCAGATTGGCTGCATGTTAGTTGGAGGTCCATTCTTTTAACCAAACCAATCTGCAGATTAAGGTGATTCTGGGACTTGGTTTAAGATCCGCAGCATGCGATCAAGGAGCGATATAAACGATAGACCACGGCTCGGCGGTCTCCTTAGGCCTAACGACAAACAGCGGTAGCAGACGCGGGTGTCCTTCGGACAAGTCAGGGAACATGCGGGAGCCTCGCCCCACCCAATCACCAATCACCTTTCACCTTTCACTTCAATTCCCTGGGCGGACGACGACGCCTCCAGGCTCAGTACGAACGGTGTTTGAATCCGTCGCCGGGGTCGGGCCGCCGGTGGATTGACCTTCCAGTTTCTTAATGCGCTCGTTCAACAGCCCAACTGCGCTGGTCATTTTGCGTTGCCCATCCAGCGTTTGCTCAGCTAAGGATTGCACATTGTCAGCAAGTTTCTGCTGCCCATCTCTCATCGATTGAAGATCCTTGGTAGTATCTTGTAAACCGCGTTTGGCTTCCGCTAGATCTCTAGCCGTTTCACCAGGCAAAGGTTCAGGTGAATATTCGGGCCGGTGCAGACCCAGGATAGGACCTAAGAGAATTTGACCTGATTGATTCTTTGATCGGGTTACCCAAGCCGGCTGCTGTTCCACCCGATAGATGGCATGGCGTTCGTGCATGATCCGTGAGTCGGCAGGATCGACATACCGATTTACTCCGTAGACCTTTACCAGCTCAGCCTGTCGTACATTGGAGACAGTACCGATCGGTCCCGCGGCTGTTAGTGGTTTAGGGATGGAATCCGATGGACCCACTCGATGGCCGATCGGAAGAACCACTACCTGAGGTTGTGGTTGAGCGCACCCGGCCAGGAGCAGAGCAGTTAGTAGGCAGGGAAACGTCAGCTTAATATACATACATTATCATTTTCTGTTTTGATTTGTCGGACCCAAAACAGGCAGCAATGGATTTAGCAAACTAGCCGCGTCCGCCGGTAGTGCCTTGCGAACTTGTTCCTGTGCTTTGTGACCTAAATCAGCCTGCCGGCGCGCTTCGCGCTCGTCGTCTCCTCCGACTTTCGCCTGGTTAAGGTCGATCGCTTCTGTGCAATAGACATAAAACTGTTTCCCCGCAGGAACCCGGACAAAGAATCCATCCCGCTCGATCGACTGAGCAATCTGCTCGGCGTATCGATCTAGAACACTCTGGGTGCCTCCGACCGCGGGATTGATTACCCCACCCTGTAACGCGCTGAGGCCGAGCGAAGTGCTGTTGGTGTAAACGCGATTCCCCAGAATACCGTTGGTACCAGTGGAAAAAGCCCCAGCAATCCCACTGATCAATGAGGCGGCATACAGTTTGATGACGTCGTTGTTAGCGGTCCTGATCACATCCCCCCGGAGACCGGCGCTACCATCCGTTATACCGTACGTATCAAAATCATCGTCCTTTTCCATGTCGAGAGCCATGCCTCGCACGACCAGTTCCCGGCCTCTGCCGTCAGGCTCGTTCAGCACAAAAGTAAACTCTCCCTCACTGGCAATACGCTCTCTAACTCGATCGACGCTGGCAACACTATGCACTTCGGAGTTCGCTCGGATGATCATCCTGCCATTCCAGCAAAGGTCTTCAGCCACGAGCCCGATTACCGGGGTCGTCAGATTACTCGAGTCAACCGTATTAACGAGTTGGCACTTCACCAGGCGGAACGCCGGAGCGTAGTCGCCACGCGGACCGGAACGAGGTTTGTCCGGTTGTTCCTGAGCCGCAAAAATGGTTAGCGTCCAGCTGACGGTACTCTTGCTTGACTCCGCTTCTTCAACGCCACGCGGCACGGCGACCTGAACCGGGGGCGGCACTTCTCTTCGCGGCTTAACCACACTCGGCGCAACCGGGTTAAAATTTCGCAATGTGCTGGTCATAGGTTCGGTGACCTTAACCAAGTCCTTCGCGACTTGAGCCTGCCGGTTGGCAATCTTGCCAGGGCCGTTGTGCTGCCACATGGTGTAGAGAAACGTCCCCACAATCGAAACCAGGGCGACGAGCGTGACCGAAAGTGTTTTTCTATTCAGCATGCTGAGCAACTTCTTTGGCTTTCGGTGACGAGCTAGGCTCCGCGAAGCTCTTAGCTTCCTTCCGCACTCGGTGTTTCTTTCCGGAAGAAACCTTAGGCTGGTTCCCACTGTTGTTTTGGTCGCCGCGAACGTCGGACTCTGCCGTCGGCAACGTACCAGGCGGTTCCTGCCACTCGGCGGCCGCCCTTTTCTTCGGGTCGCCTTCCCCTTGGATCGGCCGAAGGACCACTTCAAATTTGTTGGTGACAGCAAGATCATTCCTGACGCCGGTCGCACCCTTCCGGATCATAGAAGAAATCCTTGTCCGTCTTGTTCCCAAGTTGAATCTCGAAGCCCAGTGAGTCTAAGGTATCATCCCTAATAACCCGCTTAAGATTGACATCGATTCCATTAGCTCCGGAATTGGTGTTAGGCTCAGCCACATCCATATTTTGGTAAACTTCAGGAGCGCTGACTTTTAGCGTGGGGAACGCCTTGACTTTATCGAGGAAGCCTAACAGTCGAGCCGGTGAAACTTGCTTAACCGTTTGTGGCGAAGTGCGACCTCCTGCTTCTCCGGAACGCACTCCCTCACTTTCTCGAAAGATAACCACGAAACATGGGTCTGGCGCTTCCTTACAATATAGGGCGTAGACCTTCCCTCCCAGCACCACGGTCAGGTTTCCTTCCACTCCGGGACGAACTGCCTTTAACGACAAGAAGTTAGT
>WNFI01012296.1_pt1 | contig 22097 bp, 25 predicted proteins | sample 5400471 | NCBI WGS metagenome assembly WNFI01 (sample SAMN13153348, study PRJNA577476) | soil metagenome | isolation source: 100 cm saprolite on Douglas fir-dominated hillslope | place: USA:California | collected 2013-09-17
GCGAGCGACGGGGTCGCCCGCGCCGTGCTTCTCGTCGTCAGCTCGCGATTCCGCTCCCCGACCCCTCCAACCTCGCCATAAGGCCGCTTATCGAAGTCGCGTCGAGAAGTCACGCCAAGTTGCGCACCTGATTCGCCGCCCTGATGTGCCTGTCAGTCTCACGCTCATCATCAAGTAGGAGATTCTCAATGCGAACCCCCGACGACGTCTACTTTTCTTCGCCGTCGCTCACCGAGGCAGCCTAACCGCCCGCTTTTCCACTTATCCAACTCCGTTTAGCTGTGCAGAGAAGCGGAGCCACTTCACTCAAACTGTTTCTCAGCCTTGATGTTTACGGCGGGGCCACGGGCGTAGGGCGCTGCCGATCACCTAGCAGGCCATCTCCAAGTTGGCCATAGTCGCCGCGTCCCCAGCAAAACGCGTCGCCCGATGGCGTGCGAGCGCACGTGTGACGGCCGCCGGCGACCAGCGTCACGTACGTTCCAGGGCTCGCGATCAACTGAGGAGTGGACGCCGCGACCGTGTCTCCCGTCCCAAATTGACCACGCTCGTTGTTACCCCAGCAGTAACCCGCGCCATCCGCAGTCAGCCCGCACGTGTGCAGATATCCCGCCGTGAGGGACACAAATCGCAGGTCACCACTCACTGGCACCGGCCAACTGCTCGCGGCCGAACTCCCGTTCCCAAGTTGGCCGTAGTTATTCCATCCCCAGCAATACGCTCGTGCGTCGATCGCGATCGCGCACGCATGTAGCCCTCCCAAAGTGATCGTCACGAAGCGATGGCCACCGGTGACATGCGAGGGTGACGTGCTATATAGAAACGGCGCTGGGGGCTGGCTGTCGCCGAGCAAGCCGTAGTCGTTCACCCCCCAGCAGTAGGCTTCGCCTTGGGGCGTGAGGCCGCACGAATATCCTGGTCCGGCGCGGACGGTTGTGAAGGTCAACCCGCCAAGAACCAACTCCGGCTGTGGACTCGACCCATCCGCTTTACCGTTGCCCAGCGCTCCGCGGAATTGGTTTCCCCAGCAGTACGCGGCTCCATCCAGTGTTACGCCGCAAACATGTGACGATCCGCCAGCGAGTGCTCGCCAACGGATCGCGCCAAGTACTCGCGACGGACCACGCTTGGCAAGGTACGAGCTATCGCCAACGTCACCCGTTTGATTCGATCCCCAGCAGTAGGCGACTCGTAATGAATCAAGCGCGCACATGTTGTCTTCACCAACCGTAATGTCGATGAATCCCTTATCCGAAGGAATCCGAAGTGGTATCGCCGACATTGGCATAAGCGAATCCTTCAGTGGGATAGGATCGCGATAGCCAGGCACTCCACCCCAGCAAAACGTCTTTGCTTCGCTGGTAATGCCGCACGAATACCACAGCCCAGCACTCAGCGCGGTCCACGTCACAACGCGATCAGGGCTAACGGCATTGTGGCACCCATGCAAACCAAGAACGAGACTGGCGAGCGCGACCAAGCGTGTGTTGAAAACGGTCATCAGCCTTCGCTTGTGGGCCCTCGACACCGCGTTTGCCCCGAGACATCCCGAAGGCGGCCGGAGTATTGCTCCGGCCGCAGGAGGGGATTTTACGGGCACACCAAGGGAATTAGAACTGGCATATGGGCGCAGTTGGAGAGACCGTGACGTTCACAGAAGTGGAGCCGCTCTGACCATATTGATCCCGAACCTGAAGGAATAGCGACCCCGAGGCGGCGAAAGACGTTGTGATCGAACTCTCTGAGCTGATAAAACCTCCGTTTTGAAGCCAATAATAAGTATACGGCGGAGTACCGGTAACACTCGCGCTCCAAATACACGAGCTGTTGGCTCGAACGCTTAAGGGGCCTGAGATGCTGACGATCGGCGGAGGCGGGACGGCTGCCGCAGTAATCGCCGCAGGAATGTTCAGCAGTCCGTATCCATATTGTGGATCGCGGCCGGGAGCTCCAAGGTCGGTTGCCCCCACGTCGAGGCGACGGCGGACCTCGCCGGCGGACCAAGCAGAATTGTACGCTTTCAGTAATGCCGCCGCGGCCGCAACATGCGGCGCCGAGAAGGAAGTGCCGCTGACGGCGCAGACAGTGCTAGTAAGGCACAATGTGACGACAGACACACCAGGCGCAGCAAGCTCGATTTTGCTTCCTGTGTTGGAGAACGACGCGATAACGTCGTTCGCGTCTGTTGCCGATACGGCGATTACTGCATCGAGACTCGCAGGGTAACCGACTGCACCGGCGTCATTACCTGCCGCGGCTACGACGACAATCCCGTTCTGGTTATACGCGGCGTTGATTTGATCCGTAAGAGCTGTGTAAGGGCTGCCATAGACTGTACTGATGTTGATGGCATTGACGTTGTTGACACGTCCGAACTGGACCCCGCATGCCGTGAACGCCGGGTCGGGGGTTCCGTCGCCGTCCTTCGCGGTCCACAGCGCCACACCGTATGCAACCCCAACGATCATGATGCTGTTGTTCACCGCGGCCGCGACGCCTGCCACGTTTGTACCATGTCCGTAGTTATCGAGTCCGTTCGAGCCGTCGCAGGCTTGTATGACGGCGGGGTTCAGGTCGGGGTGCGTGTTTTGTATACCACTGTCGATGATGAGGAGTTTTGCCCCTGATCCTGTAGAGTACGACCACGCAGCGGGCGCTTGAACGCGCTGTATGTTCCACGGAGTCGTTTGGTCCAAGCGAACTCCCGGAAAGATTGGCTCTACATACTCAATCAGGGGATTTTGTCGCAGCTGACTGACCATGGCTGCAGGTATGCGTGCGACCACCGTCGGCATGTCAAGAAATTCGAAGTCCATTGTAACAGACAGAGCGCGCAGCTGCTCCTTGGCGTTCGCGACGGCAGCCGTGCTGACCAGAACGCGACCAGCGTTGTCCACTCCCTCAGCGGCATCAGGCTCCTTGAATCCGATGAACACTCGGCCGTGTGCCTCGCCTACCTTTACCGCGAGTTCGGTATCTGTCATATGTCGCCATGGAGTCTCGCTGCGAAGCGGGCCTGGTTTGTGAGGCGCCACCAGCGTTCGCATGGGTTGACCAGGCGAGACGCTACTTGGCGGCGTTGGCACGTCGCCGGTGCAGGCGGCGATCGCGGCAAGGCCAACCATCGAGCCTACGAACGTCACCTTCTCGAGCACAGTTCTCTGAGTTCGCGTATGCGGATTCATGGTCATCCCCCCAAATGGATTGTTGGTCTCCTGTGCGTGAATATCCTGCACCGTGCGCATCCCGGTACCGCACACGACATCACCGCTTCTTTCCCCCATCCCGAGAGACCGCGCTTTGGGGGAAGGTCATTGTCGCAACTCCATTGAGCGACACGCTACAATGCTACCGGCACAGATGCAAGGTGACTCACAATGACTGCAATGTTTTGTTGCTATTGGCGGAGTGTGTTTATGGCTAATAGCGCACATGCATTGTAAGGCGGCTTGTATAATCGGCCCCCCCGTGCCACACGACGCCCCCCCCTTGCTCTGAATCGGTGGCGTTGGGCCCTCAGCTGCCGAACGGAGCTGATCAGTTGCGGGCCTCATAACGGCCCCGTGGATGTCTCGTTCATTGAGTGGCGGTTCCGAAGACTCATAAGGCGGGCGACCAACGAGTGCGGCGGCTGAGGCGTAGGCACTTCAGGAAAAGCTGTGCGCGATGCGCGTTCCACCCCGCCGCTGCTCGTTCACCGTAACGACGGTCAATGCCGGCGGAATTTGTGCCGAACCGATTTTACGCCTCTTTTAGCCAACAGACTGTTAGCTTTGCGCCGTTGGCCACACATGAGCCAGGCCCGCCTACCCTTAACTACCACCGACGCCGGTGTGAATCAGATGCCAACGCTGCGACGAACTCTGCCCCGTCTTACTCCTGGTGAAGCTCTTTACGTTCTTGAGCGCTTGTTTAGAGACCGGCGACTTACGGTCGGAGAAATAACTCGCCTAGTGACAGAGATGCACGGCGAAATTAAGGAACTGGAAGATCGGTTGGCGGCACTACGACAGGCTACGGGATCCGTCCGCTCTTCGAGCGAGTCTAGGCCGACGCACGGTTCAAGAACTTCAAAGCGGCCGGTGGCTCGGCGAGTGACTCCCGAACTGGCCAAGTCTCGCAGGCTGCAAGGCGAATACATGGGGCTTATTCGCCATATTCAAGGTCCAGGTCGCGCGCGGATGAAGAAGTTGGCAAGCGACCACGGGCGAGAAGCGGCGATAAAAGCGATGAGGGCCGCCTTGGCCGAGTAGTGCGCTGACTTACTGCGGTCTCGCCCTTCAGTTTTCTGAGTATTGATGTAGCCCGGTCAACATGCCAGCGAAAGGCCAGCCATATGGCCTGTTCACGTGCTGAATCGGACGTCCCCGTGAGCGATAGCGCTCGCTTGCAAAGCATCTCGGCCGCCTCAACGCATTCGCTGGCCTCACAGATGCTGCTGCAGCACTCTGGACCGCCCATGATGGACCTCCCCCTGGGTCGAGCATCACTTGACTCGGCAAATCAGGATAAGGCGCCTGACGACGGGGCAACCCTACATGGTGGGGAATGGCCACATTAAAGACTTGAAACTCGCGATACAGCGAACTCGACTAGTGTCGACAAAATCGCTTTCACAGGAAATCTGCTGTTGCGATTTGCCAAACACTCGGAATCTCGACGAAGTCAATAACAAAACCGGGGATCAGCAATGAGCCCCGGTTTTCTTAGAGTAACCTGACCGTCCAATTCTGGGATCTCCGGCGGACTTCGTCATGGTCGAGGAGCGTCACGCGGCGGGCCATCGATTAGGTCGTGCCAGTGGTCGACCGGGACTTGGCTGGTGACGAGGGTCGCGCGCCGTCCGGTCCGATCCTCCATGATCTCGAGGAACAAGCCGAACGCTACAACACGCCACAGGCTGCTCAAACGGCACGACCATCGGGCGCCGGCCGAGATCCGTCGGCCACTCATCCTGAAGGGGCCCCATGATGCGCCGTCCTCTTGTCCAAAAAACCGAGGCCCTGTACAGAAGGGCAAAGAAGGTCGCGACCTCCCTTGATCTGCGAATAAGAGAAGTCAAGAACCGGTGCGTTCGCGGCTTCTGTGTGGAACTCCAGAGCCGCAACGACGCGTACGATGCTACTTCGGCTGGACGACCACGAACGTCGTCGAGCTAAGGGTCTGAGGGTTCGGATTTCTGAAGAGAACGACCAACCGGTAGGTCCCGGCTATCGGACCTACCAACCACTGTGGGGGGTAAGCTCCCCTTCCAGGTAGACAGTTCAATCTAGACTTTCGGGGTGCCTGATTCTGGAGGCATCACATGCGAAAGTCACGGTTCACGGAATCGCAGATCGTCGCGATTCTCAAAGAGGGAGAGGCGGGCGTTCCGGTGCCGGAGATCCTGCGGAAGCATGGGATCAGTCGCCCGACCTATTTCCTGTGGAAGTCCAAGTACGGCGGGACGAGCGTCCCAGAGCTTCGGCGGTTGCGCGAGCTGGAGATGGAGAACGCCAAGCTCAAACGGATGTACGCGGAGCTCGCCCTCGAGAATGCCGCCATGAAAGACGTGTTGAGCCGAAAGTTGTGACGCCGTCCGCGAAGCGGCAGGCGATCGCCATTCTGCACGAGACGCATGGGATCTCGGTGCAGCGCGCCTGTGGCGCGGTGCGATTGTCGCGGGCGGCCTACTACCGGCCGCCCGCGGAAGGGGAGGACTGCGACGCGATCAACCCGTCGTTGATGCGTTGCAGGCCCTCGTCCAGGAGAACACACGGTGGGGCTTCTGGAAGTGCTTTGATCGGTTGCACCTCGACGGCCAGCCCTGGAATCACAAGCGCGTGCATCGCGTGTACTGTGCGCTGCGCCTGAACATTCCGCGCCGCACCCGGCGACGTGTCCCAAAGCGCATCCGGCATCCGCTGGTCGCTCCCGACGCACTGAACACGAGCTGGGCGCTCGACTTCATGGTCGATACGCTCTATGACGGCCGCCATTTTCGCACGCTGAACGTGATCGACGAGAGCAACCGCGAAGGCTTGGCGATCGAGATCGGCCGGACTCTGCCAAGTCTGCGCGTCATCGCTGTCCTCGACGAACTCGTGGCGCTCCACGGGGCCCCGCAGCAGCTGCGCGTCGACAACGGCCCGGAACTCACCTCGCTCGCCCTCACCGCCTGGTGCGAGCTGCGTGGCATCAAGCTCCGGCACATCCAACCGGGCAAGCCGTCACAGAACGCCTTCATCGAACGCTTCAATCGCACCTACCGGACGGAGATCCTCGACGCCTACGTCTTCGATTCGCTCACCGACGTACGCGAGTTGACCTCCAGCTGGCTGCATCGCTACAACACGAGACGGCCGCACGACAGCCTCGGTCGCGTGCCGCCGCTGACCTATCGACCAAGACCCACTGCACTCCTGGAGTCTACGACTGATCTGTGTACTTGACCGGGAAGCTTACCCAGCGATGGTGTCGAGGCCGACGGCGGCGAGTGTCACATCGCGAAGCGGCTGCCCGTTGAAGCTCACCTTGGCCTGCATCGGCCAGTAGGACCCGGATTCGAGGACCGTCCAGTCGACGTAGTCGATGCGCATCGCGACGCTGCCGAACGTGTCCCAGCGGAAGTTGTCGGGATACGCCCGGACGATCTCGACCGCATCGGGCAGGTGTGTGTCGCGATTCAATTCGATCGTCATCCGCCCATTGCGCCATGGGTGGGAGACGACATCGAAGGTGATGCCGTAGCGCGAGACGGAGCCGTCGAGCCTGAGGTCCGGCGCGGCGGCGGCCAGGAGAAGGGCCCGCTCCGGCGATCCATCGATCCGATCGACGATGTCTTCGTATGCCGCGTGCGACGAGCCGTTTTCGCGTGACGCGGTGCGGACGGCGACCACGGTGTCGGTGAACACGGTGATGCGCTCCGGATTCTTGATGCCGGTTGGCGCGATGGTCTGGTCGGCGCGTCGGGAGCTGCCAGTGCGCGGATCGCGCAACTCCGTGAACTGCGAGTACAATACGCGCCACGGGCCTTCGGCTCGCTCGGCGTTGCCGAGGAGGTAATCGTGCTGCATGCCGCTGAGCCGCAGCGAGCGGAGCTGGCGGAGCGAGGCGCTCCGTTGCATGGCCACGATCGCGCTGTCAACGAGCGCATGCGGGTTGGGCGGCGTCACGGCGAGAGCGACGAGAAGCGACAACATTGTGGACCGGTGGATTGATGGATGCACGGCGAATCCTAATCCGCTAATCCACCAATCCACCAACCCACCATCGCTGTTGTCGTGAACGGCCGTCACTATGTCGCCAACGGCTTGAGGAGCGCTTCGAGTGAGAACGCGTTCGCGGCGCGCGCCCACGTGCGACGTCCAGCCCGGACTGAAGGGGCATCCAAACGCCGAGAAAGACGATGTCGGGACGAAGACGGTCCAGCGCGGCCGGCACTTCGCGCCCGTCGCGGCTCACTGGCCGCTCCGGGGCCAGTGCGGATGGAGCGCCCTCGCGAAGAGAACCAGATAGCGTGGCTGAAAGAGCCACATGTCGGCCGCGAAGAACGCCGCCATGAGCGCGAAGGCGAGCACAAATCGGGCGATGTCTTGCCGGACGGGGCGACCGTAGCGCCGGTAGGCCCAAAAGCAGCCAATGACGACTAATAGATTGCCCAACCATGCCGGAACCGCGAAGATCTGATCGGGGTGCGACAACTTCCCCGTCTCGATCGACGTCCACAGATGATGAATCCCGCTCATCAGAAAGTTGTTGACGAACAAATTCACATAATCCCAGAACGCCGCAGCCGAGATGCCGATGAGGTAGCCCCATACATTCCGCCGAAAGGTGAGCCAGACCGCGACGACGTACATCATCGCCTGGAAGAAATGGAGCCAGCGGATGTCCGCCTCAAACACGGCGGAGATGAAGAGGATGAACACGAAAATGGCTGCGCCGATCGCGGTCACCCACTCAGGAGTTCGGCCGGAAGTATCGATTGTCATTAAGAAGGGAATGAGGGCGGGATTCGTCGGCCGACTACGACGCGCGCCGAAGGTGAGTTTCAGGCCATCGCTTGCGTTGGCACGTCAGCGATTGGCCCAATGCAGCGCCGTCGTCCATTCCTGGATACTGAACAGCCCGGAGGGGAGATCGACGTTTGCCTTCCAGTCGCCGTACTCCTCGACCTGCGTCAAGGCACCGGCGACGAAGAAGCTGCATTTCGTCGCCAACCAGCCGTTGGCGAGCGGCACAATGCCCTCGAGCCGGATATCCATCGTTGGCGTCCCTGGCACGGGCACCAGGAGCGCGCGCACGACGACATTGCGCTCCTCGTCAACCCAGAATTGCGGCGAGATACTGTCCGCCGCCGAGGTCGCGCCTGCGATCAGCACGGTTCGGTTATCCCAGCGCCCCGTCAACACGGGACGTGATAGATCCACCCCCGTTGGTGCGAGCTCCGATGCGGTGCGCGAAACCGGTTGCATATAAACGCCCTCGATCAATGGAAGCAAAGCGTTTCCGCCGCGGCGAGCCGCGGCGAGTTTGCCCCCGCGCACCACCCAGAGCGAGTCACCCGAATAGAGCACTCCATTGCCTTGCGTCGGACTGCCGGTGTCGATGCGTAGCTGGGTTCCGGCGTGCTCGGTAAATCGGAGGCTCTCGTACCAGGTCGTCACTTTCTCGACTCCGTCCGAACCTCGTTGGGTCGTTTTCTGCGTGAATATCAGGGACGTGTACCACCGGCCCGCATAGGCGGCGCGCATTCGCTCGACCAGATCGAGGCCGGTCCCTCTGACGCGATTGTTGGGCGTCGCGGCGCGGCGCGTGGTGTCTTGGGCGCCGGCGATGGTGGCCGTGCAGAGAAGCGTGACGAGGACGATGCGTAGGTTGAGCATATCAGGGATGCCGTGTGACAGCTCGTTGGTACTTGATGAGTGTATGGGATGCAACGGGGCTGGCCCATACAGTCCACGATGAGGGCCGTTTCTTACATCCCCACTGAAAACATGATGTGCGCCTTCGGCGTTCCTGGAAACATCAGCCATGGCGATTTCTCCGAGGGCTTGCTGGAGAGCCCCGTCGTCGCCGTCGTGGCGAAGGGGATGTAGGTGATGTAGAGAAGAGACCCGCCAGTCACCCTCCCGGTGCCTGGATCGAACGTGCCGCCGAAGATCTGATAGAGCATCGACGGATTCGTGGGCACCTTCAGCTTACCGCTCTTCACCTCCGCGAAGCGCGCCGTGTCCACCTGAGGGCCCTTCACGCCCATTGCGCGTAGCGCACGACCGCGAGCCATGAACGCCTCCATCGCCTTGTGATAGCACGCTGAGTGGAACTGTTTCGCGGTCGGGTCCGGCGCGAGGCAGATCATGTCGTTCGTGCCTCCGCGCAGCGTGACGAGCGTCTCACCTGAGACGTAGCCGAGGACCGCCGCGCCGGACTGCAACTCCGTCGGAAGTGGCGTGACCGCCGCGGCGATCTGGACGGCCGCCGGAGGAACGACGACCGGCTGCTGCGCGGTGAGAGGGACAGCGAAGAGCAGCAGGCTGATCGAGTGAAGCGCAGTTGTACGTCGCATAGCGATTGTGATGTGAGAGAAGTGACGCCGCTTACGGGGTCAGGCGGGCTGGTGTGATGATCCGGCGGCCTCGTTCAGTACCGTAGTGCATACTGGAACTTTGTGGAGAGCGCGTTGGAGTTGAATTGCCAGCGCCGGTCTGGCAGCCAGACGTCGACGTTGTGGGTGTACGTGACAAAAAGATCCGCGTTGGGGCGGGCGCTCCAGCGCAGGCGCAGATCGGAGCCCAGGCTGTGGGACGAGTTGTCGTATTGCGCCAGCGTGTTCACCTCGAGGTCGGGGGACACACTCAGTCGAAGTCGCGTACCATACCGCTCGAGCACGAACGGGACGGCCACTGTGTGCGGCACGACGGTCCCACGATCTTGCTCGCCGGAGAGTTCGATGATGACCAGCGGCGATGGTTTCACCTGCAGATTGCCAACATACTGGTCCATCCTGCCGTTGTAGAAGCCGCCCCGGGAGTACTGGACGCTGCCGCTGACGCGCCGCTTATCCGCGAGCTGGTAGTTGAGCCGGTAGCGCATGAATGGGTACGAGCCGGCTGGAATCGTGTCTCCCGGCGCGATCGTGAACGGGGCGATCAGGCGCTCGCCTTGTGGATACGCAGCGACGTCGAATCCGTCTCCGCTCTGAAAGAGATAGTTGATGGGAGCGAGTCGGCCGCGATAGGACTCCCACTGTCCGGACAGATCCGTGACGAGCTCTCCGATCAGCTCGTACGTCGCGCGGCTGAGCCACAGTGCCAACGCGGGCGTCGTCGGCCGGGGCGAGTAATTCAGCGCCAGGTTCCATTGCTGCACGCCGGGACGAGGCACGAAGCCGAGCGCCGGGTCGAAGCCCGTTCCGACCCAGCGATACACGAGCGCGTTGCTCCAGAGATCGTTCGGATACTGGAGACTCACGCCGCCGGCCGGCCGCGAGCCTGTTGCCCCCCGGCGGTCCATCGTCATGGCCCAGAGGCCAAGGGCGGCGTTCTTGTCGCCAAGCACGTGGGAGCTTTGGAACAGCGCGTCTGCGCCCGTCAGCCAGCTTCCCGGGGCGCCAGTGGGGTCGCCGGCGGTCCCGATGACGCCGATGGACGACTCACCGAAGAGGTTCTGCTTGATGCGAGCCACCGCCATCTGTGTCGCCGGCACGAGTCCGTGGACGACTCCCGTTCGCACCGCGAGTGCACCGAAACTCGTCGCGCCGATGCGACCACTCTCCTTGGTACCTACCTCCAACGGCACGGTGAGGCCGTTGAGGAGGCCGATGCGGCGGCTCCAGAAGGGCATGACGTCCGGCGCGATACCCGGACCGAAATCGAAGATGTCGGTGCCTTCGAGAAAGAATGATCGCTTCTCGGGAAAGAACAAATCGAACCGCGTGAGGTTCGTGCGCCGCTGATCCACTTCGGTCTCGGCAAAGTCCGTGTTGACGGTCATCGACGCGAGCGTGTTCGATCCAAACCGTTGCGTGGCGTCGAGACTCACTGCTCCTGAGGTCGTCGCCGGCGCGGTGGGGGCGGCGATGCCCGCACCCAGCACGATGGCGGGACGCACGGCAATGCCGCGATCGAGGTTGAACGCCGGTATGTCCATCAATATGCCGGCACGTGTCATCTGCGTGATTCGATAATTGCGCTGCGGATACGCCCAGCGTTGTGTCTGCTGCAATCGTTGCACGCGGCGCTGAACGTTGAAGCCCCAGCGGGTGAGGCCGGGCTTGTAGAGCAGGCTGCGCACCGGAATGCGAATCTCCAACGACCATCCGCGCGGCGTGCGCGACGTTGCGGCCTCCCAAATCGTATCCCAGTTGGCATTCTCGCGATCACCGAGGCGCTGGGCCTGTTCGCTGATCAGGGCGTCGTACCGTGCGCCGCTCGGGTTGACAGCGAACACATAACCCGATTGCCCATTGAGAAACGGGTCGATCACGATGCGCACGTGGTCCTCGGCCGAGAGGTCGGCGTCGCGCGCGCGGGAAAAGCTCGTTATGTCCGCTCCCCCGGGATCGTCGCAACGAACGCCAATAATCAACAGGTCGGCACTTGCGAGCACTTTCACCACGGTGCGCTCGCGCGGTATGCCCCCGGCCATCGGCTCGACCTCACTGAGCACCGCGGAGTCCACGGTCGCCCAGACCTGGTCCCGCATGCGACCGTCCAGGACGAGCGCGCCCGTGAGCCGCCCGACGCGCAGCGTCGGCGGTTCAGGAGACTGAGCACGTGTGGGGAGCGAGATCAATATGAGGACGGCAAGAACCGCAAAAGCTCGTGCGGCTGGGCTGGTCATGTCCGCGGGAAGCGAGGGTGAGGCGAGATGTGCGCAGATACACTGAAGTCCGGGTCAGGCATCCCTCTCTTACAACCGCCCTGTCACCCTCACGAATCTGTAAGATTTGGTGCCGGACGCGGACTATTCGGTGGACGATCGACATTTCCCTTCGACCACGTGGCGATGCCATTTCACCGTTCTTGCGCGTGACGCTGCAGGGCACGCGGTCAGCCGCAGACGTGCTACTGGAGCGCATCATTCGCGAGCACGGCACACTTCTCGATCGCGTCGCGTGGGGTTACGCCGACAACTCACACGATCTCCAGGACTTGATGCAGGAGATTCTGATGGCGCTCTGGCGGGCCCTCCCCGCGTTTCGCGGAGAAGCGTCGGAGCGCACGTTCGTGTTGCGCATTGCGCACAATCGCGGCATCAGCTTCTCGATGGCGCGGCGCCGCTTCTCACCGTTGTCAGCGGCGGAGCAGGTGTCCGACCCTGCACCGCTCGCCGAGGAGCGTGTCATCGCCGAACAGCGTCGCGACCGACTGTTCGAGGCGATCCGCAGGTTGCCCGAGCTGCAGCGCCAGGCGGTGATGCTGCATCTGGAGGGACTACCTCAGCGTGAGGTCGCCGAGATTCAGGGCACCACCGAAACGAACGTAGGCGTTCGCCTGACTCGGGCGCGCAAGGCGCTTCGAGCGATGCTCGGGGAGGAGGTATGACGGAGCCCAACAGTGATTGGGGGCGGTGGCAGGACGAGTGGCAGCGTGGCGACAGCCGGCAGCTGCCCGTTACCGCCGGCCTCCGGCAGGTGGCAAAGGCCCGCCGCGAGTTCTTGTTGATCCACGTTGTCGAGGCACTGATCGGCTTTGCATCAGTGTTGCTGCTGGCGCTCGCCCTCAAGCACGTCGCCAATCCGTTCCAGGCGGCGCTCGGAGTGGCGGTCGGCGCCGGAATCGGCCTCATCTGGGCGCAGCGCATCGTGCATCGCCGTCAGGAGTATGCGTCCGCCACCGCGGCCAGTGTGAACTATCTCGCCTCGCTCCGCGCCGTCCGCGAGCGCCAGATTCGCCTCGCGCGATTCGTATGGCTGGTGATCGCTCTCGATGTGGTGTTTCTGATTCCGTGGTGGGTGATCGGGAGCCGGGTGCACGCTCGCAAGATCACGGACGTCGGCTCCGCGTTGCCTGTCTGGCTGCCGATCGCGGGGTTTATCGCGCTGCTCGTCTGGTCGCTTGGGCTGCGCAGGAATGCGCGGAAGGAGATCGGCGCGATCGATCAGGTTACCACCGGTGACCGCGATGAACCGGGGTCAAATCGGGGACTGTGAATGGAACTCCTTGAAAACGACAATTCGAACCATGACTTGGACATTCGGCTCTTTCCCGATCGAGCCAATGGATCGCCAATGCGGACTCTTGCGCCCTTACGTGAGTCCGACGGACTGAGCGACCTCCTGCGAGATCTCCACTTCCGAACGGCGATTTTCTGCCGCTCGGAGTTGCGTGCGCCTTGGGGGTTTGTCGTCGAGAATAGAGAGGTTGTGTCGTTTCACCTGGTCACCGCCGGGTCGGCCTACCTCGATCTCGAGTCGTCGCCTGACCAGGTGAGACTGGGCGAGGGCGACCTGGTCATCCTTCCGCACGGCGACTCGCATGTCATGCGCGACGATCCAGCCACGGCGGCCGTGCCCCTCGATTGCCTGGCGATGGAAGCCCGGCGTGACGAAGTCGGGAGACTCCTCTCGGGTGGGAGCGGCGCGGCGACGTCATTGCTCTGCGGTGGTTTTCAGCTCGACGGACGCGAGCCCCACCGGCTCATGGCGGCGCTCCCGCCATACATTCACCTTCGACGTGGCGAGTTCGAGGCGGATGCATGGATGGCGGTGACCCTCCGCCTGCTCGCACGCGAGGCCGAGTCGACGCGGCCAGGCGCCGACGCTCTCATCCTCCGCCTCGCCGACATGTTGTTTGTCGAGGCGGTTCGGTCGCATGTCGATGCCGATCGTTCTGACGCGGTGCATCTTCTGGCTGGAGTCACTGACCCGCGTATCGCCAGGGTGCTACTGGAACTGCGCCGGCGCCCGGAAGCCGACTGGACGCTCGACGGGCTTGCCCGCGTGGCGGCGATGTCGCGGACTTCGCTCGCCTGCCGGTTTCGAGAAGTAGTCGGCGTTTCGCTGTTCGCCTACATCGCCGACCGCCGGTTGGCCAGCGCGGCCAATCTTCTTCGATCCACGTGCCTCACCCTTCCGGCGGTCGCGGAGCGGTGCGGTTATCGATCCGGCTCCAGCTTCGGCCGGGCCTTCAGGCGATGGGCCGGCCAGTCGCCGGCTGCGTTTCGTTCGGCACACTTCACATCGGGTGTCCGCCTCGAGGACGATTTGAACGGTCTGCACAACCAACCGTTCGCGCGGCCATGGCCCGGCGGTGGCGTGATTCGCTGATTCCGCAAGCCACCACTACCACTCAGCGAGGTAATGCCGCATGTCAGTCTTTACGATCGCGACGTATCAGGTTCGCGCATCCGGAGTTGAAAAGGTCAAGCGAGCTATCGGAGACTTCGTTCCGTACGTGAGGGCAAACGAGCCAGGCACGAAGGTCTATGCGGCATGGCAAGAGAAAGCCGATCCCACGAAGTTCGTGCATTTCTTCATCTTCGAGAATGAAGCAGCAAACAGGTTGCATGGCCAATCACAGGCGGTGAAGCAGTTTGAGGCGGCGTATCGTCCTGAATTGGTCGCCGGGGAGGTCGTCTTCACCCAGTACGTGCAAGTCGCGTCGAACATCACGGAGGAGCTGTGAAGGCGCCGCGTGTAGTGCTGGCATCCGTTGTGGGTCTGGGTTTGGCGACACACCCCGGATCAGGACAGGGTGTGACGGTCACGCAAACGGTGCAATTCAGCCAAGCGGCGCCTGAACTGCTCTACGCCATGTTTCTCGATCCGAAGGAGCACGCCGCCGCCTCACGGCTCGGTCCGGTCGACATCGATCCTCGTGTCGGAGGACGAATCGCCGCGTTCAAGTTGAACCGCGAGCAGTGCGCGGCGTGGACGGGTTGTGACTGGGCGAACGGGCCAACCTCGTTGGTCCAGGCCACCATTCTCAAGCTTGTCCCGGGCCGCGAGATCGTGATGTCATGGAAAAACCTGGCATGGCGTCAGGCCGTGAATGCCGCCGACGTTTCGGACCTCGAATCGCTCGTCACACTGACGTTCTCGAAGAACGCGGCCGGTGCGCAAATCGAAATGGTTCAGGCCAACGTACCTCAGTATCTCGTGAGGTTGCCCGATGGCGAGCAGGGTCCGTTGAGCGCGCTCGTGAATACGCATTGGAACCTCGTGTACTGGAATGCGTGGCAGGCCTACATCGCCACAAAGGGTCGGTCATCGACGCTCGTGCCCGAGAACGGGGCGCCGGTCCCGCGCGCTGGAGACGTCGTCAAGGCGTTCTATGCCGCCGTGGTTGCCAGGGACTTTACCACCGCCCGTTCGTATCTGGGCGACGACCTCGTGTTCAAGGGACTCTTCGAGACGTATCACGGCATCGACGCGTATCTCGCTTCGTTGACCAAGTTGATGCAGGTGACCGTGCGTCTTGACGTTCGCAAAATCATCTCGGAAGGAAATGAGGTGGCGATCTTCTATGAGTTGCAAACCAAGGCACCGGTAGAAGGAACGGTTCTGGTCGCCGAGCGACACGAGATCAGGAACGGAAAGATTTCGTATGTCGAATCGGCGTTCGACGGCCGGCCCTACGCCGCGATGTTCACACCGAAGAAGTAGACCGAGTCTCGTCAACGGAGAATACACGTGAATACCCGCAACATTCATCAGAGTGTTTCGATCAAGGCGCCGCCAAGCCACATCTACAAAAAGCGCTGTTGAGCTCGCGAGACCACTCGGCGATCACGGACTCGAGAGCCGTCATCGGGTCCCGGGTCGGGAGCGCGTTCAGCGTATGGGGCGGAGCCGTGTCGGGCGTGACCCTGTTGCTGACACCGAACAAGCGAATCGTGCAAGCGTGGCGCGATGCTCATTGGCCGGCTACTACTGGACGTCCATGAAGGCGCTATTCGATTCCGCCCGACAGTCGTGATTGCTTCATCCCGGCTCGCCCACGAGGGCGCGGGCACCCGCCTCCCGAGGGCATTAGTATGGCAGCGAAATCAACCGCGATCGTCAGTCTTGCCACCGCGAAGGCACTTCCTGGTAAGGAAGCCGCCCTCGAGCGAGCGTTGCGTGAGGCCGCTGTCCCGACGCGCGAGCAGCCTGGCTGCATCAGCTTCGAGATTTACCGGTCGGCGCAAGATCCATCGTCGATCACCGGCATCGAGCACTGGGCGTCCGCGGCAGATCACCAGCGACACCTGCAGGGCGATCACATCAAGACGCTCATGGCCCGTTTTGACGGCGTGCTAGCCGGTCCTCCGGAAATTCGAATCCTGACACCGCTGTAGGACCGGCCGTTTTCCCGAATTTCGCGTTTACACATGTGAATGCATTGTGACCACGCTCCGTTCGCGCGTCTACACCTTTCGACTGTCAAGGGGAGCAAGGTACTGCTCGAGCCCTCGCCGCCTCTTCCTGCTTCTCACCGCTGCATCGCCTGGTGGATTAACCACAGGATCACGATCACGAGTGCGGCGAGCCACGCCACCCAGTGCACGTAGACTGGCCAAGTCGGGAGCCCGCGAGCGCGGGCGAGTGTGACGTGGTCCCTGACCCAAGCGCTCTCTGAACGATGGAAACGGAAATACTTGCCCCAAGGCTCGCCGGTCTTCTTCAACTCTCGGCGAGCCCGCAGGTACATCCACGCGTTTGCCGCGAGGTCGACCACGAGGGGTGCAGCGATCAGTGAGCTGAAATCAGTTCTCACGCGTCGGCGTGTTCGTGACGGATCAGCGTCGCGGGCGATCAAGGGATGGTCACGCGGCTCGTCGCCAGCGTCGAATCGATTGTGCTCCCCAGGCCGCCTTGGAGGCGGAAGTGCAACGCGGCGTCGTACGTGCCTGACGGCGCGCCATCCACCGTGACGCGCTGTGGGAAGATCATCGGCGTGCGCGTCGTGTTCGATGGTCGGCCGTTCGCCGCGATGTTCGGCAAGTAGGCGGCGGCTATCCGGCGGCGGTCGTGGCGTCGGCCAGAAAGCGCATCATCGGCATCGCTCGTTCATATCGATGCAGGAGCAGGTCCGGGAGCGCGGGTGACGTCAGGTCGCGGTCATCGAGTTCCGCACCGAAAATGAAGTCCTTGCGTCGCAGGTCGTCGGCGAGTGGGTGGCCGGCATCGAATCCCTGCGGAATTCGCTTGACCGACTCCCCGCCCAATTCGAACCACGACGTGAAGGATCGGTGGGTGGTCGCGCGCGTCCACTGCAGAGGATGATCGACGATGTGGTTTCGGATCCGGTTCAGCGTCGCGGTCTCAGGCCGCCACACGCCGCCGCCAAGGTTCGAGCGGCCCGGCCCGATGTGGAGGTAAAGCGCCGGGCGGCCTTCGCCAGGTTGCTTGGCGATGTCGAAATGGGCGGCAAGCCCCGTCTTGTAGGGGCTCTTGTCCTTCGAAAAGCGAATGTCGCGATAAATCCGCATCATCGAGCCGCCAGTAGGGCGTGGGTCGGCGGCAAATGCGGGCCGGAGCTTTGCCAATCGAGGGCGAAGCGCCTCGATGAGCGCCAGAAAACGATCGCGCACCTGCGACTCGTAACGAGCTTTGTTGGCCTCGAACCATCGCCGATCGTTGTGCCGCCGAAGATCGGTGAGAAAGTCCAGAAATGCGCTATCGACGTATCGTTGTTTCGTCATAGGTGACCTGTCGCCCTCGTCGCTCGCCGACGGCATAGTCTGAGCGCATTGGGCGCCGTTGGCCAGTGCATGGCGTTCAGGATATCATGCCGAGCGACCCTTATACCGCCGGTCCGACCGGCACCGGTTGATCGAGCGGATTGTCGGCCTTCACGCCATTTCCGCGGGCCTTCCGACCGCGATCGGGTACCTCAACGTCGCCGAAATGTTGTGGCCGCCCTCCGACGTAGTAGAGAACGCGCCCTCATCCTCGACATGTCTGTCCATTTCGGGGATCGTCACGGTCGCCGTCGTCGCCAAAGGTTGCGTTTGGACTACAACATATTTTAGCCTATACTAACTTCTTCGCACCGCCGGCCGGTAACCGAACGTTGCCGTACGCCCTCCGATGCCTCAGCAAACAGGGTGGCAAACTCACATGCGAATTCGAGCAGATGTCAGACTCAGCACCCTATTGATCGCCGCTGCCGCTGCATCGCCGTTGGTCGCGATCCATGCCGTCGGTGCACAGACTGGCCCACCAGTGGCGGTCGCCACGCGCGTCAACGCCGGCTACGACTGGAACGGATGGTACGCCGGTGGCCACGTCGGCTACGGCCGAGGAACAGCGAGTCCGAGCTTATTCGGTCCCAACCTCATGGTTTCGAGTAATGCGTTTGGCAGCCCCGAGGGCGGCCTGGAGTTCGGATACGATCGTGTTCTCGCCTCGCGGCTTCTTGTCGGCGGTATGGCCCGGGTTTCGTTTCCCCATTTTTTCGAGGACGGCGTTGTCGCATCGAGACCAACGGCTCAGGGCAGTAACGTCACCGAGAAACTCGACGTTGTCTCAACCCTCCGCGGCCGCCTCGGCTACGTCACGGGCGGCTGGGTGGTCTACGGCACCGGGGGCTTCGCCCCATCGCAGACGCGCTTCATTGAAAGTCCCGCGTCAGCCCTCAAGCCCGACACGCTCCTCCGTTGGCGCACGGGCTGGGCTGCTGGCGCCGGAGCCGAATTCGCCATCGCACCGGACTGGGCGGCTAGCACTGAGTACCTCTACAACCGGCTCGGACAGACGGCCGTCGCGCTCTCGCCTGGTACCGACTTCGAGTCAAAGTTGGTCGTGCACAGCCTGCAGCTCGGATTTCGTCGATTGCTGCGTTGGCCAGCCACGACCGCGGCCGCCAGTGGGAATAGCAGGCCGCCGTCGGCCACTGGCAACCGATGGAATGTCCACGGGCAAGGAACGTTCGTCGAACAGGGGTACTTGGCGTTTCGATCACCCTACGAGGGAACCAACAGCCTTTCCGGCAACCGCCAGGTGAAGAACACCGCAAGCGCGACGGCATTCCTCGGCGTGCAATTGTGGGCCGGTGCTCAGGCGTATTTCAACCCGGAGATCGATCAGGGCTATGGCCTCAATACCACCCACGGGGTGTCCAGTTTTCCCAACGGAGAAGCCCAGAAGGCGGAATTCCCGGCGCCGCGTCTCGTCGTGGATCGCCTCATCCTGAAGCAGACGCTCGGCTTTGGCGGTAAGCAAGACTCGATCGCGGATGGCCCAAATCAACTCGCTCAGATCCAAGATATTTCGCGTATCACCCTCGTTGCCGGCCGGCTCGCGGTCACGGACTACTTCAACGCCAACGCGTATGCGAACGATCCGCGCACGAACTTTCTCAACTGGAATGTCTACGGTGCAGGCGCATATGACTGGACCATGGACCAAATCAGCTGGACGTACGGGGCTTTAGCGGAGCTAAATCAGAGCGATTGGGCGTTGCGGGTCGGCTATTTTCTGCTGCCGATCGTGTCCAGTAACAACGTGTTCGACCTTCACATCCCGGCCCGCGGAGAATACACAATTGAATTGGAGCGGCGGTATTCGCTGGTCTCCCGACCGGGCAAGCTCCGTGTGTTCGGATGGGGGAACCATGGCACGATGGGCGGCTATGCCGACGCCGTCGCTCTCCCCGCAACTTCGCCGGCCTACCCCGATATTACCCTGACACGGAAGGTCCGAACGAATCCGGGCATCGTAATCAGCGCCGAGCAAGCTCTCATCGGTGATCTCGGCCTGTTCTCACGCGCGAGTTGGAGTCCGGGCCGGGATGAGATCTTGGGCGGAACGGACTGCGGCGAGAGCCTCTCCCTGGGCGGAGTTCTGAAGGGGGCCTCATGGGCGCGACCAAACGACAATGTCGGCGTGAGTGCGGTGGTTGGAGGTTTGTCCCCTGCGGCCCGCGCCTACTTCGCTGCCGGCGGGTTGGGAATACTGATCGGCGACGGTCGACTCAACTACCGTCAAGAGCGGGTGGGCGAAGCCTACTACGCGCTTGCCGTCAAGAAATGGCTGACGCTCAGCTTCGACTATCAGCTCGTCACCCACCCCGCATACAACGCGGACCGTGGACCGGTCTCGATCTACGCCCTACGGGTCCACACTGCGTTTTGAACCTGCTAGTGGAGAACCGACCGTAGGGCACCCCAGGCATCGGTCCTCGGTAGCTTTCTTCCCGTGACGACACCCGGCCTCTCAGACCTCGAGCGCGACACCATTGTGCGTCTAGGGCGGCGGCTGAGCATCGCCACGCTCCTCTTCAATACGTTGGAAGGCGGCGTCGCCATCGTTGCCGGGCTCAGTGCGGGGAGTGTCGCATTGGTAGGATTCGGCGTCGATAGTGGTATCGAGCTCGCCGCGAGCGGCGTCGCCCTCTGGCGCCTCGGGGCCGACTCGACACCCGCACACCGAGCGCGTGTCGAGCGGAGCGGCCATCGAGCGATTGGACTGCTCTTCGTCGCCCTCGCGCTCTACATCGCCTACGACGCGGGGAGCGCAATCGTACGACGCGCGGCTCCATCGGCCAGCCGGTTCGGCATTGGACTGGCCGTCGCCTCGCTCCTGGTCATGCCGTATCTGGCGCGCGCGAAGCGTCGGGTCGGATCGGCGCTGGGCAGTCGCGCACTCATTTCGGAGTCGGCACAGACGTCACTCTGTTCGTATCTCTCGGCGATTCTTCTTGGCGGCCTGCTCTCGAACGCATTCCTCGGATGGTGGTGGGCCGACCCCGTCGCGGCTCTCATCATGGTGCCCATTATTGCGCGCGAAGGGATTGGCGGCCTCCGGTCAGCACAACGATGTGCAGACGGCTGCTGTTCGTGAACGGGCTTGCATCGGTCTCCGACCGGTAGCCGTCGAAGCGGGATCGCGGGAGTCGAAGACTGAGCGGTAGGCGTCCCACAGCCTGCCCCGATCGGTCTCCTCCACGGAGTCACTGCTGACCCGCATATCGTTGGCAACGCGGAGCGTCTCGAGTTCCAGCGCGGGGGCGTGCCAGATGCGCAGCGCGCCGAGCTCGAGATGGCGCACGTACAGGTCCTCCGGTTTCATCAAACCATGCCTCGCTCATGGGTGGGATCATGCCAGTCCGTCCCGCTCTGGGGTAGAGTCGCCTATCGGAAGCCAGCCCGAGCGACGGGCACCTCTTGACGGGTTGTGATAGTAAGTATACAGTTACGGTAAGTGAATACTTACCATGAGATCCAACTCGATGCCCTCGGAGACGCCACTCGGCGGGCGATCATCGATCGCTTGCGCCGCGGGCCGTTGCCGGTCCGACAACTCGCGGAGGGTTTTGCGATCAGCCGGCCCGCGATCTCACAGCATCTCCGGGTCCTCAAGGACGCGCGGCTCGTTACGGATCACGCCGAAGGCACTCGGCGGATCTACGCGATCGATCCCGCGGGATTCGAGTCACTGCGTGACTATCTCGACCAGTTCTGGAGCGATGCACTGAGCGCCTTCCGGCGCAAAGCCGAACAACGACCAACACGGAGGAAACGGTGAACACCACGGCGAACAATCCCGCCAGCGACGTCGACGCCCCCGTCCGGAAAAGGGTGACGGTCAAGGCCGGCGCGGCCCATGCCTTCAAGGTTTTCACAGATGGCATCGATAGCTGGTGGCCCCGCGCCCACCACATTGGCAAGTCGCCGATGAAGCGCGCCATCATCGAGCCGAAGCCCGGCGGCCGATGCTACACCGAGCAAGAGGACGGCACCGATTGCGATTGGGGATCCGTCCTCGTCTGGGAACCACCGCGCCGATTCGTCATGGCCTGGCAGATCAGCGGCGCCTGGGAATACGAGCCCGATCTCGCCAAGTCGAGTGAGGTCGAAGTGCGGTTCACGCCCATGACCGGCGGTATGACACGCGTCGATCTCGAGCATCGGCACTTCAGCCGCCATGGCGCGGCGGGAAGCGCAATGCGCGCGGTTATCGACTCGCCCAACGGATGGAACAGCACGCTCGCCCTGTACTCGGACCAGGCCGAACGCGCAGCGAACGGAGGCGCGGATCGATGAAAACGACGACGTGGATCAGGACGCTCGCCGGAATCCTCGGATTCTTCGCCGTCGGTCACACCCTTGGCACGGCCGCGCCGCATGTTCGGCACGGACCGGCCGAGGCGGCGGTGTTCGAGGCGATGCAGGGGTTCCGCTTC
>WNFI01076888.1_pt1 | contig 22077 bp, 22 predicted proteins | sample 5400471 | NCBI WGS metagenome assembly WNFI01 (sample SAMN13153348, study PRJNA577476) | soil metagenome | isolation source: 100 cm saprolite on Douglas fir-dominated hillslope | place: USA:California | collected 2013-09-17
TAGGCGACGGCGTCAGCTTCCTGAGCGAGCCGTTGACGCAGGAAACCGAGATCACCGGGCCCGCCGCGGTTAAGCTCTTCGTCTCATCGTCCACCAAGGACGCGGATCTTTTCGTGGTTCTGCGCGTATTCAAAGGGGATCTCAGCGAGCTGGTGTTCCAAGGCGCCATCGATCCGCACACCCCGATCGGCCAGGGTTGGCTGCGTGCCTCGCACCGCAGGCTCGACAAGCGGCTAACCACCCCTTATCGGCCCTATCACACCCACAACAGGATCGAGCCGCTTGCCCGCGACCAAGTGGTCGAGCTCGATATCGAGATCTGGCCGACGTCCGTCGTCGTGCCGCCCGGCCACCGCATTGGCCTCACCATCCGCGGAAAAGACTATTTCTATGCCGGGCCGAGCGGCGGCAAGCTCTCGAATTTCAAGAACGAGCTCACGGGGTGCGGTCCCTTCCTCCACGACGATCCGCGCGACCGTCCGCTCGATGTCTTCCGCGGCATCACCAGCTTGCACTTCGGCGCCGGACGCCGGCCCTACCTCCTATTGCCGATCATTCCGCCCAAAAAAACGGCAGCGCAGACGCGCGGGAATCATCGCAAATAGCCGACCCGAGCCGCTGCCAGCCGGCCGCAAGCTGCCGGAGAGAGCTCGCAGCACTCTGCGGCGATCTGCCGAGGTGTCGGATCGAGCCGTCGTAAGGTAAGCTCGCGCAGCCGTTGCGACCACGGAGGCCGCCGCAGGGATGAACACGCAATTCTGGCTGATCCAGACCTTCAATGGAATTTCTTACGGCGCGCTGCTGTTCCTGGTGGGTAGTGGGCTCTCGCTCATTTTCGGCGTGATGCGAATCGTCAATCTCTCGCATGGGTCCTACTTCCTTTTGGGCGGATATGTCGCGCTGTCAGTGATCTGGACCACCGGTTCCTGGGCGCTCTCGCTGCCGATTGCCGCGCTTTCGATCGCGGCGGTGGGCTTGTTGATGGAACGGATTTTCCTGCGGCCCCTGGGGTTCGATCCATTGCGGCAGGTGCTGCTCACGATCGGCTTTGCCTTCCTGTTTCAACAGGCGGCGCTGGATATCTGGAGCGGCAACAATTTCGATATCAATCCGCCCCAGGCGTTGACCAAAACCGTCGTGGTCGGCGGACTTTATCTGCCACTCTACCGGATGTTCATGATCGCCACGGCAGCCGCGATCGGTATCGCCCTTTGGCTGGTCATGGAAAAGACGCGCATGGGGGCCGCGGTCCGCGCCACCGTCGACGATGCGCAAATGGCGCGCGGGGTCGGCATCGATACTTCGCGCATTTCCATGTTCATCTTCGCGCTAGGCGCGTTCCTGGCGGCTTTGGGTGGCGTGATCGGCGGCGCCTTCCTCGGCATCTATCCGGGCCTGGATTTCGAAATGCTGCCAATCGCGTTTGCGGTCGTGATCATCGGCGGGATGGGAAGCCTCGGCGGCGCCGCCATCGGTGCGCTGCTCGTCGGCTTGGCCGACAATTTCGGAAAGGCGCTATTCCCCGAAGTCTCATATTTCACGCTCTACGCGCCGATGGCGCTGATCTTGGCGGTCAAGCCAACCGGGCTGTTCGGACGTGAGTGATCAGGGCCGGATGACGAGTCAGGGCATAAAAGTCTTGGCGGTCGCTGCGGCCCTGGCGGCGATCGCGATCGTTGTTCCGAACACTAATTCGTTCATCATCCTGCTGACCACGCGCGCCTTGGCTTTCTCGATTCTGGTGATGAGCGTCGACGTTCTGCTCGGCTATACCGGCCTCCCCTCCTTGGGGCAGGCGGCCTATCTCGGCGCCGGTGCGTATCTGACCGCGATTCTCGCGACCAGATATCAATTCGGGTTGGGCTACGACTTCTGGCTGGTCGTGGTGCTCGGCATTCTGATCGCAGCGGCCTTGGCCGCGGTTTTCGGCCTGCTCGCCATTCGCGCCACCGGGGTCTATTTCCTGATGATCACGCTTGCGCTCGGCCAATGCGCCTGGGGATTGGCGTACCGATGGAACTCGCTCACCGGCGGCGACAACGGCATCAATCTGCGCGGACGGCCTAAATTCGGCATCGACCTCGCAAATGAAGTGACCTTCTTCTATCTGCCGGCGGATTCGGCGGACTCGCAGGCGTGCTGTGGGCGCACACCGCGGGCATCGTGAGCCCGGAGAACGTGGTGTTGACCACTTCGGTCGACGCGCTGTTGATGGCGGTCCTCGGCGGCGCAGGTACGCTGGTCGGCGGCGTGATCGGCGCGCTCATCGTATTCGGCCTGCGCGAATATCTGAGCACGCTCGTCCCGTGGTGGCAGTATGTGCTGGGCGCCGTCTACGTGCTCACGATCCTTTATTTGCCGACCGGGCTGATGGGAATCCCGGAGCGAATCCGGCAACGCCAAACGCTGAGTGGAAAACGAGAAGATGTGAAGAAAATCGCACCTGTGACTTCCTGATCTGCGGGGCATCACGACACTAAGGAGTTAAGACTATGACAAGCACCTTGCTACGACGGCTCGGTTGGCCGCTGTTGGGCAGCGTTGTTGCATTGGGCCTGACGGCGCCTGCCAGCGCCGCCGAGGAACTGCGCATCGGATTTGTGGCGCCGATCACCGGCCTCTTCGCCCAGGTCGGCAAGGACATGGTGGATGGCTTCCAGCTCTACCTTGACGACGTCAACAGCGATTTCGGTGGCGCGAAGGTCAAATTCATCGTCGAGGATGAGCAGGCCAAACCGGACACCGCCGTCACGCGGGCCAAGAAGCTGATCTTGCAAGACCACGTGCACATGCTCGTGGGTGGGCTGCTCGCCTCGAGCGGCTACGCGCTCGCGCCGGTGAGCACCGCCGACAAAACCGTCTACATCGCGCCTGTTTCCGCGGCCGACGACCTGACGCAGCGCGATTTACCCAAATATCCCTATTTCATCCGCACCGGCTGGACCAGTTCGCAACCAAGCCATCCGTTTGGGCAGTGGGCCTGCGACCAGGGCTACAAGAAGATCGCCGCGATCGGCGCCGACTATGCCTTCGGTTACGAGGTCGTCGGCGGTTTCCAACGCGCCTTCGAGGCCTGCGGCGGGCAGATCGTCCAGAAGATCTGGCCGCCGATCGGCACCAAGGACTTCGGACCGTATATTCCGACGCTTCGGCAAGATGCCGATGCGATCTTCACGCTCATGGTCGGGCCCATGTCGCTGCAGTTCCCGAAGCAGCTCGCAGCCTCCGGTAATACGAAGCCGGTGCTCGGCGGCGGGACGAGCTATGACGAGTTCGTGCTGCCGTCCATGGGCGATGAAGTGATCGGCCACGTGTCGGCGCTGCAATACAGCGCCGCGTTGGAAAATCCGAAGAACGAAGCGTTCGTGAAAAAGTATCGGGCCAAGTTCGGCAAGGTGCCGTCATATTACTCGGAGACCAATTACACGACGGCGCAGATGATCCACGAGATCATCAAGAACAATAAGGGCAACTTCCCGGGTCAGGAGGAATTCGTGAAACAGCTCGCCGCGCTCAAGTTGGATACCATTCGCGGCCCCGTCAGCATCGACGAGATGCGCAACCCGGTGCAGAACATCTACCTCAAAAAGGTCGAGAAGAAGAAGATGTTCGGCTACGACAAGGAGGAGCTCTGGAATACGGTCATCAAGACCTACCCGAACGTCACCCAGTTCGGCCAGTTCAATAAGGAGGAGTTCCTCAAAACGCCGGTCTACAGCCGCGACTTCCCGCCCTGCAAATTCTGCAATTAGCGATTTCTGTTGGCCGGGGCGCGCTCGCGCCCCGGCTTCTTCGTTGCAATCCGCGAGGGGAGCGAGGTGAAGGCAAACGGCGGCGCGCCCGCCCTCGAGCTGCGGGGCCTATCGAAGAGCTTCGGCGGCCTGCGCGCGGTACGCGGCGTCACGCTCACCGTCTTGCCCGGCGAACGCAAGGCGATCATCGGGCCGAATGGCGCCGGCAAGACGACTTTGTTCAATTTGATCACCGGAATCCTGCCGGCCACTTCCGGACAAGTCATGCTGTTCGGTCAGGATGTGACCAAGTGGCCGAGCCATCGCCGCACGGCGCTGGGAATGGCGCGCACGTTCCAAATCACCAGCCTTTTCCCGAAGCTCACGGTTCTCGAGAACGTGCTCTTGGCGATCCAGGGCCTGCGGCGGTCGAAATTCGTGATGTGGCGCTTTCTCTCCTCGTATCGGGAGTCCTACGACAAGGCTTATGGCCTCTTGGAACGCGCGCAATTCCTGGACCGCAAGGATACCGAGGTTCGCTATCTGTCGCACGGCGAGCAGCGGCAGCTCGAGATCGTGGTTGGTCTGGCCAGCGACCCCCGGATCCTGCTGTTGGATGAACCGGCCGCCGGACTCTCATCCGGCGAGTCCTCGGAGATGATCCGGTTTCTCGCACATCTCGATCGCAGTCTCGCGATCCTGCTCATCGAGCACGACATGGACGTCGTCTTTGACGTTGCGGAGCATATTTCCGTGTTGCATTTCGGCGAGGTGTTGGAAGCGGGCCCGAGGGAGCAGATCCGCCACAGCGAGAAGGTGCAACAGATCTATCTCGGGACTGCTTGATCATGGCGATACTGGAAGTTCAGGATATTCACACTTATTACGGAGACGCCTATGTGCTCCAGGGGCTGTCCTTGCGGCTCGAGCAAGGGCAGATCCTCGGATTGCTGGGCCGCAACGGCGTGGGCAAGACGACGCTCGTGAACTCGATCGTCGGTTTCAATCGTCCGCGCCGGGGCAAGATTTTTTTCAAGGGCGCGGACATCACCGCTGTCTCCTCGTTCGAGACAGTGCGCAGCGGCATGGGGCTCGTGCCCCAGGGCCGACGCGTATTTCCCACGCTCAGCGTCGAGGAGAACCTCATGGTCGCCGAGCGCAGCGTCGACCGCCGCGGCTGGAATATGGAGCGCGTCTACGCGCTGTTCCCGCGGCTGCACGAGCGACGCAGCCAACGCGCCAGAACGCTCTCGGGCGGTGAGCAACAGATGCTTGCCATCGGACGCGGGCTCATGACCAACCCGGACTGTCTGATCATGGATGAGCCCTCCGAGGGCCTCGCCCCCATCATCATCCAAGGGCTTTGGAAAGCGATCGCACAACTGAAGGAGCAAGGCCATTCCATTCTGCTCGTCGAGCAGAACGCCGCGCTGGCGCTCGAATTGGTCGATTACGTGCACGTCATGAGCAAAGGCCAGGTGGTGTATTCGGCGCATCCGCAAGAGCTAAGCGACAATGAGGAGATCAAATCCAAGTATCTCGGCATCTGATCGCGCTTTTCCGGAGATCGGAGCCGCCGCCAATTATTATTCCAATGACCCTTGCAATCCTTACAGGAAATTAATCGCCTCGCGCCGATCGATATCGAGCTAACGCTGGGACAAGATCAGTCCCGATATTGTAAAGATGACATTCGGACTTATCGCAAAGCCGTAACGGATGAACACCGAGGTCCGAGAGGGAGAAAACGCCGTGACCGTCAATCGTCGCACCATCATCAAGGGAGCGCTCGCCGCCGGCGCGGCGCTGCTCAAGGTGCCCGCCGCGCCGGCGCAGGCGGCGCCGCTGCGCGTCGGATTTTTGACCATCAAGACCGGTCCGCTTGCCTCAGGCGGGCTGCAGATGGAGCAGGGCCTCACCGTTTTTTTCAAAGAGCGCAACAACACGCTCGCCGGCCGCCCAGTCGAACTGCACACCGCCGATACCGCCGGCAATCCAGCACAGGCTCGCACTAAGACGCAGGAACTGGTCGAGCGGCTCAATGTCGCGGTGCTGATCGGCCCCCTCGCCGCCTTCGAGGCCTTGGCCATCGACGACTATGTCCGCTCCTCCCGCACCCCGATCCTCTCCGTCGCCGGCGCGGAGGATATGACCCAGCGCAAGCCCAATCCGTGGTTCGTGCGGCCGAGCTGCACCTCGGCGCAACCGAGCCATCCGCTCGGCGACTATGCCGCCAAAGAACTCAAGTACAAGCGCGTCGCCGTGATCGCAGACGATTTCGCCTTCGGGCATGAAAACGTGGCCGGCTTTCAACGCGTGTTCGAGGACAACGGCGGCAAGGTCGTGCAGAAGCTTTGGACCCCGCTCAACGCGCCCGACTACGGCACTTACATTTCGCAGCTCAAGCCCGATCTCGACGCGGTCTATACCGGGCACGCCGGCTCCAACGGCTTCAAGTTCATCCGCCAGCTGCGCGAATACGGAAACAAGGTGCAAATCCTCGGCGGCTTCACCCCCATCGACGAATCGCTACTGCAGCAGATGGGCGAGGATGCGCTGGGCGCGATCAGCGGCAATTGGTATTCAGCCGAACTCGACTTCCCGACCAACCGCAAGTTCGTGGAATCGATTCGTCGCGATTACAAGACCGATCCCGGCGTCTATGCCGCCGAGACCTATCTCTGCGGCGAAGTGCTCGAGCACGCGCTCAACACGATCGCCGGCAAAGCCGAGGACAAGGACGCCTTCATCAAGGCCCTCAGGGAGGCGAAACTACCGAACACCTTGCGCGGCCCCGTGCACTTCGACGAGTTCGGCAACGTGATCGGCAACACCTACATCCGCAAGGTCGAGAAGAAGGACGGCCGCTACGTCAACGCGGTGATCAAGACCTACCCCGATGTCAGCCAGTTCTGGACCTACAAGCAGGATGAGTTCCTGAAGAACCCGGTTTATTCGCGCGACTACCCGCCGGCGAAGAATCTCGAGCCGTAGGTTCTCCGCAGCTAAAGCAGGTCACTGCTTCCCCCGTCATGCCTGTGCTTGTCGCGGGCATCACGTCCTGCTTTCCTACACGTGAGCGTTTCTCTGCGCTCATTCCCGCGAAAGCGGGAATCCAGCATGGACTGGGTCCCCGGCTGTCGCAGGGACGGGCGGACGTTGAGAGGGCCAGCGCGGACAGCCGATGCAGTGGCAATTCTGGATCGTCCAGACGCTCAACAGCGTGGCATTTGGCGGCCTGCTGTTTCTGCTGTCGTCCGGTTTCTCGTTGATTTTCGGCCTGATGCGAATACCGAATCTGGCGCACGGCGCCTTTTTCATGCTCGGCGCCTATTTCGGATACACGCTGCTCCAGCTCAAGCTTACTTTCTGGCTGGCGGCCGTCGTCGGGGGGATCGGGGTTGGGCTCATTGGAATCGTTTTGGAGCGCGTGGTTCTACGCCGGCTCGCCGGCAATGAGCAGGGCCAGGTGCTGGTCACGCTTGGCGTCTCCTTCATCATCGCCGACATCTGCCTGTTGGTCTGGACCGGCGATCCAATGCCGCTGCCGGCGCCGCAAGCGCTGCGCACGCCGCTGCGCCTTGGCGGCTTCGCCTTTCCCAGCTACCGGCTGGTCGTGCTGGCGATTGCGCTTGCCGCGGCGTTGGCGCTCTACCTCCTGATGGAGCGCACACGGCTCGGTGCCATGATCCGCGCCGGCGTCGATGACATGGAGATGGCGCGCGGCGTCGGCATCCCGGTGTCGCGGCTGTTCACCACCGTTTTCCTGCTCGGCGCTACGCTTGCCGGAATCGGCGGCGCGCTCGGAGGGCCGATCCTCAACGCCTATCCCGGGCTCGACACCGACATGCTGCCGCTCGCGCTGATCGTCGTGATCCTGGGCGGCGCAGGAAGCCTGCTCGGCGCCTTCGTCGGCAGCTTCATCGTCGGCTTCATCTACAATTTCGGCATCGCACTGGTGCCCGATCTCGCTTATTTCGTGCTCTTCCTGCCGATGGTGCTGGTGCTGGTGTTCCTACCGCAGGGGCTATTCGGACGAGTGCAGATATGACGCGCCGCACCGCCGCCGCGCTCGCCGTTTGCGCGCTCGTTCTCATCGCCGTGCCGTGGATCATCGGCAACGAGTTCTCATCGCCGGATACGCGTGCATCCTCGCCACCGTGGCCGGCTATGACCAGCTCACGGCGGCGATCTTCGCGATCGCGCTCTCGACCACGGCGGCGGCCCTGTTCGGGGTGCTGTCGCTGCGTGCGCCTGGGCTTGGCTTCATCATGATCACGCTCGCGCTCGGGCAGATCGTCTGGGGCGTGGCCTACCGCGCCAATAATCTCACCGGCGGCGACAACGGCATCCGCCATCCGGCGCGACCGATGCCGTTCGGCTTCGACATCCGCGACGCGTCGAGCTTCTATTATTTCACGCTCATCGTCTTCGTCGTCGCGCTGTTCTTCATCTGGCGATTTTCGCGCTCTCCCTTCGGCGCAACCCTCACGGGCGCGCGCGATCAGCCGCGCCGCATGCGCATGCTCGGCCACAACGTCTGGCTCATCCGCTGGATCACGTTCGTCATGGCCGGTTTTTGGGCCTCGGTCGCCGGCGTCCTCTACGTCTACTACAATTTGTTTTTGAGCCCGCACGCGATCTCGCTGCAGCAATCCGCCGAAATCCTGCTGATGGCGATTCTTGGCGGCGCCAGCACGCTCGCGGGACCGATCGTCGGCGCCGCCATCATCACGCTCGTCAAGAACGTGGTCTCGACTTACGTCGAGCGCTGGAACACGCTGCTCGGCGTTATTTTCGTCGTGGTGATCATGTTCATGCCGCACGGTCTCGTGCCGGGTTGCACGCAGGCGTGGCGGCGTTTGCGAAATCGCATCAGGCCTCGGAAAACGGCGGGGGGCGCCGCTTCGGAGCTGGCGCAATGACGGCAGCCGCGCTCGAACTGGCCCGCTTGAGCAAACGGTTCGGGGGCTTGCCGGCGACAAAAAACGTATCGCTCTCCGTCATGCCCGGCGAGCGGCGGCTGATCATCGGCCCGAACGGCGCCGGCAAGACGACGCTGTTCAACCTCATCACCGGCGACCTCGCCGCCGATGCCGGCTCGGTGCGCCTGTTTGGCCAGGAGCTGACGGGCATGCCGACGCAGCGGCGCGTGCACCTGGGGCTCGCGCGCACCTATCAGATACTCACTTTGTTCCCGCGCGAGCGGCTCGTCCACAACGTGGTGCTCTCGCTACTCGGGCTCGACCGGCGACGATGGAACCCCTGGTCCGTCTTGACCGCCAACCGCGATCTCTATGCAAGCGCCCAGGCCGCGCTCGAGCGCGTCGGGCTGCGCGAGGCCGCGGAGCGGATCGTGGTCGAGACCTCCTATGGCGAGCGGCGCCGGCTCGAACTCGCGATGGCGCTAGCCCAGAAGCCGAAAGTCTTGCTGCTCGACGAGCCGCTCGCCGGCCTTTCGCAGGCCGAGCGACAGAGGATACGCGCGCTGCTCGACGCCATCCCGCGCGATGTGACCATCGTGATGATCGAGCACGATATGGACACGGCGCTGGCATTTGCCGAGCGCATCACGGTACTGCACTACGGCGAAGTCATCGTCGAGGGTACGCGCGCCGAGGTGGTCGCCGATCCGCGCACCCGGGAGGTTTATCTTGGCGACTGAGGCGCTCGACATCTCCGGCATCGACGCCTACTACGGCGACAGCCACGTTCTTCATGCGGTGTCGTTTGCCCTGCACGGAGGACGCCTGCTCGGCCTGCTCGGGCGCAACGGCGCCGGCAAGACGACCTGCATGGCGGCGATCATGGGCTTCCTCAAGCCGCGACAGGGCGCGATCAGGCTTTACGGCGAGAATGTCGCAGGCTTTGCGCCCGACGTCATCGCGCGCAAAGGCATTTGCCTCGTCCCGCAGGGGCGGCGCATGTTTCGTACGCTCACGGTGCGCGAAAATCTGATGGTTGCGGCACAGACACGGCAAGACCGCGGTGCCGGCTGGTCGCTCGATCGCGTGTTCCAGCTGTTTCCGCGGCTCGCCGAGCGCCGGGCCCAACTCGCGGGCTTGCTCTCAGGTGGCGAGCAGCAGATGCTCGCGATCGGACGCGCGCTCATGGGCAATCCGCGCGTGCTGCTGATGGACGAGCCATCCGAGGGGCTCGCGCCGCAACTGGTCGCAGAGGTTGGCCGCACCATCGCGCAGCTCAAAGCCGAAGGGCAGTCCATCATCCTCGTCGAGCAGAACATCAAGCTCACGCTCGATCTCGCCGACGATATCGTCATTATCAATACAGGCCGCGTGGTATTTCGCGGCAGGGCCGATCAGATCAAGCTCGATGATGCCATTGTGTCCCAGCATCTCGGCGTGTTCTGATGATGACTCTACTCATGCCTGCGAACGCGCGATCTCGATGACGCGATGAACTAGTTCTGGATTCCCGCTTGCGCGGGAATGAGCGGCGAGAATACGCGGTTCGCGACGACCACGTTGAATGGACGAATGATGACCCAATGGAACAAGTACGGCCTCACCGCGGCGCGCAGGCACGGCAAGCCGGGACGCGACGTGAGGCCGAAGAGCACCACTGTCGATATCCATTCGCACGTCGCGATTCCCCAAGCTGCTGCGTTCGTGAAGCCGCATCTCGATATCTCCACGGTTCCGCTCGCGCACTTTGCCGATGCGCAGACCAAGGCGCTGAGCCAGAAGCAGGAAGAGGACGTGCGCGCGCGCATCACCGGGCACGACGAGCGGCTTGCCGATCTCGACAGCATGGGCATCGACCTGCAGCTCGTGATGCCGCCGCCGAACCAATGCTACTACACGGTGCCGCTCGACATCGCCGTCAAAGCTGCGCGCATGGTGAACGACGGGCTTGCGGAATATGTCGCACGCAAGTCGGACCGCTTCGTCGCGCTCGGCACCGTGCCGCTGATCGACGGGGCGGAAGCCGCGCGCGAGCTTGAGCGCTGCATGATCTCGCTTGGCATGAAAGGGGCGCAGATCCTGACTAATGTCGCGGGGCGCGAACTCTCCGAGCCGGACTACGCGCCGTTCTGGCAGAAGGCCGAGGCGCTGGGGGCGCTCGTGGTGATCCATCCCAACGGCTTCACCGACGGCAAACGACTTAAGCGGTTTTACTTCAACAATGTCATCGGCAACCCGCTCGAAACGACGATCGCGCTTCACTACCTGATCTTCGACGGCGTGCTCGAACGCCATCCCGATTTGAAGATCCTTGCGGTGCATGGCGGCGGATATCTCCCCGCCTATTGCGGCCGCATCGATCACGCCTGGGGCGCGCGTTCGGATGCGCATGGCGAGCTGCCGCAGCCGCCAACCAGCTATCTCAAGAAAATCTATTTCGACACCGTCGTGTTCACGCCCCACCAGCTCGCCGAGTTGGTGCGCCTCTACGGCCCCGACCACATCGTCATGGGGACGGACTATCCCTTCGACATGGCCGAGTATGATCCGATCGCCCACGTGGCCTCGGTCGACGGGCTCGATGGCGCGAGGGTCGCCGCGATTGCCGGCGGCAATGCGCGCAAGCTGCTGGGAATTTGATCGCGCTCGCTTCGTCGGGCGTCTCACCTACCGGCTCTGGAATATTCCCGCTTTCGCGGAGACGACCAGCACAATGTGATGTCGGTTTAGGCTATTACTCCCCTTTCACCTTGGCATCGTGGATCACCTTGCGCCATTTCGGCTCGTCGGCCTTGATATACTTCGTGAGTTGCTCGGGCGTGCCGGCGATCGATTCGAAATATTGCCGCTCGAGGAAATTTTTCTGGATCTCGGGATCGGCGAAAATCTTCCGCACCTCGGCGTTGATCTTGCCGACGATGTCTGCCGGCATTCCGGGCGGGCCGAACAGCCCGAACCAGGAGACCGCTTCGTAGCCGGGCAAGCCGCTCTCGGCGACGGTCGGAATTTCCGGCAGCAGCGCCATGCGCTTTGCCGCGCCGACCGCGATGAGCTTGACTTTGTCCGCTTTCCACTGCGGCACCGCGCTGCCCACGCTGATGAACATCAGCTGGATGTGTCCGGCGATCACGTCGCTGAGCGCCGGGGTGGCGCCTTTGTAATGCACCGCCTGGAGTTTCGCGCCCGAGAGCGCCTGGAACAGCTCCATGTTGAGATGGCCGCTCGATCCAATGCCGAACGTCCCGTAGTTGAGCTCGCCCGGCTTCTGTTTCGCGAGCGCGATGAGCTCCTTGACGTTGTGCGCCGGCAAGGCGGGGTTGACGATCAGCGCGTGGTTAATGGTGACGAGGCCGGAGATCGGCGTGAAGCCCTTGATGGGATCATAGGGCAGCTTGGGATAGAGGCTCGGATTCACCACGAAGGTGACTTCCGGGGCGACGAACAATGAGTAGCCGTCGGGCGCCGCCTTGGTGACGTATTCCGCCGCGATCTGGTTGTTGGCGCCGGGTTTGTTCTCGACGATCACCTGCTGGCCCCAGGCTTCGGTGAAGCGTTGCGCCAGTGTGCGGCCGAGCGCATCCGTCACCCCGCCCGGCGCGGCCGGCACGATGATCGTCACCGGTTTATTCGGGTAGCCTCCCTCCTGCGTAGCTGCCGGCAGGGTGAACAGACAGGCCACCACCACAGCCGCAAGCAACGTCCGCATTCCGCCGTCTCCCTTGCCTTTTCGTCGAGTATCGCTGATTTTCTGCCGCCTGCCTATGTCCGGCGCAATGCGGCAATCCCGCACAATATCGACTTCGCCGCGGATTGATTGCGCAACCGCGTGGTCCGGGTCGCTCTCGTGGCGCACGAGGGGAGAGTGAGCGTGATCGTCGTCGCCATCGACATCGGAGGCACCTTCACCGACCTGATCGGCTTTGACGAGGCCGCCAGGAGCTTCGTTGAGGCAAAGAGCCTCACCACGCCGGCACAGCTGGGGCAAGGCGTCATCGATTGCATCCGCAAGAGCGGGCTTGCCGCCGGTGTAATCGACGAGCTGATCCACGGCTCGACCATCGCCATCAACACGCTGATCGAACGAACGGGCGCTAAGACCGGCCTTATCGTCAGCCGCGGCACGCGCGACGTCTACATCATCGGCCGCGGCAATCGCCCGCAGGCCTACAGCCTCTTCTTTCATCGCCACCGGCCATTGGTGCCGCGCCATCTCACGCGGGAGGTCGACGAGCGACTGCTGAGCTCCGGCGAGGTGCACGCGCCGCTCGATCGTGCCGGCGTCGCCGAAGCCTGTCGCGCGTTCGCCGCTGAAGGGGTTGAAGCCGTCGCCGTTTGTTTTCTTCACTCCTACGTCAATCCGGCGCACGAGCGCATCGCCGGCGAGATGATCCGGGCGGCGATGCCGGACGCCTACATTTCGCTGTCGCATGAGATCCTGCGCGAGTATCGCGAGTTCGAACGCATTTCGACGACGGTCGTGAATGCCTACATCGGACCAAGGGTCGGCGGCTACGTGACACGGCTTAACGCGAGTCTCGGCGAGATCGGATTTCGCGGCGCGCTCTCGATCATGCGCTCCAATGGCGGCGTGATGACGCCGCAGATCGCAACCGAGCGGCCCGCGGCCATGATGGAATCGGGTCCGGTCGGCGGCATCATCGCTTCGGCCGAGGTGGGGCGCGCGCTCGGCTACAGCAACGTCATATCGTTCGACATGGGAGGGACCACCGCGAAAGCGAGCCTCGTGCGCGACGGCGAGCCCACCATGGCGCCGGGCTATTACGTCGGCGGATATGCCAGCGGCCATCCGGTGATGCTGCCGATGATCGACGTCGTCGAAGTTGGGGCGGGCGGCGGCTCGATCGCTTGGCTCGACGACGTCGGCGCCCTCAAGGTCGGGCCGCAGAGCGCGGGCGCCGATCCCGGCCCGATCTGCTATCGCGGCGGCGGCAGCGCGCCGACTATTACCGATGCCAATGTGGCGCTCGGGCGGCTCGATCCCGACAACTTTCTCGGTGGTGAGATGAAGCTCGATGCCGAGAGCGCCCGCCGCGGCATCGCGGAGAAAATCGGCGCTCCCTTGAAGATGGATATGGTCGCGGCCGCGCAGGCGATCGTCGAGATCGCCAGCGCCAAAATGTCGCTTGCCGTGCGCGAAGTCTCGGTCGCGAAGGGCTACGATCCACGCGAGTTCGCGCTGGTCGCTTCGGGTGGCGCAGGCCCGCTCCACGTGGTCGCCATCGCGCGCGAGCTGCACATCCCCACGGTCATCGTGCCGCTTTTCCCCTCGCATTTCTCCGCTCTCGGCATGTTGCTGGCAGACGAACGGCACGACTTCATCCGCACATTCTATGCCGATCTCGCCACCGTCGATTTCGCGGCCTTGTTACAGATCCACGATGAGATGCTCGCGGAAACCTCGGCCGCGCTGCGCCATGTCGCGAAGGCGGAGCCCCAGATCCATCTCGACCTGCGTTATGTCGGTCAGGAATTCACGCTCCAGGTTCCGGTCAGCCTCGCGGCGATCGCGGCGGGAGATCGCGCCGGCATCAGAGCCGCATTCGATGCACTGTACGAACACCGTTATGCCCATCATTCACCGGAAGAGCCGGTGGAGATGGTCAATATCCGCCTCGCGCTGATCGGCAAAAGGCCGAGACCAAGTTTTCCACGAGTTGCTGAAGGTGCGCCCGCAAAGCCATCGCACGAGCGCGCCGTCTATTTGGCTGACAAGTCCTTGCCCTGCCCGGTCTACCGGCGGGAGTCGCTTGGCGCCGGAAGCGCAATCCGAGGCCCTGCGCTCGTCCAGGAACACGGGACGACGACGGTCCTGTTCGCACAGGATGCCTTGACGGTGGCTCCCTCGGGCGAACTGATCATTTCGGTGGGAGCGGGATAATTGGTGATACACCTCTCCACCGCTCATTCCCGCGCAAGCGGGAATCCAGGGGCCGCAGGCTGTGCCCCTGGGTCCCCGCTTTCGCGGGGACGAGCGGATCATGTCCAACCCGCCGAGTGACGCAAATGACCGCGAACCTCGACCCCGTCACGCTCGAAGTGGTCCGCAACGCGCTGCCGGCGGTCGCCAACGAGATGGCGGTCGATCTCCAGCGCACCTCCTACAACATGATGATCTACGAGGTGCGCGACTTCTGTACGGCGCTGGTCAACACCGCGGGCGAGCTGATCTGCCAGAACGTGGGCGGCGTGTCGCATTTCGTCGCCGACCTCGGCGTCATCATCACCGACGCCATGAGGCGGTACGGCAGGGACGGGTTTGCGCCTGGCGACGTTCTCATCACCAATCATCAGGCGGTCGCGGGGCAGCACCTCAACAACGTGGTCATCTACGCGCCTTATTTTCACAACGGCGAGCTACTGATGTTTGCGATGGTGCGGGCGCACTGGATCGACGTCGGCGGCATGAGCACTGGCTTCGGCGCAGGCCCCACGGTCGCCGATCCGTGGCTGGAGGGCCTGCAGCTCGATCAGCTCAAAATTTACGAAGCAGGAAAGCTCAACGAAACGCTCTATCGCGTGCTCAAGGACAACATTCGTTTTCCAGAGTCCTCGCTCGGCGACATGAAATCGCAAATGGCGGCTGGTATCGCAGCTCGCAGACGGCGTCTACGAAGCGCAGGCGGCGCTCGACGAGGACGGTGTTACGCCGGGCGAGCCTGTTCCGATCCGCGCCAAAGTCACGATCGAGAAAGGCGCGATGACGATTGATCTCTCCGGCTGCTCACAGGAACGCCGCGCCGCGCTCAATTCGCGTACGCTCGCCGGCGCGCGCGTCGCGTACAAGGCGCTAACCGGTCCGCTCGATCCGGTCAACGAAGGCTCCTTCCGCGCGCTCAAGGTGATCATTCCCGAAGGCAACATCATGATGGCGCGCTTTCCCGCGCCGATGTCGAGTTGGAGTGTGATCGTCCCCATGGTGGTGGACACTATCGTCACCGCGCTCGCTCCCGCGATGCCGGAGCGGGTGCCGGCCGGCCATCACGGCTTGCTTGGCGGCTCGGTCGTGTTCTTCGGCATCCACCCGCAGACGAAGCGGCGGTTCGTGGTGCAGAGCATCGAAGGCGGCGGCTGGGGCGGGCGGCCGTTCGAGGACGGCGAGTCCGGCACGGTTTCGGTCTGCCAGGGCGACGTGCGGAACGGTTCGATTGAAGGCATCGAGCTCAAATGCCCGGTCCTGGTCGAAAGCCGCGCGTTGCGGACGGACTCCGGCGGGGCGGGAAAATATCGCGGCGGTCTCGGCATCGACATGCGCGTGCGCAATCTGGTCGATGGGAAATGGAATTTCGAGCTGGTGAAGAGAAACCAATGCCCGCCTTGGGGGCTCTGGGGCGGAGAGGCCGGGGAATACGGCATGTATCTGTTGCGCGAGCCCGCAGAGCGCGAGTTTTCTCCGGCGCGCGGCGTGCACCGCCCGGTGCCGGTGGGCTCGGAAGTGATCGTGCGCACCGGCGGCGGCGGCGGCTGGGGCGATCCGCTCGAGCGCGACCCCATGGCGGTGCGCGCGGACGTGCAGGAGGAGTTCGTATCCGCGCGAGCGGCGCGCGAGCGATATGGCGTGGTGTTGCGGGAGGATTTGCGCATCGACCACGCAGCAACGGAGCGCGTGAGAGATGCGCTAAGATCGATGCGGGAAAACGCACAGCAATCCATCCCTCTCGCGAAGACGATGGATGCGCGCGTCAAGCTCGCGCATGACGATCCTGGCGAAATCGCATGATGCCCGATAAGGTCGCGATCCGCATCAGCTGCGTCTCGCATCAATTCGGCGAAGAGGGCGAGGCCCGCCATGTCCGCGCGCTGCGGGATACCTCGCTTGATGTCGCGCGCGGCGAGTTGATCTGCCTGATCGGACCGAGCGGCTGCGGAAAATCGACGCTACCTCGGGATGCTTTTCCAGGGCGTGCCGCGCGCTGAGCGCGAGGGGCGCGCGAAGCGCGCGATCGAGGCCGTGGGCCTCAAGGATTTCGCGCAGCACTATCCTGCCCAGCTCTCCGGCGGCATGCGTCAGCGCGCGGCGCTCGCGCGCGCGCTCAGTCTCGAAACGGGTATCCTGCTCATGGATGAGCCGTTCGGCGCGCTCGACGAGCAGACGCGCATGATCCTAGGCGAGGATCTCTCGGTGCTGCTGTCGCGTGCCGAAAAGACGATCGTGTTCGTCACCCACAGTCTGGGCGAAGCAACCTTTCTCGCCGACCGCGTCGCGGTATTTTCGGCCCGCCCCGGCACCATCAAGAAGATCATCAAGGTCGACGAGCCGCACCCGCGCAGGTCCGACTTTGTGACCTCGGCCCAGTTCACCAGCATCCGCAACGAGCTTTACGCCTTGCTGCACGATGAAATTCGCAAGACCATGGCCGAGAGCTCGGTGAGCACCGCAGGCGGGCACGCGCCATGACACCGACCGGCGATCGACGCGAGGCACGTTTCGCCAGCCGGGCCGTTCAGGTGACGTTCCTGATCGCGCTCCTCGTACTGTGGTATCTCGCCACGACCCGCTGGCGGGTAAGTCCGCTGCTTCTGCCCAACCCTGTCGTGGTGCTGCGCGATTTCTGGAGCATTCTCACAACCGGCGAATTCATCGGCGATTTGCGCGTGACGCTGACGGAGCTCGTGTCCGCTTTTGGGATCGCAGCAAGCTCAGGTCTCCTTGTCGGATACCTCATCAGCCGGTCGCAATATCGCATTCAGGTATTCGAGCCACTGTTCGCCGGCATCTATTCAGTGCCGATCATTCTCTTCCTTCCGCTCTATGTTCTCTTGTTCGGGCTCGGCCCCGCCTCGAAGATTGCGCTGGGGGTGACCATCAGCTTCTTTCCCATTGCGCTTAATACCATCGCCGGATTCGGCTACGTCGAGAGGACACTCGTCACCGCGGCCCGCTCAATGGGCGCCTCCGACCTGCAGCTGTTCCGGTATGTGCTGCTACCGGCGGCGCTGCCGATCATCCTGACCGGGATGCGCATGGGATTCACCGTGGCACTTCTCTCCATCATCGGCAGCGAGACCATCGCGTCGCTTGCCGGGCTCGGCCATCGCATCGTCTATTTGGCCGAAGGCATGGAGATGGCGCCGATGTTCGCCTATATCGTCTTCGTCGTCGCGATCGCGGCGATCCTCAACACGCTCGTCTCGGCGCTCGAGGCGCGGGGAAGGCGCCGGTGATAGCCGCTGCGGCATCGCATGCACTGCGCCGGCCCTGGGTAGCCCGCGTCGGCGTCGTCGTTCTCCTGCTCTGCTTCTGGGAGATCGCCGCGCGCTGGTGGGTCGACCCGATGTTTCTCAGCCCGCCCTCGCGCGTGATTGCGTCGCTACCGGCCGTCTTTGAGACGCGCGGCGTGCCGGCGGCGCTGCGCGTCACGTTCTGGGAGCTAGCGGTCGCCTTCGCCCTTTCGGTGGCGATCGGGCTTGCCATCGGGCTCGCCGTCGGCCTGCAGCCGTTCGTGCGCAAGAGCTTCATGCCGATTATCCTGTTGCTCTATGGCACGCCGCAGGTCACCATCCTGCCGCTGTTCATCCTCTATTTCGGCATCGGCCCCGCATCCAAGATCGCCTTCGGCGTGAGCCACGGCTTTTTTCCTATCGTCATGACTGTCGTCGCGGGCGTACAGAACATCAAACCGATCCTGCTCACGAGCGCGCGCGCCATGGGCGCAAACCGGTGGCAGATCCTCCGCCACGTCGTTTTCCCGCATATGATTCCGAGCTTCTTCGCCGGCATGCGGCTCGCGATGACCGGCGTTTTGCTCGGCGTCTTGCTCGCCGAACTCTACGTCTCAACCGCGGGCATCGGCCATTTCACCACGTTATTCACGCAGAACTTCGATCCGACCCGGCTCTTGGGGCTCATCGCGGTGCTCGCCGCCATGGCCATTTTGCTCAACGAGACCGTGCGGCGCGCCGAGCTGCATTTTAGCCGCTGGCACAGCGAGTAGATCAATGGCGGGAAAGCTCAGGCTGACGGTTGCATGCGGCGACTACGAGATCGTGCGCGCGCTCAAGGACGGCGCGGTTACCGCCGATGGCCTCGAGCTCATCATGCTCACGGGCATGGGCCCGCGCGAGCGTCACTGGCGCATGGCGCGCCGGGCCGAGTTCGACGTCTGCGAGGCGAATGTCGGCGCCTATTTCATGGAGCGCGACCAGGGCGCGCCGCTCACCGCGATCCCCGTCTTCCTGCACCGGCGCTTTCGTCACGGATTTCTGTTCGTCAATGCCGCGGCCGGCATTCGCGCACCTAAGGAGCTGATCGGCAAAAAAGTAGGCGGCACGAATTTCCAGCCCGCGTCCAATATCTGGATGCGCGGCATATTAGAGGAGGAGTACGCGCTGCCGCACCGGCAGGTGACATGGGTGGTAGAGCGCAGCGAGGATGTCCCCTTCACCCCGCCCAAGGACCTGCGCATCGAGATGATCGCGCCGGCGAAAAGGCTCGACGTCATGCTGGCCGAGGGCGAAATCCCCGCCATGCTCTCGCCGGAGCTGCCACGCCTGTTCGTTGCCGGCGACAAGCGCATCGTGCGGCTCTTTCCAAATTACAAAGAGATAGAGCTTGCCTATTTCCGCAGCACTGGGATCTTCCCGATCATGCATGTCACCACCATCAAGCAGGAGATCGTGGACAAGTTTCCCTGGGTGCCAACTAACCTCACCAAGGCCTTCGAGGAGGCAAAGGAGATCGCCTATCGGCGCATCGCCAATCCCCGCACGGTTCCGCTCGCCTGGGTGCGCACGGCGCTCGAGGAGCAGGAAGCGCTGCTGGGTCGCGACCCCTGGGCCTATGGTCTCACCCCCGCCAACCGCAAAAATCTCGAGACCGTCCTGCGCTACACCCACGAGCAGGGCATGATCGCCAAGATGCTGTCGCTTGACGCGCTGTTCGCCGACACCGACCTCGGCGACGCCGGCGGCTCGGACGGGATTTGAGCGCATGACATGACCGCGCTCGAACAGCTCGGCAGCCATTTCGCGGAAAGCAGGCAGCCCCCAGATGTGTTGCGCGAGCTCGTGGTGCTGCACCTCATCGACACCGTGGGCGCGTGGATCGCGAGCACGCGGACCGCAGAAGGCGCAAACCTGCTGCGATTTCGCGCGACGCTGCGCGCGCGCGGGCAAGCAGGCGAGGCATTGGCGCTCGATCTGGCCACCCGCTGCGCGCTCGCGCGGCTGAGCGAGATCGACAACATCCATCTTGCCTCCATGACGACGCCCGGCGCGATCGTCATTCCTGGCGCGCTGACGCTCGCTGCCGCGACGCCGGGCATCACGGCCGAAGACGTGATCGCCGCTGTCGTTGCAGGTACCGAGGCAATGACCCGGCTTGGCCGCGCGCTCGACGGGCCGAGCATTCTCTATCGCGGCATCTGGCCGACCTATTTCACCGCGCCCTTCGGCATGGCAGCAGTGGCCGCGCGACTCCTCAAACTCGGCGCGCAGCCCACTGCCGATGCGCTGGCGCTCGCGCTCACGATCGCGGCGCCCACCGTGGGACATCACAATGCGGCAACCACCTCGCGCTGGTTCGCGCTCGGCAATGCCGCCCGCACCGGGCTCACCACGGCGCTGGCGGCGCAGCACGGCTTCACCTCGGATCGCAAATTGATCGAGGGTCAACTGCTCCCCGGCGTCTTCGGCATTACGCCCGATATCTCGGCCCTCACCGACGCGCTCGGCGAACGCATCGCCTTGAGCGAGGCCTCCTTCAAGCCGTGGTGTGCGGCGCGGCAAACCATGGCGGCGACGCAGGCGCTCAAGGAGATCATCGCCAGCGGCGTGGCGCCGAGCGCGATCGAGGAGGTCACCGTCGCGGTGCTGCCGCCGCACCTGAAAATGATCGATCACGGCGTCGTCGCCGACGATCGCGCCTCGCATCTAACCAGCGTGCATTATTGCATGGCCGTGGCGGCGCTCGCGCCCGATGCGGCTTTCGACGTGCAGCAGACGCCGGCCAAGATACCGCCCGCCGTTCACTGCCTAATGGCGAAAATCAAAGTCGCGGCGGACGAGCGCTTGCTCGCCCAGTATCCGCACAGCTGGCCCGCACGTGTGCGCGTCACCGCGGGCGCCGCGCGGCAGGAGCGAACCGTGACCCACATTCCCGGCGATCCCGCGCTGCCGTTCGATGGCGCTAGCGTGCGGAAGAAGTTCTTGCGCTTCAGCGAACCCGCTATTGGGATCGAATACGCCGAGCGCATCCTCGCGCGCTGCAGCGATGCCCTCGCAGGGGGCGAGTTTGCAGCGTTAGTGGCCGACATCGAGCAGGTCACTTGCCGTGAGCGTCGCGAGTGACGAGCGCCTGTTCCGGGCTTGACCCGGCGATCCATCTTCTAGAAGAACCGTTTCTCTATGGATGCGCGGGTGAATGGGATCGCTCGCTGACCCGTTTGGGGCGCCCGCCCCGCGCATGACGAGCCGAAATCCATGCGCAACAGCACCATCCGCGTCGCTACCTTCGCCGGCCCCGGCGCCGAGCCGATCATCCGTTCCGTGCCATGGCCGCAAGTCCCCAAGAATGCCGCCCTCATTCAGATCGGCGCCTGCGGCGTGTGCGGCACCGACCTGCATATTCTGAAAGGTCACTGGCCGAAGCCGTTGCCGTGGCCTTTCACGCTGGGCCACGAGCTCGGCGGCGTGATCGTCGAAGCGGGAGCGCAATTCACCGAAGACTTCATGGGCAAGCCGCTTGGCCTCGGCTCGAAGGTCATGATCCCGCCGCTGATGCCATGCGGACGGTGCTATTACTGTGTCCATTATCCGGAGCGCGCCAACAAGTGCCTCGCTCCCGTCTATTACGGGCGCTATCTCGGCTTCGATAAGGCGCCGCATTTGTGGGGCGGCTTCGCCGAATATGTGTATGTCGACCTCGACATGCTGCCGGGCACAAAGGTCTACAAACTTCCCGACGACATGCCGCTGCGGCTTGGCGCGCTCTCGGAGCCGCTGACCTCCTGCATCCGCGCGTTCAACCGCGCGACCCGAGCCGGCGGGTTCACCTGGGGTGACACAGTCGTAATCCAGGGCTCGGGGCCGATCGGCATTCTCGCGATCGCGGCGGCGCGTGAAATGGGGGCCGGGCGGGTGATCTGCGTCGGCGCGCCCGAGAAGCCGCGGCTTGAACTCGCGCGAAAATTTGGCGCCGAAGCGACGGTGAACATCGAGGAGATCACGGACCCGCAGCAGCGGATCAAGCGCGTGCGCGATATCGTCAGCGGCTTCGGCGCCGATCTTGTGATGGACTGTTCCGGCCATCCGAGCGCCGGGCCCGAGGGCATCGAGATGCTGCGCGACGGCGGCACCTATGTCGAGATGGGCCAGTTCACCGATGCCGGCGCGATCACCACGTCATGGCACCGCATCTGCGCCAAGGACCTCAATGTGCTGGGCTCATGGGCCTTCACCGCCAA
>WNFI01017217.1_pt1 | contig 22076 bp, 20 predicted proteins | sample 5400471 | NCBI WGS metagenome assembly WNFI01 (sample SAMN13153348, study PRJNA577476) | soil metagenome | isolation source: 100 cm saprolite on Douglas fir-dominated hillslope | place: USA:California | collected 2013-09-17
GTGACAGCACTATGCACTGTGTCCATTCTAAGCCTAACGGTCAAAACCAAACCAAAGACTCGCAGATCAGCACATCATCCGAAAGGCGGCCGCAGAACACCGCTTACCTTCAAAACGACTGCTAGAGCAGTCGTTCTGGGTCGCGACGCGGTTGTCGTTGTCGCAGTCGAGCCAGTCGTGAAAAGTATGGGGATGGTTCATCACATCATGCGCGACGCGGTCGCGCTGTCCGTAAGTCACGGACTAACTATCTACGACCCTATCGGTGTTTTACGACTTCGGCATATGCCCCAGGGCGGAATGATTTAAAGTTAAGTCGGCATCGCCGCCTCCGTTATTGCGAGGAGCCAACGGGTCCGGCCTTCGGCCGGCCCGATGATAAACTCCGCGACGAAGCAATCCAGTCTTGATTGCGGCTCTGGATTGCTTCGCGGAGCCTGTCATCGGGCGCGCACTCGCGCGACCCGTTGGCTCGCAATGACGGTAAAGTTTGGCTCAAGCTTAATTCATCGGGCCCTATGGCGGAATGGCATTGCGCAACGACGCCGACTTCGGGGCAATGGCTCTCTTCACCGCCCATCGCGACCACGTCACGCCTCTCACAACGTAACAGCAGTGACTCTGCTCACCTCGCCCAGGTAGTGCTGCTGCTCTTTTCCTGACTCCACGGCGCGCGGGTACAGCGATCCTGTTCACTTTCCCAGCAATGGCGATCTGGCGATACAAGGTTCTATTCAATTCTCCATCGGTTGAAACGCAATCCAGCCCATGATTTTGAATATTATCGCCTTGTCGCTCGCGACCATTCGGCAGATCCGCTCAACCCCTTCATCATAAATCTCTCGTCCTTGAATCGCCCCTCAAAGCGGATGCTCGATCCGACCAGTTTCGCGGCCATGAACGCGGCTTCCGTGCGGTTACGAGCGCCGAGGGCGCGTAGAAGAGCAGCGGTGTGAATCTTGGTTGTCCCTTCGGCTATGTTCAAGTGTGACGCAATCTCCTTGTTTGACATACCTTGCGCGATCAAGGGCAGAACCTCATTTTGCCGACGCGTGAGCTTAAGGATTTCCACCTGAGTATTAATTGAAGGTGGAATCTCTGGTCTGTCAACGTCGCCATCCGCGAGCCACCGTGGAACGTATATTCGTCCCGAAAGCAAATCGTTGATCGCCGTGAGCAGGCCCTCGTCCGACTGAAGCTTGTGCACGAAGCCGTGAAATCCGGCCGAAAGGCAACTCAGCACGTCGGCTCGAGTGTTCGACGTTGACATGACAGCGAAGCGCGTCGCTGGACTCAGCTCGTGTACTTCCTTCAACAAATCAAGCAATCGGTAGCTCAGGGATCCAGAGTCGATTAGGATCAGATCGAAATACTGGCTCGCTACGAAAGATTCGAATTCCGAAGCTTCAACCACGCGAGCATGCTGAACTCTCGCCTCTATCAATGCCCGGATGCCACTCCGATAAACGCTGTGTTCGTCGATCACCAAGATCACAGACACGATACATTCCTCTAAAGAGTCCCGTACCTAATCAACCTTTTCTGTGCCTCTGCCTCTAGAACCCCCAACGGTACTCTCAGTCGCACCTCCGGTGCAACAAATCTTGGCAACTGCTGCCGGTGCATCAGCCACCGATACCGCGATGCAACAAGTATAAATCCTTGGTTCTAGATTTTCAAAAGTTTTGTTCAATGTCTTTCGCATATGGTAACTGCGAGTGTTTCATTTGGTTTCGTCCGGTCACGTAGTGCGATGCTATTCGGCGAGCGCAAGTTGCTGCAATATTGGGCGGAATGAAGATGTTCCTATGACCGCGACCGGACATACAACGTCCCTGTACGACCGATCCCAATCTTCCGCGGCCGTGTTTCCAATATCGCAGAACCCGACCGCACTGACCAGGTCAGGACGCCGCAATGGCAATGTAAGGTTGTCACTTTTGATGATAAATCGTTATACGATAATTTGATGGCGGCTTTACCCCGCGCTCAATTCAATTTCGTGCAGCGCCACCGCGACTAAAACGGTGCTCGCGACATATCAAAAGTTCGCCGCAGCAGGCAGCATGTCGTCGATCGGCGTCCACAGAAGTCGTGGGTCGAGCTGCTCCGTATGTCGCAGGTGGCGCAACTCGGACAAGCGCGTGAACGGTGCGGCATTGAACATCGCCTCGTCGAGCTGAATCCGTTGAAATACGGTTTTCAACTGCAATGCTCCCCGCTCCGCGCTCCACTGACAATGGAAACTCGGCATACGCTCCTTAATCTTGGCGAAGGATACGCGATAACTACGGTTGTCCGGACCGCTCGGACCGTAGGTCACCTCGCAGCCGGGAAACGTCATGCTGACGATGTCCGCGATCTCGCGCACGGTATAGTTTTGTGTTTCAGTGCCGACATTGAAAGCTTCGCCGCATACGGCCTCTCGCGGGGCTTCGAGCGCACCCAGGATCGCCTGGCAGATATCGTCGACATGAACGAGTGGACGGCATGGTGTCCCGTCGCTCATCACACGAACCTTACCTGTCGTGAAGGCGAAGCCGGCCAGATTGTTGAGGACGAGGTCAAAGCGCTGCCGCGGCGACGCCCCGAACGCGGTCGCATTGCGCAGGAAGACCGGCGTGAAACGCGAGTCGACCATTGCACTCAGTTCGCGCTCGACTAGCACCTTGCAGCGCGCGTAAGCGGTCCGGGGATCGAACGATGACGTTTCGGATTTGAGTTCAGCGCCGGCCGCTCCATAGATGCTGCACGACGACGCATACACAAACCGCGCTACGCCGGCGGCTTTGCATTTCCTCGCGAACTCGACCGACCCGCGATAATTGATCTCCATCGTGATGTCGGGATCGTTCTCTCCCAAGGGATCGTTTGAAAGCTCGGCGAGATGAACGACCGCGTCCAGCCCCGCCAGTTCCGATTGCGATAGTTGGCGAACGTCTTTGGAGATGACCATCGGTCGCGTCCGGCCGTCGTCGAACAGCCAGCCACGACGATAGAGCCCTGTGTCGATGCCGGTCGCTTCATGACCGCGATCGCGCAGTTTGGGGCCCAGCACCGCACCGATATAGCCGTCTGCCCCTGTGTAGAAAATACGCATGGTGTCCCCTCAGATGCGGGCCTGAGCGGCCATCGCCGGTTGGGTGGTTCTGGATATATCCTTTAGCGGAGTTGCAGGCTCGTCATTCCAAACGCACCAGGGTGGTTTGCCGCTGTCCCAAAGCTCCTGCAGGACCGCTTGGTCCCGGAGCGTATCCATGTTCTGCCAGTAACCATGATGCCGATAGACCGCGAGTTGATCTTGCTCGATCAAACGTGCGAGCGGCTCGTTCTCCCAGCTCCTGCTGTCGCCGTCGATGACATCGAGCGCTTCTGGTTCCACAACGAAGAACCCGCCGTTGATCACCTGCCCGTCGCGTGCGTCCTTTTCGCGGAAGCGGGCAGCCCGGGGCCGCCCGGACGACAGGTTGATCGCGCCAAAGCGACCGGGTTGCTGAACAGCCGTGACGGTCGCAAGCGCGCCTTGCTGATGATGAAAAGTAATCAGTTCGCGAATGTTGACGTCGCTGACGCCGTCGCCGTAGGTCAAGCAGAACGTCGAATTCCCAAGATAGTCTCTGACCCGCTTGAGCCTGCCGCCGGTCATAGTCTTCTCGCCGGTGTCAACCAGCGTGACCGTCCAGGGCTCACTTGCGCTTCGATGAGTCTCGATCCGGTTGCATTGGAGATCGATCGTGAAATCGCTCTGATAAGGCATGTAGTTAAGAAAGTAGTCTTTGATTACCGAGCCCTTATAGCCGCAGCAAATAACGAATTCGTTCAGACCGTGGTGCGAGTAGTGCCGCATGATGTGCCAGAGAATCGGGCGACCTCCGATCTCAACCAACGGCTTCGGGACCACAGAGGTGTGTTCGCTGAGCCGCGTTCCATAGCCCCCGGCAAGAATGACTACTTTCATTCGCTTCTCCTGCCTCTTCGTTGTTGCTCTGGCGTTGACCTGGGCTGCCACTGGCTCGGGCCCAAGCTCGCCTGAAGGGCTAGGCGAAGCCGTCAAACGCAAGTTGATAACCGTCAACTCCGATCCCAACCGCGCGGCGTCGCGATGCTCTTGAGCCCCAGCTGTGCGCAAACCGGTTTGCCGCTTCCCATTGTGTTCGTGAGCTCCACCGGAGGCGTCGCGTTACTCGCGGGCGGGGCACGGGGCTTGACAACGCGGCCCTCCTTCCTCAGCTCGATGAAGGCGCCGGCCAGATGCTCCGGTGCTTCGCGATGAAGACAACCTTCATGTCGCTTCCTTCGCGAAGAAGGCCGCGGCCTTTTTTGGGATATCGCGCTCAGCCTTCAGCTTATTGACCTCACGCCGAAGACGTTCGATCTCCTGCTGATCAGGCTTCATCTGTCCATGACCAGGGAACGCCTGAGCAGGTCGGAGCCGAACTCCTTTACCCACTTGCGCAGAACATTGTCTTGAACGTCCAGGTCGCGTACGGCTTGTGCCGCCGAAACCCCTCGCTCTCGCACAACCTTGACCGCCTCGATCTTAAACTCTCGGCTGAACCTTCGTCTCTGCATGACCCACCTCCGGCTTCATGAAACACCTAATCTCGGTGTCCATCAAACCGGCAGCAGCTCAAAAACACGTATTTGCTTTCTGTCACTCGCCGCCCCCCTCGATGATCGCGCGAATGCATCGGCCGAGGCACGCTGTGGGGCTCGCGCTGCTTCATCTTGGTGGTCGGAATACTCCACTTGGCGTTCCTTGATTCCCCTCCACTCGGTCTCGGCGGCACTCGCCGAGGCCGAACGGATGCAAGTGCAGGAAGCCTGAGCGCGAGACCCTTGAGCGCGGGTCCCCGATCCGGCGGACCTGGGTCATTTCGCCGCCAACGTGTAGACCACCCACGAAACTTGACAACCGTCAACTCCGCAGCGCGCCAGGTGCGCATTATTCTCACGTATGGTGCACCTCGTCTGAGTCAGCAAACTCGACACACAATTTTAGTGCCCCGTGATCGACAATGAATCCGGAGCCTTGGCCGTGCCACATAGCAATCACAACCACACTCAGACACTCATTAATTTTTTGCCGATTCTATGGCGTCGGCGGCGGGTGATATATATCGCCGTCGTTCTTGCGTCAGGTGCGGCATTTCTATTCCATGATACTGTAGGCGAACGCTACGAGCCATACACTCTGCTGCGCGTTGGACAAGGAATTAAGGATCGATCGGCCGGCGCTGTAGGTGGTCCTTTTGGAGAAGGCATCGACCTTGTAAGTCGCATTGACTCGCTAGCGCGGATTGTAACAACTAACAACGTTATCCGGCAGGCAGCGTTGCAGGTTGGCTTCGAACGTCTGTTCCCGCACAGAGAGGCGGGCTTATTGTCCAAGCTTGGTGCGAAGGCAGCACAGTTCGACTTTTCACAAGCATTACCTAAGCAGCTCGATGATTTATCTAAACGGCTCGGTTTTCTCAACGTGCGACCCGAGGTCAATGAAACCAAGGATACCGACCAGGAAGCAATTTCGGAACTGCGTGCCCTTATCACAGCAAAGCCAGAGGGGCGCTCCGATCTTCTGCGGATTTCATTCCGCTACCCTGATCCGTCCGTCGCGGAAGACTTCCTGAACGAACTCGCGAACGCGTTGGTCGCTGCGCAGGCCGATCTTGTTCAGGTTCCAGGCGCCGACATTTTCTTTCAACAGCAGACGAAACGACTGGAGCACGAGGCTGAGAAAGCCGGAACTGATCTTCAGAATTTTTCGGTCGCAGCCTCGATTTACTCTGTCGCGGATCAGCGCTCGCTGCTTCTCAAACGAGCTGACGAACTTGGCTTCAATATTGCGGCAACGCGCGGGTCGATCCAAGACCGGAAGGGCCAGAAGCAAGCAATTTTAGATCAGCTAATGATATTGCGACCTGTACACCAATCGAGAGCAGTTACCGGCATCGTGAATAACCTTCGTGGGCGCGACTACAAGGACAGTGAAAACGCCGTCGGGACCGTGCCAAACTTTGAAGAAACGCCGCCGTTGCTTCTCGTGCGCGTGTATCAGGATGCCATGGCGACCCTTCTAAAACTCAACACTGAACTAAATGGCTCACTTGGACTTGAGAAGCTACTTTCCGCCGAGCTTGAGAAGATCAATGAGGAGCTTGCGTCTCTCTCATCGAAGGAGGCGGAATACGACCGGCTGAAACGCGTTCTCACAAGAGCCTCTGCCGCGGCAGATCACTATGGAAGCCGAGCTCTCGAAGAGCAGATTAATTTGGACATCGCCAAAAAGACACAGCTGTCCAGTGTCCGGGTGATTCAGCCGGCAGAGAAACCAATTACGCCCGTGTTTCCGCGAATCATACATCTCGTCCTGCTGGCGTTGGCCGGGGGTATCGCAATCGGGTCGGCGATTGCACTGATGCTGGAGTTCGCGCGGGCACCCCAACGAGAATACGAGCAGGACAATGTTGAGAAGGCGGTCGGCCAGTTAGGCGTACGGCCCGTGCCTAGCTTCAATGGGGAATTCCAGGCGGCGGAGTGACCAGCCAGTTGGATCGGCAGAACCCCAGCGGCGGCGTCCCCGACCGAGACCTAACGCCGCATGACAGCGGATCGCGCCAAAGGCCGCGTCAAAGGGCGAAGCCGTTGCGTCACACAGGAGTTCGGTAACGCGATGTCTAACCCGGATCTCGTTTCGAATCAGAGAAGCTATCCGCTAGTAACGATAGCTATTCCCACCTTCAATAGAGCATCGTTACTGAAGGACTGCGTTACTTCCGCTCTTTCGCAAACTTACCGACATCTCGAGGTGCTCGTATCAGACAATGCGTCCACGGACGAAACCAAGGAGATACTCAGCGAGTTCAGCGACGCGAGGTTGCGGGTCATACGGCAGGAAACGAATATCGGCCCCCTACCGAACTTCAATGCATGTTTGGCGGACGCAAGAGGCGACTACGTTGTTTTTGTTGGGGACGACGACAAGATTGCACCCTGGCTAGTTGAACGATGCGTTGACGTAATCAAACATCATCCGCAAATTCCGATTATCATCGCATTGAGCGATTTTCATTCACCCTCGACCGGAACCCGTCGTGCACGCACCAGCCGGTATCTTCAAACCGGGATTTGCGACGGTACTGACATTCTTTTGGAATACTTGAAAGGTGAGATAGGTGTTCTTGCCCCATGCAGCGTCATGCTGCGAACTGAGGCATTGCGGGCGGAAGGGGGAATTCCACTCGACTTCCCACACACCTCCGACATTGCCTCGTGGGCACCTCATCTATTCGCGGGAAAAGCTGGTTTCGTTAACGCGGCGTGCGCGACCTGGTACAGCCATGAAGAGTCTGAAACGGGGAGGATGAGTATCGAACAGCTTCTTTGCGATGGCTGGAAGGTGGCCGATCTCATATCCGATTTGGCCAGCCAGCACACCAAGGACTTACGCCGGCGCCACATGATTCAACTGTTATCCCGGCGCTGCTTTGCCGGTCGGGGGTTCACAATCTTGTCTGACTACCGAAGAAGCGGCGGCGGTCTGCAAAATATTCTGAATTTTATTTGGCGATTCCGGCGCGACTTGGCCAAGGTCGACATGAAGGCTGTTCTGAAGCTCATTGCAACCATTCTCTGCCCGAGGCCGATAGCCGACCAGGTTCGCCGGCTAGGTAGGCTGTAAACGATCAGGCGGCATGACCGCGTGTCGAGGCGTCGCGCCAGAACAAGGGAGACGATGATTATGTTACCAAGTGAGGCCAAATGGATTTCGGCTTACTTTACGTCGCAAGACAACGTGGCCCTGGGAACGGTATTGAACATAGGAAGTTCGACGGCGGAATTCCGCGAACAGAAACAGTCTTTCATTGAGGAGAACATATTTCGTCCTCTTGCTCGAAGAGGCGTGCCGGTTGTCCATACGGATATCAAGGCGGCAAACGGAGTCGATGTCGTTGCCGATATTATGAACGACGATGATCTGGAGCGGCTGCGCAGCCTGGGAGCGAATACCATCCTCTGTTCGAATATGCTCGAACACGTTCCTTCAGCATCACGCATGGCCGAGCGCCTGGCCACTCTGGTTCCACCCGGCGGCGTTCTCCTGGTTACCGTTCCAAACAGCTACCCTTACCATCCAGATCCCATCGACACGCTGCTAAGGCCGGATACTACGCAGCTCAGCGGCCTCTTCCGCCAGCTGAAATTTCTCGATGGCGGCATTGTGGAGGGACCGACCGTGGCGCAGGAGTTTGCCAAAAATCCGCTACTTCTTCCACGCCGCCTTGCCCGGTCCTTAATTCCTTTCCCGCGCTTCGGCATATGGCTCTCCACCCTGGATCGATGGCGTTGGCTGTTCAGGCATTACAAGGCCGCGTGTGTTGTGCTCTTGAAGCCTGCCATCTCGTGAGTGCCATCCGTATTTTTCATCGCCAACCTATGGGGGAATTAACGATCGGGAGCAGTAGCGTTTGCTTTCTATCGTCTGGATAGAGCGAGTTCGAGGCGTCGCTCTCCGGGATAGGAGCGCATCGTCTCCTGTCGTCAGGCACGCGCAACTGACGGTCCGCAACTCATTCATCGGCGGGACGTCTACCCACGGGATTTGCTGGCGCGATGACCACGGAGCGAGGTGCTATGCTGTTCAGCTCTCACGAGTTGATCCTTGTCTTCCTGCAACTCGCACTCGCCGGGTATTTCGCCCTGCGTCTCTTCGCAAGCAAATCTGCCGTACTGTTTTGGCTGATCGGCGCATCACTGATCTTCTATGCCGTGCAAGAAGGTCCAGTTCTAGCCGACCAATCAGAGGCATCGTCGGGCAACGAGAACACGATAGTCTCACCGATGCTGGATGCCATCACTCAAAATACCCCCGGCTATAGCGAAGGATATCCTGTCGGGGTGCCCAACACCTTCTCGTGGTGCAGCGGCTCATACAAGCCACCAGGCAGCAGCAAGCCGCCTTCCAATTTCACGGCGGTCACGGGATGGGGGCAGGTTTATCAAAAGGCGGGAGCACCTGCGTATTCGAATCCAAACGCCGCGGTCGAAGTTGCAAATGCGAAAACCTATGTTCATCTCAAATCCACGGGCCAATGGGTATTAGTACAGGACCAGGCAACAGACAACATCGCCGGCGGTCATTTCGTCTCCGACTTCTCCGGAAATGCAGCCATCGATATGAAAGTGAACACGCTGTCGGACGGCAGTACGGCACTTGATGCCCCCCCAACCGGATACAACGATCATTTCTGGCCATCCTCGCGAGGTACTTTTGCAGCTGGAACGGTCGATGCCGTATATGTCCAAATGGACATGAGAGTGAACGATCCAAACCTGCAGCTCATTGCCAACATCGGGGCGGACTGGTGGCGCAACGACAGCGCCGGATACGTAGACGGTTTCAATAATAATCCTGGAGCCGGCATGAGCAACTGGGTTGAACTCTCGACCCAATGGTCCACCCTCCGTTTCTATTCCTGGAGCACTTCGCAGCTTCGGGCGGCCCCGCCTCCTCCGCTCGCCGACTCCACGCTCGAAACAAAGCCGACCATTACCCGACGTCGCGCAAACACTTCATCGCCTTGCCTATCCCGGCCGCACGAGCGACTACCTTGATGACGACCCAGCTTGTTTCGTGCCTGCGAGGCACATGCTCGTTTGGGCCAAACGATATCGGCCTCTGATCACGAGAAAGTTTAGTCATCGAGGAATGCGTTTGATGGCGCCTGGTGGCCGAAGCCTGGCGCGCAAAAACGTAAGCTCTGAGACTTGTTATCCTCTGCTTCTGATCCGACGGCGCCCGCTTTTCACCACGTTGGTTCGATCGCGCACTCGCAAGCACAAGCACTTGAGCAGAAGCAGAGAGAATGTTTATCGGCGGTATCAAACCACATTGACGACAAATCAAATCACATTGACGACAAATCAAATCACATTGGCGACAAATTGTGTTGCGAGCGTCAACCATCGATTGGACCTGTGAAGATCTGTGCTGGTGCATCGACACGATACACTGTTTGGGCCGAGCCCAACATTACGGAAATTGGGCAGAGCCCAACATCAGGAGAAAATGGAATGGGAATTTCAGCTTCGGACGTGATCGCGCAAAACACCGTCGGCAACAGCCAAGGATATCCTGTCGGCGTGCCCACGGGCTACTCATGGTACACAGGCTCAGACAAGGCTGGCGACTATAGCGCACCCCCGGCCGATTGCACGGCGGTCACGGGATGGGGGCAGGTTTATCAGAAAGCGGGAGCGCCTGCGTATTCGAATCCAAACGCTTCAGTCGAAGTTGCAAATGCACAGACCTATGTTCATCTCGCATCGACGGGCCAATGGGTATTGGTACAGGACCAGGCATCAGATCCCATCGCCGGCGGTCATTTCGTTTCCGATTTCTCCGGCAATGCAGCTATCGACATGAACGTGAACGCGCTGCCGGGCGGCGGCGCGGCACTTGATACCCCCCCGACCGGATACAACGATCATTTCTGGCCATCCGCGCGAGGTACTTACGCAGCTGGAACGGTCGATGCGGTATATGTCCAAATGGACATGAGAGTGACCGATCCAAATCTGCAGCTCATTGCCAACATCGGAGCGGACTGGTGGCTCAATGACAGCGCCGGATACTCAGCCGATTTCAATAATAATCCGGCAGCCGGCGTGAGCAATTGGGTTGATCTCTCGACCAATTGGTCTACGCTTGGTTTCTATTCCTCGACCACTGGGCAATTTCAGCAAGATCTGCCTCCTCCGCTGGTCGGATCCTCGACGGCAACGACGCCGACGATTACTTCTCCTACCGACAGCAGCACCGTTGTTGACACTTCGCCTGCTCCGGTGACCGGATCCACGACGGGAACGACGCCGACGACTCCTTCTTCTACCGACAGCAGCACCGTGGTGGACGCTCCGGCGCACCATCACACTCCGGCGCACCAGTGGGCAGCCTTCAGCTCGATTCCAGCGTTGACCGGCGGCACAGTCGACCTGTGGAACAACCTTAACGGCGTGAAGGCAACCGGTACCCAGGACACTGCCAGCCTCGGCGCCGCCAAATCAGCTAACAATGCGCAGCTAGGTGACGTTAGCCAAACGGATCGGGCGGCCAATTTGGTAACGCAATATTCGGCCGGAAGCTTCGTCAATTCTGGCGTTGGTGCGGGCGGAGTGCTGAATCAGGCTGATACGTCGGCAACACTGGCACAAACGCTGACTAAATCACACCAGCACGCCTGACTTAGGAACGCTTCCGAAATCAGGAGGACGCATGACCAATCGGAAATCCGAAAAGCGTGGCTTTGTGGCGCAGCAATCTTCAATGCGCGGTTGCGGCGAAGCTTCAGGCTTCAATCCACGCGAGCCGCCAGGAAACTGCACGGCTGCAATGCCATAGGACGACATCTCATCAGGGCTGCCGAGGTTTACCATTTTTGCGGGAATAGGCAGCCCTGTTATAGCGCCCCGTTAAAGCGTCCGCCTTATAACCAGAGGATTATAGATTATCGCTTCGAATCATGTCCCGCAACCAACCAAGCAAGGGCAGGCAGGATGAACCGGGAACGCCTGAAACGACTAGCGACACTCTTGGACGCCTATCGTGACAGCAACACACCTCGCTTTGACCTTCAAAGCTGGGGTGTATCGGAGACGCGACGGGGTGGGTTTCTTTGGCTCCGCCAGCACCCTTGTAACACGGCAGCGTGCGCTGTGGGTCTTGCATGCGTTTCAGGTGTCTTCGCGGAAGATGGCCTGTCTTATGGTGAAGATAAGAATGGCGGACTCACTCCGATGTTCCACGGCATCGAGGGTTGGGACGCAGTTAAAGCCTTCTTCAGTCTCAACCAAGTTCAGGTTGTTGGACTGTTCGCTGAACATTCCTACGATGTCACCGAAGGCGAGGCTGCAGCCCAAGCCGTAGCAACACGAATCCGCCAGACGATCGCGCAGCGCGATGCGTCGGTCCAAGAAGACTTGTGAATGCTACTTCGCCGAGCGAAGGTATTGTACGGCCCGAACGGAGCCAATGCAGACGACGAGAGCTCCACGGGGCTGTCTTCGCGTTCGCGCCGCCAGCTATGAAACTCGGAGTTCACGCGGAAGCAAGTCCGGCGGTGCCGACGTTGCGCGCCTGCGGAATACCGGCTGCACTGGGCGACCCACCAGGTGGGCCTCGGGCCCGTCCTGCAGCGCCCGGCGATAGACGCCGAGCGCACCATCGATCGCTTCGACCGTCCGGTCGATGTCGTCGTCCGAATGCGAATAGCTGACCACCAGGGAGGGGGCGAGCACACCGCGGCTGATGGTCTCCTGCAGGAACAACGTACGGAACGTCTGCGATAGCGCGCCGTCGCGGTCACGGCAGGCGTAGACGAGATTGGCAGGTCGGCCGACGAGTTGGAAATGGCCAATCAGGCCGTGGCGCGTCACCGCCGATTCAACGCCGGTCTTCAATCGCTGACCTTGCCGCTCCAACGTCTCGACCACCGGTTCGCTGCGATAAACCTTCATCACGGCCAGTGCTGCCGCGAGCGCGTGAGTCTCGGCGCCGTGCGTCGTCGACAGTAGAAATACGCGGTCGCGATCATGGTCGAAGCCGCCGAGCCGCATGATCTCGCGCTTGCCGACCAGCGCCGAGACAGCGAAGCCGTTGCCGAGCGCTTTGCCAAATGTCGAGAGATCCGCTTCTACGCCGTAGTGGCGTTGGGCCGCGCGTTGCGGCCACCGAAAGCCTGTGATCATCTCGTCGATGATCAGCAGCGCACCGTTGCGATGGCACAGCTCCCGCAGCCCGTCCAGATAGCCGGCCGCGGGCTCGACGTCCTTAGCCGCCTCAAGCATCACCGCGGCGATGCGTCCCGGATGAGCGGTGAATAGCGCCGCCACCCCTGCGAGGTCGTTGTAGCGAAAAGTCAGCGTCAGACGCGTTACATCCTGTGGGATCCCGGCGTCCATAGGCGTCGTACAAATCGCCCAGTCGTCATAGGAATAGAACGGGTGGTCCGAGCACAGCGCAACGAGGTCGCGGCCAGTATACGCACGGGCGAGGCGGACGGCGGCAGTGGTGGCGGTCGAGCCGTCTTTGGTGAACTTCGCCATTTCCGCACCGGGCACTACCTCGAGCAGATTCTCGGCGCACTCCACTTCCAGTGGCGAAGGCCGTGTGAAATTGGCACCGCGCTGTATCTGCCTGACAGCAGCGGCAACTACAGTCGGAAAAGCGTGGCCAAGCGCGATAGCGCGCAGCCCCATCCCGTATTCGATGAACGCGTTGCCGTCAGCGTCCCAGACGCGACAACCAAAGCCTCTGGCAATGAACCCGGGCGCCAGCACCGGGTATTGATCATCGCCCTTCGCATAGGTGTGCGCCCCCCCGGGTATGACCGAATGTGCGCGAGGACGCAGCGCATCGGAAACGGCAAATTTACCCCGCGCCCCCTTATTGGCGGAAACCGCGGTCCGATCAAATTGCTCTGCCTGCATGAAGACGCCCCTTGTTCATGCTCAAAAAAAGAGCCGTTGAACCAGCTCTGGATTGATCTATTTTCTGCTTAAGATCCTGACGGAAGTTGAGATATCTCAAGTCAGCCATAATTTGACTCGCTGCACAGACTCATGCCCGGCAGCAAAGAATTTCCTTATTCAATCACGTCATCGGCTTGAGCTGGGACGGCTCTCCGGTACGCACATTTCCGCGAGCTCAGCCGGACGGATCACGACCGCATGCTGTATTCGCACAGGGATAGGCTCCTATAAATCGCCACCCAGCAATCGCGAACCTTCGTAGACTTATTTGGGTTGCTCACCGCAGAAAAAAACCGCCGGCGTGAACCTTAGGCCCGCGCGCAGCGCCTTCCAGTCCTAGTTGGGTGCGTCAGTCCGAGTAACTTGGCACGTCCACTATGCCGTTCGCGTCGCGCAATTCGACATTGAACGCGCAATCGCGTTGCGACGGACGCTCCGGAATATCAAGGCCAAGCCAGTAAAGCTCTCGCTGGTACGTGAGAGCGATCTTAGCACGACGAACGAACTGAGCTTGATCGAAGCGCGTGATACCGTGCCTGTGCTTACACAAGCAGGTCACGACGCATTAGATTGACTGGAACGAAACGCCTAGGCCGGCTTGAATCCCGGTTCTGTGGCGTGGAGCTGCGGGGGTCGGGCGCATGATGTGCCTGGAATGCGGCGGAGACGGCAATGTTACGAAATTTTGGCCTGATGCGGAAACTCACCGGCTCTCCGCGGCGCATCGAATGCAAAGGCACCGGCCGCATGCTGGTCGGGCTCCAACAACTCATGATTTTGAGATCAAAAAGTTCCTGCGTCGGCGACCGGGCAGACTTGCATTGATCGCCTCACCATACTCGTACCAGGGCGGCGTGGAGCTTAAGGAGGCTAGTATGGAGGTCGGAAGAGGAACCCTTTACCAACCAGAAGACATCGCGTTGATGAAGACCGTGCTCGATGAGGCCGACACCATACTGCCGGCCCACAGGCGCACCTCTGCGATGACGACCACGCTCGCAGCGCGCATTCTTTCATCGGTGGCCAAAGGCGAGCGCGATCCCGTGCAGCTTAGAAGAGCAGCGCTTCTGGAAACCGCGGACGAACGAAGCAGCGGATACAATCTGGATCATGATCTGAGTAGGTTGAAAATCACCGTTTGGGTCACGTTTTCCTACGCACTCATGCTGCTGGCGGCGCTAGCCGCGTACTTAGCAGTTCGCTGGATGGCTGGAGTATATTATTAGGACCCCGGTTTTCCCGAACCCACTCCAGGTCAAGGGTAGCGGCGGGTCCTGATTGTACCGAAACTCAAACCCGAATGATTCCAGTCAGCTGAAGCGGGCGAGAGAGCGGCGCATCTTTGTTCAGTGACCGATGCGTTCTGACGCCGTTGTAGTAGTCGGCACTGGATTTTAGAATTCGTCGCAAATGCGCGTGGCCAGGATGACGATATGTTCCAAACCCTCGCGACGGATTGATCCGATTAGCCGCTCGACAAAACCATTCTGCCAAGGTGAGGCCGGTGCAGTGGGCTTGTCCCGAATGCCCACGGCACGGAGCGGCGTATGAAAAACGGCACGATAGATTTGATCGCCATCCCGAATCATGTAGCCGGGAGCCCCGTCCCCAAGGAAAGGCGCGACCGCCAGGTTCGAACGAAACTATTGGTACATCTGGACGAAGAACTAGCGATCATTGTGCGTAAGCTGGGCCCGGCCCTCACCTTTGTGTCGCAGAGCCATCAGCTGATGTCGGAGTACCGCATTCGCTGCCTCGAGCCGGCTCCTCGACTTGCTCCACCACTTCGCTGACTTGAGCTTTCGCAACTTTCGCAGTTGGTTGCTCACTACTCTGAACACAACACCGATATGCACCTGCCGTGACCGCGATGGCATCATCGCGGGTGTTCCTTACGCTGTTCCTATAGGAGACCATCCGCCGCCGCGTGCTCGCCCCCCTTGCTGGTGGTCAGCTATTCGCACTCGGACTACGGCATCGAGGGCCGGACGGCCGCGGCCATTCAGCAGCAGCCGTATGAGCACCGGGCGAGCAGCTCGAAGAGGCAAGAAGAAAGACGGTTGATTATGGAAGCTTCTACCATGCTACGAGACTCAGAAAGATTAATGCGGCAGTTGAACAAGCTGCGGCGCCATCCTATCCAGGGAGTTCGGTATTTCTTGCGCTGGGCAGAATTTAGCCTTCGCCCTGCTGAGAGCGAGGACAAGCTCAGAAGAGATGCACAAAAGTACTGGAATGCCCCGAATACGGAGTTGCTCAACGCGTATTCTCACTGGCGGGGTGCCGGCATCTTTGCCGACGACGATCTCTGGCTGGCGCTGGGCCGAAAGAATCTGGAACTCTACCAGCAATTCTGTCGTATGATGGGCGTGACTACGCCGCCGCGGCGGATCGTCGAATGGGGATGCGGCGGCGGCGCCAACGCCGTGCACTTCGCGCCACTCGCCGAGACTTACGTCGGCATCGACATTGCCCGGCCCAGCCTACAGGAATGTGCGAGCCAACTCGACGCCGCCGGCTTCCGCAACTTCGAGCCGGTGCTGGTCGACGCTGGCGACCCGGACACCGCGCTCGCGCAGATCCCGCAGAAGTGCGACTTGTTCCTCTCGACCTATGTGTTCGAGCTTTTTCCGACGCCCGAATACGGGCTGCAGGTGCTCAAGACCGCCCGCAAACTGCTGAACGAAGGAGGCATGGCGATCATCCAGGTACGTTATATTCGCGATTCCTGGACCTCGCGCCCGAGGCGCTTTGCTTACAAGCGGAACCTCAGCGCCACCACGTACCGTATCGAGACCTTCTGGGACGAGGCGGAGAAATGTGGCTTCCTGCCGCAGGCTGTCCGGCTGGTACCGCACGAAAAGCTAAATAATCAAACTAATTATGCTTATTTTATACTCACAACTTGAGCGAAGGCGGATGTTTCCGGTTGGGCTGTCGGGCCGCCACGTAAATCAATACTGATCCGCCTGGGACCACGTGCTTCTGCTGTCTGGTGTCTACACCCACGGGCTCTCTGACCAAACGGAATACTCTGCAGGACGCCATACGTTTGTTTGAAAGTAAGTCTCGGCGGAGGAATTCGTAAATGCCAGGCATTACGAGCAGATTATCACTGATGCTGATTGTTTACTTGGCAAATACAGCGTCACTATTTGTGGCGTTTAAGGCCTCCGCCTTGACGCTGACTCCCAGTCAAAATGTGCTTCTGTTAAGTGTGCATTCCTTGAGCATATTTGTCTCGCAAATCTCAGATCTCGGATACTCTCGACCGGCTTACCGCAACCTGGCGCAAAAACTGGAGCTCGCAGAGCAGGCAAGATATTACTACGGAGTCAACTTTCAACGTTTCCTGATAATGCTGTTCTGCTTGCCTGTCGTGTATGTTCTTATGCCGATATTTGAACAGCCTGTGATCATGATTCCTGGAATGCTTCTCGTTGTCGGATTTTCGCTACGGTCTCCGTGGCTGGTTGCTGCCAACGCGAGCCTTTTCCGCGCGTATTCCATTTCCGAAATCATTTTCTCGTCTTTAGCTGTAGCTGTTTTCGTTGGTATTATTGTTCTCGAATATCGCCCAACGCTGATTGTTATAATCAGCGTCCTTGCCGCTGCCAGGCTCGGCCCGATTATATTGGTAAGCGGACGTTTGTTTCGCTATCTGTCGTCCTTGGCGGTTGTGTTTCGCTTTGACTGGGATATTTTTCGCGAGTCGCTCGCTTCCTTGGGCTTGAAACTGATCCTGTTGGCCTCGCATAATTCCAACGGGTTTTTCCTCATTGTGTTGTTCACACAAAGCGAGGTTGGCATGTACCTGCAGGCTGACAAGCTGTTCTATGCCGGTGTGGGATTATTTGCGTTTTTGTCTCAGGAAGTAGTGAGATTAGCGACCGCCGGTCATTTTCAACGAGTGCCGTGGTACCTTTTAGCAATCAGTTGCCTTTTGATATCTTCTATTCTGGCGATTTGCTTTGCGATCTCAGCGCCTTTCTTCTTGAAACTCGCTTTTTCTGAAGATTATGTCGGAGCGGCAGAGCCGCTGCGATGGATGCTGATCGGATTTCCTCTGATGGCAACCAACATGATCTTGGCGAATGCCTATCTGCCTCACCGCCGTCACGATGGGTTTGTACTCAAGTGGGCTTGCTTCGCAGCGTTTGGCAATCTGCTGACCATAGCTGTTGTCTATTTTATGATGCGACCGAATGCTGCCGCGTTTGGAATCATCACGAGTGATGGTGCAGCTTTCGTGTTTCTGGTCTATGCGTTCCGAAAGGGTGTCCTTGGGGATAACGCCCCGAAGGCGAACGAGCAGGCAGCTCTGCTTCAGCCCAGCAATACGAGCGCGCTTATGGCAAGCAGCAGGGGGTAGCGGCGGCGTCCGAGTTGGGCTTGGCCAATGTCGAATCCGCCGCACCCAGCGGTTCGCCAGCCGGCATGTCAAGCAAAAGCGGGATGACGGCGCCTCACGGCTTGGGAAATTCAGCTCACGCCGAAGCCTCGCCGGCCGACAGGGCCGGTGCGTGAACGCCAAAACGTCATCCTCTCGCTAACGCAATGCGTTCAATCGATCCTTCGCCGCCGGAATGCCGCCGGCATGAGCCTTCGCATAGAATTCGCGCGCCTTCGTCGCTTCGCCGCGCGTTCCGTACGTCCCCCAAGCGGATAGAATGACGGGGTCATATGTCTCTGCGAGCATGAAGCTCGCCTGTGCGCTGCCCGTCTCGGCAGCGCGCTCGAGCACTATCCGCTCGAGCACTATCCGCGCGGCACCGATATTTCCCTGGCCGAGGAGCGCACTGGCGCGCGCTATCAACCTTGTCGCTTCCGGACTGCCTTGCGCCTCTGCGACCGACGACCGCTCCGTCGCAGCCGCCTCCGCAACTTGTGTCATCTCGGCGATCTGCCCATTCGCCGCGCGCTCGCGCCCATCAGCGCGCCGCGCCGATTCACCCGCCATTGCCAGTTCGCGCGGCGCCGCCTCGGCCCTATCGCGCTCCTGCTGCAGTTCCGTCAGCAGCGCTACATTTGTCGCGATTTCGCGGCGAACCATCGCGAGTTCGTTCTCCAGTTCGTGCAACTGGAGATCGCGCGCATCTATCTGGAGATTGCGCGCATCTATAGCGCGTCGAGCCTCGGCAAGAGCGCGCCGGGCCTCGGCAAGCTCATTCGCCAAAACCTCACGACTCTGCTCGTTCTCCGGGGACTGTCGCGCTTCCGGCGCGGACGCCTCCACGGCCTGCTTGACCTGCGCAGCCTGCTGGGCCCCCGCCTGCGCTCTGGCCTGATCGGCTTCGGCCTGCTGCTGAAGCGCCAATAAGTCGGGCTTCCGCGAGTCCTGGCGCGGCAACGGGGTCTCTTGCGCGACGACCTGCCCGCCGATCGTGCTAATCCTAGCGATATCCTGTTGACCGGCGCCGAAGAAACTATAGCGGCGCGCCCGCGACGCCGACCGCCCGACCTGAGGGGCGTTGCTCGATCCCTTGTCCTTTTGCAGGAGATATTTTTCGCGCGACATTGGATGCCAATGGGTCGGCTTGATCTTGCTTGGCTCGCCGTTTTTCCCGACCCATCCACCCGCCTCAGCCGACCAACGAGCGACGTCATAGGTCCCGCTCGCGTCATCCTCGAGAATGACGACTTTTCCATCTTTCGGTGCGGTCTCGATCGCTTGGCGCATGTAAAAGACGCCTATTCAGACGGTTTTATTGGGCCATTTCTTCTCCACTTCCCCAACACAGGAAGCCTAATCCACCGGTGACAGGGCCTCAAGTACTCCTTTGCCCAGGGTACCGGGACGAAAGGGATCCTCAAACCTATTGAAGTTTGATTCAAGTCTTGAGCGAGGCGTTGGGCGAGCGGAGCGGATTCTCGCCCCAAATTTGTGAATACGTCGAACTTTTCCAGTAGCATCGATGTGTCATCTCACGCGAATTCCAGCGGCGCGCGTCCCGGCAAGTCGCGGGTTCGTGGCCGTCGGGTCAATTAGGTGGAAGAAGCGCATTCGGCATCATGGGCATAATGTTTGGCTTGCACCCCAAAAGCGGATTCCAACAATGATATTTTCAAATGAAAAAGGCCGCCGACTGAGGCGGTGTCACTCGTTTAGCTAGTGCAACGATTCCGAATCGTCTTGCCCCGCTTTCTGGGGGGCGCTGCTGATGTTGAACACTTCCTCATCGGCAGTCTGCGGGCGCTTTCCAAGAAGACCAAGCCACCCCTCAGCGAGCTGCAGCCAAGTAGCGCGTTCGTCGTCGGTTCTGGCCCGACGTGCGCTTTGTTCCGCCTTCGACGCGTTGCGCCGGTACTCGTCCTCTCGATTCATCGTTGGCCCCCAGGGCTTGGTCAGGCCCGAGCGATATCGACCGCGCGAACCAGAGTATCTTGCGGCGAGTATTGCTCATTTTTCAAACGGCCCACCCTAAAAATCAAAAGCGACCATTCATCCTTTCGGGTGATGGAAAGGGCAAGCACACCCTCCTTTCCCAAGACTCTAGCCAACCTCTACCGGGCTTTTCCGTCCGATCGCCGATAGGAGAAACGCGGATGCCGAGAGTAGCCTCCCCCCTTCCGAACACCCGCAAATCCCTCATGGGCGCCTGCATGTCAGTGCGCCGTCTCTCATCGGGCGGCTACGCCTCGCCCCAATCATTCCAACCTATCTGGCCGGGTATCCTCTTGTGATACTTGAACTCACATTGCTGGACAGGCTGCCCAGTTTGCTCGAGGACCAGATCGATATCGCAGTCGTAATCGGCCGCCTGCCTAATTCAGCACTCATCCGGCGCGGGCTTGGAGAGGTCGGAATGATCGTCTGTGGCGCGCCTGAGTATCTCGATTCCCGGGGAATACCTTCGAGGCCGCAGGATTTGTCAGCACACCACTGTCTGGTCTTCTCAACAATGCCGAGCCCGCCTCTCAACAATGCCGAGCCCGCCTCGTTGGAGTTTTCATATCTCCGGCAGAAGAATGGAGGTCGACGTGCCAGCGCGACTGCGCTCGAACTCGCTCGACGTTGTCGTTTCGGCGGCTCTCGGCGGCGCCGTTCTGGTTGGTGAAGGATCATATCGCTGCGGGCGAGCTCAAGCCGATCTTGGAGGATTTCAGCCGACCAGCCTCGCTATTGCAGATGATCTTCTCCGATCCGCGGGGCCTTTCCCGGAAAGTGCAATCATTCGCCGACTTTCTCGCCGCCCGATGGAGCACCGGGTCACGTGCGAGCCCGTAACCAGCGCCCCTCGCGATGGCGACGAGGTGCAATTTGGTCTGCCGCACCAGTATTCGAATTCATCCCCACTCGATTGTTTCTCGTCATCATAACGCATTGAAAAATACGCGTAAAACTCTGTGGTGACGGTCAAACACCGACCTGCCGACCGTCAAAAAATTACGCTTTTGATTTTAAGGGGAGAATTCCGTCGAAATTTTCTTGCTCGGTTTCGGCGACTATCGACGTCGATTGGCCGATTCTCCGTTCGGTGCGTTGATCGGACGTGCATCGCAGATCGCAGAAAAATACCGTCAGAGTGGATACCATGAAGCGCTCCGGCTCTCCATCCCGTTAGCTCGGCGCCGGCGGCTCGCGAAGCGGTGACTACGTTGGCGTCACACCTTTAGCGTGTCCGCTACAACGATGCTAAGAGACCGCGCGGCGGACGCTGTCAGTGCGCGGCGCCGTCGCCCGCGGGCTTGGCGTACGGCGCCAGCGCTAGCTCTGCGTCGGCGGCGACATAGCGAACATAGCGGTAGTCGCGGATGAAGCTGATTCGGCCGTCGCGCCACTCGAGCCACATCATGTAGCTGGGCTTCGGATCGGCGCGGTCTTCGAAGACCGCGATCACTTCCCGTCCCTCGAGCCAGGCTGGGGCGAGCCACACGCCATCCATCTTGGCGTAGATGGTGAAGAACAAACCGACGTCCGCACGGCCGACGCGAAGCGGGTGCAAGGACTGATTGAGTTTGACGTCGTCGGCCAGGAGCGCCCGCAGGCCGTCCCAGTCCCGCTGGTTGAACAGCGCGACATAGCGCGCCACCGCAGCGGACGCCGGCCGCGCGTCCGGAAGCGGGCCGGCTTGCGCGTTGATCTCCCGAAGACGCGCGCGACCCCGCGCCAGATGGCCCTTTACGGCGTCGACCGTGAGGTCGAGGAGGGCTGCAATCTCTATCAGCGACTCGTCGAGCACGTCCTTCAGGATGACGACGCTCCGCTGGAGGGTGGGAAGCTCCGCAAAGCGCGACACCGCGGTCTTGACCGCTTCCTGGCGCATCAGCATCTCCACGGGGTCAGGGCTGGCCTGGTCGGCGACGTCCGAGGCGGCGTCGATCGGTTCGGCCATGCGCACCGCCCGGCTGCGCAGCAGGTCGAGGGCGCGGTTATGGGCGATCCGGAATAGCCAGGGTCGAAGCGGCGGCGTCTCCTCCAGGTCCTGCAACTCAAAGTCCTGCAACGCCACGAAAGCCCGGACGAGCGTGTCCTGCACGACGTCCTCGCCGTCGATGACCGATCCCATGAGACGCGCGCAATAGCGGTGCAGCTCGGGCCGCAG
>WNFI01031467.1_pt1 | contig 22069 bp, 23 predicted proteins | sample 5400471 | NCBI WGS metagenome assembly WNFI01 (sample SAMN13153348, study PRJNA577476) | soil metagenome | isolation source: 100 cm saprolite on Douglas fir-dominated hillslope | place: USA:California | collected 2013-09-17
CAGGTCCCGGCGAAAAGATGACCATCGCGCCCGGCAGCGGCCCATCCACGGATGTGCCGACACCGTTCCCGCCCACCCCGGCACCGACGCCGGCGCCGGATCGGAATGCCTGATTGGTGATCGGTAATCCGTGATCCGTGATCCGTAGTTCGTGATCAGGGGTGGACGTATCGCCTGAGCCCCTGATCACTGATCACAGATCACCGATCACTACTCACCGATCGCGCGTGTAGACGGCCGAATCTCCGAACAGCTTCGGCTTGTCGCGATTCGCTTCGAAGAGCTTCTCGATCGCAGCGCTGTCCTTGACGGTCGTAGGAATGACGTCTGTGCTGACTGCTTTGAGCGTCAGTCGCTGGCCGTCGTCCGAGACCTGCCACGCCACGTAGACGTACTTGCGCTCCGAGTCGTTGAGGTTCTGCACCGACATCAGCGGCATGCCCGCGACGTCGGAATGGAAGGCTCTGAACAGGTCCCCGTCGTACCAGACGACGTAGTTCGAGTCGTCATACGGCCTGACGGTCAGGTGCTCGGTCTTCTCACCAGTATTGGCGAGCGACCAACTGCCGATCAGCCGCTTGTCGATCTTGTGCGTCGGCGCGCTGGTGATCGGAGCGTCGTAGTTGCACGCGAATAGCGCGAGGACGCAGCACAGAGCGATCAGGCGTTTGAACATCACTTCCCCTGGCGAACCAGCTCGCGAGCTTGATCGATCAGTTGATCGATGTGCTCCTGCTGCTGCACGGCGTCCGAGGGAGGGCTGCTGCCGGCGCGGAGCGCGGTGTCGAAGCCGGAGACCAGAGTGCGCAGGTTGCCTACCGCCTCCCTTGCCTTGACGCACGAATCCGAAGAGCAGGTGCATGAGGAGTCGGCGGCACCGATGGCGCTGTCGACGCGCGAATGGAAAGCGTCCCAACTGGCGATGTCGACCGGTGGATTGGCGAAGGCGCCGATCCCGGAGCCCCAGACCTCGCTGGCCTTCGCGGCGAGCTCGGGGCAGGAACTGCCACCAGCGGCCGCGGCTCCGGACGTCGCCGCGCTCGTGCCGGTGATGTCCGCGGGCTTGTCCAGCCACGGCTTGAGGACTTTGGTCCAGAGGAAAAAGATCGCGATGGCGGCGATGATGAGGATGATCAGATTCTTCATGGCTTCACCTCTACTTCACGAGCGTCACGTCCGCGAAGGGCGCGACCTGGTCCTTGACCTTGGCGTAGTCGCCGACGATGACGATGGCGCCGCGGTACGTGTCGAAGTACCTGGCCGCCGCCTTCTGGAGGTCGGCCACAGTGAGGGCCTCGATCTTCTCACGGAACGTCTGCAGGAAGTCGCGCGGGAGATCATACGTGTAGAGCGTGTCGACCCGCTGGGCCAGGCCGGACTGGGTCTCGACCTCGAGCTCCATCGCGCCGACGCTGTACGTCTTGGCGGCAGCGATCTCCTCGGCGGTGACCGGGCTGACGCGCAGCCGGTCGAGCTCGTAGAGCATTTCCAGGATGGATGGTCCGGTGACTTCGTTGCGCACCGAGGCGCCGGCTTCAAAGAGACCGGAGCGGCGCCGCATGTCGGCGCTGCTGAACGGCGTGTAGGTATAACCCTTCTCTTCGCGCAGGTTCCGGGTTAATCGCGAGTAGAACGCGCCGCCGCAGACCATGTTCGCCGTACGGAGGGCCAGGTAGTCCGGTGATTTGCGCGGTCCGGCGAGCGCGCCGACGAGGATGGTCGACTGCACCGAGCCGGGCCGGTCGATGAAGTAGATCTGCCGCTTGCCGCGCTTCGGCACCGTGAGCGTCGCTTCCACCGGAGCCGTTCCGCTCTTCCACGACCCGAAGGCCTTCTGTACCTCATGAAACATCGCTTCCGGCTCGAAGTCGCCGGCGAGGACGAGATGCGCGCCGTTGGGCAGGTAGTGAGCGGAGGCGAAGGCGCGGAGTTGCTCACGCGTGATGGCGTCGATCGCCTTCGGGCCGGCGACGACGAAGCCATAGGCAGTCTGTCCGAAGATTGCTTTCTGCAGTTGTTCGTCGGCGAGGAAGTCCGGGTTCGAGCGCTGCTCCTCGATCTCCGACTTCATGTTCGCCTTGCCCAGGTCGACTTCAGTCTTGGGATAGGCGGGATGCTGCGCCACGTCGCTGATCAACTCGAGCAGATGCGGCGCGAACTCCGAGAGAGCGTTCGCCGAGACCGTGGTCGAATCCGCATCGGTGGCGATGGTGAGCGAGCCACCGATGGAGCGCAGCTCCTCTTTCAACCGCTTGCTCGACCGCGTGTCCGTCCCCTCGTTGGCCACGCGGGCTGCGAGTTGCGCGAGCCCTGGATGCTCCTTCCAGCCGGCGCCCCGCCCGGTCAGGAAGGTGAGCTCCGCGGTCACCTTCGGCACGTTGGACAGCGGCACAAGCACGACGGTCAGTCCGTTCTCGAGCTTCCGCTCCGTGATCTTCGGCCACGAGATTGGCTTCGCGGGCAGGGGAGGGGGAGGCGTCGTCTGCTGGGCGAACAGAGGCGTGCAAGCGAGCAGCAGGGTGGCCAGGATCGTTCGGATCGGTCCGATGGGTTTCATTTCGCCTCCGGCACGCGGTCGACAGCAGTGCGGTTTTCGGGCACGAGGTATTTCTTCGCTGCGCTCTGCACCGCCGCGAGCGTCACGGCGTCGTAGGTTCCGAGCGTCGTGTTGATCAGCGATGGATCGTCGTTGAAGAGAGCGAAGACGGCCAGGAGGTTTGCCCGCCCGTAGCTCGTTTCGAGCTGGTCGTACCAGTTGGCGCGGAAGCGCACCTTGGCGTCGGCCAGCTCCTGCTTCGTCACGCCGTGCTCACGGAGATCCGCGGTCACGGCGTCGACCTCCTTCAGAATCTCATCGCCGGTGTGTCCCGGCTTGTAGGTCGTGCGTGAGCTGAGGAGCATCGGGCCGGAGGAGTCGAATTCGTTGCCGAGCTCCAAATTGATGCCGCCGGTCCAGTCCACCGAGATCTGCTTCTCCTTCACCAGGCGTTGGTAGAGACGGGAACCGTCGTCGCCCTGCATGACCAGATTCAACAGGACCATCGGCGCGTAGTCGGGCGAGTCCTGTGGCGGCATGTGATAGCCGATGGCGAGCGCGGGCAGATTGGCCAGCTTGTCGGTCTGCTTGACCCGTTTCTCTTTCTCCTGCTTCGGCTCGTTGACGTCGGGACGCTCGGGCACTGACTGCAAGGGGATGTCCGTGAAGTGTTTCGCGATCATGTTCCGGACGACGTCGGGGTCGACATCTCCGGCCACGACGAGGACGGCGTTGTTCGGCGCGTAGTACGTCTTGAAGAACTGCCGGACGTCGTCGACCTTCGCCGCCTCGATGTCGTGCAGGTCGCCATAGAAGTTGTGGGCGTTGTACCAGTTCTGGTTGGCATTCTCCCAGAGATCGAGCCACTCGAAGAATCCGTAGGGCTGATTGAGCACGTTGGCGCGCACTTCCTCGCTGACCACGTTCTGCTGATTCTTCAGATTCTCTTCATTCACATTGAGTGAGCGCATGCGGTCGGCTTCGAGCCAGATGGCCGTCTCCACGCGGTCGCTGGGCAGCGTCTCGTAGTACTGGGTGAAATCGAGGCGGATCCGGTCTGTCCCTTCGGCTCGACCCGGAAACCGACGCCGTAGTAGACGGCGACGGCCACGACGGGGGCCACATGCGACTCGGAGATGACTACCTTCAATCCGTTCGGCAACCGGTAGTAGACGACCGGCACCTCGACAGACTTAGCGATGAGCGGCGCCGCGCTCAGCAGGAGCACGGCCAGGAATCGAAAACGCATGGATGTCCTCCGATCTCGATCGTACAACGACGCGGGGGTGTTTAAGTAATGGCTTCGAAAGGCGTTTCACGCGGAGGCGCGGAGACGCGGAGAAGGAGCTCACGGAGAATTTATCTATGTCACTTCTCCGTGATTTCCTCTCCGCGTCTCCGCGTGAAACGCCTTTCGTACTCGAACTGACCCATGACGCCCGAGCCCGGCCTTTGACTCTTCTTTCACTCTTCACCCTTCACTCTTCTTCTTCTCCACATCGAGTAAATCGAGAATCCAACCAACGCCCAGGTGATCTCGCGGATGTGGCGGATGATCCCGAATGCCAGGCCTGAGCTCAGTGGCAAGCCGAGGATTGAGAAGATGGCCGTCTTTCCGAGCTCCTGCGTTCCGATCTTGGCGGGGACGAAGAAGAGCGCACCGTCGAGGGCATTCGACATCACCTCGATCGTCAGCGCGGTGAGTGCGCTCACCGGCAAGCCGATGAAGTAGCAGATCCACCACGCCTCGACCGCCCACCAGGAGTACGCCGTCAGGAAGACGCAGATCGAGGCCAGCAGGCGCCAGGGATGACGGCCCAGGTAGCGTCGCAGCGTCAGCGACATGGACCGCAACATGCCCTTCGCATCGGTCGGTGCGCTCTCGCTCGCGGCGATCCAGCGGTAACCGCCGAGGGCGTAGATGAGGGCGCCGATGGAGACAAAGGCGAGCAGCACGGTCGCGACGACCGGCATCCAGCGATAATTCCCGAGACGACGGAGGTCGGAGACGAGGAAGATGACGCCGGTGAGGATGAAGACGATCTGGGCGACCTGTGCCGAGAAGCGCGAGAGCACCACCGACGCGGTTCGGATCTCGACAGGATGGGACTCGTTGAGCATCGACGTCCGCGCTACCTCACCGGCGATCGTGCCGGTCGGGATGAGATAGTTGATCCCGTCCATCGCCACCCAAAGCTTCCCCAGCTCACCGATGCGATACGCCGGTGCCTCGGCGGCCGCGAACGAGAGCCTCCAGCCGATGGCGTTCAGCGTGATCGTGACGATCTCGAGTGCCAGGATGAGGAAGATGCCGAATCCGACATGCGACACGGTTCGAAGGACGACGCGGGCATCGAGCTTCCAGAGGAGCAAGGCGATCGCGACAAGACCAACGACGATGACCACGCGACGAAAGGTTTGCAGCGAAGGGAGGACGCGGCGCAGCGACGAGAGGAAGCGAACTTCAGCCATTGACGACTTCGCTGAACGTGGTGCAGTGAACGTCATGACGACGCAGGGCGGCGATCACATCCGCGCTCGTCAGTGCCGCCAGCTCTCCCCGGCGGTCGTAGCCATCGGTCAGAGCATCACCCTCGTCCCAGGTCGTCGTCGCCGGGTGGAAGTAGATCTCGGAAAGGCCGTCGGGCAACTCCTCGATGATGCGCAGGACGCGGTCGCGGGTCATTGCGCCTGTGTCGCCCATCCCGAACATAGCGTCGTTGGCGATCAGCCCGGCGCGGCGGATGCGCAGACGCATCAGAGCCAGCCAGGGCCAGAGGAACATCGCGGGTGGTAGTGCAGGTGATTGTGAGCGTCCACGTGATCGAGAGGAAGGCCGGTCACGCGATAGGCCTCGAATTGCGCGCGGATCTCGGCTTCGAGCTGTCGGCGTGCGGCCCCGTTGAAGAAGAAGAGCACGCCGGCGTGGAACAGGTCGGTTGGAAGCATGCCGGCCCGGTCGGCGATCAAGGGGATCGCTTCATGCGACAGCATGGCCAGCCCCCGCACGACCACCACGTGCAAGCCGACCTTCAGCGATGGCAGAGCCCGTGCCCGCCTGACGGCGTCGGCTGCCGCGGGCGAGCCGACCATCAGGCTGGCCGCGGTGAGGATTCCTTCCTTGTGGGCCCGTTCGATCGCTTCATTGATCGGCACGGCGAGGCCAAAGTCGTCTCCGGTGACGATGAGTCGCTTCAGGCGCCTTCCTCGCGGGTGGCCAGGAACGTGAAGAACTCCACTCCCTCGCGAAGGCGGCGCAGCAGCCAATGCGGGCTGGCGATCATCTCGCCGACGATCTCGCCGATCTTGCTGGGGCGGAAGTAGAACTTCTTGTAGAAGCGCGCCACGGCCTCGAAGATCTCTTCATGCGACAGGTCCGGATAGTTGAGCGAGGCCACCTGCACGCCGGTGTCGGCCACGAGGTGGTTCTCGAGCAGCCAGCCGTTGGTCTTCGCCTGCGCGTACAGCTCCGTGCCCGGGTACGCGGCGGCGAGGGAGATCTGGATCGTGCGCGGATTCATCTCCTTGGCGAAGCGGATCGTCTCTTCGATCGTCTGGGCGGTCTCACCTGGCAATCCAAGGATGAACGTTCCATGGATGAGGATGCCCAGCTTGTGGCAGTCCTCCGTGAAGCGACGCACGATGTCAATTCGCGTCCCCTTGCGGATGTTGTTGAGAATCTGCTGGCTGCCGGTCTCGTAACCGACCAGCAGGATTCGCACGCCGTTCTCCTTCATCACCTTCAGCGTGCTGTACGGCACGTCGGGCTTGGCCGTGCAGGACCAGGGGATGCCGATGTCGCTGATCATCCGCGCCACCGTTTCCGTGCGCGGCCGGTCGTCGGTGAACGTGTCGTCGTCGAAGTAGATCTCCCGGACCTGCGGCAGGTTCTTCCGGATGTATCTGACCTCGGCGGCGACGTGCTCGGCGCTGCGGGTACGGTAGCGATGTCCGCCGATCGTCTGCGGCCAGAGGCAGAAGCTACACTTCGAGCGGCATCCCCGCCCTGTGTAGAACGAGACGTATGGGTGCAGCAGGTAACCGTTGAAGTAGTCCTCGATCACGAGGTCACGCTTGTAAATCTCGGACACGAAAGGCAACTGGTCCATGTCCTCGAGCATGGCTCGCTCGCGGTTGTGGACGATCTTGCCGTCGACCTTGTAGCTGATGCCGTCGACTTCGCCGAACGGTTTCCCCTCGGCCACTTCCTTGATCGTGAAGTCGAACTCGTTGCGGGCCACGAAATCGATGGCGTCCGAGGCCATGACCGACTCCGGGAGCACGGCCACGTGCGCGCCGACGAAACCGAGGAGGAGCTTCGGATTGGCAGCCTTGAAGGCCTCGGCGATCTTGACGTCGTTGCGAAACGACGGCGTGCTGGTGTGCATGACCACCATCTCGTAGTTCGTCGCCTCGGGCAGCACATCGTCGATCGACAAACCTCGGGCCGGCGCATCGATCAACCGGCTGTCCGGGACGAGCGTTGCCGGCTGGGCGAGCCACGTCGGATACCAGAACGACCGCACTTCGCGCCGGGCCTGGTACCGCGAGCCAGCTCCGCCGTCGAAACCGTCGAACGAGGGTGGATTCAGGAACAGAGTCTTCTTCACGTGGGAGCTCCTTCTTGGTGCAATTGGCCATCGGCCGTTACGGCGAAGCGAGTCTCTTTCCAGAGCACGCGGACGGTCATGTGCAGCGCGAGCCGCAACAATGCCGCGGCCGCGAAGGCAATCCAGCCGGCAGGGGAGAAGCGCGAGAGCAACAGTGCGGCCACGGCCCAAGGCGCCGTCATCGTCAGGAGAGAGAGGGTATAACCGGCAGGGCGCACGTTGCGGATCGTGCGAGCCCAGCGCAGCTCGTGCTGCAACAAGCTGCGCAGCGTCGACTCGGCGACCGTGGTCTCAACGACATACGGCACCAGCTCGATGTCGAAGCCCTTTCTGCGAACCAGATTGCCCAGCATGTAGTCGTCGGCGAGATAGTCGACCAGTGCCTCGAACCCGCCGATGGCCTCGAGCGCTTCGCGCCGCACCGCCATCGTCGCGCCGAAGCAGAACGAGAGCGGCTCCAACGCCAGGGATACGAGCACCGACGGCAGGAACGACTCGTTGATGAACATGGCCCCGAGCTTCGATGGGACCCTCCCGAGCGGGCGTCCGACGTAGGGGCACGTCACAGCGCCTACGCGCGGGGCCGCGAACGGCGCCACCACGGCGCGCAGATAGTCTTTGCCAACGCGCATATCGCTGTCGGCGACCACGAGGAGGTCGTGCTTCGCGCTGCGAGCAATGGCGATCAGATTGCTGACCTTCAGGTTCGTTCCCAAAGCCCGTGGCTCGACCACCAGCGACGCCGATACGCCGGGGCAATCGGCCAGCAGTTGCCGGACCACGGCGGCGGCCGGGTCGTTCTGATTCCGCACGGCAAAGATGACTTCGTACTCCGGGTAGTCCTGCTCACAGAATGAGCGGAGGTTCTCATAAAGCGAAGGCTCGAGGCCGTACAGCGGTTTGGCGATCGTCACCGGCGGTAGGAATCCCTGTTCCTCGCCACGGCGGCGGAACCTGGCCACACGGGCGATGGCAAACGCCGTATACGCCAGCGAACAGGCCAGACCGGAGAACGCGCCAATTTCCAGGAGGCTCGCCATCCGTCAGCCCCCGTTCCCGAACAGCAGTGAGACGATGGATCGCTTCCAGGCCACTCCCGAGGATGCCAGCGAGCGGAGGACGAGCGCAGGCTCGTTGCGAGCGAGGGCACGATTCAAGCGTCGCGTGATCCGGTACACCTCGGTGCGCCCGATCTTCGCTCCCGGTCCCGACTTCTCGAGGCGATCGAGCGAGGCCTGCGCCAATGCCACCGGGAGGGCGGTGAACGCGACCAGTCCGCGCGGCGCTCCCGCCTCCTGCAAAGCCAGTGTGTACTCGGTGGCGGCGTGGAGGTCCGTGCGAGCCAACGCGAAGACCTCGGCACGGTCCGTTCCTTGCGGCAGGTACCGCCGCCCTTCCGCTGCATCCTGATCGACGTCCTTGAGGATGTTGACGAGCTGCAGGCCTTCGCCGAAAAGGGCCGAACGTTGGCGAAGCATCGAAGCCGACGACGCGAGCTTGGGTGAGGAGAGGAGGAACAGCTCCGTCAGCATCTCGCCGACGATTCCGGCCACCGTGTAGCAGTACTCGCGCAAGTCCTGCCGATCGGCGAGTTGCAGCGTCCCGTCAGCCGTCATGGCAACGTACTTGGACATCCCCTCGGCGGAGCGGATGACATGGATGCGAACGACTTCGATCGCCTCGGGGGACAACGAGAGGAACGCGTCGACCACCTGCGGCACATCGGCCATCAGTTCGAGATAGCCGGCATGGGACGAAGGCCGCTTCGAATGCCAATCGGCGGCGAGCCGAAGGGCGAACGCCGGGTCCGGATTGCGGAGCAGCTCGCAGAAATCGTCGAGTGCCGCGATCCGGTCGTTGACGGGCCAATCGCTGGCGTCTTCGAATGTGTCGGCGATTCGAAACAGCAGATAGGCGATCGTGACCTGAAACCGGGTCGGCTCCGGAAGCAGCGGAATGCACAGCGCGAACGTGCGGCTCGTAGCCTCGAGCAACTTTGCGTAATGGCTCGTGGCTGGTTGCGTGGAACCGGTGACACAGCGCTCCACGATGTCCCCGATGCGCTCCGCGCAGATGCGAAGCCGTTGGCGCATGCCGATCAGGCGCGGAATTGCCGTGGGATGAAACAGCGCATGGCGTACTACCGCGGAGCGATCGATGGAACCGTCCGGCGCCGAGGCCGCGGCGACAAACTCCGGGACCTCTTCCTGCGCGCCGTCGAAGATGGCGCGAACCGCGACGAAAGGAATGCCGCGATCCGATGCTGCCCGCGCCCAGCCGGCCGATTCCGTGTCCACCGCGGAGGCACCGCCCTCCAGCAGATCCTGCTTTTCCTTGGGTGTTGCAACCACACGGGGCGCGCTCCGCAGAGTCACGGGCCGCGCGCCCGCGCTCGTGAAGCGAGCCACGAGCGAGGGATCGCATGGGAATGAGGACGCGCCGGACACTTCGGTGGCGACGACGAGGTCGCCCGTTCGGAGATCGGGGCTCAACGCCCCGGCGATCCCGGCGCCAATGACGGACGAAACCTCGAAGCGCTCCAACAGTGCGCGGAGAGACTGCTCGGCGTTCACCAGGCCATCGCCCGTGGCGGCCATTACCACCCGCGCGCCGGCGAGCGTGCCGATGTAGCATTTCTGTGAGCCGAGATGAACCACGCCCTCGATGGCCGCGCGCCGCCGCAGGGGCGAGAGCTCTTCCGGCAACGCCGTGATGATGGCGACCTCGGGCATCACTGACTCCTCACATAGTCGTGATCCCGGAACCAGCCCACAGCGCGTTCCAGCGCCTGCTCGACCGGCGTCTGCGGCAGGCCGAGCTCACGGACTGCCCGCCCGGCGTCGAAGTACATCAGGTGACGCGACATCCGGACGCTGTCCAGCGGAACGCGAGGCGGCCGGCGAGTGAGCTTCGAAGTCGCGGTGTCGATGGCCGCGAACGTCATCGGAATCCAATGAGGGAGCTTGATGCGAGGCGCGACGCGCCCGCTGATCCTGGCCAGCGTATCGAGCAGTTGCTTGAGCGTCATGTTGCGGTTGCCGAGAATGTACCGTTCGCCTGGTTGTCCCTTCTCGGCTGCAAGAAGATGTCCAGCAGCCACGTCGCGGACATCGACGAGATTCATGCCCGTGTGCACGTAGGCTGGAATCTTTCCATTCAGGAAGTCGACGATGATCTTCCCCGTCGGCGTCGGTTTGACGTCGAGCTCGCCCACGGGGGTCGACGGATTGACGATCACGACGGGTAGCCCCTCATAGGCGGCTTTGCGCGCGACCAGCTCTGCTTCCTGCTTGCTCTTCTTGTAGTGGCCCACGAGGTCGCCTGGATGGAGCGGCGTCTGCTCCGTCGCGGCCTTGCCGTCCGGCTCGAGGCCGACACAGGCGACCGAGCTGGTATAGACGACGCGGTCGACGTTTGCCTCTGCAGCGGCCGCGAGGATGTTGCGAGTCCCCTCGACGTTGGTGGCGTACAGCTCGCGACGGTCACGGCTCCAGAGCCGGTAGTCGGCGGCGCAATGGTAGAGAGTACCGATGCCCTGCATGGCGGCGCGCAGGGAATCGCGGTCGCGCAGATCACCCGTGACGATCTCGGTCCCGAGTCCGTCGAGGTTCGTCCTGCTACTTCCGTCCCTGACGAGGCAGCGAACCGCGCGCCCACGCGCCAGTAGCGCCCGCACGATGTGAGCGCCGATAAAGCCGGTGCCGCCCGTAACGAGGTCGATGCTTCGTTCTGACACGTTGGAAACCACATGATCGTCGGGCGACCAGGTCACCCAAGGAAATTCCAGGCCATCATCCGGAACATGTCGCCGGGATGTTTCGGCAACTCGCGGACGACGGATGCCTCGAATCCTGAATGCATGGCGCAGTTGCGGCAGAGATCGTCCTGCCGCGATTCCCAATAAGACCAGTCGGTACCGGTCCAGAACTCATCCCATGACTCGGAGTACGTCTTGCCGATCAGGTAGCAAGGTCCCTTCCACCCCTTCGGCGTGTACGTCACCGTGCTCCAGGGCGAGCAGTTGTACTCGCGCAGGCCGGCCGCGAATTCGAGGAACATCGGAGTCGACGTCAGCCGGTACTTCTTGGAGATCTCCAGGACACGCCGGAACTTGGTCTGGATGTCGGAGCGCGTCATGAAGATGTCGCGATCGACCGACTCGTAATGATAGCCGGGGGAGACGAGCATCCCTTCGACGCCGAGGCCGGTGAGCATGCTGCAGAGCTCCTCGACCTCCTCGACGTTCGTTTCCTTGAAGATCGTCGTATTGGCCATCATGTGGTGGCCGAGGGCGACGCCGCGCTTGATCATCTCGATGGCTTTGTCGAACACGCCATCGCGGGCACAGACGCGATCGTGCGTCTCGCGCATGCCGTCGAGGTGAACGTTGATCATCAGCCGCTTGTGCGGCGGGCCGGGGCCTCGGAGATGTCAGCGGCTTCGAGACAGGCCTCGAGCGACAGCCGGTCGGCGAGTTTGCCGGTGTGCCGCTCCAGAGCGCAGCCAATGCAGGCCAGGTTGCAGGTATATAGCGGCTCGAGCATGAGAACGAACGGGTAGCGTTGGTTGCCATTCCACGCGTTGCGGATCTGGTGGCGAATCGTGTCTGTCGTTAAATGAATCGGGAATCTCATCGAATCTCGGTTCTCCGTGTGACGTTGTCGCCATCAACCCCCACTCGTGCGCGGCGGTACTCGGCAAGCGCCCAAAGAGGGAAGTATGTCGCGTAAAGGTGATATCTGAGGTAGAAAACCTTGGGGAAGCCGGTGGCGGTCCAGTAATCATCGCGCCACGAGCCGTCGTCGTGCTGGCGATCCAGCAGGTATTCGACGCCGCGTTCGGCCGCTTCCGACATCTCGTTGCCGGTCGCCAGCAGCGAAAGCAGCGCCCAGGCTGTCTGGGACGGCGTGCTCGGACCGACGCCCTTGAGTTTTGGATCGTCGTAGGAGTGTTGGAGCTCGCCCCAGCCACCGTCGGGGTTCTGGCGCTCCGTCAGCCAGCGGGCGATCCGCCGATACCGTCTCCGGATGGCCGGATGTCCGGTATCGAAGCGCAGTGCTACGAGTGCCTCGAGGGTGCGCCCGGTGATGTCGTCGCAGCTAGGATCGATCATGGCATTGTGATCGGCGAACGGGATGAACGTGAAGATCTCGTTGTCGCATCCCTTGTCGAAGGCACCCCAGCCCCCGTCGGTGTTCTGCATCGTGAGCTGCCAGCGGATGGCGCGGTCCACCGCATCCTGGCGCGCCTTTTCCTCCCGGGGATCGGGGAATCGCGCCCCGGCCAGAGCGAGCAGCACCTCGGACGTGTCGTCCGTATCGGGATAGAACTCGTTCTCGTACTGGAAGAACCAGCCGCTGCCTTCGCCGGCTGGATTGTTCCTCTTCCAGTCGCCGACGGTCCTGACTTCCTTCTCCAGCAGCCAGCGCACGCCGTTGAGGAGGGCGGGATCGTCGGCAGGCGTGCCCGATTCACGGAGTGTGTGCACGGCCAGGGCCGTGTCCCACACCGCCGAGAAACATGGCTGCAGCCTCAGCGTGTCGGCTTCCTCGATCTCCAGGCTCTCCAGCGCGCGAAGCTGGCTTTGGATCACCGGGTGATCCGCGGAGTGGCCGAGACCACGGAAAGCGAAGATGGTGTTGATGATGGGCGGGAAGATCGCTCCGAGGCCGCCGCTCTTGTCCAGATGCTCGACGATCCAACGGGTGGCTTTCCTCAGCGCACGCCGGCGCAACGGCTTCAGGCGAAGGTTCTCGATCGTGTTGAGCACGCTGTCGCAGACGTTAAAGAACCCGCGCCAGAAACGCTCGCGGCGCGAGCGCTTCACGTGCGGTCCCTTGGCCCCTTCCGGTGCGTACAGCTCGCGGATCGACCACTCGTCCGGAACGACGCAATTCGGTTTGAAAGCCCAGATGATGGACAGCGGAACGATGATCGCCCGCGACCAGTACGACATCTTGTAGATGTTGAAGACGAACCAGTCGGGCAGCAGGATCAGCTCGGGCGGGACAGCAGGACACTTCGCCCAGTCGTGCTGGCCGAAGATCGACAGGAGGTCGGTCGGACCGCCGGCATAAATGGACCAGCCGCCGTCACTGAGCTGCTGGCGCCGGAGGTACTCGGCTCCCTTGTGAAACCTCGATTCGTTGGCACGGCCCAGGTAATAGAGAAGCAGGAGGTATTCGGATTCGAGGATCGTGTCACCCTCGAGCTCGCCGCACCAGTGGCCATCCTCATGCTGAATCGAGAAGAGACGACCTCTCGCGGCCTCGATCGCGTGGTCGAGTCCGGCTACCTCCGCCTCGGCGGCGTCGTCCGTGAGAGAGAACTCCTGAACTGTCATCTTCTATCCTGACCGGCTTCCCGGGCTGAAGACGGCCTGAAAGTTTCAACGGTTCCCCCTGATTCGCCGTTGTCGCGGGCGCCAACCGTGCACACACCAATTATATTGCGCGCCTCGCAAGTATAACGCGGGCAAATGTCTGGTTACTTTCGTTTGGGCGTCGGGGCTTGGGTCGAGGTTCTAAGTTTTCGATATCTAAGGGGGAGGAGGGAACGCTGTCCTGGGTTCTTTCGACGGGGAAGCCGCCAGTCTCAGCACCCACCACCTCGCCACGCCTATCCCGGCCAGCGTCCCCTCTCCCCGTTAGGATGTCGATTGACGGAAGGATCAAGACACGGGGAGAGGGGAAGGGGAGAGGGGCTGCGTCGATCGTCAAGACGCGTTTGACAAATATCGAGAGACTTTCGAACGGCACTTGCCAGAACGATCCAGACCGAGGAGTGCGGGCTGCGAGGCTCGCGTGTTCCACGAGCGACGCAGCCCCTCACCCTGCCCTCTCCCCGTGGCCTGATCCTTCCATGAATCGACATCCTAACGGGGAGAGGGGACGGTGGGCGCGGGCCTTCGGACCGCTTGATGCCGTCCGCTCGAGATCCAACGGTTTGCCAGTTCGGGAACGCTCAAGAAGAACCGGTCTCCAACGATCGGAAGCGCTCCCCGACCCTGATCGGGATGGGCGTGCCGAAGTGGTAAGTGCCCGGGGAGTCACCGTCGCGGCAATTCGCCCCGTACAATCAGCAGACGCGACCTGGCACTGCTCAGGCGGGCACGCGTGTTCAGGCCTCCCTCCTCGGCGTCGGCCAGTGCGATCTCCGCGAGGGGAACATCATTTGCCTCGCCTCGGCCCTCCTCGGCTGTGACCTTGGCAACGCGCAGACCTTCCTCGCCGAGGGCGATCGTCCGTGAGGCTAGATCGGCGTCGGCCATCGCTTCCGCGACTTCGGATTCCGCCTCGCGAACATTGATCTCGATCTCGCTGCGTCGTCCCTCGCGCTGGGCCTTGATCTGCTGGACGCCCGCCGCGAACTTCGCCGCGGTCGAGGCGCGCCGGCCTTCATTCCAAAGAGGAATGTCGATCGTGATCCCCAGGCTGAGGTCGTCCGGCTTGAAGTTGAGATAGAAGCGCCGATAGCGGTCGAAGAGACGGGAGTATTGCACCTGCGCCGCGATCGTCGGCTGGAAAGACGAGTGCTGCAGGGCGTTGGCCTGCTGCAACTGCTCGATCTGCGTCGTCAGATGGAGCAACTGGGGGTCATCGGTCTGCGCCACCGCGAGGTCGTCACCTTTCGGCGGGTCGGTCGAAGGCGTTTCCGGCGCGAGGTGCAGTGGACCATCCCAACCGATCAGGCGCCGCAAGCGGAGCCCGTCCAGCTCGAGCCTCGCCGCGGCCTGTGCTGCATGTCGTTGTCCGGTTGCCACATCGAGCGAGGCGCGATCGACGTCGAGGTCTCGAACGCGACCCTCTTTCCGCAAGGCCTCGCTGTGAGCGAGGATCGTCTCGAAGGCGGCGACGCGTCGCTTCGCAATGTCGGCCAACATCTGGTCGGCGGCGTATCGGGCGTACAGCTCGGCTACGTTCCGCGCGGTCTCGCGCCGGCGCGCCTCGATCTGTTCCTTCGCGGCGTCAATCCGTGCCGAGGCTGCCAGCGCGCTTGCGCGCGCCGAGGAGTCGTAGAGAAGACGATGGGCCTCGATCGTGCCGATGGCAGGAACGCTTCCCAGCACCGCGATCGGCAGGCCGGTGGCATAGCCGGGAGTCGTCGAGACGGACACGCCTGGACGGAAGGCATTGGCCAGTTCCGCGTCTGCCATCGCTTCGTCCCTGCCTGCTTCGAGCGCTCTCAGCTCCGTCGAGTGTACGAGGGCCTGATTGACGGCCTCTTCGAGCGTCAACGCGGCCGCGGTGCCCGTTTCCGGCGACGCGCCGTTTTCCGACGTGCTTCCGGTCTCGGAGATGACGCCAGCTTCCAACCGCCCTCCTGGTTGGAGGGCAGCCATTCCCAGCGCCAGCAACGACGCCAGTCCCATCACACGCAGATTACTCATGCCGCAACGCTTCCGTCGGGTTCAGATTAGCAGCCCGGTACGCCGGTGTCACACCAAAGAGGACCGTGACCGCGGAGGAGAAGACGAACGCCAGAAGCGCCGAAAGCGGGGAGACCTGGATCATGATCTGGTGCACGAAGGCGCGGGTCACGAGCGGAATGCCCAGACCGAAAATGACTCCGATCGATGAGCCGACGCTGCCGAGCACGAGGGCCTCGAACAGGAACTGCATCAGGATGTCTTTTCGCCGGGCTCCGACCGACATCCGCACGCCGATCTCGCGCGTGCGATGCTCGACCGACGCCAGCAGGATGTTCATGATGCCCACGCCGCCCACCACCACCGACACCGAGGCGGCCAGGATGAAGACGACGATCAGGCCGGTGGAGATGGCCTTGGCCACTTTGACGACCGTGGTCATGCTGTCGACTTTGAAGACGGCGCCGGTGTGATGTCGATCGCGCAGGATTCTCAGCACCGCCGTCTCCGCACGGGGGATGACGGCAAAGTCGCGCACCTCGGCGAAGAGTGTGTCCACACGATGCGTCGGCGTGAAGAACCATGCCACGGTCACAGGGATGAACACCGCGTCCGTCCGCATCTCTCCCTGACCCATCGTGTCGACCGGATTCTCGAATACGCCAACGATGAGGAAGGTCATGCCCAGCGTGTGCAGGGTCTTCCCGGACAGGTCGTCGTCGCCATGAAACAGCTTCTCGTAGAGGTCCCTGCTGGCCACGCAGACTTTGGATCGCTGATCCAGATCGTCCTGATCGAGAAACCGGCCGCGGAGCACCTTCACGTTCCGGCGGACTTCGATGTAGTTCGGCGTCGTTCCCAGGACGGCGACGTCCGCGGCGTGCGCTTCCACGCTCACGCTGCCCTTCATCTCCACGAGCGGTGTGACCCCGGCGAAGAGATCGGTGCGGGCCGCCACGGCTCGCGAATCCCCTTCATTGATGCTGTCGTCGATGGCGTGCGACACACCCGCTGTCACGTTCCCTTCGTAGCTGGCCCAGAGCACGTGCGATCCGACCGCTTCGATCTGCGACATGACGAACGCCCGCCCGGTGATGCCGAGGGTGACGACCATGATGATGGCGGCCGTGCCGACGATCAGGCCGGTAAGCGTGAGCCATGTTTGCATCGGATGCGTTCGAAACCGCGCCAGGGCGGTGGCGAAGATCTCGAAGCCGATCATGGCTTCGGCTCGCGCTGCACCGCCTCGCCGTCCCGAATAGTCGAGGTTCCGGGGATGATGACTTCGTCGCCTTCACCCAGACCAGTCACGATCTCGACGTCGTTGGGTCCGATGAGTCCGACGGTGACGTTTTTCCTGCGCGCGTGAGCGGACGTGAACCGGAGGACGTAGCGCGTCTCGCCCTCGCGCATGAGCGCGCCTCGGGGGATCACGAGCGCGGCTGCTTTCTCGCCGACGATGATCTCGACATTCACCGAAGCATTCGCGGGCAGAGCGCCGCTCTCATCGGAAAGTTGGCCGATGACTTCACCGACTTCGCGGCCGCCTACATTGCGCAGCCCGGGCGGGACGAGGATGACTTTGCCTTCCCAACGCTGGTTCGGCAGGCCGTCGAAGGTGATGACCAGCCGCTGCCCGACCTGAATGCGCGGAAGATCGGGTGAGTCGACGCGCACGCGCACTCTCAGGTGATGCGGATCGGCTACGTTGCCGAGGAGCTGTCCGGGGACGATGTTCTCGCCCGCGGCGCGAGGGAGGTTGTAGATGATGCCCTCGATCGGGGCGCGAATGGTGAGGAGGGAGAGGCGTTGCTCGATTTCGCGCGTGGCCTGGTCGACGGTCCGTTTGCGCTCGGCGACAGAAGCGACTTCCTGCTCCGCGTTGACGGCGCGTTTGGCGGCCTGTTCGTAGTTGGCCTGGTCGAGTGCTCTCTGCTGGGCAGTGATCGCACCCTGTGCCAGCAACCGCGCGTCGGCGTCGGCGATTGTGCGCAGCCGCTCGCGCTCGATTCGCAACGTGGCCAGATCGTTCGCGCTCTTGCGCTCTTCCTCGGCCAGTTGTTGCGACTCGCCCTGGCTGGCGAACACGCGCTGGGTCAGTTCCGGGCTGGTGAGCAGCAGGAGGCGATCTCCCGCGGCGACGTGCTGCCCTTCGTGGACGAACATCTGGCCGACCACGCCCCCTTCGCTAGAACGGATCTCAGCCCCGGGCAGGGGCTCCAGCGTGCCATCGGCGAGGATCGGCACCAGCAGTCCCTTCCGGGCGGCCCTCACGGTTTGAACGGCCGGGACTTCCTGGCAGGCCGCGGCCAGCAGCGTTGCCAGGGCGAGCAACGTGAGCACGATCGACTGTCCCGCGGCGCGGCGACGCCCCGCACTCGCTGCAAATTGCGTGAAGATCATCAGCAAACGTATGCCCGCCCGAATCGTATCAGGTCCGGCCTCGTTGGCGTTTGCGATCGTGTCACGGAACGCGTTTCACGCGGAGGGTGCGGAGAGGAACGGGAGTCTTTCGACCTCCCGACCCCGGCCCCATCAGTACTTTGGGAACATGGCGACACCGTTGGAGATGATCGTGTAGTTCTTTCCCACGCCGGACGTTGCGGCGAAGTACGCGAACAAATCACCGGACAGTTTGTAGTAGGTCTTGGCCTGGCTGCAAGCAGCGGAGATGGTCTCCGGGGTCGTTACGTTGGTGCGTGTGTCGTCGTGTCTGGCGTTCAGGCATCCCGCCTGCTCGCCATCGCGACACGGCGGCGATTTCGATCGGTCGTGCTTTTGCGACACGGCGGCCGAGGGTGGGTTGCGGCGGATCCACGCGAACACAGCCTCCTCGCATGCGAGCTGGTGTCTTCGCACCGAGTAACCGCAAGGGATCGCTACAAGGTTGCACGCACGTTCGGCGTACCTGCGTTCAAACCTTGCGTCCTTGGACGCACACACCGCGTTCCTGCCAGCGTATCCTGCGTTCGTTCTCGCGCAACCTGCGTTCGCTCTCGCGCAACCTGCGTTCGTTCCCACGCAACCTGTGTTCGTTCTTGCGCAACCTGTGTTCGTTCTCGCGCAACCTGGGTTCGTTCTCGCGCAACCTGGGTTCGTTCTCGCGCAACCTGCGTCCGTTCACACGCAACCTGCGTTCGCTCCCGCGCAACGTGCGTTCGTTCTCGCGCAACCTGCGTTCGTTCACGCGCAACCTGCGTTCGCTCCCACGCAACCTGTGTTCGTTCACGCGCAACCTGCGTTCGCGCTTGCGCATTCTGCGTTCACGTGCGAACACCATGTGCGCTGGTGGGTTCCACGGCGTGTTCAGACACGAACACAATGTGCGCGTCGACGAACGCAATGTGCGCTGGCTGGGAACACGAAGTGCGCGTCGAGGAACGCAATGTGCGCTGGCCAGGAACGCAAAGTGCGCGTCGAGGAACGCAAAGTGCGCGTCGAGGAACGCAACGTGCGCTGGCTAGGAACACAATGTGCGCGTCGACGAACGCAATGTGCGCTGGCTGGGAACACAAAGTGCGCGTCGACGAACGCAGGGTGCGCTGGCTGGAACACAATGTGCGCGTCGAGGAACGCAGGGTGCGCCGGGCGCGAACGGAGATTGCGCGGAGAGAAACACAACTTGGCAAGCCAGGAACGCACCTTGCGCGTCGAGGAACGCAATGTGCGCGTCGAGGAACGCAATGTGCGCAGCCAGGAACGCAATGTGCGCAAGCAGGAACGCAACGTGCGCAGTCAGGAACACAGCGCGCGCAGCCAGGAATACAGCGTGTGTACGCGCGAACACAGCGCGAGCAGTGCGGTAGCCATCGTTCACTGGCGCTCATTCGGTCTAAGTCTGAGCTCCGGCGCACGCGCGAAGCGCTTTGGACTGCGGCGGTCTTCCGCCGCTTTCGTGGGGGACCGCGGTGAATACGAAGCCGGAAGATGTCGCGCGGATAGGAGATCTTCCGGCTTCACGCTCGACGCGACCTGCCACAAAAGCGGCGAAGAACCGCCGCAGTCCAAAGCCGTCCTACCCCTTCTTCCGCTTCCTTCTCCGCGGCGGCGAGGGCGCTTCGCCTTCGCTTCGCTTGACCTTCTGGGCGAAGGCTTGCCATTGGCGGAAGATGTCGACGTACTTGCCGGACGAGAGGGCGTAGAGCTCGAGGAGCGCCAGCGCGTCGTTGAACGGCTCGCGATAGACGAAGCGGAACTGGGCGCGCTTGTCGGTCGGTGGCTCGAGCAGGCGCCAGAGGGTCTCGAGGGCTTGTTCGATCTGGTGACGGGTGCCGGCGGCGAGGGCCATGCGGGCACAGATCGGTTGGATCAGGTCGCGGATGAAGAGGATCACCTCGGCGATACGCATCTGGCCGATGGCGCGGGAGATTTCGGGGAGGAGCGGTTCCAGGAGGCCGCTGCCGACCAGCAGCCGGATAGCGCCTTTCGACCAGCCGCGGCGCAACAGCTCGAGGATCTCCTCGGACACGCGAGGCGGCGAGGCCTTGAGGATCTCGGTGCGGTGGCGGAGGATGCCTTCGCGCGTCTCGTGCTCGATCTCGAAGCCAAGGCGGGAGGCGAACTCGATGGCGCGCATCATCCGGACGGGGTCTTCGCGGAAACGGCCGTCGGGATTGCCAATCACGGGGATGTGCTTCTTGTTCAGATCGTCCAGGCCGCCCACGTAGTCGATCACGGAGAAGTCGGCGATGTTGTAGAACAGGCCGTTGATGGTGAAGTCGCGGCGCCGGGCGTCCTGCAGCGGCGTTCCGAAGGTATTGTCGTCGGTGACCAGCAGGTTCTCCGCATCCTCGGCGCGCTCAGGTTCGCGGCGGAAGGTCGAGACCTCGACGAAGCCGTCCTGAAAGATCACATGGACGAGGCGGAAGCGGCGACCGATGATCCGGCTGTTGCGGAATAGTCGCCGGATCTCCATTGGATGGGCGTCGGTGGCGATGTCGAAATCCTTTGGCGTCCTGTTCATCAGCAGGTCACGGACGCTTCCACCGCATAAGTACGCCCGGTATCCGCTGCGATGCAGACGGTAAAGGACCTTCAGGACGTTCTCGGGAACGTTCCGGCGCGAGATCGGATGGTCGCTACGATCGACGACCGTGCCATCGGCGACGATGACTTCGCCCCCGCCTTCCGGGGTCGCTCCTTCGCCGGTGACGACGATGGCCGCGGACTCGGCCGCCGGCTGAGCTGCCGACTGCTGTTGGCCATCATCATGCGGCGGCGCTGCCGCCGGTACATCGACGTGCTCGATCATTCGCTGTACGCGCCGGTCGAATCATCCTCCGGCTCGGGATGGTAGTGATACTTGCTGTCGACGATGAAGAACATGCGGTCCCATCGCGTCTTGGGAAAAAAGTATCGGACGACATAGGCCAGCTCTTTGAGCCGCTCGATGTTCGGGGCCTCGGGTGGAGGGGGATGGCTTCGGAACGACCAATAGACCATGAAAGCCCGCCCCTTGATCATGGACCGCGGGACGGTTCCCCAGTAGCGGGAGTCGCTCGATTGATCGCGGTTGTCTCCCATGGCGAAGTAGCTGTCTCCGGGAACGGTGTAAGGCCCGAACTGATCGCGCGATCGGTAGGGCTCGGGAAGCGCCGGTTGCAGCGGGTAAGTCGTCGGATCCTTATGGATGACGTACGGCTCGACCAGCGGCTTGCCGTTGATCGAGACTTTCTTGTCGCGCACTTCGACCGTGTCACCGGGGAGGCCGATGACCCGCTTGACGAAGTCGGTCTCGGGTTGGAGCGGATAGCGGAAGACGATGATGTCCCCACGCTTGATGTCGCGCAGGGGGAAGAGCTTCATCCAGGGCGTGCCCACCGGCCCGTAAATGAACTTATTGACGACGATGTGGTCGCCGACCTTGAGGTTGTCCTCCATCGATCCGGTCGGGATCTTGAAGGCCTGGAAGGCGAAAATGCGGGCGAAATTGACGAAGATGACGGCGATCAGCAGCGCTTCGTAGTATTCGCGCAGCGTCGACTTCTTTTCGGACTCATCGGTGTCTGCCATTCGGGGTTGGGGTTCCCTTCAACTGATTTGCAATGAAGCCAGCGGCAAACGATTCTACGATAGCCGGAGCGACGAGGACGCGATTGTCTCGCTTTGCATAGAAGTCGGTGCCCCGGCCCGTGTCCGGCTGGATCACGACAGCGGGCTGCGGACCGTGTACGGCGCCAACCACCCAGGCGCGTGAGGTGTCGATCCACGGAATCGCCTTCGCGGCCTGCCAGAACGCATCATCCGGCTCTTTCGTCATGATGGCGCACGCGATCCTCGTGCTCCGGATGAGTGCGGCACGGGCATCGTTCCAGGAGTGGGCTTGGTCCGAGATCCAGACGACGAGTGGCAGCTTCTCGCCGTAGTGCAAAGCCTTCGGCCGAAGGACGATCGCTCCGCCCACCGGCTCCTGTTCGACCTCGAGCTGATCCGAGGGTCGGACCGCGATCCGGCGCTCCTGGCCGTCGTACTTCGTCACTTCGATGCGATCCGATGCGTCGGGGGTCGAGTAGGCGACGGCATACCGCTCCGCGGCACGGTCCCAGGCCAGCGCGG
>WNFI01031173.1_pt1 | contig 22067 bp, 17 predicted proteins | sample 5400471 | NCBI WGS metagenome assembly WNFI01 (sample SAMN13153348, study PRJNA577476) | soil metagenome | isolation source: 100 cm saprolite on Douglas fir-dominated hillslope | place: USA:California | collected 2013-09-17
AGAGGTTAAAGCTGAACATGTAATTATAAACTAGCCAGCCGGTGGCTTCCTCCCCAGAGAGCAGCGGGTCGGCGGTTCATGGCTTTTCCATGACGGCTCCAGGAGCAACCGCCTCAGGGGCTGCACGGTCCGGCGGGATCTTTGAAAATCCGCTATTGAAACGAATTAATAGACGTGTTATCCATTCTGCGGGACTTTTTCCAACTACCCGACAGGGAGCACCATGAACTCAGGCATCGCGAACTCCGGCAAGCGGCTGGCCATCATACTTTTTGTTCTCGCCCAATTCTTTCTGGCGTTAACTTTCGATCATCCCCTGCTAGCGCAGAATGCCGTTAAACATTCCTCCAAGGAAACAAAACTGACGCTGAGCGAGGGCTGGGCCCTGCAAACCTCCGCCAAAGTCGAGGTTAAAGGAGAAGTTATCTCCACACCGCAGTTCGCGCCCAAAGGATGGCATAGCGCGACCGTACCGACCACGGTGGTCGCCGCGCTGGTGAAGGACAAAACCTTCCTTGATCCTCTTTTCGGGATGAACTTGCGCGACTATGCCGGAATTAACTATCCCATCGGCGGAAATTTCTCGAACATCGCCATGGCACCCGACAGTCCGTATGCGGTTTCGTGGTGGTATCGGAAGCCGTTCGCTGTGCCTGCGTCCTATAAAGGCAAGACGATTTGGCTGAAGTTTAACGGCATTAACTATCGTGCGAACATCTGGCTCAACGGAAAACAAATCGCCAAGGACGACGATGTAGCCGGCGCGTGGCGGACTTATGAATTCAATGTGACCGATGCGGCGAAGGCGGGCGCAGAGAATGTCCTCGCCGTGCAGGTCTTCTCCCCGACCGAGCACGATCTCGCCATCACCTTCGTCGATTGGAATCCCGCTCCTCCCGACAAGAATATGGGGCTGTGGCGCGAAGTTTATCTCACTACGAGTGGACCGGTGGCGCTGCGTTATCCAACCGTGGTGTCGAAGCTGAATCTTCCCTCGAACGATCGTGCGCAGCTCACGGTGACTGCGCAAGTGAAGAATGGAACGAACCGGCCGGTGAAGGGCAAGCTCAAGGGCAAGATCGAAAGTATCAGCTTGGAGCAGGAAGTCGAACTCGCCGCCAACGAAGCGAAAGATGTCACGTTCACGCCAGAACAATTTCAGCAGCTTGTCTTCTCGAATCCGCGGCTGTGGTGGCCCACGCAGATGGGCAAGCCGAATCTCTATCCGCTGACCATGGAATTTGAAGTCAACGGCACCGTCAGCGACGCGTCTCACACTGAGTTCGGCATCCGCGAAATTACTTCGGACCTCAACTCCGTCGGCGGACGCGCCTTTCACATCAACGGTAAGAATATTCTGATTCGCGGCGGCGGTTGGACTCCTGACCTGATGCTCCGCGAAAATTCGCAGCGCCTGCGCGACGAATTCCGCTATGTCGAAGACATGGGCCTGAACACTGTCCGCCTCGAAGGCAAACTCGAAACACAAGAATTTTTTGACATCGCCGATCATGACGGAATCCTCGTTATGGCCGGATGGTGCTGCTGCGATTTCTGGGAGCGCTGGCCGCGCTGGCAACCGAAGGACTTTGAAATCGCCAAGCAGTCGCTGCGTGATCAGATTTATCGCCTCCGCAGCCATCCCAGTCTTGTGATGTGGCTGAATGGCAGCGACAACGCTCCCCCTCCCGACGTTGAGCAGATGTATCTCGACGTGGAAAAAGATTTGTTCTGGCCGAACCCTGTGGTCTCATCGGCGACGGGTAAGAAGACAACCGTCACCGGCGACAGCGGCGTGAAGATGACCGGGCCGTATGAATACGTCGCGCCCAGCTACTGGGAGGTAGACACTCCCGAAGGCCAGCCCGGCCGCAAGCAGTGCAATCCCGGAGGCTGCGGCGGCGCTTACGGCTTCAACACCGAAACCAGCATGGGACCGGCCGTTCCGCCCATCGAAAGCATTCGCGCCATGGTGGGCAAAGATCACATGTGGCCGATTGACGACTTCTGGAACTATCACGCGGGCGGCGGCGAATTCAAAACCATCGGCGTCTTCAGCGACGCGCTCAGCAATCGTTATGGCAAGTCCGACAACGTGGAAGACTTCGCCATGAAGTCGCAGCTACAGACCTACGAAGGCGTGCGCGCCATGTACGAGGCCTACAGCCGCAACAAATATGAAGCTACGGGCGTCATTCAATGGATGCTGAATAATGCGTGGCCGTCGATGATCTGGCATTTGTACGACTACTACCTGCGCCCGGGCGGCGGCTACTTTGGCGCGAAACGCGCGATGGAAATGCTGCATCCGGTCTACGGCTACGATGATCATTCCATCTGGGTAGTGAGCAGCCAGTATGAAGATGTGAAGGGACTGAAGCTTACCACCAAGATTTACAATCTGGACTGGACGGAAAAATTCTCGCAGCAGAATCCGGTTGACGCGGGCGCCGACAGTACGGCGAAAATCTTCACGCTGCCTGACGTACAAAGCCTGAGTGCGACATATTTCCTCGTGCTGCGGCTCGAAGACGAGGCGGGGAAGTCACCGAACGCAGCGAGCGCAAAGGCGAAGAAGAAATCACGCACGTGATGATCGAAAATCCGAGCAAGAGTCTCGCGTTCTTCGTGCGCCTGAAAGTTGACAAGGGCGCGAAGGGTGAAGAGATTCTGCCCGTGGTGTGGGAGGACAACTACATCTCGCTAGCGCCGGGGGAGACGCGCGAAGTCAGTGCGAGTTATCGCGCCAGCGAATTGGGCGGGGCAAAGGCAACGGTGGAAGTTAGCGGCGTGAACGTGGAGTAGATCGATTGAGTAATTTGAGAAGACGCGGGGTCCCGGAAGGACCAATGATAATAGCCCGCCAGTTTCACCGCGGGATACGATAGCAGTTAGGCCAAACCGTGCCGGAGGCACGACCGAAATACGGGCATGCAAAGACCCGCAATCATTTCAGCCGTCCCTAGCAGGACGGACCTCAATTCTCCTTCCGCGACCCGGCATTGAAACGCTGGGGCTATTTTCAAACGTCCCCTTGGGATGCTCACGTCTTGAATGTAGGCAAAATCATGCATCTTGAATTCGTGCGTCTTGAAGAGCACAATCCTCGTGCCCTCAATGATGAAAGGTTCCAGCATGCTTACGCTCCGCAAACTGTTCCTGTTGCTCGCAGTTCTCCTGCTCGGCTCTTCCCCATTCGCGTTGGCGCAGGGAACCTACACGCAGATTGATTACCCGGGAGCAATTACGACGTCCTGCCTGGGAATCAACAAGGCAGGAGATATCACTGGCTTTTACGGGGATTCCACTAATTTCCATGGCTTCCTCCTTAGTGGGGGAAGCTACACTACCATCGACTATCCCGGAGCACAGAGCACAACTCTATACCGCATCAACGATGTGGGGCAGATGGTGGGTGTGGGCGATTACACCGGCTTCGTGTACGACAAAAATAGCCAGACCTTCACTCAAGTCACTTATCCTGGTTCTGGCACCACGTACCCAACTTCGATCAACAATGCCGGAACTATTGCCGGCTACTTCACCTCGAATGGCGTCTTCTCCCAAGGCTTTGAATTGGTCGGCTCGACCTATCGGCGGCTTCCGGCTCTGAATTTCGCGAATGTCTACGTTTGGGGAATTAAGGGAGACGGCACCCTTATCGGCTACGCCCAGCGACATGGGGTATACGACTTTTTCTTCGATCAGGGCAAATATCACCAACTCTTCCCCTCCAACAGCGCTCAGGTCTGGGGAGTCAACAGCGCGGGCACTGCCTTCGTCGGACCGGGTTATCTGTATCAGAACGGCACATTCCAAGTCCTACAGTTTCCCGGCGGTGGGGCCACCTATGCCTACGAAGTTAACAACGCTGGCGAAGTGGTGGGTCTTTTTCTCGACACCACCTTCGACTTCGCTCAGGGGTCGGGATTACGCCGCGCATGCGGGTACGTTGACGATCACACATGCTCTGACACAGACAAGATGTTCCCATCGGGATCCTTGAACCACGCGACCTTATCTCCTGTAGGCGCGGTCCAGATGCCGAGTTCGTCCTGTTTAAAGAATCCGAAACGCTCGAAGTGCACGCCCTTGGTTTGTAATCCAGTCACAATTTTTTCGATGTCTTTGACTTCCCATCCCAAGACCGTGAAATGCGCGGGCGTGAATGGTTGCGGCACCTTGGCGACTCGGATCATGATGCCGTTGGCGTCGAGGACCAATGCGAAGCCATCGTCTTTCACGAAACGCAATCCCAACACGCCCTCGTAGAAAGCGCGCGCCTTGACGGCGTCGGTCGTGGAAACAAAGGCGATGATTTTCGTGGAACCTAGCATGGCGCACCTCAAGTAAATTGCAGACTGTTGATTGGCGATTAAGGGCCAGACACAGATTCGCTCGCCCTTTGATCTTCAATGAGCAATCAATACACAGTAATCGGCGATTTCTCAGTTGTCGCTGAAAAATCAATCATCACCGGAGCCGAGCGGAACCAGTTCGTCACTCCTCTTCCGGCGGCAGGTCGAAGTTCACCAAGTCGCCGCGGAAGCCGTTCGTTTTCCAGGCGCCGAAGGCAATGCCAACAGCCATCCAGATGCCGCCCACCAGCCACGCCTTCCAGCTCAGGTTTTTCCAGAGGAAGAAACAAATAGTAAATCCAGCCAGCGGCGGAGTCCAAGCCGCAAGCACCGCCAACGCGGTTCCCGCGGCAACTAACAGTTTAAAGTTTGAACCAGGCAGCAGAACTAGTGCGATCACCAGCGCCGTCAGCAGCAGGGGCGGCACCGCGCTGTTCTTTCGTTCGCGCACGTAGTACCGCACAAACGCCGCCAGATTTACTCCCATGAAGGCGATGAGCGCTCCAAAGTTGAGCATCTCGGCCCCTAGCCCGTAGCTGAACAGGTTGAAGCTCACGAGCAGTGCCCCAATAAGAGCGATCGCACCGACAAAAAGGACATTGTTTCGCGGCACATGCCGTTTTGCATCGACGGTGCCGAAAAATTTTTGCGGCAGAGCCTTGCTACGTCCCATGCCGTACAGGAGGCGGGCTGCGCCGATCTGCGCCCCCATTCCGGATCCGAAGTTGGCAACCAGCAGGGTAAAACCAAGAATCGCGAACATCGGTTTCCACGCGCGTCCAGCGACGAAAGTGAAAGCGGTGTCGCTGTTCGGGAAGGCCTCGGTCGCAGGCCAGACTAATTGCGCAGCATAAACTTCGAGAGCGGAAAGTATTCCAATCACAAAACAGGTGAGAACCGTAGCCAGCAGAATGTTGCGCCTCGGATTCTCCGCTTCTTCCGACAGCGTCGAGATGCCGTCGAATCCGATATAGCTCAGCACCGCGATCGAAGTCGCGGCCAGCACTGCCTTCGAGTTCCAAAGTGCCGGATCATAAAAGGGACGAGTGAAAAACCCCGCGCCGTTGTGCGGATGACTCCCGATGTAACGAACTGCGACCATGAAGAAAACCGCGACCACCGCGCCCATCCCCGCCGCCAGCAGAGTGTTGACGCGAGCCGAAGTCTTAATGCCTTGAAGGTTCAGGAAGGTAAACACCGCTCCAAAAATGAGCGCCCAACCCCAGTAAGGAATTCCAGGTGCGAAAACAAACGCCTGCTGGCTGCACCAGATAATGCAAATCATCGGGTTGAGAATGTAGTCCATCACCATGCTCCAACCCGTAACGTATCCGAGCGCAGGATTAATCTCCTGACCCACGTAGGTGAATGCGGAGCCAGCACTGGGATAGGCCCGGGCCATACGCCCATAGCTGAAGGCGGTAAACAGCATGGCTACCATGGCGATGAGAAGCGTGGTGACCACATGGCCGTGACCGCTATCGCTGAGCACGCCAAACACAGACATGGGCGCGACGGGTTGAATCACAATCACGCCGTAGAGGATGAGATCCCAAAGCGTAAGGGTGCGACGAAGACGCGGCGCGGCGGATGAGGACGAGGAAGCGGTTTCCATGAGTCCGGCTATTGGATTATGCGGAGGGCGGAAATGTCAATATTAAAACGTTTCCGTAATCGAGACCGAAAGGACGATTCGTCGCACAGCCTTAACATTTCGCGGTTGTTTCGCCCCATAATACGGTGTATGATCGTGTATTATGGACAAGCAGACCATCAGCTTCCGGCTGGAATCCAATAAGGTAGCCGCGCTCGACGCGTTGGCCAATTCCCTCGACCGCGACCGCACCTACCTTCTGTCGGAGGCCGTGCAGGCGTACCTCGATCTCCAGCAGTGGCAACTTGATGAAATTCGGGCGGGGCTGGCGGATGCTGACGCTGGTCGCGTGGTCGATCATCAGAAAATCCGGGCCATGGCGTCGAGGTGGCGTCGGCGTAAGTGAAGATCGTTTGGACTAAACGAGCCGAACGGCATGTGCGTTCCGCCTACCGATACTGGTCGAATGAGAAATCCGAAACGGCTGCGGATCTCATGCTCGAACGGATCTTGTCGACCGTCGAACTACTCGAACGCAATCCAGATATTGGCCGACCCGGCCGCATCGCGACAAGTCGCGAGCTGATCCTAACTCCTTTGCCATTTGTTCTTGCATATCGGGTTCGTCGAGACAAGATTGAGATCGCAGCTCTAATCCACGGCGCACGAAAATGGCCGGAGCAGATATAGGATTCCGCAGACAGGCGGCTATCTCCATGTTTTTATCTGCGGCCGCCGTAGTCGAACCAGTATCCGCGCTGCTCATTGCCGGACATCTGGCGTGTGTTGTATTGCAGAAGGTAGTTTACGTGCGCGTCGTCGAGCGGGAACGATTTCTTTGGCGCGTAAGGATATTCGCCCATGCTTAGGAACGGCAGCGGCGCGACGAAATTTCCTTCGGCGGCGTAGAAGTCCATGTCTTTCTCGTAGCCGTTGGCGGCGAAGAAATAGTCACGCACCCATCCCTGGGGAAGCGCGGGCAAGTGCGAGGGATCAAAGTCGAGGCTGACTTCGTCGCCTGATCCGAAGACTGCGAGTTTATCGTCAGTAGCGATGAGCAAAGGTCTCACGTCACCGTAGCGCGTGTAGGCGCCCATGGGGCGCGTGTAGGGTCCGGTGGCGCTGACTTTTTCGTAGATGTACTGCACATTGCCTGGCGGCGTGCCTTCGATCTTCAGCGGGTAGCCGTGATAGCTGAGATCGGCGCGGACGAGAGGAAGCGGTGTTACGCGGGGGCTTTGGGCTTTGTCTTGAACTCCCTGCTGCGTGTGGTCGATCAGAATATTGTCCCAGTAGACTTGCAGATTTGTGGTGATGCGAATCTTGCGCGTGCCCGCGGGCAGCTTGCCCGTCAGATCAGCAGTCATGGTGCGCGGACCGCCAGCGGGGAATCCCATATCGTCAATCACGCGCGTCCATTTTCCGTTGGCGTTTAATGCTTCCACATACGGAGAGATCGCTTGCACGCCAGCCTGCGAAGCAGCGTACATGCTGTTGGCCGAGAAGTATTCGACTTCGCCGTGCAGAAGCAGCCACAACGGGCCACCGTGGTAATCGTCTCCTAGATCGAGAGTGAGACTATGTGGCTTCGCGAAGCCCTGAAACTGCGTGAGCACGAAATCGCCGAAATATTTGTGCGCCAGCAGATCGGGAAGAACATTGTGGCCGTGCTCGTCCCACGCGCCAACCGGAGGCTTGGCGTCGTGGCTCATGACCACCTTGAATGGCGGATATGGCGGATTCGAGGCGAAGTATTCATTGGGATAAACGTCGACACTGGCGGGATGATCGACTGCCAGCAGGCGTACCTGATCGAGATAGACGGCTTCTTCTAGCGGCTCCATGAAGCGGAAACTGAGCAGTCCGTGATTCCCACTTCTCCCAACAACAGGGAGAAGTGGGGCACCCACAGTTTTTTCCCGGATCATACCGTGATCAATCTTGATCCATTCGACGGGACGTGGAATGTCGCGTTGGTTAGGCCCGATCCAGTGGCCGACGACGCCGGCGCCCAGCATGTCGGCAACAAATTCGTAGCGTTCGCCGTTCCAAACGAACAGCGTGGGGCAGGAACTCCCACGGCGATCAATCTCGAGGAAGTCCTGCTGCTTGTCGCCCGCGACCTGAATTTCATCCTGTAAGACACCCGTGGGCCACAGCATGCGCACGATGTCGGCTTCTTTCGCGTCGCCTAGTCCGACGACGATGTCGGTGGAGTTCTGCCCGAGGTAGCCGTTCGATCCGTAGATCTCAAATTTCTGGCGGTTACCGCCGGAAAATACTTCAACTTTGGTGCCGACGGCGGACTTGTTGTCGTTTAGTCCCTTGAGCGAGAGGCGCAACCAATGATTCTGATTGCCTCCCTCGTTACGCAACAGCACGGCCGGCCCATGATTCTGCGTGATGAGCAGATCGGTGGCGCCGTCGTTGTCATAGTCTCCGGTGATGATGGCGCGCGGATCTTTGAGCTGAATCTTGTCGAGGCCAACATCGGTGGTGACGTCTTTGAATCCGTCCGGGCCGAGGTTGCGGAAGAGGCGGACTTCGCCCTTGCCTTCCTTCGTCTCGCCGACGGCGACGAGGTCAACCCAGCCGTCGTTGTCGTAGTCGAAAGCGGCGACGCCGTATGCGCGGGCCCAGTTGGTTTCCGGCAGTGTCACTTGGTCGAATGATTTGCCGTGATTGTTGCGCCAGAGAGTCAGACCGGGCGCGCCCATTTGTGTGAAGGCCAAGTCCATCCAGCCGTCGTGGTCAAAGTCGAGGACGGCAACTCCGTTACCAAACTTTGGCGTGCTCGACTGCCAGGGTAAGCCCACGAATCTGCCCTCCCGTGGATTCAGAAGAATTTCAGGAGTACCGCCACGGCACATCGAAACCAGATCCACCGCTCGGTCATTGTTCACATCCGTGCCGAGCGTATTGCCACTGCACATGACTGCACCCTCCTTCGAAAAAAGTGCTTCTTGTGTTACCGAAGTGAAGGTGCCATTACCGTTATTGCGCCAAAGTGCGGTCGCCCCGCCGACGAACAGGTCAAGATCGCCATCGTGGTCATAATCCACAAACGCCAGCCCGGATGTGAAAACCTCCCCTGCAACACCTGCTGCGGCGGTTGCGTCTTTGAAAACACCGCCGTGTTCATTGTGCAGCAAGACAACGCCCTTGACTGAGGCGAGGACCAGATCTGTGAAGCCATCATTGTCATAGTCGCCTGCGGTACATGCAGTTCCCCCACCCTTAGGATCGAGACCCGCCTTGGCTGTCACATCTTCAAATTTGCCGCCGCCGAGGTTGTGATAAAGCGAGATGCCGCCTTGGGCACCGTTCTGAGGGAGAAAGAGATCAATGCGACCGTCGTTATCGTAGTCGAGGAAACATGCCCCAGGACTCAAGGCAATCTCACGCTCGCTCAACTTTACTTGACCGATCGCCTGCGACACTATCCCCGCCGTAGCCATCACATCCACAAACTGCACCTTAATCGACGCGGGGGCTTTCAGCAGCGCTGACGGCGACTCCACCGCGCGCGAGTATTGGCCCTGCTCGCCGTAAGCCAAGCTCATGGGGGCGCCGATTTTGTTTTGCGTGATGTACTGAAATTTCTTCAGGTGTTCGCGGGCGTGGTCGACATCACTGGATTGCTGGTAGGCGCGGGATAATCCGAACTCTGCGGAGGCGTGCAGCGGATTGAGTTGTAGCGCGTGTTGGAAACATTCGATCGCCTGTGGAAATTGTTTCGCTTGAACGTACGCTGTGCCCAGAAAATACCAGGTATCGGCGTCGTTGGCGTCAATTTCGGTGACGCGTTTGAACGCGTCTATTGCAGCCTGCGCCTCGCCGGTATTTTTGGCGAGCAGGCCCAAGCTATACCATGCGTTCGGATTCTTTGGATCTTGCTTCAGTGCCGCTTCGAGCGCGGCTTTGGCTTCGTCAACTTTTTGCAGATTCAAGAACGCGACGCCCTCGTTCAAGCGAGCGATGGCGAGCTTGGGATCGATCTCGGCTGCCTGCTGAAAATTCTTGAGCCCCTTCTCGAAAAGTTGCTGGTTCATGTAGGCCACGCCGAGATTGTTCAGGCGCGCGGCCTCGATGGGACTAGGTGGCTTGGTCTGCGGGGCAGATGAGAACAGGCCGAAGGCGGCGAGGACGATGCCAATCAAGACAGCTGAGATTCTGGGAGTCATTCGAGTACAGATTTAATCACAGAGCGAGCCTCGGAACACAAAGAAACGCTGAGCATTCGTCACTGAAACGTTCACACCGTTGAGCAGCCGCGAAGGAACTCCTTGCGAGGCCGGAAATCATGCGCCCTGAAAGGGATCCTTCGACTACGTAAGTGCATTCGCTATCGCGAATGCACTTACTCCGCTCAGGATGACATAAGCTAGTTACGTGGTGATTTGGGATGGGAGTTGCCATACAAGCGGTTTGCGGTTACGCCCTTTCCTTCTTCGACCGTGATTGTCTGCCCGGCGTTGACATTCGATAGCTTATCGACCTGCCCGCTCGGCCATTCGATTTCAATGGCATCGGCTTTGGTTTGTGCGCCGAGGCCGAAGGTCAGTACCAACTCGCTCTGCGCCAAATAGCTCGAGCCGGAGCGCAGCATCTTCCATTGCTTGTCGCCTCCTGACGTGACGCGGACAACAGTGCCGATGCCGTCACGATTTGATTTTTTGCCGACTAATTTTACGCGCAGGCTGTGATTCGATCCGCCTTCGTTGTGGAACAGGTAGGCAGGACCGGAGTTCGTGGTGAGTAAGATGTCGGGAAAGCCGTCGTTGTCGATGTCGGCATAGGCCGCGGCGCGCGCGACTTTCGGCGCGGCAAAAGCGCTCCCCATTTGCGCGGTAACTTCGGTGAACTTTCCGCCGCCCAGGTTGCGAAACAGATGCGGAGGTTCGGCATAGCTGACGCGCTTTTGAATATGTTCGATCTGATCTTCGATGTGGCCGTCGGCGACAAAGATATCCGGCCAGCCATCGTTATCGTAGTCAAAAAAGAAACAACCGAAGCCGAGCGTGACCAGAGTGGCGCGCCCGACTTCCGACTGAGGAGCCTCGTCGACAAATAATCCGTTGCCCTCGTTGTGATAGAGCGAAACCATTTGGTTAGCGAAGTTGCTGATGATGACACTGGCGTGGCCGCTGCGGTCGTAGTCGGCGGCGTCGGCGCCCATGCCTGCTCGGGCAATGCCGTCCTCACTGAAGCCGATGCCCGCCGCTACACCGCGCTCTTCAAACGTTCCATCCTTCTTGTTGAGGTAGAGCTTGTTGGGCTGCGTGTCGTTGGCGATGAGAATGTCTGGCCAGCCGTCGTTGTTGTAGTCGAGAACGGTGATGCCCAGACTTTTTGATGTGGGATCTCCGAGTCCGGTTTTCTGTGTGGCGTCTTCAAACTTGCCGCCACCCAGGTTGTGCCACAAACGCACTGCCGTGCCTTTGTATGACTCCGGCGTGCAGTAGGACTTGTGCGCGCCGTCGAGGGTGCAATAGAGGTCGCCTTGCTCAGTCCACTGCACGTAGTTGGCAACGACCAGGTCGAGCTTGCCGTCGCGGTCGTAATCGACCCAGGCGGCGCCGGTCGAGAATTCGCTAGATCCCCACATGCCAGCGGCTTTGGTTACGTCGGTAAAAGTACCGTTGCCATTGTTGTGGAAGAGATGACTCTGGCCCAGGGCCGTGATGAAGAGATCGTCGAATCCGTCGTTGTCGTAGTCGCCAACGGCAACACCTAAGCCGAACATGGGGACGGCAAGGCCAGCCTTGCGGGTCACGTCGGTGAATGTTCCGTTCTGGTTGTTGTGATAAAGCTTCGGTGCCGTTGCTCCGCCGTGAACGTGCCCGGCGAAGTCGGTGCCGTTGATTAGTAGAATGTCGGGATATCCATCATTGTCGTAGTCGATGAAAGAGCAGCCCGGTCCCATGGTTTCAGGCAGCCACTTCTTGCCGAAGGCCCCGTTGTTGTGGGTGAAGTGAATGCCGGACTGCGTGGTAATGTCGCGGAAATGGGGCTGCTGGGCCTGTAGGGGGGTTGCGTGCGCGAAAACCGTTAACCACAGAGTTACAGAGACACAGAGGAAACCTTGGGAATAAAACCGAGCGGAAAGAATCCGGATCATCTCGAGGCTCCCGATGAGATCGCCGCCGTACTTGCCGGGCGTTGCCCGGCCGGACGGGCGGGGGCGCCCGTCCCCACATGGTTTGAGGTGACAGCGGCTGCTCTTAGAGGTCTCGGGGTAGTGAGCGGCAACGCTATTGAAACGTGTTCGTGCACGCCCTGGCGTTCGTTGTTGTCCTCGGAATGAAGCTGGCGGTATGGGCCGGTGATAGCCTGCGAGGATTCGTCGGCCTTGAATCGCATGTAACGCGCTTCGTGTTCTTTGGCGAGTTTTTCCTGGCCCAGGCCGTTGTAGCACAGCATCAGGTTGTAATGGGCTTGCAAGTCTTCTGGGTCGATCGCCAGCACGGATTGCAGAACTTTCACGGCTTCATCGTATTTGCGTTGCAGGAATAGTATGCGGCCCAAATCGTTGATAGCGACGCGATCCCGCGGATACTGAGCGAGCACGATGCGCAAGCGAGCCGCCGCGCCTTCATAGTCGCCATTGGAGCGCAGGACGCGGGCATAGAAATAATTTGTTCGAGCCAGCTTCGGAGAAAGCGCGAGCGCTTTTTCGAGCACGGTGCGGGCGCGTTCCATGTCGCCTTCCTGCACGGCGCAGCGGCCAATGTTGACCCAGCCATCCGGATTGTTGGGATCCGCCTCGGTTACTTTCTGGAAGGCCGCCGCCGCACCCTTCAAATCACCCTGTAGAAATAGTCCGATGCCATAGTCGTTCCAGCGCTGCCATTCTTCCTTGAGAGCAATTGTTTTCGGCGGTGTGGCCGGGACATTGTGCGCGACTACCGGAAGCGTGACTTCGTTCTCCGCAACGGTCACGATAGGCACGTCAGGGATTTTCTCTTCTTTCGCGGAGACTCCGGTCAACGACGCGGTGAACGTGAACGAGCGATCGTCGAAGTCAGATGTGACCTGATGGCCGGACTTCGTGTCCGGCTCGCCGGCGAAAGAAAACTGCGTGCCGTACCAGGAAAATTTCCGGTAGAGCAAGCGCGCGTGCAGCGTGATGTTATTGGCTGCATTTTCTGGGACATGCATGCGGTAATGCACAGTGTCGGCGGCGCCCGGGGGTATCAATCGCACATAGACCACAGCGCGCGTAGCCCAGGCATTCCGCTTGTTGATGGGATTGCCGTGGGCGTCGACCTGCAGCGAGCGGTAGAAGTGCGCGCCTTTTTCTACCGGGCCTTTGCCGCCATCTTCGACTGCGCCGCTCCAGAAAACTGTTTGCCCTTTGTCGTCGACGGCTTTCAGTTCAAGCCATGTGTCGTAAGCGTCGACCGTGCCACCGGGAAAAAAATGTCCGACCTTTTTTGTGCGCACGACTACATCCACGCGTACAGTGTCGCCGCGACGCAGCGGCGGTTGAACACGGTCGAGGGGAGCAGTGACGGGAGCAATCTCCCCACTGGTTTCGGCGGTTACTTTGCTCTCAGCTTCTTCGCCGACGGCGAACGTTGTTGAGAGTTCCGACTGCGTGGTCGCGCCGGGCTTCAGCGAAGCCTGCGCCGGAGACACGGCAAAAATGTCGACAGTCAGCGCGCCGCTCTTTAGAAAGTCTTCGGTTAGCTTAAGCTGAGCGGCATCGTCATTGGCGGTGGGGACGGCGGTGTTCGCGCCGGGAAAGCGATGCGAGTGCACAAAGCCGTTGATGTTACCGGCATCGTGCGAGACCTGCATCGGCATGTGACAGTCGGCGCACTGCTGCGGCTTCGGAGGATAGTAGAACGAACGCGCTCCCTGCCCTGAGACGCCACTGGCCTGCCAATTGTCGTATTCGTTGAAGCCGCGGAACCACCGGTAGTGGTTCACTGGAACGTCCAGGTGCACCTTGTGACAGGAGGAACAGAACTCCGCAGTCTGTGTGCGCATGAAAGGTTTGAGGAAGACACGCCGGTGCGGCTCGGGATTGAGCTGGATCATGAAGTCATGCAAGGCACGCGCCACCGGACTTTTCGACGCGGCGAGTTCGTGCAGCTTGGGATATTCCAGATAGAAGTCGCCCTGGCCCATGGTGCTTTTCACATCGGCGATGGAGTGGCACATCATGCAGCCGAGGCCAGCCTGCGATTCGGGACGGTGAACGATCTGCTTGATGGGCGTGTCCATCAATCCGCTGTAGAGCACAGCGGGGTCGTGACAGCCACCGCACCATTTTGAAGGCTTGGTGCCAACCGTATCCTGCATGTACTCGATCGACTTGCGGTACCACTGATTATTGAACGAAGAAAAATGATGCACCGAGCTGAACCACTGGTTGTAAATGTCTTCGTGGCAGCGCTTGCAGGAGTCGGACTCCATGAAGAACTTGCTGGGAATCTTCTGCTTGCCATAGACCTGCGCGGAACTGGGGAAGAATGCGCCTTCGGGGCCATCGCCTTCCGCATTCATGTTGTCGGGCGGCATTGTGGGATTTTGGATTCGGCTGCGAGTTTGCCAGCTTTCGCGGACGTAGCGTGCGCCGTAGCCGAGGGCAGCGAGGATGACAAGGCAGATCGCTGCTCGCATGAAGGCCGCGACGGCGCTGGATGCGGTTCCTATCGAATTGGCGGCCTCGCGTTTGCCGAGCCAAGCCGCGAATAGAAGACCAACACCGGCGAGCGAGGTCAAAATGTGGAAATAGAGTATGTTCCACTCCGTGCGCGGTGTGCCGGTCTTAATCAGAATGAGCCCGATGACTGCTCCGGCAGCGATCAACAACCAGCCGGCCCGCGAAGCGAAGCTACCATTACGACGCAAACGAAAGAAAGCAGGCAGAAGGAAGATAATGGCGAGCACGCCGCCCGCAGCATGAAGCAGGACGACGGCTGCATAGATCAGATTCGGCTGGGGAAACGTATAGAGATAAGCGGCCGAAATGGTTAGAAAGACGACCAACCACGACAGAATCCGACCGGCGATCCCGCCCGATGTTGAAGGTTTCTGCATGGAATGCCAGGTAGTGACGGTTACGACCCACTAAGTTTATGAGGCTGAAATCGCGTGCAGATAAAGTTATACAGGCCGGAAGACAGGCGGAATAATACAAAAATACTATCGAAGCAGCGATTTCATGCAGAAGAGTTAAGAGTTTAAGGATAAACCAGGAAGGTACTCCTGCGATTTTGCCAACTCACGGTTCGGCCTTCTGAGCCTCCGGAGCGAGGGCTCGGTCGACGGCGGCACAGACTTGATCCTGCTCCACAGGTTTGCGAAGAAACTCGGTCGCACCCAGTTTTCGCGCTTGAGATTCGGTGGCGGGATCCTCATCGCCGGTGATGACGATCACTGGAATGCGCTGCGTCTTGGGCGAGTTTCGTAGTCGCTTCAGAATTTCCAGGCCGTTGCCTGCCGGCATATTGATATCGAGCAAAATCAAGTCTGGGCTGGACCGGAGAGCGGACATCCAGGCCTGGATCGCGTCGAGCGCGGTGATAACCTCAAAACCCTTTGGACTAAGCCATGAGGTCAGCGCCTGAACTTGAAAGCGAGAATCGTCGGCGATCAGAATTTTCGGCATGGTGTCTGCGTTGGCAACGCCTTCTGAAGTTTATCGGCCAAAGTGGCGGAATCTTAAGCCTGCCAGGCAGGGTTTTTCGATGGGTTTATCTGATCGGAGGAATTTTCCATGCGCCGCATTCCTTCTCTAGAGCTGCGGCGATGGCGAGGACCTGTTCCTCTTCCCACGGCCGGCCGACGATCTGAACGCCGATGGGCAGGCCTGCCGATTCACTGGCGATGGACTGGCTGACCGGAACCACGGCGCCAGGATTGCCCAGCAGATTGAAGAACTCCGCGTAGCTCCAGGCATCGAAGTAATCGACCCGCTTACCTTCGACTTGCCAACTGCGCTCGCCGTGACGGAAGGCTGGGATCGCCGCCGGTGGACAGAGGAGGATGGGATACTTGTGCATCTGTTCGAGCACTTGGGCGCGGACGGCGTCGCGGCGAATCCATGCATCGAGGAGCGAATCACCGGTGAGAGGAGGCTCGACGGCCGGCCATTCGAGAAACTGCTTCAGGATCGGGCTGAGATCGTGCTCGCGGCTATTGAACATGGGCCGGATTAACATGCCTCCGGCTGTAATGAAGAATTTTCTCCAGAGGACGCGGGCTTCTTCAAGACCTTCGGGACTGAATGGTTCGACCTGAAATCCGGAACGACGGAGGGCCTCCGCGGCGGTTCGCACAGCGGCGCGAATTTCCGGAGTTACGGGCGTGCGGCCGTCGTCTTCGAAATAGCCAATCCGCAGTTTCTTGACCTGCGCCTCACTCGGCCAACGCAACGGCACGGGCGCGGCGCTGGTGTCGCCGTCGTCTGGACCCTGCATTACTTCGAACAAGAGTTTTAGATCGGCGACGGTACGAGCCATGGGGCCGACCACGCCGATCAGCGCGAACGGCCCGCCAGACACGGGAAAGTGACCTGTGGCAGGAATGCGCCCGGGCGTAGGCTTCAATCCGCAGATGCCGCTAAGGTGGGCCGGGATGCGAATCGATCCGCCGCCGTCGCTACCCACTCCGCCTGCGGACATCCCTGCTGCGATTGCCGCCGCCTCGCCACCACTGGAGCCGCCGGGCGTGCGGTCAAGATTCCACGGGCTGTTGGTGCGACCGTAGAGTAGGTTGTCGGTCTCCCACGCCATGAGAAGCTCGGGCGTGTTGGTTACACCCAGGATGATAGCTCCCGCATTGCGCAGGCGTGCGACCAGTGGAGCGTCCTGCGTGGGGGTGAATCCTTTGCGCAGCCGCGTACCCGACTCGCAGCGCAGGCGCGCCACTTCGAGCGAACTCTTGATGCTGATGGGGACACCGTGGAGGGCACCGAGCGGCTTGCCATTCATCACGGCATCCTCGGCGGTGCGGGCTTCGCGGCGCACGCGATCTTCGTCCACGTGGACGAAGGCATTCAGCTTGGGATTCAGTCTTTCGATCTTCGCGAGATGGGCTTCAGCGAGTTCGACGGGAGAGATCTTCTTCTCGCGAATTTGTTCCGCCATGGAAACCGCAGATAGGAAGGTCAAGTCGCTCATGAAATCCTTGCTTGCATGGCGAGATCCAGCATCTTCTTTTCGTCTTGGGTCAACGTGCGAAACGCGCTCTTGGCCAGATTCCCTAACTGGAGCGGCCCAATCGCTACTCTTACCAGCCGAAGCACGTCGACGCCCAGTGCCGCCAGCATGCGGCGGATCTGGCGGTTTTTGCCCTCGTCGAGAATGATTTCAAGCCAGCAATTTTTCTCTCCCGAGCGCAGCAGGCGGGCTTGACTTGCGCGCAGCAGATCTCCGTCTTCGCCTCTTACGCCGCGGCGCAACGACACTATCAGCTTCTCATCGGCCAGCGTGTCGATCTGCACGTGATAGGTCTTCTCCAAGTGTGTCTCCGGCGCGGCGACGCGGGCGCCCCACTCCGAATCGTTGGTCAGCAACAATAGGCCCTCACTTGCTTTGTCGAGACGTCCGACGGGAGCGACCCAGGGGAAAGGCGGATTCGCGTTGCTAAGAACGGCATATACAATTTCGCGGCCTTTTTCGTCGGAGGCGGTCGTGACCACGCCGCGGGGCTTGTTCATCATGAGGTAGATTTTCGCCACTGGCTCGATCGTCTTGCCATCCACGACAATGCGATCCCGATCAAGATGGACGGCTATTTCAGGATCGCGCCGCACGTTTCCATTCAAGCGCACGCGGCCTACGCGGATAAGTTCTGCGGCTTGCGCACGCGAACAATAGCCCAGCTTCGAAAGCGCACGAGCCAGACCAATTCGTCGTGGAAAGTTTTTCCTATTCACCCGTTCATGCTAAATGAGAAGTCCGTGAACTACATTCATGCACAATTCGACGCCACTTGGTAGGATGTTGTTCGCCAATTCTTATGCAAGGAGTTCTCTATGGCCCAGCAGCATCCTCAACGCTTTCTGAAGATTGTGAACGACGCCAAGACGCGTGTGCGTGAAACCAACGTGGACGAAGTGAAAGCTCGCCTCGACCGCAGCGATAAGTTCGTGCTGGTCGACGTGAGGGAAGAGAGCGAATTTGGAAAAGACCATTTGCCCGGTGCGATTCATCTGGGCAAAGGCATCATCGAGCGTGACATTGAAGCGCGGGTGCCGGAGTTGAATACGGAGTTGGTCCTTTATTGCGGCGGCGGTTTTCGTTCGGCGCTGGCCGCCGACAATCTCCAGAAGATGGGCTATACGAACGTTATTTCCATGGACGGCGGCATCCGCGACTGGCGGGAAAAGGGATATCCGCTGACGAAGGGGTAGAATCAGTTCGCCCGTCGTTGGTCGTTAGTCGTCGGTCGTCAGCAAAGACTAGCCTCACCCACTTATGAATGGTCGCATTTTTTTCTGGTCGCTCACCTCGGCACTCGCCGGATTTCTTTTCGGTTTCGACACCGTGGTTATTTCCGGCGCCGAAAAAACCATTCAGGCGCTGTGGGGGCTGAGCCCTGGGCTGCACGGCATAGCCATGGCCTCGGCGCTCTATGGCACCGTGGTCGGTTCTCTGCTCGGTGGATGGCCCGCGGACCGATTCGGACGCAAGGCCACGTTGCTTTGGATCGGCGTTCTTTACTTTGTCGGTGCGGTAGGATCGGGCCTAGCGCCCAATGTTACTGTTTTCATTGTCGCGCGCGTCATCGGTGGGCTTGGCATCGGCATATCGACGGTAGTCGCTCCCATGTACATCTCGGAGATCGCGCCGCCCAAGCATCGCGGGCGACTTGCGGGCATGTTCCAGTTCAACATTGTTTTCGGCATCCTAATCGCTTTCGTTTCGAACGCGTTGCTGGCGGGGATCGGTGAGAACGCATGGCGATGGATGCTGGGCGTGGCCGCGTTTCCGTCTCTGCTCTACGCTGTGTTTTGCTTTGGCTTGCCAGAGAGCCCGCGGTGGCTGCTCAGCCGGAAAGGCGACCGCGAAGCTGGCATGAAAGTGCTGCAACGAATCGAGCCTGACGTTTCGAAAGCAGAAATTGCGATCGAGGCGGACGCGATTATCGCTGCATCATCGGAGCAGGCATCGTCGGGGCATTTCTGGACTCGGCGTCTCAGCAAACCGATTCTGCTTGCCATCCTGATTGCTTTCTTCAATCAGCTCTCCGGTATCAACGCGATTTTGTACTTCGCGCCGCGCATATTTGAACTTACCGGCCTAGGCGCAAAAGCTGCGCTGCTGCAATCCATCGGGATTGGCCTGACCAATCTCGTCTTCACGTTCGTCGGCCTCTGGCTAATTGACCGACTCGGACGGCGCACGCTTCTTTATATTGGCTCCTTCGGCTATATCGCCTCGCTCGGACTGGTCGCCTGGGCCTTCTTCACCGGTCATCTCTCCATCGTTCCGATTTGCATCTTCGCTTTCATCGCTGCCCACGCGATCGGCCAGGGAGCGGTCATCTGGGTCTTCATATCCGAGATATTTCCCAATCGTCATCGCGCGGAAGGTCAAACACTGGGCAGCTTCACGCACTGGATCTTCGCCGCCCTGCTAACAACTTTCTTCCCAAAGATGGTCACCGCGTTCCCGCCCGGCTATGTTTTCTCGTTTTTTGCCGGCATGATGGTTCTGCAACTGATTTGGGTGAAGACGCTGGTTCCGGAGACGAAGGGTGTGCCGCTGGAACAAATCCAGAGACAGTTGGGCATCGAATAGGGGTAACGACTTTTATTTTCCTGCAGCGGTTGTCAAAAACGGTGCCACCGATAGTATCGCGCACTGCGGCGTTATTCGGCTTATTTGGTCTGAGCGGGCTCCTGGTAAAGGCCGATCACGTTTCCCGCGGGATCGCCGAACCTTGCGGTAATTTCTGGCGCGTCCACGCCGATGGGCTGCACGGTCTTGCCTCCGTTTGCGACGACCACATCCAAAGTCACGGCCACGCTGTCGACCATGATGTAAACCACGAGCCCAGGACTTTGAGGAGCTCGGCCAAGAACCCACGCGCCGCTGACTTGCCCGGTAATGTCGTCAAACGAAGTTGCACCATCGCCGCGTCGCCGGATATTCCAACCGAAGACCTGCTTATAGAAGGCGGCAGAATGCGCAACATCCGTTGCAGGAATCTCAATGTAGCAAATCTTGCCGTTCGTGAGAGTCGGGGCCATGAGTACTCCTTTCGACGCGAGTTATTGTAGCGCGTCGCGCGTTCAGGAGTCCGAGCGCTTTACGGCAGCGTGGGCAAAGCCGTCTTTTTCTGTATGCCTTCGCCTTCGACGATGGTGTAGATGAAGTCGGCGGGAACGTCGTGGAGCGTTTCGGTCCCTCCGTTCGGCCAGCGAATATCAACTTCGCTCATCTTGTTGTTCGATCCCAGCCCGAAGTGCAGACGCAAATCGTTCTGCGAAAGGTAGCTGACGCCTCCGCGCACTTCGTCGAATTGTACGAGCGATCCCGCCTTCACAGTGGCGCGGGTACCGATTGCGGCTTTGTTGCTCTTGACTCCGATCAGTTTGAACAACACACGGTGATTAGGGCTAGAGTTTCGATTCAGCAGAAGCGAGGGCGGTTCGCCCACGTTGAGAATTACGACATCCACATTGCCGTCGTTGTTGATGTCGCCAAAAGCGGCACCCCGCCGGGATTGCACGGGCAAAGCGGCCAGCGTGGAAGATACGTCCTCGAAAGTTCCATCGCGCTGATTGCGCAGAAGCACGAGTGGTTGGCGGTAGGGTGTGCCGCCGGGGATGTTATCGACTTGCGGATACACATGGCCGCTCGCAATGAAGACGTCAGGCCAGCCATCGTTGTCCATATCGAAGAAAGACGTTCCCCAACTGACCAGCGGATAGGTTGGCTTCATCACTTTGGCGCGCACGCTGACATCCGCGAAGCTGTCGTTGCCCCCGTTGTGGTAGAGCACGGAACCTTGCTCCACGAAGTTCGTGACCAGCATCGATAACCGGCCTTCATGTAAGTAGTCTCCCCAGTCCACGCCCATCGAACCTTGCTGCATGCCGTCACCGCTGAGGGCGACACCGGCGAGCAGGCCCGCTTCTTCAAAAGTGCCGTCGTGTTTATTGCGGTAAAGGAAGTTCGGCCCGGCATCGTTGGCGACATAGAGATCGGGCCAGCCGTCGTTGTCGTAGTCGCCCCAGGTCGCGCCTAAGCCGTAGTAATGGTGAGGATCGTCGACTCCGGCTTTTTTGGAAACTTCTTCGAACGTTCCGTCACCCTTGTTGTGAAACAGCAAGTCCGACTCGCCCGGCATTCCCCATGGACCACACTGCACGAGAACTCCCTTGAAGCGGCAGAAGCGCGGATCGTTGCCGAACTCAGGGAGTTTGTCGATATCGACGTGCACGTATCGCGAGACAAATAAATCGACGCGGCCGTCGCGGTCGTAGTCGGCCCATGCCGCGCCCGTCCTGAAGCCGCCGCCCGCGCGGCGGATTTTGTGATGTCGGTGAACTTGAGTTCAGGATTCGCAGGATCCGTTTCCTGATGGTAGAGCGTGATCAGCAGATCTCCGCCTTTGCGGTAGCGCTCGACCGTGGATCCTTTGACGGTAACGATGTCGAGTTTGGCATCGTTATCGCAGTCGATCAGCCCCACGCCGCCACTCATCGACTCCACGATGTATTTTTTGTCGGGAGAGGAAATGTGTGGGACCGTCAGCCCGGCTTTTGCAGCGACGTCTTCGAATTGCGGGACGGCCGATTGCGTGGCCTGCGGTTTAGAGGCGGCGATCTGGGCAAACACAAAAACACTGACAAACAATTCAATCCACAGAGCGAGCCAGATTTTTCTGCGTAACCTTTGCATGGAGTCGGGAGTTTGTCGATTATACTGGCCCGGGGATTTTCGGTTCTGCTGTCTCGAATCCTCAAGGATTCTTTTTTGGGAATAAGCATGATTGGAATTCGCACTCACGATCTTCGCAAGACTTACCATTCGGCTCCGCCATTCGGTGCTGGCGGGGCTGGGTTTGGTCCGCCGGCGGCGGGCGGAAAGAAGAATAAGCAGCCAAAACCAGAGATCGTCGCGCTCGACGGTCTGTCGCTCGACATT
>WNFI01179763.1_pt3 | contig 22058 bp, 19 predicted proteins | sample 5400471 | NCBI WGS metagenome assembly WNFI01 (sample SAMN13153348, study PRJNA577476) | soil metagenome | isolation source: 100 cm saprolite on Douglas fir-dominated hillslope | place: USA:California | collected 2013-09-17
ATCGCCGGTGCGAACGTGAGCGCCGTCTCCTCGACCGGAATCCCAAATATGTGCGCTAACAGCATCGCCCGTACCCTCGGTGGTTGCTCCTGATGCGAGCATGGCGTTTGCGGGCCGCCACTCGCATCCGTGCCCTCCCAGACTTGCTCCACAGTCGTGCGCGTCGTGTCGTTGTGGACCGCTTGCAGCTCGAGGGCACTCGGCACCGGCGGAGCGCCGCCGGCCCGTTCCAAGATCGCTGAGGCGGCCGACGACGCTGGGAGCGTGCGAGCGCTCGGTTCGCGGGCACTGCTCGAAGCCGACGCGGGGACCTCTAACGAGCAGTCTCCCATCGGCGTCGACGGGGCGCCGCCCGCCATCTGCGCGCGGGCGGGGCAGCAGCCGACGACGGCTCAACCATTTCCCAGCCGCGCGAGGCTGACAACTGAGACTAGAGGGAGCGCCCGTGCCGCCGTGCCCAGCACGCTGGTTGCGCACCTCAGGAATCGGGCTTAGCTGCGCCCGGGTCAGATCTTCAAGGCGTAGACGGCCGAGGTTTCTACTTCCGGTAGCTTGCCGTTGAGGGTTCGTGCGGCAACCCAGAAGACGGTGTTCGCGGTGTGAGTCGAGTAGCCGAGGACTCCCGTGACGGGATGGGCTTCGGCGAGCGGCAGGCGGGGAAGCGTCCACACGCGCCGTTCTCCAGTCGCCGGGCGGTACATCGAAAGCACGCCGTGTTTGATGTCGGGCCCCCTTCGAATTCTGCGTCGAATTCTTCGCCAGGATGCCCGGTGTCCCAGGTGAGGATTCCCGCGCGGATATCGAGGTTCTCCGGTTCACCGACGTCGTGCAGGACAGCGTGCCGCCCACGGCACCCGTCGATCCGGACATCACCGCGACCCGCGGGGCGCGCGAGCAGACCTCGGCTGTAGCCGAACGTCGCTCCGTGGCTGCTCAATACCGCTGAGACGACGATTGCGCGCAACCTCCGACAGATAAGCGGGGCGCCCGGACGATCCAGATCGGGAGCCTGGGACTGCGTGCGATCGCTCACCGCACCCGTGGCGATCTCGTAGACCGCGACACAGAAGTCTCGTTCTCGTCGGGTCTGGTGACAGGTGCTCCTCTCGGCGCTGCCCTGCAGGTAGCGGGCGCCCACGAGCTGCCAGTCGGTTCCGGTTGCTCCATTCGGCAGCATCGCGGACGTGGCCGCGCGCACATCTAGGAGCCGCTGTTCCTGGGCGCAGACCAGGAGAAACCGGCCGTTTGCCGCGGTCGGGCTCGGTTCGCCGTGGGCTTTGCGGGCAAAGCGCCGCATAGGCAAACCACAAGTGCCACGGTCCACCACGGGCGACGGGATCTCTTCGGCATCATTTCCGTACGAGTGTAGTCCGAGCGAATAGTTCCAGTTAACCGACTACCGGACGAGGCGCCAGCCCATCCTTTCCGCCAGGCGCAGGGCAACCAACGGATGTATGACGATCGACCGCACCCCCAAGACAGAACGATGCTTGGTTGGGCGGCGATGTGCGCTTGCCGTCTGGAAAGACGACATTCGCCATCCGAGTGTCATGTCAACGTCGTCCGCCGGCGGAGCGCGGATCGGTGAGTGAAATGCCATGGTGGCAGACCGACAGCCTTCCATTGACCAGGACGTGCTGTAACTAACTGTTAGTGCAAGCGGGGGCAAGCGCTCAGGCGGCTGGGCCTGAGCCGCTACGAACACGCGGGCTCGCGGTAGCACGTTTGGGGGAGGAGGCCCTGCCTACTGCGACGATGCGCGTTTATGTTCGGCCGTGGCCGGGTAGGAGGGCGGGCCACAGCCCTCCTAGTGGGGGACACCACACCGAAAGCGGGGGTTGCACCGATGCGCCAGAGCCATGCACGGATGGATGGACGGGAGAGACGGGTACGGGCGGGTCTTGCAGCGATCGGCTGCGCCCTGGTCGCGGCTCTCGCCGGCGCGGCACCCGCCGCGGCACGCGTCCTGCATGTCGGGCGCTACAACGGCAGCACCGGTTCCTACAACACGATCCAGCAGGCGGTCAACGCGGCTAACCCCGGCGACTGGATCCTGATCGGGCCTGGCGACTACAAAGAAGCGGGAACCACGGTTCCGACGGGCGCGGCCACCCCAGCGGACGTAACGGCCTGGAGGTGTGGAAGGCCAATGGTGTGAGCGTCGAGAACCTGAGCGCGTGCAACTTTCTCACCGGCAGCGGCGGGGGCGGCAACGAGCTGTGGTTCAACGGCGGCGACGGCAGCGGAAAAACAGAACTGGGCGCCTGGCGGGGCGCATACCTGTCGGCCACCTCGACCTTTTACGAAGGCAACACCAAGCCGTTCGCCTCCTATGGCATCTTCACGTCGAACACCTTCGGACCGGGCCTGTACACGCAGGTCTACGCCAACAACCAGGCCGACTCTGCCTTCTACATCGGAGCATGTCGCGATTGCAACACCACGCTCGATCATGCCCACGCGGAGAACAGCGATCTCGGATATTCCGGCACCAACTCCGGCGGGCACCTGATCGTGCAGAACTCCGAGTTCGACAACAACCAGTCGGGCTTCGTCACCAACAGCCAGAACAACGACGACGCGCCCTCGCCGCAGGACGGCGCGTGCCCCAACGGAGGCACCGGGCCGACCGGGACCCACTCGTGCTGGCTGTTCACCAAAAACCTGGTCCATGACAACAACAACCCCAACGTGCCCACCACGGGCACCGCGGAACCGGCCCCGACCGGCAGCGGCGTGGTCATCGCCGGGGGACGCAACGACACGGTGAGCGGCAACAAGATCTACAACAACGGCGCATGGGGTGTGCTTCTGGCCCCGTATCCCGCCACCGAAGAACCGCCCCCGGTCGCACACTGCGAAGGCGGCATTGGCACGACCTTCCAGGGCAAAGCCGCCTGCTACTTCGACGACTGGGGCAACGAAGTCGCCAACAACACCCTCACCAACAACGGCTTCTTTGGCAACCAGGCCAACGTCGACCTGGCCGAGCTCTCGAGCCTCGAGAACCCGGGCAACTGCTGGCACGGCAACGTCAACACCGCGGGCGCCGTAACGAGCGAACCGAAAGCCATCCAGAGCCCCCCGCACAGCGAATGCGGGATCCCGGACTCGGGCGAATCGCTTGCCAGCCCGTTGGGGGCCCAGGTGGCCTGCGACACGGGCTTCTTCGGAGAATGCCCGAGCACCGTCGTGGCGAAATACCCGAAGAGGACCAAAGTCGTGCTGCAGCCCCTGCCCTCCCAGACGACGATGCCCAGCCCATGTCTGGGCGTGCCGCGCAACACGTGGTGTCCGCGCAACCCGGCCAAACCGCCGCCGTATCCAGTACCGGGACCGACGGCCGGCTGACCGGTTCCCCTCGAGCGGACGTCCCCTTCGGGTGGGCGTCCGCTCTAGCGGGTCCCCTTCCAGTAACGGCCGACGATTTGTGAGCTCGAGTGTCAGCGCCGGCACGGGAGCCGCGTGGCGCTCGTCAGCCTCACGGCAACAGGACTTCAAGGATCGTCGCCATGATGCGATCCACCCATTCCCGTATCCGGTCGCCGCGGCTCCTGGGTTTCGCGCCCTCAGGTGCTGCGTTCGGTGTGTCTTCGGAGGGCACGGGTTATTGGTCCTCGGCGCCACGATGGTACTGCCGCGCGCGCCTCGTTCAACGCGATCGCGCTCTCTGGTGCCCTTATCAACCCGAGCGTTGCAGCAGCTGCTGAGCGCACCCTCGCGCTCGGGTCGCGAAGGCTCTCCGCGAGCACAGGCACCTCTTCGCGATGAGGCATTCTGCTCAACGCGACGACGACCAAGCGCCTGTCGCTGGTGTCAAGTTCGCCGCGCCGCTCATCCAGCAGGCGCACCAGGGCTGGCCGGGCGCGAGGGTTCCCAATCCGTCCTAGCTCATGCGCGGCGAACCCGACTCGCGGGCCCATCTCCAGCTCCAGGCAGTGACTGAGAGCGTCGACGGCATCGTCGCTTCCGACGTGCGCCAGCGCGAAGACGGCGCCCAGCTGGCAGTCCCTGTCGTCCCACTCGAGGTGGCGCCTCAGAAGGTCGACACTCTCAGTGGTCGCTAATCGCCGCATTTGTTTCAACGCCTCCCGCCGCCGCTCGAGCGGCAGACCATGGGCTTCCAGCGTTGCGATCAACTCGTGCTCAGTCGGGGCGCTCAGCGGACTCACAATCCAGCCAAAAGGTGTTCAAATTTGTCCGCCACCTCTTTCTTGGCGAACTTCTGCGCGAGGAACACCGATTCGTCCCATCGGGACAGCATAAGGGCCTGCACGCGCATCCCAGTGCGCTCGGTGCGCTCGCGTCACGCGTCGACGGCGGGTGCGGCTGTCTCGCTGAACGTCGCCTCGACGACAGCGAGCGCGCGGCTGACGATGTGCTGCGCGGGCCGTCAGTTCGGGCGGGGCGATGCGTCGAGTGGTGCTTGAATCGCGTGGGTGCGGTTGTGGCTCGGGGTTGACGTCGGGGGAAAGCGCAAGGGCTTCGATGCCGCAATAGTCGACGAGACGAGCCTGGTCGACCTCCGTGGCCGCATGACTGTCGCCTCCGTGCTGGCCCTCGTCGAGGAGTGCCGACCGGCGGTAATCGCGATCGATAGTCCGCGCTGCTTCGCACCGAGCGGCAGGACGGCCCGGGACGGCGAGCTGGAGCTCAACCGGGAGGTGTGCGGCATCCGCTGGACCCCGGATGAGGAGCACGCGCAGGGCGCCTACTACGAGTGGATCCACCAGGGGCTCGCCCTGTACCGGGCGCTCGAGGACCGTGAGCTGACTGATGTGATCGAGGTGTTCCCGACCGCGTCCTGGACGCGCTGGCTCGGACCGAGAGGGCAACTCAGCCGAGCGCGCTGGACCTCCAAAGGCCTCGGACGCCTTGGTCTCGAGGGAATCCCCGCGCGGACGAATCAGGATCAGCGCGACGCCATCGCCCGCGGCGATCACGGCGCGCCAGCACGGGAACGGAACAACCGAAGCGCTGGGCGAGATCATCGTGCCGCGCGCCCCGGCGTCGCGGCCGCAGAAGGAGGTCACGGGAGCGGACTCCTTGGGTCTAGACCGCGTCGGTGCGCCTGTGTACTTCCCGGCAGAGGGGCCGTGGACACTTCCCGTCAACGGGTTCGGCGTCGCGTCGCTGAATTTCGGTCTCGATCTAGACCTGCTGCTCGAAGGGCCAAGCGAACTCGTACGCATCGGGCTCAGCAGCCTCGCCGAGGTTCGCGAACCGGACGACACGACCTATCGCCTGGACCCGACAGCCGGAGGGTGGCCGAAGCTCGCGGCTGTTTTCGCGCTGATCGGCGACACGGTGACGGACGCCCAAGCGTCAGACGAGGCGGGGCTCCGGCTCAAGTTCGCGAGCGGCCGGCAGATCACCGTCGCTCTGAGCGATGCAGTAGAGACGTGGGAGGTCACGGCGGAGCGGTACAAACTGATCGGCGGACCAGGAGGCGTCCAGATATCCGACCAGTGGTCTGAAGATCACCGGACAACCGTCGTCGGCTGAGGAGAAGATCCGCTCTGCAGGCCATAGCCTGCAGACCTCGCCGCTTCTCAGCGGAGGGTCCCGGCTCTGTCAAGGCCGGTCCGTCAGGACCGCCGCGGGCGCCGCGCAGGGGCGGCCTTGGCTGGTTCCGGGCCTGGAGCCCCGCGGCAACGCGCCGAACCGCCGGGGAAGTGCACACCACGGAGTCAGCTCGGCCCGCGGTCGGCGTGCCGCCGCGCGACCTAGGAACCCGGGGTGTACGTCTTGCCCGGCGGGCCTTCTGGACCCCTCGGACCTTCGGGACCGGCCGGCCCTGGTTCCCCTTTTTCACCTTGGAGGCTACGCGTCGTCACTGTGACCTTCACGGGTGTGGTTCTCGAAGACGGTGCTTTAGAGAAGAAAGCGGCGAGGATCAGCGACAGCAGAAACACGAATATCGAGCCAGCAAAAACCCAGGTCCCTCGTCCGAGACGCTTCACCATCGCGAGGTTGTTACCGCGAATCCGATCGATATAGACGAAGCGCGTCTCCTCGGGTCTCTTGCTTGTTATGCCGCGGACCATCGCACGAGCGATGAGTCCGAGCGCGCACGCCATCACGACACTGCCCAGGACCACAAGGGCGAGCAGCAGGCTTCGCTCGAAACCATGCGTGTTGGATTCGCGGGTCGCGGTCGCAATCAGTCCGACGGCCGTGGCGCCTGACGCGAGCAGCACCCCTCCCCTGGCCTCGAGGCCCCGCCGCTCTTCGCGCTCGAGGCTTTCCTCCTCTCGTCCGGCCTCGGTCAGCTTTTGCAGTGCTTCACGTGCGGAGGTCGTCCTTTCGGCGCTACCGCGACGCATTTGCAGGGCTCCGCAGCCGCCGTTCGAGCTCACGCTGCGCGTCAGCGACCGACCGAACGATCGTTCCTCCGGTGCTCTCGATGAAATACTCGACTTGGAGGTTCACGGTCGCCCCCTCGTTGTCACCCGCCTGACGCGTGTCGAGCCTCAGCCCGACGATCGGCTTACCTGCAGCGGCAAAGAAGCCGACCTCCGATGCGGTACCTGAGTCGACGTCGACGCCGTCGAGAACGGCCAACAAGGCGTCGGCACGGCTCAGGTTTCGAACATTGGCCTCCGCCACCCGCGTGTTTACAGCCCGAAAAGCAGCTAGGCGTGCGTCCCCGGGCGCCATATCCCCTGCCCGTCGGAGCGCGGTTGCGACACCACGCTGCACCCATGGATCGATCGGTCCAAGTTGGGCCTTCTTGAGTCGGCCGATCAGATCAACGTAGAAAGCTCTCGATGCACGCGAAAAGCCATACGGGCTCGCTACGTAGACGCCGGCCACGTATCGCACCGTAATCGAGGCGTCGGGCGTCAAGGGACTCGCGCGTCGCTGCCGCCGGCGACTCCGCACCGCCCGGATGCAGGATCGCCGCCACGGTCGCCCGCCCCGCTGACGCGGGTGATCACGGCCGCGACGCCGGTAGGGAGCTTCTCGATCTCGCGGGTACCGGGTCGGAGCTCTGGGGCGACGCGTCGGAAGCATCGTGCTACTTCGAGCACCGCAGCAAGTATTCGGCGCCTTTGATCGTCGCGGCCGGCGTCGCTGAGGCTTGTGGACACAGGGCGGATCCCTGTGCGTCGATGATCGTCGGACCCGGTTCGGCCGTATCGCCGAACCATAGGATTCCTGCGGAGAGCAGGACGAAAAGGATCGCCGCGGCCGCGAGCCAGCGCGACGCGCTCAGATAGGGGTGCCACTTGTCGATCTGGTACTTGGCCCACGCACGGAAGTCCGGGCCCGAGCCGCTTGAGATCTTCGTTCTCGCTGCTTGAGCGGCAAGCGTCGAGAGCGTGATCGCTATCAAGGCGGCCACGGCGGCTACAAAGAAAGCGAGCTCCGCGACGTCTTTGCTTGTCGCGGTGAGGTGTTTGAATACGCCCGGTCCGGTCAGCAGCGCAGCGAGACCCACGACCCCCAATCCGCCGGTCAGCGCGGCAGCCCATTTTTCGGCGGTGGAGCGCATGGTGCTCAGCGCAGAGAGTTCCAATTCGGCTGCCTTCGTGTTCCAGGCTCGGTCGCCGCGGGTCAGCGGTTCGACTTCGATCGCCTCGACCGGGCCCTTGTGCCCCGGCGAGTCCGGAACGCCGACCAAAGCTCCGTATCCGCAACCAGCTTTCTGTTCGTGCAGATGCCCGCATTGACACACCAACGGAACTGTTTTCTTGGATGGCGCAGTGACGGGCAGGACGCCCATGATCTCGCCTTGTTCGAGCACAACTTCCTGGGCATCTCCTGCGCAAACAGGGCAGACCCAGACGAGCCGCGGGCTCTCGGCGTCTCCGGCGATGCTGATCGAAGATTTCAGCTGGTCGAGCAGGCCTGTCCGCTCGACGTAGGGCGCGTCATCGACGTGCGCCATGTAACCCCCCGGTCATGCGTTGACGTCAAGAGAGGATCGATCGATCCCGTCGCCGAGACTGCCAGAAGCGGCGACCGCGGACCACCCAATGCTGGACCTCGTCGGCGCAGTCGTTGCTGTTCTGACACCGAAGCCGCGGCGGCGAGCGGCGATCCCTACGGGCCTCGCCCAGGCCGACGCCCAACCTCCAACCATCTCGTCCTGGCAGATGGTCGGCAGGCCTCTGCCTGCAGACCTCGCCGCTTAAAAAGCGGAGGGCCCGGGTTCTGTCAAGGCCGGTCCGTCAGGACCGCCGCAGGAGCCCCGCAGGGGCGGCCTTGACAGGTTCCGGACCCGCACCTACCGGCCAAATTGACGTCCCGACCGGGTGGCTCACGTGCCGGGGCGGGGTAGGCTCGGCCCATGCGGAGGATGATGTACGTACTGGCCGCGGTCGTGGCAAGCCTGCTCGTGGTGGCATCGGCGACGCAAGCACTAACCGTCCGCGTCCAGAGCAAGCCGACGGTCGGCTCCAGCGTGGGCATCAACATGTCGGCTTCCCCGTTGCCCGACGGTGGCTACTACTACGGAGTAGTGGTACTGCGGCCCTACCGGGGCTACACGCGCACCGTTCCGCCAGCGTGCTCCTCCTCGAGCGATATGCAGCGGACCGACTACGGCTACCCGCAACCGAGTGGCCTGGTCACGCTCGCCCTCACCCCCGCCAAGTCAGACACACTCCACTGGTGCCACGGTGGCAGCTATGAAGGCGCGGTGTATGCCGTCCCGCACGCGCCTCCGTGCGAAGCCACATACCCCTGCCGTGCGGAACCCTACGAAGCGAGCCCGTGCTGGAACCAAGAAGGGCATCCCGTCTGCGGTGTCGTCGCGCGACCCCTCTGGCGCTACCCGGACCCGTTGCCACAACCCCTCGCCGCCGGCAGCAGCATCGTCGCACGGTTCTCCGTCAAGTTTCCGGCAAGGACCGTACGGGTGCTCGATCTCTCAGCGACGGTCTATGACGTCAACCAAACACTCGACCACGTCATCACATCGCACGAGAGCCTGACCCAGGGCCACCGACACGTCGGCCAGGACTTCTCCCGCTGCACCCCCGAAGGCGCAGCGGCCCATTGCACCGGGAAATACGCGCTCGGCAGCGCGACGATCACCTTCGCCGGCACGATCTCCCTCGAAGGCCGCACCAACCGGCTCACAATCACCGGCGGCACCGGCCCCTACCGGCACGCCGAAGGCACGATCCTCACCGAGTACAACGCGAAGGGCACCCGCGCCAAAGAGACCCTGACCTTCGAACGCTGAACCCGTCGGGACAATTTCAGACCGAGGCGACTGCCCTAAGAATGGGAAACCGCCATTTGCGGCGGTCAGAGAGCCGACGCGGGGACTCGAACCCCGGACCCCTTCATTACGAGTGAAGTGCTCTACCAGCTGAGCTACGTCGGCATATTTGGGCGCTTTGCATTGCCGAGCCATCGTATCGCCGAGGCTGCAATCGACGGATCCGAGAGCTCGCGGCTTTCGGGAGCACGAAGACACGCGAGTCAGCGACGTTCCATGCTTGCTGGCCGAGGGCGACGCGCTCAGTTGGCGCTGCGAGCTCGCTTGCGTGTCGAACGTTGCGGGACTGTTCGCGACGGGGGCGAGAAGTTGGTGTCGGCTTCGGGGCTTGCGAGCCGGCGCTCCAGGTCGGTGAAGGCGTCGATCATCTCCGTTGCCTCGAAGGCGCGGTTGCGGCGACCGACGTTGATCTGGCGAAGGATGCCCGCAGCGGCGAGTCGAGGGACGGCCTGGTTGGCAGCTTGCTCGCTGCGGCCGATCAGGGTGGCTGCGCTCTGGACGGTGACGATGGGCGCGCCGGGGAGGGCGTTGATCAGCAGGTCGGCTGCCGAGTGACTGCGGACGCCTCCGAGGCGTTCGCGCCACTCCGTCTGCAGCTCGGTCACGCGGGCTTCGTATTGCTCGGCGTCGGACACTGCTCTGCGGGTGGCTGTGCCGAAGAGGCCTATCCATCGGTTGAGGCCGTCCCGGGCCGCCGCCGAGGTTTGCGGACCGCGGTAGCGGGTGGCGGTCAAGCCGGCAACGTAGTCGGTTCCCCAGGTCGCCAGCACGAGCGAGACAGGCGGCAGGACATGTGGGGCCAGCCCTCGGCGGCGCAGGATGACGTGGATCAGTGCTCGTCCGGTTCGGCCGTTGCCGTCGACGAAGGGGTGGATCGTCTCGAATTGCGCGTGCGCCATGGCGGCCTGTGCGACGGCGGGCAGCGAGTCGTCGTCGCAGAAGGTGCAGAGATCCTCAAGCAGTGCCTGCGCCTGCTCGGGCGGCGGCGGTATGAACTCCGCCGAGCAGGGGTTGTACTCGCTTCCTCCGATCCAGTTCTGGGTGGTGCGCAGCACGCCGACGTGCTCCTCCAGGCGGGTCCCAGCGAGCAGTCGTCGATGGATTGAGAGGATGTCGGCGACCGTGATGGAGGGCGCGTTGCTTAGCGTCTCGACCGCCCAGATCATCGCCTCAATGTTGTTCAGCACCTCGATGGCGGTGATGTCGGATGGCTCTCCCCCCATCACGCGCGCGGCCTCGGCCCTGATCAGGCGGCGTCCGCCGACTTCCAGACCCTCGATGAGCGAGGAGGCGACTGCCTCGGCGCGAAGCAGGAGGCGGGCTATCGCCTCGGTATCGACAAGAGCCTTGGCTTCGGCATTTAGACGTGTCACCGCGTTTTCGGCGTCGGCGACGTCGGCGGCTGTCTCGCCGGTGAGGCTGATCGCTCGATCGTTCAGCAGATCCGGTACGTAGGCGTGGTAGTCGCAGCCTTGGCGGTCCCGGCGGGGCAGCCCGGAAGATAAGGATGGCTCCCAATGCCGCTTGATTAGCCTTGCCATGTCTTCAACCTTAGCAAAAAAGCTTGATTATGGCTGGGCCCTGCTCAAGGCTGTGGATTGCGGGCCGGTGCCCTCACTCCGTCGGCGCAATGCGCAGGGCCGCGAGCACCGAATCACCGTGCTTCTCACAGAACGACGGTCCGATCCCCCGCACCGCGAGCAGCTCAGGCCGCGTCGCCGGGCGGCGATGAAGCAACTCCCTCAGGGTCGCATCGCTCGCCACCGTGAAGGCCGGCTTGCCCTCCGAGCGCTCCATCCGCCAAACCCTCAGCGCCTCGAACTGATCCTCCGGCACATCGAACGCGGAGGTCTCCGGCGCGCTGCCCGCACGTCGAGGCCGGCCGCTTGCGCCGCGGCGTCGCCCGGAAGCGCTCACCGGCGCCGCCGCCATCGCCGCTGCGAGCGACTCGTCGAGGTCGCATACGTCGCAGCAGCGCCCCGTCGGCCTGGTCGGCTCGCTGTCGCCGAAGTGATCGAGGATCTGCCGACGCCGGCAGCGCTCCCCGTCTGAGCTGTACCGCTCGATCGAGCGGTAGGACTCCCAGGCCCTGTCCCTCGCCGCCCGAATCGCCTGGCCCGCCAGCCTCGGGCTGCCCTGACCGGTGAGCCGCACCAGCAATCCCTCCGCTCCGCCCGGCTCGAGCTCCACCGCCCCGGCCCGCTCGGCGATCGACAGCAGCACCCTGTCGCGCTCCCCGAGCTCCCCATGGCCGATCGCCAGCACCCGGCCGCCATCCGCCGCCCGCCGCAGCCGGCCCACATAGGACCGCACGTCCTCGACGCTCGTCTCCCTTTCCTTGATGAACCGGATCAGCCTCCCCAGGTCCATCCGTGAAGCAAGCAGCAACGCCCGCCCGGGCCGCCCGTCCCGGCCTCCCCGCCCGGCCTCCTGGTAGTAGGCCTCGAGGCTCGTCGGCAGCGCCCAATGGGCGACCGTCCGCACATCCGCCTTGTCCACCCCCATCCCGAATGCATTCGTCGCAACCACCACCTCGGCGCTGCCCGACATGAACGACTCCTGCGCCGCCCGCCGGCGCTCCGGGGCAAGCCCTGCGTGGTAGGCCACCGTCGAGATTCCCGCTGCGCCGATCTCCTCGGCCAGCATCTCCGTGTCACGCCGCGTGCCCGCGTACACGATCGCCGGCAGCGACTCCGCCGCCGACAGCACATGCATCAGAGCCGCCCGCTTGCGCCCCACCGCCCCCTTGCCCTCCACGCTCGCCACATCGAAGACGAGGTTCGGCCGATCGAAGCCCGAGCGCACCCCCACCGGCTCCCTCACGCCGAGACGCTCGGCGATCTCCTCCGCCACCCGCGGCGTCGCCGTCGCCGTCGCCGCCATCACCGCGGGACGTCCGAGCGATTCGATCGCCTCGCCCAAGCGCAGGTAGTCCGGGCGGAAATCATGCCCCCACTCCGCCACGCAATGCGCCTCATCGACCACGAACAGCCCGACCCGCCGGGAGGACAGGGCGCGCCTGAACGCCCCCGACGCGAATCGCTCCGGCGCCGCCAGCACCAGCGCCGCCTCCCCGGACTCGATCTCGCGCAGCATCGCCTCGTTGTGGCCCTCCGCCATCCCCGAGGCCAGCATCGCCGCCTGCACCCCCGCATCCTGCAGCCGCCTCAGCTGATCGCTCATCAGCGCTATCAAGGGGCTCACCACGACCACCAGGCCGACATCCGCCAGCGCCGGCAGCTGGTAGCACAGCGACTTGCCGCCCCCCGTCGGCATCACCACGAGTGAATCCCGACCCTCGAGCGCCGCCTGCACCGCCTCGCGCTGGCCCGGCCGGAAACTCTCCAGGCCGAACCGCGCCAGCAGCTCCTCCGGCGTCGCCGTGGCGTTGCTCCTGATCGTGCTCATCGGCCAGTGACGGTAGCGGCGTCCTCGGCCGTCAGTGTCTTGCTCGCTGCTCCCAAACCACGCGGGCGCCGGCCATCGGCACCATCGTGATCGCCCGCCTGCGCGTCGGCTCGCCGCGGCGCCACGTCCCGGCCACCCGCGGCGTCAGCTCCGCGAGCACCGTGCGCAGGATCAGCTTCATCTCCAGCTGCGCGAACGACGCGCCGATGCAGCGGCGGATGCCGCCCCCGAAGGGGATCCACGAGAAGGTCTCAGGGGTCGCATCGACGAACCGCTCCGGCAGAAACTCATCGGGGCGCTCGTAGATCCTCGGGTTGCGGTTCGTCAGGTAGATGCAGGGCGCGACCAACGTGCCCGCCGGCAGCCGCCGCCCGCCGATCGTCATCTCCGCTTGCAGCTGCCGCGTCACGATCGGCACCACGGGCCGCACCCGCAGGGTCTCGTTGACGACCCCATTCAGGTACTCCTCGCCGCCCTCATCGATCTCCCTCTGCAGCCGCGCGAGCTTCTCCGGATGCCGCACCAGCCGCTCGATCGCCCAGGCAACCGACGTGGCTGTCGTCTCGTGGCCCGCCAGCAGCAGCGTCACGAGCTCATCGCGCAGCTCCTCGTCGGTCATCTCGAGGCCCTCCTCGTCGCGCGCCTGCAGCAGCAGCGACAGGATGTCCGTGCGCTCCGCCAGGTCGCCGGCGCCGCGCCTCGCAGCGATCTCCTCGTAGAGCACCGCATCGAGGCGATCGAGCGCCCTTCCGATCGCCCCGTCGGGACGCTTGTTCGTCGGCCTGCTCAACGCGATCCGCAGCACCGCCAAGAGGTTGATCGGCGCCATCAGCTCGCTGATCGCCCGCCGCAGCGGCTCTCGCCGCACCTCACCGATCCCGAACACCGCCGTCAGGATCACCTCCAGCGTGATCGCCCGGGACCGCGGCTGCACCCTCATCGCCCGCCCCCGGGGCCAGCTCGCCATGTCCTCCCGGGTCGCCGCCACGATCACATCCTCGTACTCCCTCATCCGCTCCCCGTGGAACGGCGGCAACAGCAGCTTGCGCTGCCTCATGTGCTCCGCGCCCACCGTCACGAGCACCGAGCTCGCCCCCACCACCGGTCTGATCGGCGAGTTCCCGGCCGCCGAGGGCGCCACCTCGGGAGGCGCCGTGAAGACCTCCTTGACCGCCACCGGGTCGGCGATCATCACGAATTTGATGCCGCTCGGCGCGAACGTCACGGTGAAGATCTCGCCGATCCTCGCCATGCAACTGCTCATGAACCACGTCGGCGCGAGCGTCCAGGCGAGGGTTTGGATCACCGGCGAGGCGCGAGGGCCTGGCGGCAGCGAGGTCGCGATGCTCGCGCCGTCATCCGGCCCGACCCCGACCGCGTGCTCGGCCACCGCCATGCTTCGAAGCCTACTCCGCAGGCCGTCCACGAACGGGCCCGGCGGGCACGTCGAGAGGGAGGAAGGGAGAGGGGAGAGAGAAGATCTCGGTAGCAGTGGTATCTACGCGGTGAATACCATTGCTACCGCGCCCTCTTTCGCAGATGCACCGGCCGGGCACCCCGCTCACATGTGTCGGGGTAGGCCCGCGGACGAGCGCGGCGCAGGCGCACCGGCCCGCACCCCTACAGCCGGATCGACCAGCGGTCGCCCAGCAGCCTCGCTCGGCCGTGATGCTCCAGCAACGCGTCGGCGAGCGCCCTGTGCGCCGTGTGCACATCGCCGGCGCTGAGCTGCATCTGTCCCTTCTGCAGGTACCCCAGCAACATCCTCGCCGGCAGGACCCTCACGCCCTTGCGCCTCGCCCCCGGCCGGTCCACCCAGGCCCTGCTGAAGACCACCAGCCGCTCCGCCTCCATGCCCGTGACCCAGCTGATCGCCCGCCCTTGGGCCCGGGCCTGGGCGATCGTCGCGCCATGCAGCCGCCCGACCCGCACCGGCCCCGGATGGCTCTTCGTCTCGATCGTGAAGACCCCCGGAGGGCCGATCACGATGTGGTCCACATTGCCCCGCCCCAGTGTCGCATCGTGGATCACCCACCAGCGGTCATCCGGCAGCTGATCTAGCAGCCCTCCGACCTGCTCCTCCGCCAGCGCCCCCCGGTCCTGGCGGTCCACGAGCGGCAGCACGTAGTGGCTGATCACGAACATGCTCACGAGCAGCGAAACCTCCGCAGCCAGGAACCTCCAGTCCCTCAGCCCGAAACCGCGCCCGAGCAGCGCGGTCGCCGTCGCCAGCACGCCCAGCGCCACCAGCGTCCGCATTCTCAGCCGGCGCCACGTCGCGCGAGCGTATTGCCCGGGCGTGCGCCCGGTCGGATCCTGCCCGGGCGTGCGCCCGGTCGGATCCCTTACGGGCACGAGCATCTCCTTTCCTTTCATCTCCCAAGTCGTTCATCGCCCCGCCGGGCGCCACCCTTGAATCGCGGCGGCATATGCGCCCCCGCGGGCTGGCCGCGGCCGATGCGTGGAATGCCCCCGGGATCTTCTAAAGCAGCCCCCCGGCCCGGTCGAATCCGAAGGCATAGCACCCCCTCCAACCCCTCGAAGACCCCCGAATAACGAGAACATGACCCAGGCCGTAGAGACAGATCATCCCCCCGACATCTGCCTGCTTCTCCGCGTCCACGGCGAGCAGCGCTGGCTGATCTCCAAGGTCGTCCCCGTCCTGCGCCAGCTCGAACAGCCCGGCGCCGTCGCGGCCGACCAGGCGGGCGCCGCGCTGGCCTACCTCGAAGTCCTCTGGCTCGAAGCCGGCCTCCGCGCCACCGAGACCGACGCCGCCGCAGATCGCCTGGATCCACGGCGCGACTTCGCCCCCACGCTCCTCTCCCAGAAGGCCGACCGTTACTACGCAGCCGTCCGCCGCCTGCGCAGCGCCGTCGACAGACGCGTTCGCGTCCTCACTGCTCCCGGAGACGAGCTGCGCACGCAGGAGGCCGCCGGAAGCTAGCCTTCCGCCCGTGCCGCCCCGCTTCGACCTCCAGTCCCACTCCACCAACTCCGACGGCGTCCTCTCCGCAGCAGACGTCGTCGGCCTCGCCGCCGAGGCCGGCGTGGAGTTGCTCGCGCTCTCCGATCACGACACCGTCGCCGGCGTCGCCGAGGCCGTCGCGGCCGGCGAGCGGCACGGCCTGAAGGTCGTTCCCGCCGTCGAGATCTCCGCCGTCGACGAGGGCGCCTCCGAGCCCCGCGAACTGCACATCCTCGGTTACGACATCGACTACACCGGCCCCCCCATGACCGATCGCCTCGACGTCTTCCTCGCCGATCGCGAGAAGCGCACGCTGCGCATGCGCGACGCTCTCCGCGACGTCGGCTTCGAGCTCGACGAAACCGAGATCGAGGAGCGCATCGCGGCCGCCAGGCCGATCGGCCGCCCACACCTCGCCGGCGCCGTCCTTCGCGCTCCCGCCAACGCCGAGCGCCTGGCCGGCGAGGGCATCGACGACATCGGCTCCCTGATCCGCGGCTATCTGATCGAGGGCAAGCCCGCGTTCCGCCTGCGCCAGACACCCACCGTCGCCGAGGCGATCGACGCGATCCACCAAGCGGGCGGTGTCGCCGTCTGGGCCCACCCCTTCTGGGACATCTCAGCTCCCGACGAGGTGCTCGCCTCCCTCGAGCGCTTCCAAGCCCTCGGCATCGACGGCGTCGAGGCCTTCTACATCACCCACGACGAGGCCCAGACAAGATTGCTCGCCGATCGCGCCGCCTCGCTCGGCGGGATGCTCACCACCGGCTCTGCCGACTTCCACGGTCCCGAAAACCGCCAGTTCCACAGCTTCATGGCCTTCGAGACCTACGGCATCGAACCGAACCTCGGCTCCATCGGCGGCTGAGCCTCTGGGCGAGGCCATTCCGGAGGAGGAGGGGGAGAAGAAGAGGCGAGCCTGGCGGAGCGGGCGCGCGGAGGACGAGGGGAGGAGGAAGAAGAAAGAAGAGGGGACGGAGGATGGCGCCAACGGTAGCTACCGCGTAGCTACATTTGCGCACGCGCTCACGAAAGTCTTCCTTCCCTTCCCTCTCTCCTAAGCCTTCCCTTCCCTCTCTCCTAAGCCGCCCCGCCGATCTCATAGGCGAGGGCCTCGAGGGCGAGCTCCTCCGAGACATTCACGGAGAGACTGAGACGCGTGGCACCGACGAGCTCCACGGCGCGGGCCACACGCGGCGCTCGCCCCGGCGGCGCGCCTCGAGGCCTTCGCGTTGATGCCGTTTGCGCTCCTTCACGGGCAGCAGCTCGAGCTCGCCGGCGAGCCGCTCGGCGGCCTGCTCTCCCGCGTTGGCACCAGCTGTCCTCGCCGCCTCCAGGAGATCCAACCAGGGCCTGCCGCCCGTATCGCCGGCGAGGGCCGCGCGCGCGAACGCCTCGGCCGCGCCACGCAGCGCCTCGCCCTCCGGCGAAGCCAGCCGTGCGGCCAGCGCAGTATCCCCCCTCGCGAGCCTCGCGCAGGCCCGGGCCTGCTCGGGCGAGACGCCTGAGCCGATCAGCGCCGCCTCGATCATCGCCGGCGGCAGCGGGTCGAAGCGCACCAGCTGGCAGCGCGAGACGATCGTCGGCAGCACGTCGGCGAGACGATCGGAGAGCAGCACGAGATGAGCGAAGGAGGGGGGCTCCTCGAGTGTCTTCAGCAGGCGGTTGGCCGCCTGGTCGTTCATCGTCTCCGCGGCCTCGATCACGAACACGCGGCGCGCCGACTCGAAGGGCGTGCGCGTCGCTGCAGCCACGACCGGCTCCTCGATGTCCCCGACGAGCATTTCCGCAGCCCCCGAGGGGCGCACCCATGTCAGGTCCGGATGGCTGTCACGGGCGACACGTTCGGCCACCGTTCGGGGGTTGGCGGCCCCCTCCGTCAGCAATGCCGCGGCAAGGCCCCGCGCCACCGCCCGCTTGCCCGAGCCTGCGGGGCCGTGGAAGAGGTAGGCATGAGACGGCCGGCCGCCTTCGGCCAGGGCCGGTCCGAGCACGGCCGCGGCGTGCGGATGGCGCGCCGCGTCCGGCAGCCTCGCCTCGTGCTCTGCCGCGGAGGACATGCCCGCATGCTAGATGCGTAGCCCGCCGGCGAGCACGGCCCGCCTGCCGTGCACTCCTCTCGCGTCTCCGGCGGATAGCTTGCGGGCGTGGCGCGCGGCACGCTGATCACGATCGAGGGCATCGACGGGGCCGGCAAGAGCACCCTCGCCGCTGCGCTCGGCGCCGAGCTCGACGCGCGGGGCCTGGATGTTGAGGTCGTGCGGGAGCCCGGCGGCGTCGAGCTCTCCGAGCACGTGCGCGCCCTCGTCACCGACCCGCAGCTCGACATCGACGGCCGGGCGGAGGCGCTGCTCTATGCCGCCGCCCGTGCACAGCTCGTCACCGAGCTGCTGCGGCCGCGCCTGGAGGCCGGCGCGCTGCTGGTGCTCGATCGCTTCTCCGACTCCACCCTCGCCTACCAGGGCGGCGGCCGCGGGCTGGGCGTCGATGAGATGCGCCGCCTGGACTCCTTCGCGACCGGCTCGCTCGTGCCCGACCGCACACTGCTGCTGCGACTGCCCCCGGCGCTCGTACCGGAGCGGCTGGGCAACCGCCGCGACCGGCCGCCGGGCGAGCGCGACCGCCTGGAGTCCCAGCCCGAGGAGTTCTTCGAGGCAGTCGCCGCGACCTATGACGAGCTCGCCGCAGCCGAGCCGGCGCGCTTCCGCGTGCTGGACGCCACCCTGGGCCCCGGCGAGGTCCTGGCAGCGGCGCTCGCCGCCCTGGTGGACCTCGTCGACACGGGGCCGGCCGACTAGCATCAGGGCGCTGATGCTCCGATCCTTTCCACCTCCCGCTGCCCGTCTGCGGGTCGCGCCGGCCCTACTCGTGCTCCTCGCGGCGCTCGTCCTGGCCGGAGGCGACGCGCTAGCGGCCGGGACCGCCGGCGTGGGCACCTCGAGCGCGCCGGCGAACAGACAGACGGCAACGCCGAGCACTGCCGATAAGGCCGGCGGTACCACAGCGCCCGGCACCGGGGGGGCGACCGCCACGGCTGGCAGCACCCTGCCGACAACGACCCCTCGCACAACCGTGCCCTCGACCGCGACCACCACTCCCGCGATTCCGACCGGCACAGTGCCTGGCACGGCTGCGCAGAGCCCCGTCCCGGCGACGACCACGCCGGGCGCCACCGGCACCGCCGCGGACGCCGTCGCGCATCGTGCCGGCAGCGGTGGCGGCGTCTCCGGCGGTGCCGTGCTGGCCGCAGTGATCGCCGCCCTGATCGCCCTCGCCTGCCTGGCCTGGGCGGTCTTCCGGTTCTCCGCCCTGGAACCCCATTGGCTGCTCTCGGCTCGCCACTCTCTCGCCGAGGCGGGCTATCGAGCCTCGGCGACCTGGGCCGAATTCACCGACTGGCTGCGGCTCGGCCACTAGCCGCAGCGCCGCTCGGCCACCAGCCGCAGCGCCGGGTAGGCGGGCCCGCGGGCTCGCACGCGAAGGCGGAGCGGTGTGCCGAAGCATGGTGCGGGGCCGGCTGCAACTTCCCTTGCAGCACGCCCTCGAGCAGCCGCCGGGGAGGGGCCGTCGGCCATCCGCAAAGTGCGGCTCCGCGAGCGCTGCCTCGGCGCCCGCAAATTGCCTGAAAACGCCGTGTTCGCAGGCATTTTCAGCCGGGACGATCGGCCTCGAGCGACTAGAATAGGGGTAGAGACCGGGTGGAAATTCGAACCCTCTGCACGCCCCGTTTCCGTCCGGTCGACGCGGGACCATGGTCGACCCGTCAACAGCTTTCGAGTGGGTCGTCCGCACGCAGGCGCAGCAAAGGAGGAAGGGTCCGATGAACGAAGCTCCGCACACCACAGTCTCTTCGGAGACGGCCCCCGGCCAGGCACTCCAGATCAGGCGTCTGCTCACCAGTCCTGGGACCCATCCCTTCGAGTCGGTGGAGTGGGAGCTGCGGGACGCCCACATCGGACACGCCGACCACGTCGCCTTCGAGCAGCGCGAAGTGGAGTTCCCCAAGAGCTGGTCGCAGAACGCCACGAACATCGTCTCCCAGAAGTACTTCCGGGGACAGCTCGGCTCCCCCGCCCGCGAGAACTCGGTCAAGCAGATGATCGGCCGCGTCGCCGGCACGATCACCGGCTGGGGGCGCGCCGGCGGCTACTTCGCGAGCGAAGAGGACGCGACGGCGTTCAACCACGAGCTGACCCACATCCTGCTTCACCAGATGGCCGCCTTCAACTCGCCCGTCTGGTTCAACGTCGGCTTCGAGGAGCACCCGCAGTGCAGCGCCTGCTTCATCCTTTCCGTAGAGGACACGATGGAGTCGATCCTCGGCTGGAACACCAAGGAGGGGAACATCTTCCGCGGCGGCTCCGGGTCGGGCATCAACCTCTCCAAAATCCGCGGCTCGATGGAGCCGCTCGCGAAGGGCGGGACCGCCTCGGGGCCGGTGTCCTTCATGCGCGGCGCGGACTCCTGGGCCGGCACGATCAAGTCGGGGGGCAAGACGCGGCGTGCAGCCAAGATGGTCGTGCTCGACGTCGACCACCCGGACATCCGGGAGTTCATCTGGTGCAAGGCCAAAGAGGAGGACAAGGCCGCGGCGCTGCGCGATGCGGGCTTCGACATGTCGATCGACGGCGACGGCTTCTTCTCGATTCAGTACCAGAACGCCAACAACTCCGTGCGCATCACCGACGAGTTCATGAAGGCCGTCGAGGAGGACGGCGAGTGGAATCTGATCGCGCGCACCACCGGTGAGCCGGTCGGCGAGCCGATTCCGGCCCGCGAGCTGATGCAGGAGATCGCCGAGGCCGCTTGGCGTTGCGCCGACCCCGGCGTCCAGTACGACACGACGATCAACCACTGGCACACCAGCCCCGCGAGCGGGCGCATCAACGCCTCGAACCCCTGCAGCGAGTACATGCACGTCGACGACTCGGCCTGCAACCTCGCCTCGATCAACCTGATGAAGTTCCGCCGCCCCGACGGCACGCTCGACGTCGAGACTTTCGAGCACACCGTCGACATCGTGCTGCTCGCCCAGGAGATCATCGTCGGGCCCTCGAGCTACCCGACCGACGAGATCGGCGTCAATGCACGCGCCTTCCGTCAGCTCGGACTCGGCTACGCCAACCTCGGTGCGTACCTGATGAGCAACGGCATGCCCTACGACTCCGACGAGGGTCGCGGCGCCGCCGCGGCGATCACGGCGTTGATGACCGGACGCGCCTACCGCCGCTCGGCGGAGGTCTCCGGCGCGCTCGGTCCCTACGAGCGCTATGCGGAGAACCGTGAGCCCCACAACGCGGTGATGCGGATGCACCGCGACGCCTCCTACGCGATCCCCGACGAGGTCTGCGGCGACGACCAGCTGCTGGGCGCCGCGCGCCGCTCCTGGGATCAGGCTGTCGAGCTCGGCGAGCAGCTCGGCTACCGCAACGCCCAGGCCACGGTGCTGGCGCCGACCGGGACGATCTCCTTCCTGATGGACTGCGACACGACCGGCGTCGAGCCCGACTTCTCGCTGGTCAAGTTCAAGGAGCTCGTCGGCGGGGGACAGATGACGATCGTCAATCGCACGGTGCCCTTGGCCCTGCAGACGCTCGGCTACTCAGAGCCCCAGATCGAGCAGATCGAGGCACACCTCGCCGAGCACGGCACGATCGTCGGCGCACCCGGTCTCGAGGAGTCGCACATGCCGGTCTTCGATGTCGCCGTCGGGGAGCGCGCGATCAGCCACATGGGCCACATCAAGATGATGGGCGCCGTACAGCCGTTCATCTCGGGTGCGATCTCGAAGACGGTGAACATGCCCCAGGAGTCGACCGTCGAGGACATCGCCGACGCCTACATCCAGGCGTGGCGCCAGGGCGTCAAGGCGCTGGCGATCTACCGGGACGGCTCGAAGACGGCGCAGGCGCTGCGCACCGACGCTCAGGAGAAGGCGCCGGCCAACGTCGATGAGATCGTCGAGCAGGCCGTCGCCAAGGCGCTCGCCGAGGCTGGGCCGCGGCGCAAGCGGATGCCGCGGGAGCGTCAGTCGCTCACCCACAAGTTCTCGATCGGCGGCCACGAGGGCTACATCACGGCCGGCATGTACGAGGACGGCTCGGTCGGCGAGATCTTCCTCACGGACATCGGCAAGGAGGGCTCGACGCTGCGCGGGATGATGAACTCCTTCGCGACGGCCATCTCGATCGCGCTCCAGTACGGCGTGCCGCTCGAGACGCTCGTCCAGAAGTTCAGCTACATGCGCTTCGAGCCGGAGGGCATCACGGGCAACCCGGAGATCCCCTTCGCCAAGTCGATGCCCGACTACATCATGCGCTGGCTCGCCTCCCGCTTCCTCGACGCGGACGCCCAGGAGGAGCTGGGCATCCTGACACCCCAGGTCAGGGCGCGCAAAGCCGCCCAGGATGCGTTGGCCTACGACGGCGACACGGCCGGTCCGGCGGC
>WNFI01355601.1_pt1 | contig 22056 bp, 31 predicted proteins | sample 5400471 | NCBI WGS metagenome assembly WNFI01 (sample SAMN13153348, study PRJNA577476) | soil metagenome | isolation source: 100 cm saprolite on Douglas fir-dominated hillslope | place: USA:California | collected 2013-09-17
CCCATTCCGGGTGCTTTGGCCCAGCAGTCGCATCTTTCGCGACCGCGACCTCGAAACCTTGCTCAAGCAGTTCGCGCAAATGAGATTCGACGCACATGTTGGCGAGCATTCCGCCTAGAATGATCTTGCTGATCTTACGTTTGCGTAGCTGTAGAACGAGGTCGTTGGTTTCTGGCCCCCAGACCCGGTGCGGCGCGACTACGATGGTTTTGCCGTCCTCGATGTACGGCTTGAAGCGGTCCAGCCAGTCGGCGCCGGAACCTTCGAGGCCATCGAGATTCAAGACTCCTTTGCGAGCGAACAGACCAGAGGTCGCCTCATCGGTTTCCAGCGGTCCGTTGAATTTCCATCCTTTGTCCGTGGGATAGAAATGGTGAGGAGAGATGAAAACCTCGAATCCATGCGCTTTCGCGGCCTTGAAGATTCGCTCCATGTTCTCAATTGTATTGTTTTCTTGAAGACTTTCGCGGACCAGAGGCCACGACAGACCTTTTTCGCTCAAGACGTCGTTTTGCGGATCGATGAATACAATTGCAGTGTCTTCCCGATGAATATCCATAGTTATCTCCGGTTCGAGTTTTCAGGTGGCCGAAACCGGTTTGAAAACCGGTCTGGTCTTTCTGAAAACGGATCAAAGCGCCAGTTTGTGCTGCCTGAGAAATCCTTCGATTCGGCTCGCGATTTCCTCGCCGTGGGTTTCAAGCGCAAAGTGACCCGTGTCCAGTAAGTGGGTCTCCACATCCTTCAGGTCCCGGGGGTAGGGCGCGGCACCTTCTGGCGGGAAGATGAAGTCGTTTTTACCCCAGACGATCAAAGTCGGCGGTTGATACTGCCGGAAGAAGGCTTGGAACTCGGGATAGAGCGGAACGTTGGTCCCGTAGCTGTGGAACAGGTCCAACTGGATCTCGGCGTTCCCGGGCCGATCCAACCCGACCCGGTCCAATGTCCAGGTTGTCGGATCCAATAGCGTGCGGTCGGCCACGCCGTTTTCATACTGCCATCGTGTCGACTTCGGATCGACCAGGAAGCGGATGCCCTCTCGATTTTCAGGTGTTGGATCGTTCCAGTATTTCTTGATTGGGTTCCAAAACTCGAGAAGACCCTCGTCATACGCGTTGCCATTCTGTACGATCAGCGCCTGCACCCGATCGGGACGCCGCAACGCCAGTCGGTAACCTACCGGCGCCCCGTAATCCATGACGTAAAGCGAATACTTGGTGAGTCCAAGTTTTTCGACCAACTCTTCTACCACATTGGTCAGGTTCTCGAAACTGTAATCAAAATCGTTATGACTCGGCATACTGCTTTGGCCGAAACCGGGATAGTCTGGTGCCACCACGTGGAAGGACGTGGCAAGGCGCGGGATCAGATTCCGGAACATGTTGGACGAAGTCGGAAATCCATGCAAAAGCAGGATAGTCGGGGTGGTTGGGGGGCCGGCTTCGCGATAGAAGATATCCAATTCGTTGGGACATCTTGGAAATCGCCGTCACCGTTGAGCCTCCACCACTGGGCCGTCGCGAGCGGCAAGTTGGGCTTCCAACTCGGCAATGCGGGCTTTCAGCGGTGCGGTATACTTTTCCACCTCGGCGGCGGTGAAGCGCGGGGTGATGTATTGCGGGCAGTTCCAGTCGTAGGAAATGACCTGGATGAGGAACAACCGTTCCACCTTGCTACGGAGCGATTCGAGAGCGAGTTGATCGACCAGCTCGGGATGCTCGCGCGCATCGACCACGCGAGCATGGCCGAGCAGTTTGAGCCGCGTGCGATGCGGGTAGTCCATCATAAAGAGGGATACCCGATCGGTGATGCCGATGTTGCCCGTGCTGACAAGCTGGCGGTTACCCTTGAAATCCGCGAAGCCGATGAGATTCGGTCCCAGCACCTTTACGAACCCAAGCGGACCGCCGCGATGTTGGATGTAGGGCCAGCCTGTTTCGCTCGCTGTCGCCAGGTAGAAGCTGTCGCGCGAGGCGATGAAGCCAGCTTCGTCAAGCGTGAGCGCGTCGGTCTCGGGTGCATTCTCCACGGCTTGGTGCTTCCCGAAGTATTTGTCCTGAGCCCGCTGCACAGCGGGCGTGAGCACGAGTTGCATGTATTTGTCAGCCATGGCGTCTTTTTCAAGGAGTGATTTCCAGGCGGTTCAGCTGCTGGGCATGGTTTGGTGATTCGTGATCTGCAGTTTGCCGAAAGGATTTCTTATCTCAACCGCCAATGGCGACGAGGACTACTTCTACCTGACAACTCCGAGTGGCGTGGTGATCGCGAGCGGCGAGGACGCCGATGAGCTGTTTGTGCTGGCGCGGGTCGGCGAGATCAGACCAGTCTCTCACCCGACGATAGGTAGCGAACCGTCCTGGTTGAAAGTGACAGAGAAAACGGTGTTTTTGTTGGCCGTGTCCAGAAACTGCTGGTAAAGGTTCACCCCCGTGTACTGTCCCCCGGGCCCGCCGCCGATGATCTCGACCAGCGCCAGATGGAGATGCGCTGGCGTGCCGCCGAACGAGTACACCTTGCCCAACAGATCTCCCCTCGTGACCGGGGAATCGACGCCGAGCTCATCCGGCACACCGGTGATGTGGGTGTAGAAGCCGCCCATCATGTCGTTTGGGGACCGCATGAAGAGTTGGGCCCCGTATACTTTGCTGGTGTCCCTGGAAGGAATGTGCGGATTGAACTTGGTAATGTGGGCATCGAAGGCAGCACGGACTTCCGTACCCACGCTGGCGCCTAAGTCCATTCCATACTGAATATACCAATTTGGTGGCAGATGGCCTCCCGTATTGGGGCCGCCTAGTCCGCTTGTGAACCCGGAGGGCAAGGGGCTGGACATGTTGATGGTGAAAGCGGGCATCTACTGTTTTCCGGTCAGGTCCCGTTGCGGTAGGGTGTGTGCTGTCGCTCTCGCCTTGTTGTCAGTTCGGCCGAATGGTGTCCGGTCCCCGTTCTTCATGGTCTGACCGCGCAATGTGTCTGGCCGAGTGGCGTAGCGCAAGTAAAATCCGTTTCCGCTTTTTAGAAGTGAAGACCTTTGCAACCACTCCCTCAACGGTCGCGTATTCGCCGACGTGACCGGCCGCAAGATTGGCTGGAATAACGGTCGCGGTCTGGGCGTTAACGAACGTCGAACAACAACTGTTCAAAACAGTTGCCATAAGGAGTAAACGCAAAGGAATTTTCATGAAGAACGAACGCCCTACGGAGGGCTTTCTGCCGTCCTTGATCGTCACTATCGTCGAGAATCACGTCGGCTGCCGCGCCTGGTGCGGCGTCGCCTCGCTCGGCCACGCGATTTGCCGGTCGTTCGCCGACTTCTGACGGGTTTGATTTTAGAGTCAAACCAGGGCCGCTCGCCCGGGTCCCAATGGCCGTAAAAAGTCAAACTTTTGAGGATCGGATCGCTCAAGCCGTAGAGTTCCCCTTCTTCCCTTTCGCCTTCCCAACGAATTACTACGCCATGTGCCGTGTGCCGTACAAATTCAGCTTTGCGCAATAACCTGCTCATGAGTCGGTCGCGGGGGTTGAGCTCGGCTATTTGTTCAGGGCTCATGCTGCTTTCCGGCCCATCGGCGTCCATCTCGTCCAATTAAATCTTATCAGCTATCCAACGTGAACCCGACCTTCACCGTCACCTGCCAGTGCGCAACCTTGTTATTCTCGAGGCTGCCGCGCACCTCGGCGACTTCAAACCAGCTCATATTGCGGATTGTTTTGCCAGCTCGAGTGATTGCGTTGTTCACCGCGTCTTCGATGCCGTTTGGAGAGGAACCGACAAGCTCGATCTTTTTGTAGATGTGGTCACTCATGAGCGCATTAAATCCTTCCGTGCGGCATCGGGCGAGCACATTCCGAGATCCACAGAGCCAGATGCGGTTACGGGCCGTTCTTTCTCCTCTCCATCTATGTCTAGAACGTTCAAGGTCAGGTAAACTACTGAGCGAGAAAGCGGATTTACTTGGCTTTCGATACCGACGCGCGGCGATGGATTGGAATCAGATGCCATCTAAATACTCTTTCCAAGGCCAGTCTATCACGAACAACCTCCCGGAGATGACAGCGGCTTTCAGCCATTCGGTAATGTAGGAGTGAGTGGTGATTCGTGGGTGCTAGATTGTAATGTGCGAGGGACCGACTGAATAAAGAATGAGCGCGAGCGACGTAGAGATTGGCGACATTGTCATGGTGTACTGCATTAAGACCGGGAAGGTAGTTCACAAGTTTCTATCTGAGAGGGGAGAAGAAGTGTACGACATCAAGCTGGCGTATGGTCCATTTCGGGTGGCAGCACTCGAGGACGACATTCTGATTAACCACGGACGAATGGCCAACAATTCATGAAAAGGAAGCTGCCCTTTCCAAGCTCGGCGCTGGATGGGACGACAATCGCGGTAGAGAGCCTCACAACTTACCCCGCGGCGCTGCGGTGACTGCGTTTATTGCTGCGCTCAGCGCAGCAGAAGGCTACGCTGCGAGGTGCGAAATGAGCGAGCAACCGGAGGAACCTGCACCTGAAAAATCTGGCAAGCTTCCCGAGTGGGCAAGTGTTACTGTGGCAGTAACTGGGATTGCGATGGAATCAGATAAGTTACAGCCCAAACGACACCGGCGAGCCTCCGTGCGCAAACTCAACTAGCTAAATCATCCACTAGATGCGTTGATTGCGCTAGATTCCGAAAGTTATCACCCGGGCGGCTCTGCGACATCACCCGGGGATCTAGAGTCGAGTTAGGCAATCAGCGTGGAGAACGTTGGCCAGAGCCGCGCCGATTCGTATAACGGAGAAACAGACTCCCAACCGTTGAAATGAGCGACGGCTTCTCAGCCTTCTGAAATTTCGATATGCAGCGTACGGAACCTGGGTTTTTGCGCACTTCGCGCGCGGATCAGGATGACCATTGGCTGCTCGGCCTGGTCGTCGGAGCCGGTGCAGGCGTTATGTTCGACGTCATCATCCTGGATCTTCCAACTATCGCCCTCACGAATCACTGACCAGAATCAGGCACATCACAGTTGCGTCTCTCGGAATCACAAAAATTCTTCCGAATTCCTGAAACTCGGGCTCAAATTATCCCTCTGTATCTTACAAATGAAGGATAATTCCAAAATAGGGAACTTTACTGGAGACCCGATTTCCTTTTCCCCCAACGCCACTCTTCTTAAGCGTCGCTCGGTCTAGGTCTTCGCTCGAGTCATAAATAGAACTAACCTAGAAGGAGACATATGGCGACGAAACTTTACCTCTACGCTGCCGATGAACCATGCTTTGCAGGCGCAGCAAAAAGATTTGTCGCGCATGATCCAACCAACCACGCCATGGAATCCGTGGAAAGCCCAAGGGATATAGTAAAAGCGCTAAAAAAGTACTCTGGCTTGAATTGGGTTTTGTTCGATACCCATGGACCGCCTGGAGAACCCGGCGTGCTAGATCTGCCCCGCGCCAAGTTTTTCGCCGCGAATGCCCCGTTGCTTGCACCCTGTAACAGCGCCCTTACTCCAGACGCTCGAGTGCTATTCTTAGGATGCAGCGTGGCAAACGGGGCCGCCGGCCGGGAGTTCCTCGCGGCTGTCGGAAAGGCATTACTGATGGGTAACGGAGGGGTCGTCGGAGGCTCAACCGTCGCCACCTATATGGTGTGCGTTCAGTTCTTGTCTCTTTTCACCGAAACATGGATGCCCCCTTGGGGCACACTCCGTCTGATCCAGTTCAATGAAAGTGGTGACGTCATTAAAGAGGCCGCGAGTTCGTTATTCTGAGCAACAGAATCCGGAGCAACAGATCTCTCGGCGGGCTGTTGGTAACTCAATCAAATGCGCGCGACTTAACCCAAGGCAAGGTCAAGCCGCGCTATCGCTCGTTGATCAGGTACGTTAGGCTGCTGCGAGTCGTCCGGGCCGGGCCGTCTTCCTCTTCTTTGGGGTAAACAGGCAATCAGCGGCCCTCATGGCGCGACGCATCTCCGCAGATTTGATGACCGGGAAATAGAGATAAAAAGAACCGTCCTTGCAGGATTCAACCTTGGCTTCGTACCCAAGGAGCCGGCCGGTCCGCTCGGATTCTGCGCTGGCAAAAGCATTATAGTTGTTGGCAAGCTTATCGGCCGCGCCGAACGCGTCCTTCAAATGGCTGCTTTGCGTTGCGCGGATGTGACCCTGCAGCACGGGTGTCGTTATTTTGTAGGAGTCGGCGTGGCTGATTTAAGCTCCAATTCTTCCTTCACCACCCCGGGGTATGCCAGCACCTACGGCGATGTTTTTGGATACGGGAACGACGCCACAGCAAACGCCACCACGAACTACACGCCTCCTCAGAGATTCAACATCTATAAACCGGCCATATCAGTATCGATCAGAATGTCCAATGACGAAAAGTCTTTGGAGCCATTGGGGATGGTAATCGGCGGTCAGAAGGCCCGCCCGCGAGATGCGGCTTTCCTCCAGCAATCCTTGCGGCAGGCTTTGGGCATCAAGAGCGCATCTGCCAATTAACTCCTGCTCCGGTTTCTGGTTTAATTGAAAGCTTATGGAAAGCATCCAGAATTTCTGCCCCAATTACCGATCTTTTCTTTCGCTCTGGGTGATCGGCAACGACTACCGAACATAGTTCGCCGCTCTCTAGCCTTAGATATCCCGTTTGATGCACGTGAGAATAGGTTCCTACCAAACGAGGAGCGAATTTCAATGCCATCAGGAATGGATTAGCCCACCATGCTCCGGTCAGAAACAATATCCTTTGAGGCTCCAAGAGTTTAATCTCGACTCCCAACATCTCCTGGCAAGCTGGTCCCTGGAGTTTGCATAGACTCACGCTCGGATTGCGCGCTACGTGCGGCGAAATCTTGTAAAGATTGGTCCAGTATAGATGGCTTAGAGGATTCTCATCCGGACCAAATTCTTTGAGGACAGCTCGAGTCACGCTCCAAAAACTGGATCTCGCCGGATTACATTGTTTTTCACTACTAGGCTTTCGCCAAACGTCATGAAGATGCGCAATTGGATCAGGATCCAATGAGCTGAAAGCAATCGTGTTTTCCAATAGCGTTTCTCTTTTCCTTTCGAGGTCTGATACCGTAAAGGATGGGTGCCAACCGTGAACCGCGCGACCTACTAGCATGAGTCTGCCATCTACGGCCGCGCCCCTCATGGGGCAGAAGCACACGAGTTTTTCGCGCGAGCGCTTATACGAACTTGTGGCCAGAAGAATTTTGCGGAGAGTGTCTCGGATCTCAATGCTCTTCATGTGCCACGAACAACTGCTCGTGAAGTCTTAGTTAATTCGCTGTTCGTTGATCCCAACAATCTCCATTCCGCCATCCGTCGAAAAGCGTATCGTGCAAAAAAGTTTTGATTTACCACTCAACCTTTGATGCGGGCTTATCACCGTCCAGGAGAACACCTCGGTAACATAAATGAGATCGCCGTCTTCTTGTACGGCGAAGGTGCCCTCGATCGGCAGGTAAGATCTAACCGGCCACTTCCGATAGTACTGTTGGTCGGAACTACGTATCTGGCTGCGGGAGTAATTGGTGTGTTCATAAAAGCGGGACACGACTGGCGCGAAATATTGATTGCGTTGGCTAACGTCGGCGCTCTCGCCGGCCTTAATGTATTCGACAACGAATTGTTCGATTAGCGTCTGGGTATGCTCGCTCAGCGCCGTGCCGTTACTCTGGCGTTCAGGAGTTGACTTAGCGGACGCGCTATTAGACGCCCACGTGTTCATTGCGAAGTCTATCGCGGCCGACGAGATCGCGAAGTTGAGGTTCTGACCATCAACTAACATTGAGGTAGCAACACCGATGACTTGCCCCTGCTCATTCAGCACCGGCGAACCGCTAGAGCCGTGCGAAATTGGCGCAGTGATCTGAATGTATTGGCCGTTCTCACGAATCGCTGCCACTAAACCATCTGATACCGTGCCTTGAAGCCCTTCGGGGCTTCCAATCACCAGTACGCGCTGTCCTTCCTCCACTTGTGCGTTGCTATCTAACAGAAGGTAGGGAACGTCGTTCGCGTTGAATTTTAGCATCGCGATGTCGACGTTGGGTAACCTGATCCAGTCTCCAGTAAATGGGTAGTAGGCGCCGCTCGGCGTTCGTGCTCCCACAGTGCGCGCGTTTTTGATTACATGATAGTTAGTTAGCAATAGGCCTTCCGACGTAATGAAAAAGCCGGTACCGGTAACTATATTCCCGCGCGCGTCTGCGGTGACGATCTCAACAACGGCAGGTTTTGCTTTGCGCACGATTTCGGGAATGTCGTTTGCGCGTAGATCAGTGGTTCGCAAAAGCGAGAAAAGGAACGCAATGAAGAGCGTGAGCCGCGCTGACATGTGACTGTGTATCAAGAGTAAGAATCGGCTAGAGGAGGCGATTGCTTTAGGTCTAGTAATACTTTCACCCTGCTAAAGCTCAGGTCCTTTGTGTCCGAATTATGGTTTTTGTGAACTCTAACGAATTCCCCCATTCAGATTCCGCCATGTCGCGGGGCAGATAGCGCACGAGTATCATCTCCCGCTCGGTCAAACTCATACCAATACTTCTTGTCACCCTGATTTTGTTTGTTCCCGCGATCCGGGCCCAGGATAGCTCTGTTTCGGCTGGAGCCCGTGTCGCTCAGTCTTCTGAGAGCCTTCAGGTTTGGGTCAACACAGCGAGCGGTGTTTATCACTATCCGGGCACCCGCTGGTACGGGAACACCAAGCAGGGGAAATTCATGAGCGAGGCAGACGCTCGTGCCCATGGGTTTAGACCAGCTAAGAACGGGCAGCGAAAATCATGACGGCGATTGACCTCACAGCCCGCCATGCGCCCGCCCGCTTCAGTCCGCACACACTCAGGCATTGATCGATCAGCCCCTCAGTCCTTTGGCGCTAATTCGGCTAACAGTTTGTCAAAGCGCGAATCGTTACGGAGTGGGTCCAATAATGGGTCGCGCTTCAAATCGCCGTAGTCAATGCCGAACGGCATTTTCGTTAACGGAACTAATGCCTCGAAAGAGAGCTCCGACTCGCCAATCCAAGCGTAAACGATCACCAGATTTTTCACGACTTCCGGCCCGTTCATTGCGTCCCTGGAAATTGGCAACATTTCAGTGGCGCGTTTTACTTCTGTGATAGCATCCTGTTTTTTCCCAAGCAGTGCATCCACCACTGCCAACTTACTGAGTAGGCCGGCATTTCCGGGAGACTTCTGGACCTTTTGACTCAATTGCTCTCGCGACTCGGCCGATCTGAGGTTTTCCTTTGGTTCCTCCCCTTGGAGTCGGGCAAGTAGGATGAGGTGACAGCCAACTGGAATCGGTCGGAAACCATAAGCAAAGGCACCGTTGTCCTCGCCGCCCTTCATCTTTTCGATCAGTTCTCTCGCTTGGTGCCAGTCGCGATCCTCGAAGGCTAGCCTTAGTCGGAAAGAAAGCACCTCTGTCTGATCGCGCATTGGCGCTGGGAGCGCTGTAATCGCTAAATGCATTGCCGAATTGTCACCAGTTTTCAGAAAGCTTACGAAGGCCTTCTCAATGTTAAGTATCGGTCGGTCAGGAATAAGCGCGATCAAACGATCGTATGCCTGTTCCGCTGCACGATACTGACGGGCGCCCATAAGCGTCCCGGCTAAGACTGATATTGCGACTGAATTACCTGGATCGAATGTGATGAACTCGTTAAGCCGCTCGATCGCCTTCTGAGGATTCCCTTGCCGCCGATCCATGACGGCCTCGAGCAAGATCGCCTCAGGGGTGTTGACCAGGCTACGCTTGGCGATCGCCAGCTGTACCCGCGCCCGTTCGTAGTCCCGGTACGCACGATACAGATGGTCCGCGTATGCGAGGTGAACCTCGGGTAGATCGGGTTGTAAGCGCAGCGCACTGCTTATGGCCGCTTCCGCCGAAGCATGCCGCTCTGGAGCACAATCGTAAGTGAGATAAAGGAGGTCTTGAGCCTTTGCCGATACACAATAGGCAAGGGTGAACTTTGGATCGAAACGGACAGCCTGCTCTAAAAATTTAATTGCTTCGCGCAGCGGTCTTTCGGCCCAAGAAACTGTAGCACTTGCGATTAACGCTTTGGCCCGAAGATACAGGTCATACGCTTCAAGACTGTCAGTCGGTTTTGCTTCGATCCTCTTCTTTTCCTGTGGAGAGAGGGTCGCGGCCAGTTTGCCAGCGATTGTTTGAGCCACCTCGCTTTGAATCGCAAAAATATCGGTGAGATCACGGTCATAACTGTCAGACCAGAGAGCTTTGTCGGTTCGAGCATCAACAAGCCGGATTGTAATTCGGACACGATTACCGTCTCTGCGCACGGTGCCCTCCACCACATTCGCGACGCCGAGCGACTCCGCGATCGAACGAAGGTTCCGATTATCTCCAGGGCGGTACGTCATCACCGATGTTCGACTGATCACCTTTAGTTGCGACACTCTGGCGAGATTGGAAAGGATTTCGTCCTGAACCCCGTCAGCAAAGTAGGTGTTTCCTCTACCGTGGCTTAGAGTGTCAAACGGGAGTACCGCAACACTCCGTTTTGGGGCTCTAATTGCAGGTGGCTTTCCTTGTCGTGAACTCGGGCTGTCTACGAAAGTCATCCGTATCTCTTGATGTCTAATGGCGCGCTTCGCCTCTATTGCACGCGTGACCGTCGGCATTGCCTTCACGAGTTCGTTTGGAGTCTGGAAACGCTGTGCGGATCTTTTTAAGGAGTGTCTCAACGAGGATAACCGCTGGTTGTGGGATACCTTTGAGTCGTTCAACGGGTGAGGGCGTATGTAGATGTTGGTACATCACCTCAGCTGCAGAACCACTGAAGGGCACCTTACCGGTGAGCATCTCCCAAAGTACTATTCCAAGAGAATAGAGGTCGGAGCCATCCTTCAAAGCAACCATTATGTTGCTCGGTTTAATATCCCGGTGAACGAGGTTTTGCTGGTGGATGGCGGCCAACCCGGCAGTGGCCTGGGTCACGATCTCCAGCGCCAGCTTTACCTTGAGTCGACCTGAGCGTTTGATGAGATTGTCCAGAGTCTCTCCCTCTACAAACTCCATCGCGTAGAAGTAATTGTCGCCGCTCTTCCCTAGGTGAAACACTGAAGCGACGTTCGGGTGACGCACGCTGGCCGCCGCGCGGGCCTCCCGCAGAAACCGCCGGTGGGCCGATTTGTCGCCGATGAATCGGGCGTTGATGACCTTCAACGCTACCGCATTTCGAAGATTTACATCGAGCGCTTTGTAAGTCACTCCCATCGCACCGCGGCCCAGTTCCATCGGCGTTCCATCTTCTCGCGCGAGGATCTCGTAATGCTCTAACCGGAGCTGGGAAGGCGAAAGAGTTGGCTCGGTCGGTGATTCACTAATCGACTGCTTTTTTCCGAGAGCTCCGCGCAGCGCACAAACCGGGCACGACTCGCCGTTTTCTGAGAACAGCGTACCGCAAGCCGGACAGACTCGTTTGCCTCTCGTTTTCACCTCTATAACCTCCCGAGCTACTAGAGTTCTAGACGATTTGATCGCTAATAGCCTGCACAAAATTCCTTGTGATCGGCAACACACACGGCAGAGAGAGCCGCTCGGATTCTTCAGGCCAAACGATCGAAAGGAATCTGCGACGATCAGGACGGTCCAACTAGATTCTCCGCTCGCTCCAACTCCCGATACAGATTCTGAAGGGCGCCACCAAAATCATCCTTTTTCTCGGCGACAAGGGCGGCGTCCCGGAACCTGTAAACAGCTCGTATGAGGCTGCGCATCACCGCGTCTCGTCCTGCGATCGTTCGCCGAAGCCCCGACTCGATTGCTTCGCCTTCGGTTTCGAAGTTGCGGTCCTCAGGGAATCTGATTCTGGCGCTGGTTGCTTCCAACAATTTGCGCAGCCGTTGCAGTGTCACCCAGGCGCTTTTTCGGCTTTTTCGGTTGGCTTCGAGTTCGTCCAAGAGTTTCCGAATCGCGTCAGGAGTTACACTCACTGAAAAGTGTGCAAATGAACATATCTGCTGTCAAGAACCAGAAGCGAAAGATTCGAGCCGGGTCAATCACTTAACCCGCGATTCGTTTATCGGCGATGCGGAGTTTACCAGCCTAAAGCTCGGTCGAATCTCGGATGTGCAGCCGCTCTATCTTTGCTGAGACTGATAACGAGATAAGCACGCCAAAATTAATATCGTAATGACGATATAAGCCGCAGGCAGACGAAACCAAGGAAGGAACCAGCCGACGATTCCCGCCACAGTGATGACAATCGCACAAAACACTAACCACACCTGCCAGGGTACGATAATGCCAGTCGGTCGTTCCCCGACTAGCAGGGGTCGTCTCAGTTTGAATGGCTTTAGCTTGTGTTCTTCCATTTTGTTGATGGCACAAACACAAAACTATGGTAACAAGCTAACTCGGCTCGTCAGGGTCATTCTCCGTAACTGCACAGCACTCGCCACAGCAGCTAGAAAAGGCAGCGAAAACAAGATCTGCCGCTAAATATGTAAATGAAACTGAAGAACTTATCAGGCACCCGGAATGATTGTTGTTCTCAATTAGGAATAACGAGAAGTCTCGATCATGACTTCCGCTGGACTCTTATCACCGCGCCATCTAAGAAACGTCGTCTGTCGCAGCTCTCCGTCCTGGGTCCATTCGGCGAAAGCAACCTCACAGACAAGATGGGGTCGGACCCATTGGTTCGTTCGGGAATCTTCGGAGGATTTACGACCGGCGACTTATCAATAAATAGCGGCTTCAAACGCTCAATTGTTTCCTGTAACCCTTTTTCACTAAACCCGCTTCCAGAATGCCCGAAATAGCGGAGTTTGCCGTTGCGATATCCACCGAGCAATAGCGCTCCAAAGCTCCGAAGGCGACTGCCCTCGCCTTCAGTGAATCCGCAGACGACGAATTCTTGCTGCGGTCGTGCTTTGATCTTAAGCCAATCGGGTGAGCGCCGGCCAGGTTGATATTTGCTCCTTTTTCGCTTTGCGATGATTCCTTCTAACCCCTTCTCCTTGGCGAGCTGGAAAAGGTCTATCCCTCGCTTCTCGAGATAGCCTTCCACTTGAATTCCAGTAACGGGAGTAACAAGCTCCTGCAATCGCTCCCGGCGTTGAACAACGCTCTTGCCGGTCAAGTCACGCCCATTGTCCCAAAGCAAATCAAACAGGACATAGACGACCGGAGCGGTTGGACGCTTTTGCCATTTTTGAAGCAATTGAAACCGGGGAATTCCTTCCTCATCCAGGGCCACGATTTCACCATCCAGGATCGTTGAACGCAGATTCAGTTCTTCGGCTGCGTCCCGAATGGTCGGGAATTCTGTTCAAGCGGCAATCGATTCCGAGACCAGATGCGAGCTTTGCCGCTCGAATCAATGACTGCGACCGCTCGATAACCGTCCAGCTTGGTTTCGAAAATCCAATCTGGATCGTTAAACGGCTCCTAGGCGCTCGAAGCCATCATTGGCGCAACAAACTGTGGGAGAGCCTTCTTTGGCACGAGCTTTAGCCGACCCGATTAGCGACCAAGAACTTTTTTAGCCTTTCAATCGTCTCTGGCCTGGCCGTTAACGTGTAACCGAGTCGAAATTAGCAAGCTCTCCCCAATCCTCGTTGATTTCCCTGAGGAGCTTGAAATAATCGGGCGTCGCAGCGTTGATTTTCTCTTCGGTCTCGACGAGTTCGCCCCATGCTTGTCGCGCCTGGGCGTCTCGCCAGTTACGCCTGTCGGCGTCATAGTGCTCCCTGAGAAAAGATGCTGTCCCCGCCAGGGTGGACGCCCTGACGGTTTCGACGAGAGCCCGACCCGGCGATGGTCTGAGGTAAACCAAAGTTTCTTCGGGAAGTCTGTAGCAGTCCACTTGTACAGACTGTGCGATGTTGTTTCGCGCCGCGATGCTATAAGCGAAGATCCGTTTGGAAACCCGCCCGAGCAGACCTTCTACCGCCCAGAGCATTCTTAACTCGGGACGAGCGTGCCCTGCGCGCCCATGCGGGCGAGGAGTTCCTCTGCGATGCGGGTGGTTTCTTCAAGGCTCATGAGATTTCTTCCTCTGTTTGGACTTTAGTTGTCAAACCGATTATTGTATTGATTGGTATGAAACGGACGCGATCTGGCGGGTTGTTGGGGCGCCCGCGGACCTTTGATATCGACAAAGCTTTGGAACGAGCACTCCGGGTGTTTTGGGAAAAAGGCTATGAAGGAACCTCATTGTCGGATTTGACCGAAGCGATGGGCATTAACCGTCCCAGCCTTTATGCCGCTTTCGGCAACAAGGAAGCTTTGTTCCGGAAAGCACTGGATCGCTATGTCGAAAAGACGCGAGCATTCGTGCGCGCCGCGATCAACGAGCCGACTGTACGCGGTGTCGCTGAGCGCCTGCTGCGTTCGGCTGCCGATATGGTGACCAACGCACGCAATCCGCGCGGATGTCTGACCGTCCGTGGCGGGCTTGCCTCGGGAGAGGCGGCCGATCCGATCCGACTGGAATTAGCTTTGCGCCGTTCGGAGGGCGAAGCGGTAATCCGCGAGCGGCTTGAGCGGGCAAAGGGGGAGGGCGATTTGCCAACAGGCGCCAATCCAGCCGATCTGGCCCGTTATCTCGCGACGGTGTACCAAGGGATGTCGGTCCAGGCGGCCGGCGGCGCTACCCGCGAGCAATTACGCAGGGTGGCCGAGACAGCATTACGAGCGTGGCCCAAGTAAAAATCAGCACGGTTCAATAAAGATTTATCATTACGAGTGGATCTGGGATACACGGGCGACGGTATTGCCGCTTCTGCGGGGATTGGGCGAGCGCCCGACAATATTATCGCGTGAGACTTGCTTCCTCTTCTAGAGTCTCCAGGTCACTTTTTTCGTGTCGTCGCGTTGGTAACAGCGAAAGGCAAGCGGGCGCCCGGAGGCTCGAGCTGGCGTCCGTTTCATACCAATCAATACAATAATTCGTTTGACAGTTCAATTTCATAGACTACTTCTGTATCAATCGATACAAAAAGAAATGAATGAGAATATTAAGCAACTGGTTGGCAAGGTAGCGCTCGTTACCGGTGGATCGCGCGGGCTTGGCGCGAAGATTGCCCGTGCGTTAGCCGACGAAGGCGCTGACGTTGCGATTAGCTACGCTGCTTCAGAGCAAAAAGCGCAGGCGGTAACGCGAGACATTGAAACCAGGGGAGTGCGAACAGCGGCATTTCAGGCCGACCAAGATTCCGGCCCAACCTGAAGGACTGATCCAAGCCGTCGTTAGTCAGTTTGGCGGCCTCGATATTCTCGTCAACAATGCCGCGGTCTCGATCCCGGGCCTAGTCGGTAGTCCGAAGACCGACGCGGTAGCAATGGACAGACAATGGGCGGTCAACGCGCTTGGTGTCATAGCCACGATTCGTGCTGCGGCAAAAGTAATGCGAAATGGTGGCCGAATCATTAGCGTTGGCTCCGGCGTTGCAACGCGCGTGGGCACCGAAGGCCTGGCCGATTACGCTGGTAGCAAAGCGGCCGTTGTTGGCTACTCGAAAGGGGCAGCCAGAGATTTGGCGTCACGGAATATCACCGTCAACGTGGTGCAGGCTGGTCTCATGGATACCGACATGGCTGCACCCTACGCGGCGAAAATGGACGCCATGATGTCAACGTTGGCGATCAAGCGCTACGCTCGTTTAGAAGAAATCGCCGGCGCAGTTGTTTTTCTCGCAAGTCCCGTAGCGTCTTATATCACCGGCGCGGTGCTTGATGCAGAAGGCGGCTACGGAGCTTGAATTCTCATCAGTGTATTTGATCCTCATTACGGCCTATCGGAATTTCGATATCTAATCGGCCGCAGTCCGGACCACGATTACGGCAACTGGGACAAAAGAAGCCCCGGTCTCATGTCTGTGCTGTTCATTAGTATCTAGATGGTGGATAAAGAACAGCGTGGTTATATGGGGGAACCAACCCATCGGTTCGTTGAAACAAACGGTATTCAAATGCATGTGGCTGAGCAAGGGGAAGGTCCGCCGGTGCTTCTCTGTCACGGGTTCCCAGAATTATGGTACTCCTGGCGCCATCAGCTTTCAGCGTTGGCGGCAGCAGGTTTCCACGCCGTGGCTCCCGACATGCGCGGCTACGGTCAGACGGATCGGCCAGAGGTCATTGACCAATACACACTGCTTCATTTGGTCGGTGACATGGTTGGCTTACTTGATGCCTTGGGCCATGAGACATCGGTGATCGCCGGTCATGATTGGGGGGCTCCAGTCGCGTGGCACGCCGCGCTGCTCCGTCCCGATCGTTTCCGTGCGGTGATCGGCTTGAGTATTCCTTTTATTCCCCGGGGCCCGGATTATCCGAGCAAAAGCTATCCGGAGACCGACGACACAGTATTCTATCAAAGCTATTTCCAGTCTCCAGGAGTGGCTGAAGCGGATCTCGAACGCGACGTGCGGTTTTCTATGCGCGCGTTTCTTTACGACGGCTCCGGCGATGCTCCACAACCTGCGATCAATGCGCCGGGCCACGTTTTCATGGTACCCCGGAAAGGTGGCATAATGGCAAACCGGTTAAATCCAACTTCGCTACCCCCATGGCTCACTGAAGCCGATGTCGAGGTCTACGTCGAGCAATTCGAGCGAACCGGCTATCGAGGTGGTCTGAACTGGTACCGTAATATAGATCGGAATTGGGAATTACTGGCGCCCTTTGCGGGATTGAAGATCACAGTCCCGGCACTCCTGATTGCCGGCGATCGCGATCTTGTGCTGGCGTTCCGCGGAATGGATGAGGTGATCTCTAACTTACCGAGCAACGTGCCCAAGCTGCAAAAGACCCTCATTCTCCCGGGATGCGGCCATTGGACTCAGCAAGAACGACCGCAAGAGGTAAACGACGCGATGATTGGGTTTCTGCAGCGTCTATAACAGTCCGTTAAAGGCCGTCAGCGAGAACGCTACGAAGCCGACCTGGTTGTCTGGTCGGTTAGTCGATCCTTAGGCGCTTAGCTGAAAATCAAGAAGTATTAGCTTAAAACTGTTTTTCGCGGTTGGTGGCGATACTTGCATGCCAACCAGCGCCGGTTATTTAGCCATCTGAAGCTACACTCTTGATTGTTATCCAAAGAGTTCATTGAACCTCTTTGGGCAACAATTTCGGCAATTGAGACAAACAAAGCGGGACCCTACTGGATCAGTGTTAGTTAGTTGAGTTTCCGATTCAGGGAAGCAAAAGCTAGTTGCCTATATTATCCGGAAAACCAAATGCATGAAACAAAGAGTAGCTTCTAAAAATTCTTATCTCGGCCAGCGCGCCATTGTAGTTGGTGCAGGATTAGGTGGATTATCGGCCGCTCGTGTGCTGTCCGATTATTTCGATGAAGTAATGATTCTGGATCGCGACGAGCTGCCAGATGACGCTACCCGGCGACCCGGCGTTCCTCAAGGTAAACAACCGCACGGCCTGTTAGGAGGCGGGCTAAGAGCACTAGAAAAGCTTTTCCCCGGCTTCGGAAATGAGCTGAGGCGAGCCGGAGCCGTATCGATTGATGCTGGTTGCGACATGCTCTATGAGGTCCCTGGTCAGGATGTTTGGCCTAGAATTAAACTGAGTTGGCCGACCTACTCGATGTCCCGACCGCTCATTGAACGCACTCTGCGACGGCAGGTCGAGCGCAGGGGGAACATAAAAGTGCGAAGTGGATGTCGAGTCCTTAATATCGTAAGTGAATCGAATCTCCACGCCGCCACGGGAATTCAGTGCCAAATGGTTGACGGCCGCCTCGAAACACTGAAATCAGATCTTATCGTGGATGCATCCGGAAATGGATCCTTAACGCTGGAATTCCTGAAAGCTACTGGTCGAAGAACGCCCGACGAGACGAGCATAGGTGTAAATATTCGTTACGCCAGCGCCGTTTTCGAGCGTTCCCAAATTTGGAATGACTACAAAGTTGTTTTCACTTTCCCCGATGCGCCGGACCAGGGTCGTGGAGGCCTTATCCTTCCAGCCGAAAATAATAGTATGCATGTGGGATTAGCGGGGAGGGGTAAAGCTTTTCCACCCATCGACAGTAATGAATTTCTGAGCTATGCGCGGCAGCTCCCGACAAAGACGATTTATAATGCGATCAAGAATGCGAAACGTCTAACCGATATAACGCCGTTTTCCTTTCCGGAAAGCAGATGGCGACATTTCGCGCAAGTCCCTGACTTTCCTTGCGGGCTACTTCCGATTGGGGATGCAATTTGTCGTTTTAATCCAGTTTACGGTCAAGGGATGACCATTGCCGTGCAGGAAGCCAACATGCTTTTTGATTTGCTGGAGACATTGGACGGAGATCCGCTCGCTACGTTGGCGCCAACTTTTCTGACCAGAGCTGAGACACTAATTGCCGATCCCTGGGCTATGTCGGCAATTCCTGACTTTATTTACCCAGAAACAATTGGCGAACGCCCACGAGATTTGCAGGATCGTCTCAATTTCCAGAGCGCATTGGGTCGATTGGCCGTCCGTGATGTGGAAATCTATGAATTGCTTATAGACATCAGGCACGTTCTCAAACCACGGACTCTATTAGACGATCCTTCTATCGTAACGAGAGTGAAAGAAGAAATCGCGGATGCTTCACCGGGTAACGAATCGCTCGGGGTCTATTCTACCTAGTTCCACCTAAACGGCGGGTGTCGCAGTGTACTTAAATCGTAGACTCATCCCGCTTGAGCTTCACTTATCGACGGGGCGGTCAGTGCGAGCAAATCGTCTTTGGCGGATGTAGCCGCAAAGGCAACGACCACGCGAAGTTGTTCCTCGAAAAGGGACGGAAAGTCCTGAAGAATTTCGTCAAAGGAGTAGCCTTCAGCTAAGCTGGCCAAAACGGTGCGCAGGGGAACGCGTGTGCCCTTCAAGACCGTCTCGCCACCACAAATTTGTGGGTCCCGCTGAAAATAGTTCGCAAAATTCATGGTATCGCTCGGCGCCATCATACCACCGATTGGAGTTTCTGCCTCCGAAATCGAGCGGTGACCATCTGAATCTCACTGGTAATCGCAGGTTGCGATATAGAGCAGTCGCAACATCAAACTTCAGCGTCAGTTGCCGCTGCTGACTCGAGCATGGAACTGGGCAATTTGTTGGCCGATGTTTTCAGGCTCGTCTTCGGGTAAGAAGTGTTTTCCTTGGCCGATCGGCTCGATACGCATTTGGTCGATCTGCGCGCGGGCAACAACGATGGCGCGCTGGCGAACGATCATCCCGGGCGTTCCGTAAAGGAGCAGTTTGGGGATTCGTGATTTTGAAAGCGCGGCCGCATACCGGTTGATGAGATCGACCGTGTCGCCGGCCCGATGTGACCTTGGTCCGAGCTGACTTGGACCGACACCTTGCCGCCACACCTTTCTGCGGACCGCAGGGTTGGCAAAGGGCACACGGTATGCCTCTAACTCAACATCCGAAAGGTTTCGAAGCGTGCCTAACTTAAGCATGCTCGTAGCTGCCTTATCGCCTTTTACGATCAGCAACTCGGCGATCTGACTCACGTGCAGCATTCTGAGGTTAAGTCGCGCTTGCCGCGGTAGGTTGTAGAATGCGAAATCCATCGGCTGAAAGAAGCCCTCAAACATCACCAGACCCTTTACGTTTGCCTCGTGCTGCATGGCATAGTGGAGGCCTACGATCAGTCCGAGGTCCATTGCGACGATGATTGGATTCTTCAGCTGAAGCGCGTCGATCACACCGTCTAAATAGCGCGCGTAGGTTGGTAGGTCGTAGTCGATATCGAGCGGTTTATCCGACTGGCCGAAACCAATCAAGTCGATGGCCACGGTTCGCGCGATCGGGGCGATGTGGGGAATGACGTTCCGCCAAAGATAAGAATGAGTTGGTATCCCATGAAGCAAGAGGACCGGAGGGTCTTGGTCGCCGGCTTCAACGTAGTGAATCCGCGAGCCGTGGACGGTCACGAAATTGGAGGAGGGGGGTGGAGGAGAGGCGGTTGCCATCGCGGGACCGATCAAAGCAACTATAAGCGCGAATCGCGAAGTTCGAAGGGGGAATATAGGAGACAGGAGGGGTAGCGGCGACTGTCCAGTTAGCCCGCTGGCTCGATGCGAGCTCAAGACGTCCCCGGGGTTGTGTGCGCTCATTGGCACGGGAAAGTCACCGCTTCGGGGAGATCTTTCCCGCAAATGTCTGGGTCACGATCTTTCCATTCTGCACGATGAAGGTGTCGGTGCCGAACTCGAAGCGGTTGTCCGCCGTCTCGGCCTTCCACACGATATAGGCGGTGTCGCCATCGACCTCCTGCCGGAACATCTCGAAGGACATCCCCGGCTTCGCGAACTCCTCGAACATGCTCACGAAGAATCTCCGAATCGCCTCGGAGCCGCGCAACACGCCAGCCGGTGTGAAGAACCTCGACTCGGCGGTGTAGTCAGCCATGGTGCCGACGATATCGCCGAAGCAGTTCAGGTGGTGTGTGAGCACGTCCTGGGTCGTCGCAGCGACGCCATTTTTCTGTTCCATGTATTTCTCCTTTAGTTGTCGTTTGTTCGCCCGTTCTTTGGGAACGTCCACTCTTTCAACTAAGAGTGTAATTACACCTAATTCAAGAAGAAATTCTCAAAAGATTGCGCGCGGCCAAGCTTGGTCCCTGCGCCTGTTCTCAGGTTCGCAGATTAGCGAGGAAGCTTTCCTCCCTTGACGACACCCGTTTGTCTCCCGAAGACCTCACCATCACGCAGTATTCGTTACTGGCGAACATTGAGCGCGCCGGCCAACTGAACCGCGCGGTGCTAGCCGAGAAGTTCGGGATGGAACGCATCACATTGACGCGCAATCTATGTCCGCTGACCAGGGCCTCAACGACGGGAAATAGCCTGGTATCACATCAAAGAGACAGGAAGCGTTCCCGCCATTTGTAACTAGTTTGGTATGATGCCGTATTCCTGGCACAGGGCGCGAAAGTTCTCACTCTTTAGCGCCTTAAACGCAAACCCCATTCTCTGTTCCATCGGTTCACTTTTCTTCCAGGGCATCGCCCCCTTGAGTGTTACCTATGTCCTGAACCTGTACCTGCGGACTTTTCGCTGCGGAATGTGCGATCATCGTTTAGTCGCGAACGTAGCTATGGCGACTGCGGTTTCTGGCGGCTTAACGCACACAACTCCGGGGACGTCTTGAGCTCGCATCGAGCCAGCGGGCTACCTGGACAGTCGCCGCTCCTGACTCCCGGCCCTCAGTATGCTTTCCCAAACACGACTTGCCCCTTGCTCGGCTTGCCAGAAAACGGGCACTTGCCTGGTTCCCCGCGGAGTTCGGCCGAGAAAGGAATGCAGCGAATAGTGACTTTGAGATCCTCTTTGATTTTCGCTTCGACCTCCGGTTCGCCCGACCAATGGGCCAGCGCAAATCCGCCATGAATCTCGCAATGGGCCAGCGCAAATCCGCCATGAATCTCGGCTTTCTCTGCGTTGTTTGCGGTAAAGAAGTCGTAAAAATCTGTTTTGGAATCGATCCGCACCGTGTGTTGGTCGCGGAACGTTTTCGCGCGAGTGAATAAATTGTTCTGGATCTCTTCAAGTGTTGCCGACAGGGTTTGGACGACCTCGGAACTCGGCAAAAAGGCCTTTTCTTTCACCGGCCGGTCGCGTCGCGAAAACGCAACCGTACCCTTTTCCAGGTCACGTGGCCCCAACTCGATGCGAATGGGAATACCGCGTTTGATCCATTCCCAATTCTTGACGCCACCACCGAGATCGCGCCGATCCACCTCGACGAGAATTGATTCGCCGGCGTAGCGCTGTTGCTGAAGTTCCGCCGCCAATTTGTCAGCGGCTTGCCAAACGGCAGCGCGGTGTTCCGGCTTTGGTACGATGGGGAGTATAACGGCATGGCTCGGCGCAATTCTCGGCGGAAGAACGGCGCCGTCGTCATCGGCATGCACCATGATGATCTCGCCCACCAAACGAGTGCTCACACCCCAGCTGGTGGTCCAACCGAACTCCTGGGTGCCGTTCCGAGTAAGAAAACGGATGTCGGAAGCTTTGGCGAAGTTCTGGCCGAGGAAATGGGAGGTGCCCGATTGCACGGCCTTGCGGTCCTGCATCATTGCTTCGA
>WNFI01688234.1_pt1 | contig 22054 bp, 17 predicted proteins | sample 5400471 | NCBI WGS metagenome assembly WNFI01 (sample SAMN13153348, study PRJNA577476) | soil metagenome | isolation source: 100 cm saprolite on Douglas fir-dominated hillslope | place: USA:California | collected 2013-09-17
ATCTGCCCGCGGTGCGCACGCAGCACCCGCCTTGCGTCTCCCACCATGGGGCGCCCGTGCAGGCGGCCGATCAGTTCCCCCAGTTCGTGCCACTTGCGCCCCCACTGCAGCAGGCGTACGGCATCCTCGATGACCTGGCGCGCGGCGGCGCTGGGCGCCGCGGGCGCGCTCGCCGCGCTCGCCGCGCTCGCGCTGCCCGCCGCGCTCGCGCTGCTGGCCGCGCGCAGCGCGCGTAGTGTCGTGCTGCTGCGGCCGCTCCGTGCCTGCCGTGCACCGCCGCGCGGTGGGCGGGGCCGCGCCTGCTCGCGCGTGGTGGTGTCGCCGGACTGGAGCATTTCCCGCCTTTCGGTTTGCGGATCGGCCAGCGGGACGTGGCGACCGGCGGGCTGGAGACCCACGAGGTTGGCCAGGAACACCATCTGTTCGAGGCCCACCGCGAACTGGCGGTCGCCGCGCCCGCAGTGCTCCTCGAGCGCGCGCGTCAGTTCGGTGACTTTTTGGCGCGCCAGGCGCACGACCCAGGCCGCCGGGCGTTCGTGCGGCGTCCAGGGCTGCACGTGCCAGTAATAGGCGTCGGCGAGCTTGAGGTAGCGCGTGTGCAGTTCCAGGCTCTGCTGCCAGCGCGCCAGCAGCGCGCGCATGCGCTCCACGCTGATCTTGGAGTCGTCCTTTGAGTGCGCCATGTCCTCCAGCCTAGGACGACGGCTCCTCCGGGGAACGCTACAGGTTCACACTTTGATCAGGATTGCGCCCGGCCCGTCAGTGCGTCACGCCCGCCAGGAACAGCCAGGTCGCCACCACCGTGTCCGGATTCAAGGACAGGCTGTCGATGCCCTGGTCGACCAGCCAACGGGCCAGATCCGGGTGATCGGACGGGCCCTGGCCGCAGATGCCGATGTACTTGCCCTGGCGCCGGCAGGCGGCAATGGCCATCGCGATCAGCGCTTTGACCGCCGCATCGCGTTCGTCGAAGGCTCCGGCCATCAGCGCGGAATCGCGGTCGAGCCCCAGCGTCAGCTGCGTCAGATCGTTCGAGCCGATCGACATGCCGTCGAAGTATTGCAGGAAGTCATCGGCCAGCAGGGCGTTGGTGGGCAGCTCGCACATCATGATGAGCTTCAGCTCCTGTTCGCCGCGCTTCAGGCCGTTGGCGGCCAGCAGCTCCGTGACCTGGCGGGCCTCGGCGACGCTGCGCACGAACGGCACCATCACCTGCACATTGCGCAGTCCCATGTCTTCGCGCACGCGCCGCAGCGCGCGGCATTCGAGTTCGAAGCAGGGACGGAAGGCCGCGTCCACGTAACGCGCGGCACCACGGAAGCCGAGCATCGGGTTTTCCTCGCGCGGCTCGAACTGTGCGCCACCGATGAGATTGGCGTATTCGTTGGACTTGAAATCCGACAGCCGCACGATGACCGGCTCGGGCGCAAAGGCCGCCGCGATCTGCGCAATGCCCTCGCTCAGCCGGTCCACGTAGAAGCTCACCGGATCCGCGTAGCCCGCCATGTGCTGGCGGATCGTGGCCTGGAGCGCAGGTTCCAGGCGCGCGAAGCCGAGCAGGGCGCGCGGATGCACGCCGATCATCCGGTTGATGATGAACTCCAGGCGCGCGAGGCCGACGCCGCGGTGCGGGAGCGCCGCGAAGGCGAAGGCGCGATCGGGATTGCCGACATTCATCATGATGCGCAGGGGCGCCGGTGGCATGGCATCGAGCTCGATGCGCTGCTGATCGAAGGCCAGCAGTCCCTCGTACACGAATCCGGTATCGCCCTCGGCGCAGGATACGGTGACCTCCTGGCCCTCGCCGATCAGTTCGGTGGCCCGCCCGCAGCCCACCACCGCCGGGATGCCCAGTTCGCGCGCGATGATAGCGGCGTGGCAGGTGCGGCCGCCGCGATTGGTGACGACGGCGGCGGCGCGCTTCATGACCGGCTCCCAGTCCGGATCGGTCATGTCTGCGACCAGCACCTCCCCGGGTTGCGTACAGCTGCTCGTCGGTGCCGTCGCGCGCCCATTCGATGTCCATGGGGCAGCCGTAATGCTCCTCGATGAGCAGCGCCTGCCGCGCCAGCTGCTGCACCTCCGCGTCGCTGAGCGAGAATCTCGCCCGCTCGGCGCCGGGCACTTCCACCGTGCGCACGCGCTCGGCGGACCCTGCGTCCGCATAGATCATCTTGATGGCTTTGGCCCCAAGACTGCGGCGCAGTATCGAGGGGCGCCCGGCGCGCAGCCCGGGCTTGTAGACGTAGAACTCGTCCGGGTTCACCGCGCCCTGCACGACGGTCTCCCCCAGGCCGTAGGAGCTGGTGATGAACACCACCTCGCGGAAACCCGAGTCGGTATCGAGCGTGAACATCACGCCGCTCGCGCCCAGATCGCTCCGTACCATGTGCTGCACGCCCACCGACAGCGCGACCTGCGCATGCTCGAAGCCCTGGTGCACGCGATAGGCGATGGCGCGATCGTTGTACAGCGAGGCGTACACCTCGTGTACCGCGCGCAGCAGCGCCGCCTCGCCCTGTACGTTGAGGAAGGTCTCCTGCTGTCCGGCGAAGGAGGCGGAGGGCAGGTCCTCGGCGGTGGCCGAGGAGCGCACGGCCACGGCGATGTTCCTGCCGGCCGCCATGGCGCGCCAGCCGTCCAGGACAGCCTGGCGCAGCGCGGGCGGAAACGGTGTATCGAGTATCCAGCCCCGGATGCGCGCGCCGCAGGCACTGAGTGCCGTGACGTCCGCGCAGTCGAGCACGTCGAGCTCGGCCTTGATGCGCCGGTCGAGGCCGCCCTGGTGCAGGAACTCGCGGAAGGCATCGGCCGTGGTCGCAAAGCCGCGCGGCACGCGCACGCCGAGCGGCGTCAGCGCGCGCAGGAGTTCGCCGATGGAGGCGTTCTTGCCGCCCACACGCTCGAGATCCCCGAGGCCGACCGCGTCGAAGGACAGGACGTATTCGCTCAACGCGTTCTTCCCTTGTACTTTGAGCGGCGTATTGTCCACGATTTCATCGCATGGGACACTGCCCGCCGCGACGGCAGGGCAGAGGCGGGAGGCGGGGCAGGGTGAGCAAGCGCACGGTGTTCTTCGTCTCCGACCAGACCGGCGTCACCGCCGAGACCCTCGGGCACAGTCTGCTGACCCAGTTCGATGGCGCGCAGTACCAGTCCGTCACGCTCCCGTTCGTCGCCAGCGTGGAGCAGGCCGCCGAAGTCCTGCAGCGCATCGATGCCGCCGCCCGTGAGAGCGGCGTGCGGCCGATCGTGTTCGCGACGCTGGTGGATGATCAGGTGCGCGCGGTCCTGCGGCGGGCGAACGCGCTGTGCCTGGATTTTTTTGCGGCCTTTCTCGGACCCCTCGAGGCCGAACTGGCCATGCCCTCGGCCCACGCCAGCGGCCGCGCGCACGGCATGTCGAACCTGGCGTCGTACACGGCGAGAATCAACGCCACCAACTATGCGCTCGCCAACGACGACGGCGCCGGACCGCGCGATTACGCCAGTGCCGATGTGATCCTGGTGGGCGTCTCGCGCTCCGGGAAGACACCGACCTGTCTTTACCTCGCCCTGCAGTACGGCGTCCTGGCGGCGAATTATCCGTTGGCCGACGAAGACCTGGAATCGGGCGAATTGCCCGCGGCTCTGGCGCCGTTCCGGTCCCGGCTCTTTGGGCTGACGATACGCCCGGATCGCCTGCAGCAGATCCGGCATGAGCGGCGTCCGAACAGCCGCTACGCCTCGCTCCAGCAGGTGCAGTCGGAGTTGCGCGCGGCGCTGGCGCTGTTTGGACGCGCCGCCATTCCGCATCTGGACACGACCGAGTGCAGCATCGAGGAAATCGCCAGCCGCATTCTCGACGGCCAGCACCTGGAACGACGCGTGCGCCTGTAGCTCGCCAATACTCGGAGCCATCAACAGGTGTATTGTTGCGTGGGAGTTCCGGCGTTCGGATGGGAGGTATCCAACCATGGCTGACAGCGTTTACAAAGTCATCGAACTCGTGGGCACGAGCAAAGAGTCCTGGGAGAAAGCCGCGGTCGCGGCAGTGAACAAGGCAGGCAAGACGCTGCGCGATTTGCGGGTGGCCGAAGTGGGGCGGCTGGACCTGCAGCTCAAGAATGGCCAGGTCGAGGCATTCCGCGCGCGAGTGAGCGTGTCCTTCAAGTACGAGGGCGGCAAGTAAGCCGGACGTGGGCCGGCGCGGCGTGCGCTCAGCCTGAGGGCGGCGGCGGATGCAGGAACGGCCACGGGGAGGTTTCGCTCCCGCGCGGGCAGTCCACTTCGATGAGCACGGGCGCTGCGGCGGCCAGGGCGCGCTCGAGTGCGCCCTTGAGCTGCTCCGGCGTCGCCACGCGCATCGCCAACGCACCAAAGCTCTCCGCCAGTTTCACGAAATCAGGGTTGCGCAGCTCCACGCCCAGCAATCGGCCGGCGTAGCGTTCCTGTTGATCGCGCCAGACGTTGCCATAGGCGGAATTGTTGAACACGATGCTGACGACGTTGATGCCGTACTGCACGGCAGTGGCCAGCTCCTGGACCCCATACATGAAGCCCCCGTCGCCGCTGACGGCGATGACGGCCCTGCCCGGGTGCGCGAGCTTGACGCCGAGCGCGGTGTTGAAGCCGAAGCCGAGATTGTCCTGATAGCCGCAGGTGACGTACTGGCGCGGCTCATACACCGGAAAGCCGAAGCGCGCGGTGAAGCCGACCTGGGAGATCTCCTCGCAGAAAAAGCCGTCGCGCGGCAGCACCGCCCGGATCACATTGAGGTAGGCGAGCTGCGGCGTAACGGACTGCATGGCCACGCGCGCGCGCTCCTTGACCGACAGGAACTCCGCCTCCATCGGCTTGCGCCGGCCCAGATGGCCCTTGAGCGCGCCAAGCAGGGCACGGACGCCGAGTGTCGAGTCCGTGACGATGCCCACGTCGGGCCGGAGCCGCACCATCTCCGTCGGATCGATATCGATGCGCAGGACCTTCAGCTGCCTGGGGAACCACTTCCAGCGCAGGTACTGCAGCTCGAGCCGGCTGCCGATGCCGATGAGCAGATCGCACTCCTTCCAGTAATCCCAGGCGGCGACCAGCGACATTCCGTATGGGGATTCCTCGCTGACGATGCCCTTGCCGCTGCGGTGCGCGGTGACCGGCGCCTGGATCAGCTGCGCCAGTTCGAGCACCGCCGGGCCCGCGTCCAGCGCGCCGGCACCCACCATGATGAGTGTCCGCCGGGCAGCGCCGATCAGCTCCGCCGCGGCCGCGACCGCCGCCGGATCGGGAACGGGCGGAGCGAGCGGTGCCAGCGGGGCGACGGGCGTGACCTCCGCCCGCATGCCAAACACGTCCCAGGGCGCCTCGATCGCCACCGGACGCACTCGCCCGCTGCGCAGCTGCCGGAAGGCCTCGGCCATCACCGCGCCCGCCTCGCTGGGATGGTTGATGCGCTCGGACCACTTGGTGAGCCCGCGCAGCAAGGCCAGCTGATCGGGCAACTCGTGCAGCTGCCCGCGCCCCCGCCCGATCAGATGGGACTGGATGTTGCCCGTGATGCACAGCACCGGTGCCGTGGCGCCGTAGGCCGTGCACAGGGCGGCGCCGGAATTCAGCAGGCCCGGACCCGGAACCACGGTATAGACCCCGACCCGGCCGGTGGATTTCGCGTAGCCGAAGGCCATGTAGGCCGCGCCCTGTTCGTGCCGCGTGGTGATGAAACGCAGCTGCTGTTGGCGTTGCGCCAGGGCGTCGTTGAAGTCGTACATGTGCGCGCCGGGAATCCCGAACACGGTGTCGACACCATGCGCGATGAGGGAATCGGCCAGCACCTGGCCGGTGGTCAGCGAGCTCATCCGCCAGGCCCCCGCGCGCGCCTCACCGGATGATCACCCACCGCTGAACCGGGCGGCGCGTTTTTCGAGGAAGGCCGCGACGCCTTCCCTGAAATCCGCACTGGCGATGCATTGTTCCTGCGCCAGCACCTCGTTGCGCAGGCCCTGCGTGAAATCCACCGTGGCGGCCTGGCGCAGCAAGCGCTTGGTGTGCATGAGCGCCAGGGGCGCGCGCCGTGCGAGGCGCCCCGCCCACTCGGCCGCGGCTTCGTTCGCGGTACCCTTTGGCACCACACGGTTGACCAGCCCGAGTTCCAGGCAGCGCGCCGCCGGCACGCGCTCGCATTCGACCGCGAGCTCGAAGGCCCGGCGCGCGCCGATCTGGCGCTCGAGCATCCAGGTGATGCCACCGTCGGGCACGAGCGCGATGTTCTGGAAGGGCAGGGTGAAGTAGGCATCCTCGGCCATGACGACCAGGTCGCTGGCCAGCACGTAGGCGCAGCCGATGCCGGCCACGAGGCCCTCGACGCCGGCGATGACCGGCTTTGCCATGCTCGCGATGGCGTGGATGCCCGGCGCGTACTCCTCCTCGAGCTGCCGCCGCACCTCGGCATCGACGCGCCCGGTGGAGTGCATTTCCTTCAGGTCCGCACCGGCGCTGAAGGCACGACCTGCGGCCAGCAGCGCCACGGCACGAACCAGCGGGTCGGCCGCCGCACGCTGCAACGCCGCGGCCAGCTGCGGGCGCATCGCCCGGTCGAAGGCATTCAGGGCCGCGGGGCGGTTCAGCGTGATGTGCGCCACCGCAGCGCGCAACTCATAGGAAACGACTGCGCCCACTTCGCTCATCGCGACTCCTCAGCGCGTCGTCGCGCCCGGCGCACCGCGCAGCTCGCGCAGGCTCGGTACAAAGATGTCGGGCGTGATATCGATGTCGCGCACGCCCGGTGGCCCGTAGCCGGACAGGTCGGTGATCCCATGGGCGGCCAGGAGTTCATCATCGATGTAGAAGTTGCCGGTGGTCTGGCGGGCATCGGCGGTCAGGATCAGGTGGGCCGCGTCGGCCATGATGCGGGCTGAGCGGAGTGCGCCGATCGGCATGTGGCTGGCGAGCACAGCCATTGCGGCGGTGTCGATCGCGGTCCGCGGCCACAGCGCATTCACCCCGACGCGGCCACGGTACTCGCCGGCCACGCCCAGCACGACCATGCTCATGCCGAACTTGGCCATCGAGTAGGCCACGTGCGGGGCGAACCAGCGCTCCTGCAGCGCCAGTGGCGGGGAAATGGTCAGGACGTGCGGATTGGCTGACTGGAGCAGATGCGGCATGCATTTCTGCGTCACCAGGAAGCTGCCGCGCGCATTGACGCCATGCATCAGATCAAAGCGCCTGATCGGTGTGTCCAGGAGCGGCGTCAAACTGATGGCACTGGCGTTGTTGACGCAGACGTCGATGCCCCCGAATCGCGCCACGCTCGCCGCCACGGCGGCCTCCACCTGCTGTTCATCGCGGATGTCGCAGACCAGGGCCAGCGCCTGGCCACCGGCCGCTACGACCTGCGCCGCCGCGGTGTGGATCGTGCCGGGCAAGCGGGGGTGGGGCTGGTCGGTCTTGGCGGCGATCGCGACGTTGGCGCCGTCGCGCGCCGCGCGCAATGCGATGGCCAGGCCGATGCCGCGCGATGCGCCGCTGATGAAAAGTGTCTTGCCGCGCAGATGGCTGCTCATGCTTGAATCCCCGCAGATCGGCGTCGACCGGATCGCACAGCTCGCTCGGCATATTAGCCTCCCGGCAATCGCCGTGCTATGGCAAACTCTGCAGCCGCCGAGTATTGCGCGCAGCCCACCCAAAGAAGATTCAGAGTTAACCACGCACATGCTTCCTCACAGCAGCGCCGGGCAGCGCTTCCGGCAGGCATTGGCGGATGAGCGGCCGCTGCAGGTCGTGGGCGCCATCAACGCCTATGCCGCGCGCCTGGCCGAGGCCGTCGGCTTTCGCGCCCTGTATCTGTCCGGTGGTGGAGTGGCCGCCAATTCGCTGGGGCTGCCGGATCTGGGCATCAGCAACCCGGACGACGTGCTCACGGATATACGCCGCATCACCGACGCGGTCGGCGTTCCGCTCCTCGTGGACGCGGACACCGGCTGGGGCGGCGCCTTCAGCATCGCGCGCACCGTGCGCTCCTTCAGCAAGGCGGGCGCGGCCGGACTGCATATCGAGGACCAGGTGCAGAGCAAACGCTGCGGTCACCGGCCCGGCAAGGAGATCGTGCCGCAGGAGGAGATGGTCGATCGCATCAAGGCCGCGGTGGATGCGCGCAGCGATGCGGACTTCGTGATCATGGCCCGCACCGACGCGCTGGCCAGTGAGGGTCTGGAGCGGGCCATCGAGCGCTGCCGGGCCTGCGTGGCGGCCGGGGCTGACATGATCTTCCCCGAGGCCGTGACGGATCTGTCGATGTACCGGCGCTTCAAGGCGGCGGTCCAGGTGCCGATACTCGCCAACATCACCGAGTTTGGCCGCACGCCGCTCTACACCCGCGACGAGCTGGGCGCAGCCGGTGTCGACATCGTGCTGTATTGCTGCTCGGCGTACCGCGCGATGAACGCGGCGGCGCTCAAGACCTACCAGATCATCCGGCGCACCGGCAGCCAGGCCGAGGCATTGCCCCTGATGCAGACCCGCGACGAGCTGTATCACTATCTCGATTACCATGCCTACGAACAGAAACTCGATGCCCTGTTTGCGACCGGCAAGCACAAATAGGGCGGCGGCTGGATCTCCCGGGGCCCGTGCATGACCGGTCCGGTGCCAACGCCTGCGTTCAGGCCGAAGAAATCCGTCGCCCTGTCCGGAGTGGTGGCGGGCAATACCGCCCTGTGCACCGTGGGCCGCACGGGCAACGACCTGCAATACCGCGGCTACGACATCCTGGACGTGGCGGAGACCTGCGAGTTCGAGGAAATCGCTTATCTGCTCGTGCACGGCAAGCTGCCGACGCTCACCGAGCTGGACGCCTACCGGGAGAAGCTCCGGGCCCTGCGCGGACTACCGCCGGCGCTGTGCGCAATCCTCGAGCTGCTGCCGGCCACTGCGCACCCGATGGATGTGATGCGCACGGCGGTTTCCGCCCTCGGCTGCCTGTCGCCCGAGGACGCCGATCACAGCGAGCCCGGTGCCCGCGACATCATCGATCGATTGATCGCCTGCCTGGGTTCGGCGCTGGGCTACTGGCATCATTACAGCCGCAGCGCTCGCCGGATCGGCGTTCAGACCGACGATGAGTCGGTCGGCGGACATTTCCTGCATCTGCTGCACCAGTCGGCTCCGCGTGCCTCCTGGGTGCGGGCGATGCACACTTCCCTGATCCTGTACGCCGAGCACGAATTCAATGCCAGCACCTTTGCCGCGCGGGTGATCACGGGCACGGGCACGGATGTGTATTCGGCCATCACCGGGGCGATCGGCGCACTGCGCGGCCCGAAGCACGGTGGCGCCAACGAGGCCGCCCTGGAAACGCAGCTCCGTTACCCCAATCCGGACGAGGCCGAGGCCGACATCCGCCGGCGTGTCGGCAACCGGGAGGTGGTGATCGGTTTCGGCCATCCGGTCTACACCATCTCCGACCCGCGCAATGAAGTGATCAAGCGCGTCGCACGCCGGCTCGCCGAAGAGGCTGGCGACCTGAGCGTGTTCCGCATCGCCGAGCGGCTCGAAGCGGTGATGGCCGAGATCAAGAACATGTTCCCGAACCTCGACTGGTACAGCGCCGTGAGCTACCACGCCATGGGCGTGCCGACCGCCATGTTCACCCCGCTGTTCGTGATTGCGCGCACGACCGGCTGGGGCGCGCACATCATCGAGCAGCGTCAGGATGGCAAGATCATCCGCCCGAGCGCCCACTACACCGGCCCGGAGCAGCAGAAATTCCTGCCCCTGCGGCTGCGGACCTGACCGCGCCATGAGCGGCCACGACCACAAGTCCGCGCAGCGGCCGGATCCGGACCAGCTGCTGGTGGCTATCGCCACCTACGCGCATGCCGCGCCCATCGACAGCGCTCTCGCCTACCAGACTGCGCAGTATTGCCTGATGGACAGCCTCGCCTGCGCGGTGCAGGCGCTCGCGTTTCCGGCCTGCACCCGGCTGCTCGGCCCGATCGTTCCGGGCGCCACACTGGCCGGAGGCGCGCGCGTCCCGGGTCTCGACCATGAACTCGAACCCGTTCAGGCGGCCTTCAATATCGGCGCGATGGTGCGCTGGCTCGATTTCAATGACACCTGGCTCGCGGCGGAATGGGGCCATCCCTCGGACAATCTGGGCGCCATTCTGGCGGTGGCCGACTACCTGGCGAGGCGGCGCTCGCCACCTGTCACGCCGGCGCCGCGGGTTCGGGATCTGCTCACGGCGATGATCAAGGCCCACGAGATCCAGGGCGTCCTCGCCCTCGAGAACAGTTTCAATCGGGTCGGGCTCGATCACGTGCTGCTCGTGCGCGTGGCCTCGACGGCGGTTGCGACGACGCTCCTGGGCGGCACGCTCCAGCAGGTGATCAACGCGGTTTCAAATGCCTGGATCGATGGCGGCGCGCTGCGCACCTATCGGCACGCACCCAACACCGGCTCACGCAAGAGCTGGGCCGCCGGCGATGCGACCGCGCGGGGCGTGCGTCATGCCCTGATCGCGCTTACCGGGGAGATGGGCTACCCTTCGGCCCTGTCCGCGCCCACCTGGGGATTCCAGGACGTGCTGTTCAAGGGCCAGGCGCTGGCCGCGCCCCAGGCCTTCGGCAGCTATGTCATGGAAAATGTGCTGTTCAAGATCAGCTATCCGGCGGAATTCCATGCGCAGACCGCGGTCGAGTGCGCCCTGAAGCTGCACGGCCAGGTCCGCGCCCGTCTCGATGAAATCGAGCGGGTCGTGATCGAGACGCAGGAGCCGGGCCTGCGGATCATCGACAAGACCGGGCCGCTCGCCAACCCGGCCGATCGCGATCATTGCATTCAGTACATGACCGCCGTGCCGCTCATCTTCGGCCGCCTGACGGCCGCGGACTACGAAGACCGGGTGGCCGCGGATCCGCGGATCGACGCGTTGCGTGCCAGAATGAGCGTCGGGGAGAATGCCGGCTTCACGCGCGCCTATTACCAGCGCGACCAGCGCTACATCGGTAACGCCGTGCAGGTGTTCTTTCGTGATGGCACGGCAACCGAGCGCGTGCAGATTGATTATCCTGTCGGTCATCGGCGCCGGCGCGCCGAGGGCATGCCGCTGCTGGTGGAAAAGTTCCGCCAGAGCATGCGCGCGCATTTTCCCTCGTCGCAGGCGCAGCGCATTGAGGAGTGCTTCGCCGATCCGGTGGCGCTCGAGGGCCGGCGCGTCGATGAACTCATGGATATCCTGGTGAAGGCAAGCTGAGCGGGAGCCTAAGGGCATGAAGATTCTGGTCGGTATCAAGCGGGTGGTCGATTACAACGTGCGCGTGCGGGTCAAGCCCGACGGGAGCGGGGTGGCGCTCGATGGCGTCAAGATGAGTATCAATCCCTTCGATGAGATCGCACTCGAGGAAGCGCTGCGGATCAGGGAGCGGAACCAGGCCACCGAGGTGATCGTGGTCGCCGTCGGCCCGGAGGATGTGCAGACGCAGCTGCGCAGCGCGCTCGCCATGGGCGCCGATCGGGCGATCCTGGTCAAATGCGACCAGCCCATCGAGCCGCAGGGCGTGGCGCGCGCGCTGCTGGCGATCATCAGGCAGGAACAGGTTGGCCTCGCGATCCTCGGCAAGCAGGCGATAGACGATGACGCCGGCCAGACCGGACAGATGCTGGCGGCCCTGTGGGAGCGGCCGCAAGTCACCTTCGCCTCGAAGCTCGAGCTGCAGGGCGACACGGCCCAGGTCACGCGCGAGGTGGATAACGGCCTCGAGACCCTGTCGATCGACCTGCCTGCGGTCGTCACCACCGACCTGCGCCTCAACGAGCCGCGCTACATCAAGTTGCCGGACATCATGAAGGCCAAGAAGAAGCCCATGGCCCTGACCGATCTGGCGGCCCTGGGCGTGAACGCCGTGCCGCAGTTCAAGGTGGTGAAGACCGAGCCGCCGGTGCCGCGGGCGCGCGGGATCATGGTCAAGGACGTGCCGGAGCTGTTGGCGGAGCTGCGCAGGCGCGGGGTGGTGTCATGAGCCGCGTGCTGATCGTCGCCGATCATGACGGGACGCAGCTCGGTTCGGGAACCTCGCGCTGCGTGACGGCCGCCGTGAAGCTCGGCGCCGCAGAGCTGCACGTGGCCGTGTTCGCGGCCGCTGGCGGGACGATCGCGGCGCAGGCCGCGGAGCTGGACGGCGTCGGCAAGGTGCTCCTCGTGGAGCGTGCGGAGAACGCGCATCTGCTCGCCGCCGTGCTCGCCCCGCAAGTGGTGAAACTCGCCGCCGGCTACGACTACGTGCTCGGACCGGCCAATACCTTCGGCAAGGACCTGCTGCCGCGCGTGGCGGCCCTGCTGGGCGTGGGGCAGGTGAGCGACCTCATGTCCGTGGAGTCCTCCCACCGCTTTCGCCGGCCGACCTATGCCGGAAATGCCATCGTGACGATCGATTCGCCGCCTGATGTCAAGCTGGTGGCCACGATACGCACGGCATCCTTTGCGGCCGCCGGAAGCGGTGGCAGCGCGCCGATCGAAGCGGTGGCGACCGATGCGCTGCTGCCGACGCATACTCGCTTTGTATCGATCAACGCGGCGAAGACCGACCGGCCGGAACTGCAGTCCGCTTCGCGCGTGGTCTCGGGTGGCCGCGCCCTTGCGAACTCGGAGAACTTCAAGCTCATCTACACCCTGGCGGACCGCCTGGGCGCCGCGGTCGGTGCCTCGCGCGCCGCGGTCGACGCCGGCTACGTCCCGAGCGACATGCAGGTCGGGCAGACCGGCAAGATCATCGCTCCCGAGCTGTACGTGGCGATCGGCATCTCCGGAGCCATCCAGCATCTCACCGGCATCAAGGACGCGCGTACAATCGTCGCGATCAACAAGGATGCCGAGGCGCCGATTTTCGAGGTGGCGGACGTCGGGCTGGTGGGCGATCTGTTCAAGATCGTGCCCGAGCTGACGGCGTTGCTCGGCAAAGCCAGTGGTTGAGGCGCGCGCCGGCGCACAGGAGGCACCATGATCTGTCTGCTCGCACTGATTCCCGCGACCATGCTGACCGTGGCGGGCTACGCGGTTTTCTACCTGGCGCATCGATCCGAAGGCAAGCTGAAGGCCTTCGGCCGAATTCTGGGCTACTGGGCCTTTACGCTGGCGGCGCTGCTGGTGCTCGCTTGCCTGTTCCTGGCGGCGCACTGCGGGCGCATGCACGCCATGATGATGCTGCACGGGTGCCCGGCGCAGATGATGCAGGATCGGGGCTCGCCCATGCCTTGGGGTTACCTGCCGCCGGGAAACCCGCCTCCGCCCGCCGCACCGGGTGCGCAGCCCGAGCCGGCGACGCCGCCGCCCAAGCCGGCCCCCTAGTTCAAGGTCGAGTTTCGGCGCGGCCTTTCTATCAAGAGACTGCCGCTCGGGCGTCCGCCTTGTCGTTTTGTCGCTACGATCCGCCCCGGCTCCAGACTGGCAGGCTGAACTTGTAGCGTTTCGGGCGAGGCAAGGCCTGTGGTATCTTTGCGCGCGGCCTTGGTGGGACTTTTGCTGCGGTTTCAAGGGGAGCAATAAAAATGACCCGGAGTCGACAAAGAAAACTACGGCGTTGTGAGACCACCGGAACCGGCCGGATCCTGATGAGGGCGACGCCCCTGGCGACTGCGATGCTCGCCTGCATGCCGGCCGCGCACGCCCAGGTGCGCGGCGAGGGCGAGGGACTCGAGGAAGTGATCGTTACGGCGACGAAGCGGGTGGAAAGCCTGCAGGACGTGCCACTGAGCATCCAGGCCATCGGCAACGCGAAGCTGGAAGAGCTGCACGTCGAGAGCTTTGAAGACTATGCGAAGTTCCTGCCGAGCGTCACCTACCAGACCTTCGGCCCCGGCCTGGCGAAGATCTACATGCGTGGCATTTCGACCGGCGGCACGCCCAATCATTCGGGCCCGCTGCCCAGTGTCGGCGTGTACCTGGATGAACAGCCCATCACGACGATCACCGGCCCGCTCGATATACACGTCTATGACATTGAGCGCGTCGAGGCCCTGGCGGGCCCGCAGGGCACCCTGTACGGTGCCAGCTCGCAGGCTGGAACGCTGCGCATCATCACCAACAAGCCCGAACTGAAGAAATTCTCGGCCGGATACGAAGCGCAGGGCAACGTCGTGTCCCACGGCGACCAGGGCGGCATCATCGAAGGTTTCCTCAACCTCCCCGTGGGCGATAGCGCTGCAGTGCGGCTCGTGGGTTGGGCGGAGCATGACGCCGGCTACATCGACAATGTGCACGGCACCTTGAACTTCCCCGCGGCCACCAGCGTGTACACGGGTGCGTCGGCGCCGGCCTGGACGCTCGATAACGCCCCGTATGCCAGGAAGAACTACAACAGTGTCGATACGACGGGCGGGCGTGCCGCGCTGAAGATCGTGTTCTCCGATAACTGGACCGTTACGCCGGTGGTGCAGGCCCAGAAGACCATCTCGCGGGGCCTGTTCGCCTACGATGAAAGCATCGGTGACCTGGCAGTCACGCATTTCTCACCCGAATTTGCCGACGACCGCTGGGTGCAGCTGGCGGCCACGGTCGAGGGCAAGATCGGCAATCTGGATCTCACCTATGCCACCGGTTATCTGGCACGCCACGATCAGACTCATTCCGATTACGCCGATTATTCCCTGGCCTACTCGGTCATCTACAGCGGCACTGGCGTTGGCAACTACAACGTCGACAACGCCGGCAACCCGATCCAGGCCATTCAGCGCATCCAGGGGACGGATATGTTCCGGATGCAAAGCAATGAGCTGCGCATCTCCTCGCCGAAGACGGATCGCTTCCGCTTTGTCGCGGGCGCCTTCGTGGGGCGTCAGACCCATGACATCCGCCAGGAATACCAGCTGTTTGGCGTCAATGGCAGCCCGGATCTCGGCGCCCAGGTCAGCGTTACCGGCTGGGCGCCGGATTTCTGGCTCACCAACGAGCAGCGCGTCAATCGCGACTCTGCCCTGTTCACTGAATTGAGCTTTGATCTGACTCCACAGCTGATCGCCACCGCGGGGGTGCGGCGTTACTGGTCAGACAACACCCTGCAGGGATTCTATGGGTACGGCCAGGGCAATGACTGGTCGGGCCATACGGGTGAGAAGGAGTGCCTGGCAAACATCGCCCAAGGCTTCGTGCTCGGGCCGCCGATCCTCGGCAACTGGTGCGACGACATCCACACTGGCGGCGTGCGCTGGGATGGCAGTGCCTTTGTTCCGGTGGGAGGCCCGTGGCACGATGGAGTGGAAACCAAGGGCTCGGGCTGGACGCCAAAATTCAATCTCAGCTATAAGTTCGATCCGGCGCATATGGTGTACGGCACCTATTCCAGAGGCTTCCGGCCAGGCGGCATCAACCGGGTTGGCTCGCTTCCGCCGTACGCGGCCGACTACTTGACGAGCTATGAATTGGGCTGGAAGACCAGCTGGCTGAATAACCGATTGCGATTTAACGGCGCTTTCTACTGGGAAAAATGGGCCAGCTTCCAGTTCGCTTTCCTGGGGCCCAATTCGGTGACCCAGGTCGCCAACGCCGGAGATGCGAAGATCAAGGGCCTGGAAACCCAGGTGGACTGGGCGGTCGACAATCACCTGACGGTGTCGAGCGGCCTGGCCTATACGGACGCGTCGCTGAGCAATAATTACTATGGATTCTGCGGCAATGTACTGTGTACGACGCCGCAGGCGCCGGCCGGACAGATGCTGCCAACGACGCCCAAATTCAAGGGCAATCTCGAGGCACGCTACAACTGGACGCTGGGGGGCTTCGAAGCACACGCGCAGGCGGCCTACGTCTATCAGACCTACAGCTGGGAGGATCTGCGGACGGCGGAACGCGAATTGCTGGGCAAGCAGAAGCCCTTTGGGCTCCTGGACCTCAGTTTTGGCCTCTCGCGCAATCGGATTGACTATGAACTCTTCGTCAACAACGTGACCGACAAGCGCGAGGACCTCTACCGCTATGCCGAGTGCACCGAGGCGGTCTGTGCCGGCACGTCCCTGACCTCATTGGGTTATCCGGGCCACGTCTATACCGTGCCGGGCCAGCCGCGCACGATAGGCTTCAGGATCGGGCAGAAGTTCTGAGGGCGGCGCCAGACATTCAGGGAAACTCCGGCGCCTCCGGATAGCGTGTCAGCACCTCTCCTAACGCTTCCTTGAGCGGGCCCAACCACGGTTCGTAGTGCTGCCACTGGTCCACGGCCTGCCGATAGATCGGCTGCCGCACCTGCTCGGAACTGGGAGTCGCCACGGGCCGGTCGTTCTCGTAGAAGCGCAGGCACTGCTCCTCGAAAGGCAGCCCGCAATAGTCCAGCAGCCGGCGAATTTCCGTTTCGGTGTCCGCCACCATGCGCTCGTAGATGACCCGGTGGACACGGCCCGGCAGCACCTCATCGAAGTGCGCCATCAGCTCGACGTAGTCGTGATAGTAGCGGCCGATGTCCTCCAGCCGGTAGGAGAAGTGCTGGCCGCGGGCGAAGTGCTGCTTGAAACCGGAAAAGCAGCAGCCCAGCGGGTGGCGGCGCGCGTCGATGATCTTGGCATTGGGCAGGATCAGGTGAATCAGCCCGAGGTGCAGGAAATTGTTCGGCATCTTGTCGATGAAGTAGGGCGCGCCGCTCTTGCGCACGATGCGCGTGCTGGCAAGATACTGTTCACCGAATTCGCGGCAGTCGCCCGCGACTATGCGCGCCAGCGCTTCCGGGTACTCGAGCCTGTCCTGGCCGGCGACTCGATCGCGCAGGGTCCTGGTGACCGCGTTGATCTCGGGCAGCTCCATCGTGCCCTCGACCTGGGAGTGACTCGAGAGGATCTGCTCCACCAGCGTCGAGCCGGCGCGCGGCAGGCCGACGATAAATATCGGATCGGGCGCCGTCGCGCCATAGCCGCTCCGGCTGGCGAAGAATTCGCGCGTGCACAGAATCCTGGCGCGCCGCACGCTCTGCGTCATCTCTTCCGGGTCGTAATGAACTTCCTTGCGCCGCAAGGCGTTACCCAGGCTGTAGTGCTCGAAGGACTCGGCGTATTGACCGCCGTCCTCCAGGGCCTTGCCGATCGCGAAGTGCAGGTGATAACTGTCTTCGTCCGCCAGGTCTGCACGGCGCAGTTGCGCCCGCATGGCATCGAGTTCCGCCGGGGCAAAGCGGAAGATCTTCAGATTCGCCAGGCTCCAGTAGGCTTCGCCCAGCGAGGGCTGAAGCTCGATACTGCGCCGGTACGCGGCAATGCTCTCTTCCGCGCTCGCGGCGGTCTTGAGTGCGTGGCCGTAGCTCATCCAGATCTTGGGCTGCTGCGGGTGCGCGGTCAGTATTCCTTTGTAGACGTCGAGGGCGTCGGTGTAATCGCCGATCCGGGCCAGCACGGCCGCCTTGAGGTTCAGGTATCCGGGATTGCGCGGCTCGAGGGCCAGCAGGGACTCGAGCTCGTTCAGCGCGGCGGCGGACTTGTTCTGGCGGTGCAGCACGACGGCATAGTTGTGGCGCGCGCCGGTAAACCCTGGCGCCAGCTCCAGGCAATGGACCAGCAGGGTCTCGGCGTCCCGGTAGCGGCGCAGCCGCGCCGCGACCTCCGCCAGCATGCGCATCGCCGCCACGTCGTTCGGGCGGCGCCGCAGGATCTGGCGCAGCTGCGCCTCGGCTTCCGGAACCTGGTTCTCGCACAGCGCCGCGGCGGCGGCCAGCAGCTCCGGGTCCTGCGTGGAGGCCCGGATGCTCTGGGCGGAGGCGGCGTCCGCACCGGCGCTGTCGCCGGCGATCATGAGTTCATCGGCAAGGGCACGCCAGGCTTCCGCCATCTGCGGGCGCAGCCGGGTCGCGTGGCGCAGGGCCTCGATGGCCTGCGGGTGCTGATCCGTCAGGCTCAGTGCCAGGGCCTGTTCATAGTGCGCCAGCGGCCACTGCGGATGCGCCCGCGCCAATGCAGACAGCACTTCAACCGCGCCGGCCAGCTCGCCGCTATTGCGCCGCGCGACGCCGAGCAGCAGCAGGGCCGCCGGATGCTCCGGCATGACCTTGAGGATCTCCTGCGCCTGTTCCGCAGCCGCACGGGGAGCGCCCGGGAGCAGCCGCGCGGCATGCTGGACGGCCACGTCCACTGTTCCGACCGGCTCCTGTGCACTGCTCATTGATTACCCTGCATCGTCGTCGGGAGTGAAGCTGATGAACAAAGTTACTACTGTCCGGACGGACTAATCAATGCGTCGAGCCTGCCCGCGCCCGCCAGGAACGGGCTGCAGCACGCCGTGTTAGTCTTTTTGCCACGGGCCCGGCACTTTCGACCCCGGGGAGCGGGGCGCCGCTGACGGCGGCGATGTCTTATTATCGTGGTTATAATATCTACGCGGCCGGCGGCAACGTTGGGGAGGGCACGATGGCTACACTGGGTCAGTACCTCATTGGGGCGCTCGAGGCGCTGGGGGTTGGCCACGTGTTCGGCATACCGGGCGTGCACAATCTCGAACTGTACCGCGCGCTGCCGCGCTCACGGATCCGTCACGTCACCGGGCGCCACGAACAGGGACTGGGCTTCATGGCCGACGGTTACGCGCGCGCCAGCGGCCGTCCGGGCGTCTGTTTCACCATCACCGGTCCGGGACTCGCCAACATCGCCACCGCGATGGGCCAGGCCCACCAGGACTCGATCCCGATGCTCGTGATCTCGAGCCAGAACCGCCGCGGCGAATCCGAAGGGGGACGCGGATTCCTGCATGAGCTGCCCGGGCAGCTGGCGATCGCGCGCGAGGTCGCCGGCCTGGCGCAACGGATCTCGGATCCGGCCGAACTGCCTGAAGCGCTGGCGCAGGCGTTCAGGCTGTTCAGGGCAGGGCGTCCGCGTCCGGCCTACATCGAAATTCCGCGTGACCTGCTTGCCAGCCGCGTGAGCGGACTGCCGCTGCCCGAAGGCAGTTCGCGCGAGCGACACGGGCCGGTCCCCGCGATGCGCGCTGCGGCGGCACCGGCAGCCGTGGCGGCGGCGCTGGCGGCACTCAACGATGCGCGGCGTGCGGTGCTGCTCGCCGGTGGCGGGGCGATCGGCGCTGCCGCCGAAGTGGGCCGCCTTGCCGAGCGGCTCGATGCGCCGGTGGTCATGACCGTCAACGGGCGCGGCATTCTGCCGCCGGGACACCCGCTTGCGGTGCCCTACAGTCCCTCGCTTGCCCCGGTGCGGGCGCTCATCGCGGCCGCGGACGTCGTGCTCGCCATCGGCACGGAGATCGGCCCCACGGACTACGACATGTACGGATTGCGGGCCTTTCCGCCGCCGGCACGCCTGCTGCGCATCGATATCGACGCTGCTCAGACGCAGCGCAATGCCGTGCCCGTGGTCGGTTTGACCGGAGACGCGCGAGCGACGCTGGCGGCGATTCTGGCGGGTGAACTGGGCGCCGCGCGGCGCCGGAGCGGGCCGGCTCGTGCTGCCGCGGCACGCGCCAGGTCCGCGGCCGCGCTCACGCGGGCGATGCGCGCGCAGCTCGGCTTCCTGGAGGTGATTCGCGACACCGTGCCTGGCGCGCTGCTGGTGGGTGATTCGACCCAGCCGGTTTACGCCGGCAACCTGGGCTTCGCTGCTGCGACCCCCGGCTCCTGGTTCAATTCGGCGACCGGCTTCGGCTCGCTGGGATACGCCTTGCCCGCCGCGACCGGCGCGGGCCTCGGTGCGCCCGAACGCCCGGTGGTGTGCCTGGTCGGAGATGGCGGGCTGCAGTTCACGCTCGGCGAACTCGGTGTACCGCGCGACGTCGGCGCCTGGCTCGCGATCGTCGTGTGGAACAACCGGGGTTACAGCGAGATCCGCGCCTCGATGCTCGCAGCCCGGATCGATCCCTGTGGAGTGGAGGTGGCGCCGCCGGATTTCGCATTGCTGGCGCGCGCCTACGGTTACGCCCATCAGCGCATCGGCAGTCTCGCGGCGCTCAGGAAAGCGTGCCGGAAGTTCTCGGCACGCCGCCAGATCGTGATATTCGAAGTCAGAGCGGAGGCATTCGAGTGAGCGAGGACAAGGCCATGGCGTTTTCGGCGCTCGCCACGCAGGTGGCACCGGAGGGCATCGATCCCTGGGTGCTGCATTGGCAGGCGCGGCATGCGTTGGCCGCCGGCGAGGACGTCCTGGTGCTCAGCGCCGGTGATCCTGATCTCGATACGCCGGCGCCGGTCGTCGAGAAAGCGATCGAGCGCCTGCGGGCGCGTGACACGCACTACACCGAGACTGCCGGGCGCCCGCTGCTGCGCGCGGCGATTGCGCACAGGCACGCCGCGCGCACCGGACAGGCCGTGACGGCCGAGAACGTCATCTTTCTCGGCGGCGCGCAGAACGGCCTATTCGTGGCCTCGCTCCTGCTGGCCGGCCCGGGCGATGAGATCATCGCCATCGATCCGATGTACGTGACCTATCCGGCGACCATTCAGGCCTCCGGCGCGACGCTGGTGCGGGCGCCGGCACCGCCGGCTGCGAACTTCCACCCCGACTTCACCGCGCTCGAAGCGGCGATCACGCCGCGGACGCGGGCCATCTTTCTGGCGACCCCGAATAATCCGACGGGTGTGGTGCTCAGTGAGCGCGACGTGGACCGGCTTGTCGACATCGCGCGCCACCGGAAGTTGTGGCTCGTCTCGGACGAGGTGTACGCAGGACTCGCCGATGGCGGGCGCGTGCCGAGCCTGGGTGCCCGGCTCCCGCAGCAGGTACTGACAGTGTCGAGTCTGTCCAAGACGCACGCCATGACCGGCTGGCGCGCCGGCTGGATCGTGGGACCGGAGGCTTTTGTGCGTGCAGCGAGCGATGTGGCAGCGTGCATGCTGTACGGACTGCCCGGCTTCGTACAGGAAGCGGCGATCACTGCGCTCGAGATCGCGGACGAGGCGGAGCGCGCCATGCGCGAGTACTGCCAGCGGCGCCGTGATCTGATGTACGCCGGACTGGCCGGCATCGGCGGACTCCGTCCCTGCCTGCCCGACGCCGGCATGTTCATGCTCGTCGACATCCGTGCCTCGGGTCTGACGAGCGCGCAATTCGTGCGCCGTCTGTACGATGCCGAGCGGGTCTCCGTGCTCGACGGCGCGGTCTTCGGACGCACGACCGAGGGCTTCGTGCGCCTGTGCTTTGCCATGGAGGAGCGCGAGGTCAACGAAGCCTGCGCACGGGTTCGCCGTTTCTGCGACAGGCGCTAGCCGGGCGCCAGCGGCAGATTCGCTGCTGGGGGAGCGATGGCGGGCCTGGCTCGGGCTCAGCCTGTGCGGCAGCTTGATTCCGGATTGCGTACGACACGGGCGAAAAGGTGCTATAGAAGAACGGGCCTATCCTGGCTTCCAACAGAGGGCTTGGCCGGACTATACCCATGCGCACGAAGGGTCGGAACAGGGCGAAGGCAGGGCCTCGACGGGCAGCGGCCCGACGGCCCAGCCGTACCGCTCGGCGCCGAATCCCTGGCTTTTGCGTGGTCGGGATCGGCGCCTCGGCGGGAGGCTTCGATGCCCTCGTTGAATTTCTCGAGGCCATGCCAGCCGCCAGCGGCATGGCGTTCATCATCGTTCAGCACCTGAGCCCCTCACCGCGCAGTCTGTCGGCCGAGCTCTTTTCACGCCACACCTCGATGAGCGTTTGTGCCGCCGAGGACGGAGTGCGCCTGCAGGCCAATCACGTCTACACGAGCCCAGCCGAGAGCGATCTTCGTGTCAAGGGCGGCCGCATCCGTCTGTCCGACCCGACCGACATCCGCGGTCGACGATTGCCCGTTGATCACCTGTTTCGCTCCCTGGCGCAGGATCAACGACAGCGCGCCATTGGCATCATCCTCTCCGGCACGGGGACCGATGGCACGCTGGGGCTGAAATCCATCGTTGCACACGGCGGCATGGCTTTGGTCCAGGCCCCGGAGTCCGCCCAATACGATGGCATGCCCCGCAGCGCGATCGCCACCGGGCTTGTCACCCACGTGCTGCCGATCCGCAAAATGCCGCGCGCGCTCCAGAGTTATTCGCGACACGACTATGTGCGACGGGGCGACGCGGAAGTCTCGACGTCCACTGGTGCGACGCACCTCAGCGGGATTCTGGAACTGTTGCAGGCAAAACACGGG
>WNFI01219492.1_pt1 | contig 22039 bp, 20 predicted proteins | sample 5400471 | NCBI WGS metagenome assembly WNFI01 (sample SAMN13153348, study PRJNA577476) | soil metagenome | isolation source: 100 cm saprolite on Douglas fir-dominated hillslope | place: USA:California | collected 2013-09-17
GTCGACAACACCTTCGACTTCGTCGCCGTCTCCAGCTACGGCCGCGCCCGCGTCTCCTCCGGCGCCGTCAAGCTCATCAAGGACATCGACAACCCCATCGAAGGCAAGCACGTCATCATCGTCGAAGACATCCTCGACACCGGCCTCACCCTCAGCTACCTCCGAGGCCTGATGCTCCAGCACAAGCCCGCATCGCTCAAAATCGCCACCTGCCTCGACAAACCCGAGCGCCGCCTCGTCCCCATCGAGGCCGATTACGTAGCCTTCAAGATCCCCAACCAGTTCGTCATCGGCTACGGCATGGACTACGCCGAACGCTACCGCGGAGTCGACGACATCCGCCTCTTCCCCGAAGATGCCGCCGGCCACTAGGCAGTTCAATCCTTTCTTTGTTTGTCATCCCGTAGGGATCTGCTTCTGCCGTTGCAATTGTCCTCTCACATCCAGCCACAAACGATCGGGTGCCCCATCCATCGCAGCCTTACGCGATGGGTGGGAATGTAAAACCTCTCCCAGCCAGCTCTTGCCTTTGCGGTTGTTTGTTCTCTCTCAACCTACTTTGCGCTCTTCACCTCCACGCTGATCGCCCGCAACTCGCATGCGCCGACATTCTCCAGGGTGTGCGGCGGCAGCGGCCCGGACCACAGGGCACTCTCCAGAGGAATCTTCCCGGTGATGCGACTGTCCCCCACCGTTGCTCCCTCCCCATCGCGACGCACGAAGTCGCTCCAGCTCAGGATATACAGGGCACTCGGCCATCGATGGGTGTGAAGCGGAACTGTCTGTCCCGGCGGTACCCGTGTATCAAGCACACGCACAAACTCATTCTCAAACAAGAGCGCATGATACTGCGGTGCCGCGTTCAACGCGTCAAGCACATCAGGCCAGTCTGGCTGGTTCAACATGAACGAAATTCTACCTCGGTCCAGAACTCGCCCAACTTCCGCTATCGATTCAGACGAAACATCGTGACAATGCGGCGACAGCCTTGCTACATTGCTCCCCATGCCGTCCAAACTCGCATTCATGACCGTAGGAATCCTGCGTGAGCCGGTCGGCCACGCGCAGGTTCAAGGATTTGTGGACCGCATAGCGGGCGTGTATGGAGCAGCCGAGGCCAGCGACGGATTTCACGCACGCTCCATTCGAGATGTGGGGACGTGGCTTCATTCGTGGGGCAACGTCGAGCTTCCCGCCTGCTTTCCCAGTCCTCCAGAGGAGACACAGATTGCGATGTCCCTCAGCCTCTGGAAGGATCTGGAATCGGTGGCGGCGTTCGCCTACCACGGAGCGCACGGTGAGGCGTTGGCGAAGAGGAGGGAGTGGTTTGAAAAGTACAAACTCCCGGTCTACGTGGCTTGGTGGGTACTAGCCGATCACCAGATCGATTGGAAGGAAGGCAACGCCAAGCTGGAGCATCTTCACCTCCACGGGCCCTCAGCGGTTGGCTTCGACTTTGCTCGCCCCTTCGATCCCGACGGGAACGCAAGCAAGCTTGATCGGGAGGCAGTGAAGGCCAAAGCCGCCATGAACGCGCAGTTGCAGACTCCCTGACCACGTTGCGCGATCTGCCACCCGATCGCTGCACCCTATTTCCACAATATATACCGCTATTTCCACATAAATAACGCGTTTGAACCAATTGCATCCCGAGCAATAGCGAGTACTATTCTCTTCAACGGAAGAGCAATCTTCCAGGAGGAGAGAGTAGACAAGGGCTATCAAGAGAACCGGCAACGGAACTCACGAGGCACTCAGGAAACTGAAGGCTGACGGATAGAACGAGAAAGCTCTTACAACGAACGCGAGAACGGAAGCGCACGGAAAAGCGGGCTCACACTCGCAGGACCGAAGATTCCGGGATGGCAACGTTGTGATCTGATCGCCGAATCAGATCTTCGAAAATCGGACAAGCAGAGGGCGACGTCTCGAAAGAGATCTCGCCCTTTCGCTTTTTGTGCATGCGGATAGTCATCGCCCTTCGACCTTCTAATATTGCTGCTCGGTCCGCGCCGGACAACTCAATGGGATGAATTGAAAACAGAGAATGATTGTTTCACTCATTCGCGTTCAAACACTCCAGCCAGCAACTCATAACTCCGCACCCGCGCCGCATGATCCCAGACAATCGTATTCACCACCAACTCCCCAATCCCCAACGCCCCAGCCATCCCCTCTAGTTGCTCCCGCACCTTCGCCGGAGTCCCCACAAAATACCGGGGCCACTCCCCCTCCTCCATCGGAATCTCCCCCAACAATCGAAGCTCCCGCAAAGCATCCTCAGGCGAAGCCACCGGTCGCCGATCCCCCTGCCGAATCCGCCGTTGCAGCAGCCTCACGCTCGAAGCCAGATACTCCGCCTCCTCCTGCGTCTCCGCGCAGATCACCCCCACGGCAACCGTAGCCTCCGGTCTCTCGCGACGCACCCCATCCCGGAACCCCCGCATATAGGTCTCAATCGCCGCCCGCGTAGCCACCGGACTGAAGAAGTGGGCAAACGAGTAAGGCAGCCCGAACTCCACCGCCGCCGCCGAACTCCACATACTCGACCCAAGCATCCACACATCCGGGCTCCCCGGCATCTCCGGCGAAACCCGTACCTTCGAAAACGGATGCGACTCCGAAAACTCCCCATTCAGAAACGCCAGCAGCTCGCTCACCTGCTCCGGAAAATCATCCACCGGCTGCACCTTGCGATTCCGCCGCAGGGCCATCGCCTCCACAGGCCCACCCCCGGGAGCCCGCCCAATGCCAAGGTCAACCCTCCCCGGATAGAGCGCATGAAGCATCCGAAACACCTCCGCCACCTTCAGCGACGTGTAGTGCGGCAGCATGATCCCGCCCGACCCGATCCGGATCCGCTTCGTCTCCGCCCCAATCCGTGCCAGCATGATCTCCGGAGCCGTACATGCCAGCGTATCCATTGCATGGTGCTCCGACATCCAGAACCGCGTATACCCTAGCTCATCCACCCTCCGCGCCAACCCAATCGAGTTCTGCAAAGCCTCCGCAGGCGTACTCCCAGCCGCCACCGGGGACTGGTCCAGCACCGACAGCCGCAATCCATTCTTCTCTTCGCTCATATCCATTCGATGGCCGACCCCCGCCTAACGAACCAACCGTCAAATCAGCCCCCGCGTCTCGTCTTTGTCATTGCTCATTACTCATGACTCGTTACTCCTGCTCTCTGCTTTTTGTTCTTGCCTTGCTTGTTCTCATTTCACCCAATCCACAGGAAATCGTCCTTTCGACCGGAGCGAACGGGGTCCCCAACGAGCGCACCTGCTCGTTGGGGTTGAGCTCGCGCTTTTTGCGAGCTGCGGAGCTGAGAAAACCCGCTTCTCCACCCACACCGCCTCCAGTCCAGAACTCGCCGTTGCTTTTGTTTGTTATTCCCTAAGCCCTACGCCCTAAGCCCTGTTTTTCTGTCAAGCCCCAAACAGCAAATCCCCGCGTCAATCAAGGACAATCGCGTGCGTATTAGTTTCCTCCAATTCGTTATAATGGATTCAGAGAGTAAAGAAAGCCCCGGCGCGCCGGGGCTTTCTCTTTACGAGGAGCATAAAGTATCTGGAATGAAGACTTTGCAGATAAAGTATCTGGAATCAAGACTTTAGCAGAAACCCAAACAGGCTGAAGTCCATCTAAGGCACACAAATAAATAGACTTAGCCAAATAAGTACGGGGGGAGGGGGTACTTCCTTGCGCCTACTCTTTGAGCCAGTCCTAACCTCCATATGATAGAAACAGAGCGGCGCAGACGACCGACGCCGAAGGAGCATTCTTTTGAGCACCCTGTCCATCTCTGATCCTCTCCCCACAGGTCCTGACAAGTTCGACGCAGCCGCCTTCGCCGCCCACACCCTCTCGTCGCCGGAGAACCTCGCCGCCGTTCTCGATCACACCCTCCTGAAACCCGACGCCACCCGCACGCAGGTCCTGCAGCTCTGCCACGAGGCCGCACACCACCGCTTCGCCTGCGCCATGGTCAACCCCACCTGGGTCTCCCTCGCCGCCTCCGCGCTCACCGGCACCGGCATTCCGGTCGGCGTCGTCATCGGCTTCCCCCTGGGTGCCACCCTAGCCGCCTCCAAGCGTGACGAGACCACCCGCGTCCTGAAGCACGGCGCCCACGACGTCGACATGGTCCTGAATATCGGCCTATTGAAGTCCGGCCAGTCGAGCGACTACGAAGCCGTCCGTCAGGACATCCGCGGCGTAGTCGAGCTAGCCCACGCCTCCGGAGCCATCGTAAAGGTCATCCTCGAGACCTGCCTCCTCACCTTCGAGGAGAAGCTGCGCGCATCCGAGCTTGCCCTAAGCGCCGGCGCCGACTTCCTCAAGACCAGCACCGGTTTCTCCACCGGAGGAGCCACAGCCGACGACATCGGCTTGTTGCGCGGCGTCGCAGGCGACCGCGCGGGCGTCAAAGCCTCGGGAGGAATTCGTTCCCTGGCCGACGCCACCACGATGCTCCAGGCAGGAGCCTCTCGCATCGGTGCCAGTGCAAGCGTTAAAATAATCTCCGAACTGGCCGGGCACTCCCCAGAGTCCGGCAGCGCAAGCTCCGGCTACTGATCGACTGGCCTTTAGCTACTCCAGAATCAGGTACTTCCCACGCTGTCACGAGTCTCTGACAGCGCGGGGCACCACCAAAAGCAACCCACGAAACCGCGTCCTCACAGCCTCCGCAGTAGTATCATCGGCTCTTCTGATGTCCACCGCTCACAAACCCCGCCGCGCAGCCCCTGCTACCGGCGCGCCAGAGCCGGACCAGTCTCCCGAGCACCACTTCGAAGGCGACTATCGCCCTCCTGCGCCCGAGCCTGGACAGCCGCCGCAGCCCACGAACATCCGGGTGGAGCCCCTCCAGGTCGATTTTCTTCACAACCTCGCGGACGCCCTCAACACCACGCTTGATCTCAACACTCTTATGCACCGCGTCGCGGACCTGGTCCGCGCCGTCATCGACTACCGCATCTTCGCGATCCTGCTGATCAACGACCGCACTCAGGAACTCTGGATGCGCTTCCAGATCGGGCACACCCCCGAGATCGAGCGTGTCCGCATCAAACCGGGCCGCGGTGTCATCGGCCAGTCCGCCCTCCAGCGCAAGTCGCTGCTGATCGAGGATGTGACGAAATCGGAGTACTACGTCGAGGTCAACCCGAATGTGCGGTCCGAGCTGGCAGTGCCGCTGATCGTGAAGAACAAAGTGATCGGCGTCCTGGACCTTGAATCGGAGATACAGGGGTTTTTCACGAAGGAACACCAGCGGCTGCTGGAACTGGTCGCCTCGCGTATGTCGATCGCCATCGAGAACGCACGCCTCTACACCCGCGTCTCGCGGCAGGCGCAGACTCTTACTGTTCTCAACGAGATATCAAGGGAGTTCACCAGCATCCTTGACCTCGACGACCTGCTGGAGCGTATCGGGCTCCTGCTGAAGCGGGTGATCGACTTCCAGATGTTCACTATTCTTCTCTGGAACGACCGCACCAAGCAGTTCGAACACCGCTTTTCGAGCCGCTATGACGAGCGCGTGACACGGCAGCGCAACGTGTCCCTGGGCACTGGCATCATCGGGAGTGCGGCGGAGCAGCGAGAGCCGATTCTCGCGCCGGATGTCCGCAAGGATCCGCGCTATGTCGCCGAGAACCCGGAGACGCGATCGGAGCTGTCGGTCCCGCTCATCTACAAGGGCCAGGTGATCGGAGTTCTGGACCTCGAGCATACGCGCGTCAACTACTACAACGAGGACCACGTGCGCACCCTATCCACGCTTGCGGCGCAGGTCGCCATCTCGATTGCCAATGCGCGGCTGTACCAGCGCATCCACGAGGAGGAGCAGCGCATGGAGCGCGATCTGGAGATGGCGCGCAAGGTCCAGCTTCGCCTGATGCCCTCCCGGCCACCCAAGCTTGAACGCGCAGAGATCGCGGCGCAGTTTCTTGCAGCCCGCTCGATCGGGGGCGATGTCTACGATTTCCTGGACTACGGTCCAGGCAGAACGGCTCTTGCCGTAGGAGACGTCAGCGGGAAGGCGGCGCCGGCTGCACTCTACGCGGCACTGGTAAGCGGAATTCTCCGCTCTCTCGCTCCGCAGCATCTTTCGCCTGCGGCATTGCTGGCCGCGCTCAACGATCAACTGCAGGAACGCAAGCTGGATTCGCAGTATGTGACGATGCTGATGGCGGTGTGGGACGACTCCAACCAGACCCTGCAGATCGCAAACGCGGGCTCTGTCCAGCCGGTCTTCGTCTCCACTACTCCAATTGGTCCGGAGGTCAAGACCATCCAGGCCGAGGGCTTTCCGCTAGGCCTCTTCCCCGACGCTGAATACGAGGAGTTCACGCTCTCTACTCAACCCGGCGATCTCATCGTCTTCTTCTCCGACGGCATCGTCGACGCCGAGAATGCCACGGGCGAGATGTTCGGCAACGACCGCCTCAACGCAGTCCTGCAAAGCGAATCGCACCCCACTGCCGCCTCCACAGTCGAGGCCATCCTCAAAGCCGTCGGCGACTTCCAGTCCGGCACCGACCACTTCGACGACGAGACTGTCGTCGTCCTCCGCGTTCTCTAGGCCCTGTGGAATTGCATAATTCCCTGGAGGGGTGCCCCCCCGGTATCTTGGGCGTAAGTTATCTGGATTTAGCTACTTAGGTAGGAAACCCATCTGCAAAATCGTCATTCTAAAGGGGTTACGGCTAAAATTGTCTTTCTAAATGATTTAGCGGTTTAAAGAGAAAAACCCCGGTGGTTGGCCAGGGCTTTCCGGGTCTTTTCTGACGCTTATATTAACTATAGCCGATTGGGTGAAACTACTACGCAGGTTTACGGAAGATTATTTTTGAGCGCTAACCCTTGTTTTTTGTTTGATTTGCGGGTGGAATTTGGTATTTACTCCTATCGGAAGGGCTTGACAGGAAAAAAACAGGGCTCAGGGTGCAGGAAGAACAGCGGCAACGGCAGAAGACAACAACAGTTGAGGCCCAGGCCATTCGCAGGTTCATAACAGCTTCTAGTTTGCGATCTTCGCATCCACCTGTTTGTAGCCCGGAGGTACGTCGAACCTGGACGAATCCACTGTTGCCTGCGAGAAACTGGTCATCTCCGTATTCGACTCCACCAGCACAGCCGCCGTAGCAGGAGCCGCGCCCTGAGCCTGATCTGCAGCGGCGGCGGGCTGCGGATCGGCCTTCTTCTTCTTCCCGAACCCACCGAAGCCGCCCAGCCCAAACTTGCCGGCAATCGCCGACGTTGCTGACTCCTGGGCTACCTCGCCCGCACTCGGCATCGCCGGAGATGCGGCAGGCGCAGGCAGCGGAGCCGCGGATGCTGCCGGCAGAAGGGCTCCATTTGCCGTCGTCCCCATACGCATCACCTGGAGCACGGGAATCCCCTTCAACTTCGACATCTCCTTCACCATATCGGCGAGCCCTTGACCTGCGCCAGGCTGCATCGCCAGCATGGACTGGTTGATGCCACCGCTGAACACGACACCCAGCTTTGTCGCATACCGCTTGTGGAACTCCCGGGCCTCGTCGTACCCCGGAATATCCGGCGCCAGCCACATGTCGTTCGTGATCGCGAGGGCTCCGGTCTGTCCAGAGTCCTTGTCCGTTGCATCCACCGCCATCGTGAGGATCGCCTCGCTCGCATTCAGTCCGGAGACGTCCCTGGTGGCGCCTGTATTGCTGGTAATAGTCTCGCGGTCCAGATCGACGATCTCCGTGCGCTGCGCATTGATGCGCGTCATACGGTTTCCCTTGACCATCACCGTCGAGACGATCGGCTCTCCAGCCTGCCGAGCCTGCTTGCTGAAAGCGCCGGCCATCTTCATCATCGCCACGATGGACCCGCCAGTGATCTGCGTCGTCTCCGTGTAGGTAAAGTCCGCGAAAGCAACCGGCGAAGCCAATGTTGCCAGAACACCCAACACTGCACAGGGATTGATCATCCGAGTCTTCATCTGAATATCTCCTCAATTGTGAATGGGGCCCGGATTGCACTTGAGAGACGGATCCATGCGCTTTGCATCCTCTCAACCGGAGAAGTGTATCGCCACCCTCACCCTTTGTCATTGAAATCAAATGGCACGACAATCGACGTGATCTGTCGCACCGATCGAAGCTGCTAGCATGAATCAACCGTGATCAATCGGCGACAACTTCTCAAGCTGTCCGGAATGGCGGCAGCTTCTGCCACGCTTCCAGTGGCTGCAAAGCAGCTCTCCTCTGCCGATTACACGCTCGATATAGCCCCGTACGCACTCGAGGTTGCCCCCCGCCGCATCGTCAAGACGACCGCCTACAACCGGCAGGTCCCCGGTCCGCTGCTTCGCCTCAAGGAAGGCCGACCTGTAACCATCGATGTGACAAACTCCTCTGCGAATCCCGAGATCGTGCACTGGCACGGTCTCTTCCTGCCCTCGGAGATAGACGGCGCAATGGAAGAGGGCACGCCGCACATCGCCCCCGGCGGCACGGCGCGTTACACCTTCACACCATCCCCGTCAGGCTTGCGCTGGTATCACACCCACACCTTCGCCGGCAGCGATCTCAGAAAGGGGCTCTACACCGGACAGTTCGGCGTTCTCTTCGTCGAACCGCGCGAAGACCCCGCCCGGTACGATCAGGAGTTCTTCCTCACGCTGCACGACTGGAACGGACACCTCTATTCGAGCGATGACGGCTCCATGAATCCGTCCTACGATATCTCCACCATCAACACTCGCACACTCGGCTTCGGTGATCCGCTCCGCGTCAAATCGGGCCAACGAGTCCTTCTCCACATCGTCAATACCAGCGCCACCGATCCGCACTGGATCGCCCTCGCCGGACATCAGTTCGAGGTCATCGCGCTCGACGGTAACCCAGTCCCACGACCGCAGCGCGTGCCCATGCTGTGCCTATCACCGGCCGAACGCGTCAGCGCCATCGTCGAGATGAACAACCCGGGCATCTGGGTCCTTGGCGAGGTTCGCAAGCGCGTGATGGCGCCAGGCATGGGCATAGTCGTCGAGTACGCCAATCAGAGCGGCAAGCCCCGGTGGAAGCAGCCCGACAATCTCACATGGGATTACCTCCAGTTCGGAGCCGCAACTCCCCCAATGACTCCCACGCCCGATCATCGAGATCCCTCTCGTCTTCCAATCGAAGTTCGCCGGCCATGGGGCTATGGACCGCTGGTCCATCAACGGAAAGTCCTTCCCCAACACGGAGACGATCACACTCCATCGAGGTCAGCGCTATCGGTTGCTCTTCAAGAACCCCAGCGCCGACGACCACCCCGTCCATTTGCACCGCCACACCTTCGAACTTCGCCGCATCTCCGGCCACCCGGAGAAACACGGTATCCTCAAAGACACCGTTCTTGTTGCCTCCCAGACCGAGGTCGACGTGGAGCTCACCGCCGACAACCCTGGCCTAACCCTGTTCCATTGCCATCAGCAGGACCACATGGACATGGGATTCATGATGCTCTTCCGATATGCCTGATCGATCGCTTATCTACGCCCCGCACCGTTCCCTCTCGCATCATCGGCGAATCTTTGTTCTGTCCGCCGGTATCCTGCTCTGCTGCGCCCACTCCCTGCTGGCACAGGGTAACTACGAGATCCAGGTCTACGGCGCTGATACCGTTCCGCCGAAGACGATGATGGTCGAGCTGCACTCGAACTTCACCGCCAAGGGCCAGCCCTACGACAGCGGCGGCGTCTATGCTACGAACCACCAGCAACACGAGACCATCGAGATCACCCAGGGACTTACTTCCTGGTCTGAGGTAGGCTTCTACATCTTCACCAGCATGCAGGCTGGCCACGGCGTTCAGTGGGTAGGCGACCACATCCGCCCCCGTGTCCGCGTCCCCGGCTCCTGGCACTGGCCCGTCGGCGTCAGCCTCTCCACGGAGATCGGCTACCAACGCTCCCAGTACTCGCCCGATACCTGGACGTGGGAGATCCGTCCCATCATCGACAAGTCCATCGGGCGCTGGTACATCTCCGTCAACCCCGCCCTCGAACGAACGTGGCACGGGCCGGATGTCAACCAGGGCGTCGGCTTCGCGCCGGGCGTCAAAGTTGGCTACGACTTCACCAAACAGGTCAGCGGTGGTGTCGAGTACTACGCCAACTACGGGCGCTTGGGTAGCTTCGACCCACTGCACCAACAGCAGCAGCAGATCTTCGCCGTCACCGACCTGAACGTCTCACCCAAGTGGGAGATCAACTTCGGCGTCGGTATCGGCCCCACAGCGGGGACCGATCATCTCATCGTCAAAGGCATCGTTGGACGACGCTTCGACTGGGGCAAACGGTCTCCCACAGACTGACCTCGCGCAGCTTCTAGCGAGAGGCTCTAGCCGTAGATGTTCGTATCCAGGAACTCATTCCTGAACTTGCCGCCGGGATCGTACTGCTTCAGCAGTGCCTGATAGTCGGGCATCCTTGCATAGAGCGACTTCAGCCGCGACGGTGGGACGGTGAAGAGCTTTGCCCAATGCGGTTTGGCATCAAAGGGCGCGAGCTTCTCTTCGATCAGCGGCAGAACCTTCTTCACCTCGGGCCACTCCGGCTTCCAGGTGAAGTGAATGGCCATTGACGGTCGCTTGTAGCATGGGCTCATCCAAAGGTTGTCCGCGGCGATCGTCCTTAGCTCCGTGATGAACAGGTGCGGCGTTATCTGGTTGCGAAGCTGTTCCACAGCAAGGATGGCCTCGTATCCTCTCGCGCGCGGAACGAAGTACTCTGTCTGCAACTCAGCGCCGCTGCTGGGTGTGAAGTTCATGCGGAAGTGCGGCAGGCGCTCATACCAAGGGCCGGGGATGCCCATCTGTTCGGTGCAGTTCTCTGCCGAGTGTCCGGCAAGCGGGTGCAGTTTGTGGGTTGCGATCTTCGCCCCGAAGAACTCAGGCGCCCACTTGGCGGAGGCCCCCGGCTCGATGCGGCGTTTGATCCATACCTGACTGACCCGATGGTTCTGCCAATCAGTAAAGAGACTCACGCTGTAGCCACTCGCGAATATCTCCTCGAGGTTCTTCTCCAGTTGAGCCATCGAGAGATTCTCGTAGACCGTCTGGCTGACCTGAAAGGTTGGCAGGACATCCAGTGTCACCTTGGTCACCACACCCAGCCCGCCAAGCCCTACGACTGCCCCATGAAATCGCTCGCCGTCTTTCCGCGACAGAACGACCACGTCGCCGTCAGCAGTCACGATCTCCAATGCGGAGACTGCGGTCGACAGGTTTCCGTTCTTCACGCCCGAACCATGGGTCGCGGTAGCACACGCGCCGATGACGGAGATATGCGGCAAGGAGGCCAGGTTATGCACCGCGAAGCCATGACCATCAAGGTATGGAGCAAGCTGGCCGTAGGTCACACCGGCGCCGACGGTCACGGTGCGCGCCTTTGCATCCAGCACCATTCCATCGAACTGCTTCAGCGAGATCTGATTGTCACGGCTATCGGCGATCCCATTGAACGAGTGCCGAGCTCCCAGCGCCTTCAGCTTGCTGCAGCTCTTCACCACCTGCCGGACCTCGTCCGTGTTCTTCGGAAGGTGCAGGTGGTCGGTATGGTACTCGTAGTTGCCGGCCCAGTTGGTTCGATGCGCGGCCTGCTGCTCGGCCGGTGCCAGTCTCGACAATAGGCTGCCCGTAATGAAAAGGCCCGAGGTTTTCAAAAATTCTCTCTTATCCATAATCCTATCCAATCGGTTGGATAAAACCTACGGCCAACCGGTTTATCAACCGAACCATGTATAGAGGTTCGAGGCTCGCAAAGCAAGGGGTTCAAGCACGGGGTGCTCTTGGAGTTGCCATAGCAATCGTGTTTTCGTCACTGCGACGTGCAAAGCAGTTTAAGATAAAAGACAATGTCATCCATACCAAGTATTCAGACGATCCGTCCTGCCCGCACATTCCAGGGTTCCGTTACCGTTCCTGGCGACAAGTCCATCTCGCACCGCTATGCCCTGCTCGCCGGACTGGCCGAGGGGACGACGCGTCTCTCAAATTTTTCCACCGGCGCCGATCCACATTCGTCACTCGGCTGCATGGAGGCTCTGGGCGCCAAGGTCTTACACAAAGAGGACAAGACGATCGAAGTGACCGGCACCGCTGGAGCCTTTATTCAGCCGGCAGCACCGCTCGATTGCGGCAACTCCGGCTCGACCATGCGGATGATCGCCGGCCTTCTCGCGCCGCACCCGCATACATTCACGCTCATCGGCGACCACTCCCTTCCTCTCCGCCCGATGGAGCGCATTCGCAAGCCGCTGATGCAGATGGGCGCACACATCGACCTCGTCGACGGTCACGCTCCCATCACCATCCACGGTGGTCCGCTGAAGGCCATCGACTTCGACACGCCCATCCCCTCTGCGCAGGTGAAGACCGCTGTGCTCTTCGCCGGACTGCAGGCGGAGGGCACTACCAGCCTCAGCGAGTCCGTCCGCACGCGTGATCACTCCGAACATGCGCTCCGGGCCTTCGGGGCCACCCTTAACCGCACAGGCGAGAAGCTGAGCATCCCCGGCGGCCAGACGCTCAAGGGCATCGATGCAACCGTCCCCGGCGATCTCTCCTCCGCCGCCTTCTTTCTCTGCGCGGCCCTGCTCTTCCCGGACTCGAACCTCGTCCTCGACTCCATCGGCATGAACCCGACGCGCGCTGCGCTGCTCGACGTGATCGTCGCGCTCGGTGGCAAGATCAAGGTCCTCAATGTTGAGGAGCATCACGGCGAACTCATCGGCACCATACAGGTCAACGTCGCGCCCGGCGGTTTGAAAGGCATCGAAATCGCAGGTTCGCTCTCGGCGCAGATTATCGATGAGCTACCCGTGCTGGCCGCGATTGCGCCTTATACGCGCGACGGCATTACTATTCGCGATGCAAAGGAGCTTCGGGTGAAGGAGTCGGATCGCATTGCTCTGGTTGCGCAGAACCTGAAGGCCATGGGCGCTGAGCTCACCGAGTTCGAGGATGGGCTGGCCATTCCCGGAGGTCAGCAGCTTCATGGCGCAGTGATCGACTCGGGAACGGACCACCGGATCGCCATGGCCTTTTCGATTGCGGCATTGCGGGCCAGCGGTGAGACGGAGATTCATGGCGCTGAGGCAGCTGCGATCTCGTTCCCTGAGTTCTTCACTCACCTCAACGAACTCTGCCAGCGCTGATTCTCTATCAACATCGTTGACGCGGGTAGCGAGTGAGCAGCTCGTCCAGTGCGGACGTGACCTCGGCGACGCTTACTTCGTCGATGATGTAGTCCGCAGGCGCCGATGGCATGTCTGCGTTCTTCAGGATGCGAAACATTTCGTTGCCCAGAGGCAGCCATTCGACCGGAGGAGACCATGCCGGAGCGATGATGACCATGGGAAGACCGACTGCCCGGCCAATATGCATCGGTCCGGTATCGAGGGTAAGACCGACATTGCAGAGGCTCATGATGGCAGCCAACTGCCGCAGGGTCGTCTTGCCCGCCACGTTCGTCGTACGAAACGTCAACCCGCCACGCAGTTCGTCGATGGCCGCAGACTCCGCAGCAGTCCCTACGAAAAGCACGTACGCACCGTACTGCTCCCTCAGAAACTCCGCAGCCGCACGAAACCGCTCAGCGCGCCACGCCTTTCGCTGCGTAACGCTCGTCTGCGTGACGAAGACGGCTACAGGTTGCCCCTTCTCCACACCACCCAGGGCAAGGGTTTCACGAGCCGTAGCCAGGTCCGTCTCGCTATAAAAAATCTCCGGCTCAGAGTGAATAGGCGAGTGCCCCAGGGTCTCGACGATGCGAAGATTGTTGGCTATCTGGCTCAGTGCACCGTCAAAGGCCAAAGGCACGCGATACATCCCCGGCACGACAGTAAATCCAACACGGACGGACGCTCCACTCAGCAACGCCTGCATTGCAATGAGTGTGCGCTCATTGCCCGTCGAAGTCAGGGTGGCATAAGTCGTCCCACGAAAAGGATGCTCCTGGCGCAGCGTTCGCACCGCACTCTTCAGATCCTTCAACGGATTTGCTGTCTCAATCAAGCAGTCGATGCCCGGATTGTTTCGGAAAACATCCAAGGCAAAGCCGCTGGCAGCCACGGCGATGCGGCACCCCGGCACTGCATTGCGCAAGGCCGGGATCAGCGGCGTTGCGTGTACCGCCGTTCCCAGAGCGCTGGGATATTGCAGGAGAAGAAAGTCTTTGATCTCTCGAAGAGGGCCGCTGTACGCAGCGCCGCCGTAATTTACCAGACGCTCAAGTGCCGCAACTCCGAAAAAGACCCCTCCCTTCACATTTCGAACAAGACTCAAGAGCAATCCTTGCTGGAGCTAAGGTGGACACGAGCACAGAGCTGTTACATCTTGTAGCGGCCCATCTCGTCATCGTTCAGATTTTCAAGCCAGCGCCGCATCTCGTCCGCAGTCACGCTCCGCACTCCGCTCGCAGCCTGCTTTGAGTTTTCAAGTACCTCGCGGTTGACGTAGATAGGGCAGTCCCAGCGCAGCGCCAGGGCTATCGCATCGGAGGGTCGTGCATCCAGCGTCACCGTCTCGCCAGCGTGATCCATCCATATGACGGCGTAAAACGTATCGTCGCGCAGCTCGGAGACGACAACCTTGTTGACCTGCGCATTGAGACCCCGTGCAAGGTTCTGCAGCAGGTCGTGCGTCATCGGCCGAGGAGTCGCGGTCTTCTCCAGTTCGAGCGCGATGGCGTTGGCTTCAAATATTCCGACCCATATGGGAAGCACGACATCGCTGCCGACATCCTTGAGCACGATGATTGGCATGTTCGTAACGGGGTCCATCATCAGGCCGCGAATCTGCATCTCTACTTCCTCGGGAGCCTGCGTTGCGGATTGGGTAATGGTCTCGGCCATGATTAATTGAGTACCACAAACTGTGAGATGCGGTTGATGGGCACGAAGGGCACGGCATCCGCCGATGGAGGCATCGCCTCGCCGACGAGACAGTTGGGCAGCGTCTGGGTGATGCGGACGGGAAGATAGCTGCCGATGGGCGGATTCGCTTCCGCGAGCTGGACAGTAGTGAAGTTGACGGTCTTGTTCTGCGAGCTGCGGCCGACGACCTGGTTACGGGAATGATTGTAGCTCTCGACCATAACCTCCTGAATCTCCCCGAGGTGCCGGCCGTAGTGCTCGCGTTGAATCTCGCGCTGGCGATCCATCAGGATGCGGAGCCGCTCCGACTTGACCTCGTCAGGAATGCTGTCTGCCATCGTGACAGCCGGGGTGTTCGGCCTGGGGGAGAACTTGAAGGCGAAGACGGCGTCGTACTTCACTTCGTCAACGAGGGTGATGGTGTCCTCGAAGTCGGCATCGGTCTCGCCGGGGAAGCCGACGATCATGTCGCTGGTGATGCTGATGTCGCGACGCGCTGCCTTGATCCAGCTCATGCGCTCAAGATACCAGTCGCGAGTGTATTCGCGAGCCATGGCCTTGAGGACGGCGGAGGAGCCGGACTGGACGGGGAGATGGATGTGGTCGCAGAGCGTCGGAGTGTCATCGATCGCCTGGACGATGTCCCGCGTGAAGTCACGGGGATGCGAGGTCGTGAAGCGCACGCGGCGAATGCCAGGAAGCTGGCCGACGGCGGTCAGCAGTTCGGCGAAGGTGAGCCGTCCTGAGGGATCGCGGTAGGAGTTGACATTTTGGCCGAGGAACTGAATCTCCGTGTAGCCGAGGTCGACCATCTTACGGGCTTCAACCAGGACTGAGGCCGAGGTGCGGCTGCGCTCTTTTCCGCGGGTGTAGGGAACGACGCAGTAGGCGCAGAACTTGTCGCAGCCCTCGATGATGGTGATGTAGCCGCGGTGGGGGTTCGAGCGCGCGGTGAACTCTGTCTCGAAGGTCAGATCGGTCTGGCGGTCGTCGAGACCGGTGATGCGCTGCTCCCCTGCTTCGAGGCGGGCGAGCATGTCTGGGAGATTTCGATACGAGGCCGAGCCGGCGACGAGCGAGACGTAGGGGGCCTTGTCGAATATCTTCTCCCCCTCCTGCTGGGCAACGCAGCCGAGGACGGCGAACTTCTTGCCCTCCCCCTGAAGTCGCTTGTACTCGTTGAGGCGGTGGAAGACCTTCTGCTCGGCCTTGTCGCGGATAGAGCAGGTGTTGTAGAGGATGAGGCCGGCGTCGGCTTCGTCCTGCACGCGGGCGTAGCCCTGCTGCTCCAGGGTGCCGATGACCTTTTCGGAGTCATGGGCGTTCATCTGGCAGCCGAAGGTTTCGATGTAGAAGGTCTTGCTCACAGTGACAGTATATCGCCGTGGGTAAGGGTTATTTTTTGATGGGTCTGTAAAGCTAACGAAGATCGAACTCGTATTCGTAGCCTTGAAAGAGCAGAGACTAAGCACACTATGAATCGGACGTCATCGATTATGCTTCGCAGCGCCAGGTTTGACAGGTCCGATTGTGTCTTCCCTCGACCTCCGAATGCGGCGGTAAACTCGTTTGCGGCAAAAGATACACTCCCAGGGGAAAAAGCCGAGCGGCTCCAGAACAAAGTGCTCCAGCCAACCTCTGCGGGAGAGACGACGCAACCTGGAGTCTTTACATGTGCAATTAAAAATCACGTAGGGTAAATTACGCCATATCTTATAGATACAGTCAACCCAGATTTCGGACATGCCTGTGGTTAATTTCTGAATCTCGAAGTCTAAGTGGATGTCTTCTGGCGTTCAGAACCGGAATCCATTTGAAGTAGGAAGGATGGTAGCGCCACCGGGGCTCGAACCCGGACTCTCAGCCTTGAAAGGGCCGCGTGTTAACCAGTTACACCATGGCGCCAAACACTAACTTGAAGAAGGGCTTGGTAGCGTCAACGGGGATCGAACCCGTACTCTCCGCCTTGAGAGGGCGGCGTGTTAACCAGTTACACCATGACGCCAGAACGAGAGAGAATCTCTCAATTGCGATAGACAAATTATAGCAGCTAAAACCGTTATTTTGGGGCAACGTGAGCTGCTAAGGAGAAAGTCTACAAGCCGAGCTTTTTGACCTCGTCGTTGTAGTACTTGCGATAGAGAATGTCCCACTCCTGCGAGCCTTCGAGGATGATCTTGCGCTGCGACGCGATCTTCTGGCGGGCAGCGGCGTCGATCTTCGTCTCTTCGAGCAGCAGCTTTTCGAGGGCCTTGCGGGCCTCCTGCCGGATGGTGTTGCGATCTTCGAGGAAGTCGCACTCGGGGATCTCGGCCAGGGTATCGGCCACGGTGTGGGCGAGCTTGTTGAGTTTGTCTCGGGAGATTCTCACAGCACCGCCTTGTACTTGCGCGCCAGCTCGTTCTTCACCTTTTTGAACATCTCGGGGTAGCTGGCGCCGGTCTTGCGCATATCTTCCTGAAAGGCTTCGAGGATGACGCGGACCTCGTCGTTAATGCGGTCTTCGAGGGAGAGCTCGTCCACCATTGCGGCGGCCACACGCTCGTTGAGGATGGCGGGTTTTTCGGTATTAATCATCTTCGCGCTGACGAGATGCTTTACGGTCTGGCGCGCCAGGTATCCGACGTAATCTTTAGAGAAAATCATTGACTTTAATTCGAATATATCACGCGGGTTCCGGGGCGAACCTTTACGGATTACTTGTGCTTTGGAGCAGGCTTGTGGGGACAGCGCTCGGTGTTGAGACAGGTATCGGGCAGCCGAAGCCGCTGTACGGGGCGGCCGTGGAGGAGGTGCTCGGCGACGATCTCCTCGACATCCTTGACGTGGACGAAGCCGTACCAGACGGCCTCCGGGTAGACCACGACGACGGGGCCGTGCTCGCACTGGTCGAGGCAGCCGGACTCGTTGGCCCGGATATGGTGCTTCAATCCGGCTTCCTTGATGGCGTCCTTGATGGCGTCCTTGAAGGCTGATTTCAGCTTTTTGCTGCCATTGGGCAGGCAACTGGGGCGGGGGCGCTCTCGTCGCGCTCGTTGGTGCAGATGAAGATGTGGTGGTCAAACTTTGGCACTGGCGAGGTTCCCTTCCTCTTGTGCGCCCGCAGGTGCGACGCAGACGGCTTTTCTGAGACAATGTCTGCTTGATGCAACCTGACAATCTTATCTCGCTCAAGGACGACATGGTGGCGTTCATCGCCGGCCACGGTATGCGCCGGCTGAACGGCTATGTCACGGAAGAGGTCCCCACCGTCCTCTTCGAAGAAGAGAATCCCGACGGCTGGAAGGATTTTGTAGAACACGCCAAGGCAGCGGGCGCGCCGTTCGTCACGATGAGCGAGGTCGTTCTGGAGAAGTCCGACATTGTCATTCTCCTGGAGCAGTTGCGCGACCAGACCTTTCCGGACGAGGATTCCCAGGAGATCGACGACGCGGAGTATCTGGTCAACCATGTGGGCAAGGTGGGTTATCTGCAGCTCGGATTCGCGCACCAGGGTGTGATGTTCATCTTTGAAGTGGCGACGGATTGGTATGACAGCTTCCAGAACCTGATGGAGACCGTGTCGGATCTGGGTGGCATTGTGGTGGATGACCGCGAGAGCGACGAGTAGACGAAGAGAATGATCTCTGCCCAGGCTGGGCCGCAACAACAATGGACGATTCGTACAGCTGACGCTGTCGTGGTGCAGCGCCTTGTAGATGGCCTGGCGTGTCCGCCGGCTATTGCCGAGTTGCTGGTGGCGCGGGGCATCGTGGACGCGGGTGCGGCCCGGACCTTCTTTACCCCCTCTGTCGACGATCTTATCGATCCGATGCTGATGCTGGGCATGTCCGTAGCCGTCGAGCGGATCCAAAGGGCGGTTCGGGAGGGCGAGCCCATCCTGATCTACGGCGACTACGACGTGGATGGAACGACGGCTACGGTTCTGCTGAAGACGGCAATAGAGCGCATCGCCACGAAGGAACGGCCGGCAGCAGTGACCTACCATGTGCCGCATCGTCTGCGCGAAGGCTACGGAATGCAGACCGGCGTGCTGGGGCAGGCGGCGGCCTCCGGGGTTCGGCTAGTGATCAGCGTCGATACCGGGATTCGGGCATTCGCCGCAGCGGCGGAGGCGAAGGCGCTCGGGCTGGATCTGATCGTGACGGATCACCATCTTCCCGATGACGTTGAGGGGGTTCCGGAGGCCATAGCCGTGATCAACCCCGCGCAGGATGGATGCCCGTACCCCTTCAAATCGCTGTGCGGTGCGGGGGTCGCCTTCAAGCTGGCGCACGCCATCCTGTCTGCGGCGGCCAAGACAGAGGCAGAGAGAGACAAGTTGAAGCGAGGGCTGATTCCCTCCTTCCTCAAACTGGTTGCCATTGCGACGATTGCGGACTCTGTGCCCTTGGAGGGTGAGAATCGGGTGATCGCGTCGCTTGGGCTGCGCGAACTGCGGAACCCGGTGCAACCGGGGCTCAGGGCTCTGATGCAGGTGGCCCAGATACCGGCGAATCGCGCGCCCACAGCGACCGAGGTGGGCTTCCGGCTGGCGCCTCGCATCAATGCTGCTGGACGGATGGACATCGCAAGCGATGTAGTCGAACTCTTTTTGACCCGGGATGCGGCACGTGCCGGTGAGCTGGCGGAGAAGCTGAACCGGCTGAATGACGACCGGCGTGCGACGGAGGCCAAGGCTCTTGAGGGGATCGAGGTGCAGCTCGAGTCGCTACGCGGCCCGGAGGGGGAGTTCCTGGCTGAGTGCATCGTCCTGGACGATGCTGGCTGGCACCGCGGCGTGCTGGGCATTCTGGCATCTCGGGTGGTCGATCGAACCGGCCGGCCCGCCCTGGTGCTGACCCATGAGGAGGGACAGGCGCATGGGTCGGGGCGTTCGATCCAGGGCTTCCATCTGCTGGATGCGCTGACCGCCGTCCATACGATTTCCAGCGCTATCAATGACGTGGAAATGAGCGAGTCCTTGTTTACGCGCTTTGGCGGACACGCTCATGCGGTGGGATTCTCGTTGCCGTCGGACAGGGTAAGTCTTCTGCGGGAGCGAATGCGGCGCTATGGCACTCCCCTGTTGACCGGCTCGCTCCCTCACCCTCACCGCTCCCGTGCGCCTCATCAAAGAGCGGCACATCTGCCTGCAGCTTCAGAATGACGGCAAAGCCATGCGCTTCAGCGCCCTGGGCTGGAGCCGCTCCGTGGACTGGCCGGCACGCTGCGAAGAACTCATGCTGCAACAGGGTTCGCGCATCGATGTCGCCTATCGGCTGAAGGAAAAATCGAACCCGCAATTTCCAGGTCTGGAGCTGGAAATTGTCGATATGAGGCTGACTTGAAAAACTTAAATGGCGCTTAAGCCCGTTCAAGGGCAACCTCGGGTCTCTGCTGAGTAAACTTTCTGCTTCGTTTTCGGTGCAGTTGCGTCTTATATACTGACTATTCAATCTCATGCCGACTACCGAGACAAGACGCCTGAATCCCCTGCTGCTACTGGGCATCGTGCTCGCAGTCATTGTTCTCATTATTGTGGGCGTTCGTTCGTTCACTCGCGACACGGTTGAAGTCCGGGTGGCCGCCGTGAACCATCAGAATCTCCTCAGCACAGTGTCGACCAACGGCCGCGTGGAGCCGGTGGACTATTATCAGGCACATGCTCCCGCAGCCGGAGTTGTTGCGAAGGTCTATGTCGAGGTTGGGCAGAAGGTCAAAACAGGAGACCTCCTGGTTAAGATGGATGACGCCGATGCGATCGCTCGGCTGGCAACCGCGAACTCCACGCTGCGCTCCGCCGAAGTGAATGAGCAGAACCTGAAGGAGAACGGATCGCAGGAGGAGCGGATCGCGCTGGCGGCAGACCTCAGCCGCGCCGCAATGCGTCAGAAGCAGGCAGAGACCGATCTCGCCGCACTCCGACAGCTTCAGCAGAAAGGCGCCGCATCCCCGGCTGAGGTCACATCCGCCGAGCAGCGGCTGCAGGAGGCGACCACCGCACTTCAGAACACAAAGCAGCGCGGCACCCAACGCTACAGTGCTGGCGATCAGGCACGCGCACAGGCCCAGCTTATCGACGCTCAGGCAGGCCTTACCGCAGCGCGCAGTAGCTATGCGGCCGCCAATATCCGCTCCCCGCTCTCAGGCACCGTCTACTCCATTCCGGTCTCGACCTACGACTTTGTGCCGGCGGGCGAAGACCTGCTCGACGTTGCCGACCTGAATCGAATTCAGGTTCGCGCCTACTTCGATGAGCCCGAGATTGGCAAGCTCGCGGTTGGTCAGGCCGTGAAGATCATCTGGGACGCGAAGCCGACCCAGACCTGGCATGGTCACATCAGCCGCGCCCCCTCCACGGTCATCACCTACGGCACGAGAAATGTCGGCGAATGCATCATCACCGTCGACGATGCCCGCGGGGATCTGCTGCCGAACACGAACGTCGTCGTCACAGTGACGACGTCGCAGCGGTTCAATGTTCTCAGCGTCCCCCGCGAGGCTCTTCATTCCGAGGGGGGCGACTATGTCTTCCGTGTAATCGGCGGGAAGCTGGTGCGCACCCCCGTGCAGGTCGGCGTAGTCAACCTTACGCGGGTAGAGATCACCAGCGGACTCACCGAGAAAGATACCGTCGCTCTTAGTGCCACAAGTAACCGTGATCTGTCCAACGGTCTCGCGGTAAAGACAGTCGAATAGCTATGGTCCTGACGCCCCTGAATCATATTCGGCTGGCCCTCGTTCTGTCGGCTTTACTCTTTGGCGCTCTCCCCTTACATGCGGACCCATCACTGGCCAACTCTCTCTTACAGCAGGGCCGCGTCGATGAAGCAAGCGCCTTGCTGCATCAAGCCCTGACCTCTCAGCCTGGCGATGGCCAGGCTCATCAGCTTCTGTGCCGCGTCTACTACTCCCAGGATATGGCCGATCCCGCCATCCACGAGTGCGAACTGGCCGCCGCAAACGCTCCAAACGATAGTGCCACTCAGATGTGGCTGGGACGCGCCTACGGACTCAAAGCATCCAGCGCGAATCCACTCAGCGCCTTTGCGCTCGCAAAGAAGGTCCGCTCGGCCTTCGAACGTGCCGTGCAGCTTGATCCTGGGAATGCCCGCGCGATGAGCGATCTCGGCGAATTCTACGTTGGCGCGCCCGCC
>WNFI01339056.1_pt1 | contig 22033 bp, 21 predicted proteins | sample 5400471 | NCBI WGS metagenome assembly WNFI01 (sample SAMN13153348, study PRJNA577476) | soil metagenome | isolation source: 100 cm saprolite on Douglas fir-dominated hillslope | place: USA:California | collected 2013-09-17
CCGCCCACCAAATACGCGCGCAGCGCCTCGCGCGCAACGTAGGGAGCGTGGATGCGCCACTTGAGGCCGTTCACCACCACCGCCGCGACGGCGATGCGCGGATCGTCCGCCGGCGCGAAGCCGACGAACCATGAGTAATCCTTGAACGGTTTCTCGTGGTTGGACAGCGAGCCGGTCTTCCCCGCCACCTCGATGTCGCCGAGCACCATGCGGCGCCGCTCGCGGAAGTAGCTGGTGGCGGTGCCCTGCGAGACGGTGAGCTTCATCATATCGCGCAGCGCATCTGCGGTGGCCTTCTGCAACAGGCGGCGCGAGTCGGTGGCGGGCGCCGGGGCGCCGTCGATACTCTCGATCAGCGTTGGGTTCTGCGAGAGGCCCCCGTTGGCCACCGCAGCGGCGATGAGGGCCGCGTGCAGCGGCGAGATGCGCACCTGGCCGAAGCCGGCCGCGCTCTTGGCGAAGGCCAGCTTCTCCTCGGGGATCGGCGCCGACGAGGCCTCCACCTGTGAGTCGGCCCAGATCGGCCGGTTGAAGAGAAAGCGCTCCGCCTCGGTGCGCAGCGTATTCGCGTCCAGGTGCTTCATCGCCATCTTGGCGAAGACCACGTTGGCGCTCTTGGCGAGCGCCATGCTCAAGGACAGGCAGCGGCGGTCGAGCTTCGTGTCAGTGAGGAGCTTGCCGACGATGCCGCGCAGGCCGCCGTGGTAACAGGTCTCGGCGTCCGGCGAGACGCCCTTCGCGAGCAGCGCGGCGCCGGTGACGATCTTGAAAACCGAGGCGGCGGGATAGAGCGCGCGGGTGGCGTGGCCCTCCGGCTTTCCGTCCTGCGCGTACTCGGCGAGCGCGAGCACCTTGCCGGTCTTCGGGTCCAGCGCCACCAGCGCGGCGCCCACCGGCCGGTAGCTGCGCAAGAGCTTCTCCATCTGCTGCTGCAGGCGCGGGTGCAGAGTCAGCCGCGCCACGTGGCCGTCGTCGGTGGGCGCCGTGTAGAAGGCGTCCGGATCCTTGCCCTCAAGGGTCGCCCGGCGCACCAGCGAGAGGCCCGGCAGCGGCGCGGTCTGTGCGGCGGCGTTGGCGGCGGCGGCGGAGACCTCCTTCACCTCGGCCGCGGGACCTGAGCCTCCGTCCAGATCGCCGAAAGCCTCGCCGCCGAGCGCCGCGGCCTCCGCCCGATCGATGGCGGCCTCGATCGCCCCACTCCGGCGTCGGCCGCTAGTCCGGCGTCGGCCGCTAGCCCCGCGTCCGGGGGCAGCGCGCGGGCGGCGAAAGCGGTGGCCGCGATGGCGAGGGCGAGGCCCCACGGCAAAACGAGGGGTGGGCGGCTGTGGATGGTGCGGATCAAGGTCGTCCCAATCTACAGGGCTGCGGGCGCCCGGCAAGAATCACTTCGTGCGTGCGGGGCCTACCTCGCTGGACCTGTTCGGCACAGTGCGCTTGACGGGACCCGGCGCGGGAGCAACCTTCCAGCGGCGTGATCGCTTCCCAGAACTTGCCCGGCGGCCTCGCTTCCGTCGCAGCGGACGCCCGGTCGTTGCTCGCGCACCTCGCTGGCGAGCTGCAGATCCGTCACTTCGTGGTGGCCGGGCTCGTGTTCGCCGCCGCCGGCGCCGTCGCGCACCTGGTCAACCTCGGCATGGCGAAGACCCTCGAACGCCAGGTCCGCAGCGGCACTCTCCTGCCCGAGACGCGCACGCGCATGCACGTCTCGCGGCGCATCCTCATCGCGGCGGTGTGGGTGGTGGGGACCGGCATCGCGCTCGGACAGTTCCCGGAACTGCGCATTCTCTCGGCCGGTCTGCTCGCCTCCGCCGGCGTGTCGGGACTCGTGGTGGGCTTCGCTGCGCGCAACGCGCTGGGCAACGCGGTGGCCGGGGTGATCATCGCTTTCTCGCAGCCGGTGCGCATCGGCGACGACGTCGAGTTCCGCTCCGAGCGCGGCATCGTCGAGGACATCAGGCTCTTCTTCACCGTGCTGCGGCTGGCCGACGGCAAGCGCCTCGTCATCCCCAACGACGTCCTCTCCGCCGAGGTGGTGAGGAACCTCTCGATGGGCGACGTGACCCGCGTGGCGCGCGCCGACGTCCTGGTGCCGCCGCGCGCCGACGCGGTGGGCATGCGCGCCGCGCTGTTGGAGGTGGCGCGCGCAGATGAGGGCCTCGACAGCGCGGCGCCTCCACCCGAGGGGTACTGGGTCCGCATCGACGAGCGCGGCACGCTCCTGCGCCTGGTGGCGACCTGCCGAGACGGCGCTTCGGCGGACCGCCTGGTGCAGAAATTGTTCGGCATGGCCGCGGAAAAGATCTTCCGCCAGCCGGTTTGAGCGCGCGCCGGAATGGGTCTCGTCCCGATCCGGTTCTTGCGGGCGGAACCGTGCGCCCGTGGTAATCTTCCGGGGACTTGCGCAAAGGGGATCGAAAGCGATGACGAAGAGCTTCAACGTCGTGATCGGGGTGTTGGTCGGCGCTGTCGCCGGTTTCGCGGTCCGTGGCGCGCTCAGCCACGAGCCGCTGGGCACCGCCGTCCGGCAGCCGGCTCCCGCGCGGGCCGCCGGCGAGGCGCCGCGGCCCCCGGACCAGATCTTCCAGGTCGCGCTTGGCGACGCGCCGGCGAAGGGCGAGGCCGACGCGAAGGTCACGGTCGTCGAGTTCTCCGACTTTCAGTGCCCGTACTGCGGCAGGGTGATCGAGACGCTGCAGCAGCTCGAGAAGAGCTACGGGCGCGACGTCCGCTGGCTCTTCAAGCACAACCCCCTGCCGATGCACCCCGACGCGCCCTACGCAGCCAAGGCGTCGATCGCCGCCGGGCGCCAGGGCAAGTTTTGGGCGATGCACGACAAGCTGTTCGAGGCGAACAACTCGCACCTTCCCGGCGCGCTCTCCCGGGACAAGGTGCTGGAGATGGCGCGCGCGCTCCAGCTCGACCTGGAGAAGTTCAAGCGCGACGCGGACTCGCCCGAGGTCGCGGACCTGATCGTCGCCGATCAGGCCCAGGCGCAGAGGCTGGGCGCCTCGGGCACGCCGTCCTTCTTCATCAACGGCGCCAAGATCACCGGCGCGCAGCCGCTCGAGGCCTTCAAGGCCGCCATCGACGCGCAGCTCAAGCGCGCCAACGAGGCGCTCGCGCGGGGCGTGCCTCGCTCGGGCCTCTACGCCGCGCTGATCAAGGACGGCGTCGCCGAGGTGCCGCAGCCACCGAGCCAACCGGCTGCCGCTGCGCCGCCCGCACCGCCCGCGCCCCAGGTCCGCAACGTCGAGCCGGGCGAAGGTCCGTCGCGGGGCAGCAAGAACGCCAAGGTCACCATCGTCGAGTGGTCTGACTTCCAGTGCCCGTTCTGCGGCCAAGCGCTGCCGACCCTCCAGGAGATCGAGCGGGCCTACAAGAACGACGTGAAGGTGGTCTGGCGCAACCAGCCGCTCAGCTTCCACCCCAACGCACTGCCCGCGGCCAAGGCCGCGATGGCGGCCGCGAAGCAGGGCAAGTTCTGGGAGATGCACGACCTGATGTTCGCGCACCAGCAGGAGTTGTCTGAGGCGAAGTACGAGGAGTGGGCCAAGCAGATCGGCCTCAAGGTCGCGCGCTGGAAGAAGGACAAGGAGTCGCCGCAGATCGCCTCCGCCATCGAGAAGGACGCGCGCTACGGCATGCAGGTCGGCGCCGACGGCACGCCCACGTTCTTCATCAACGGCAAGCTCATCGCCGGCGCGCTGCCGTTCGAGGCCTTCAAGACCGTCATCGACGAGCAGATCGCGAAGGCCAAAGAGGCGCTCAAGCGGGGCGTGAAGCCCAACAAGCTCTACCAGACGCTGGTCGCCGAAAATTTGAAGGCCGCGCCCACCCCCGCTCCCGCCGCCCCCGCACCGGCCCTCGCCGCCGGGCAGGCTGGGGCGCCGGCGAAGATCGACATCGGCAATGCTCCATCGCTGGGTCCGAGGAACGCGCCGATCACGATGGTCGAGTGGTCCGACTTCCAGTGCCCGTACTGCGGCCGCGCCCAGCCTACGCTGCAGCAGCTCCGCGCGCAGTACGGCGACAAGCTGCGCCTGGTGTGGAAGAACCAGCCGCTCGGATTGCATGAGAACGCGATGCCCGCCGCCGAGGCGGCGATGGCCGCCGCCGAGCAGGGCAAGTTCTGGGAGATGCACGACAGGCTCTTCGCGCACCAGAACGAGCTCTCGCCCGCCCTCTACGATCGGCTGGCGACTGAGATCGGCCTCGACCTGGGCAAGTTCCACGCTTCGATCGAGGGGCACCGCAACCAGGCAGCGATCCGGGCCGACATGCAGGCGGGCGACGTCCTCGGCGCCTCCGGCACGCCCACCTTCTTCATCAACGGCCGCAAGCTGGTCGGGGCGCAGCCCATCGAGGCGTTCAAGCAGATCATCGACTCCGAGCTAGCCTCGGCGGTCGCGAAGAAGTAGCACCTAGCACCAGGGCCCCTCCGGATGGTCAGCCGCCCAATGCCGCTTCCCCCGCTCCAGGTATCCCCGAAGCCAGCGCCCGCGGACGGCAAGGACTACCGCCTGCGCCCGCTCAAGCGGCGCGACCGCGAGAACGTCTTCAAGCTATTGGCCGCCGACGGCTGGCCGGTCGCCACTGACGAGCAGGAGCTGTGCATCTCCTGGGTGGTGCAGCACCCCGAGACGGAGACCGTGGTCGCGCACGACTTCGCCTCGTACGACCGCCTTTACGGCGTCATCAGCATGTCCCACCGGCCGCAGCTCAAGCTGGGCGGGCGGGTGGCCTGCATCGACCTCTTCGCCGTGGACGATGAGCACCGGAACAAGCCGGTGGGGACGGACCTCCTCGCGCAGGCGCAGCGGCGCGCCGAGGCGCTGGGCTGCAAGAGGATGGAGCTATACCTGCCCGCCGTGCGCGAGTACCGGCACGATTTCTTCGAGCAGCAAGGGTTCTCGCAGGGCAGTGGCGGGCTGTTCGTGCGCGCGACGAGAGTGCTCCGGTAGTTCGGCAGCGATCGGGCCGCCGCCGGGCGGGGCGGCCCTCTCAAGCCAAAGTCTCGCCGGGCAAGACCAACAAGGCTGATCGATCGCGTATGCTTGGTCGGTGGCGGACGAGGTGCGGATGACTGAGGTGCGGCTGATCTTGACCACACTGCCCAGTGCTGAGGTGGCGGCGAAGGTTGCGCGCACGTTGGTGGAGGAGAAGCTGGCGGCGTGCGGGAACGTGTTGCCCGCGGTGCGTTCGATCTATCGGTGGAAGGGGAAAGTGGAGGACGAGAACGAGGTGCTGCTGCTGCTCAAGACGCATGTGCGACAGGTGGCTCGCCTGCAGGCGCGCATCCTCGAGTTGCATCCCTACGAGGTGCCGGAGGTGCTCGCCGTGCCGGTCGAGGCGGGCTTTCAGGGCTATCTGGACTGGATTGCGGCGTCCACCGGCTGACGCCCGCCCGAGCTCGTCCCGGGACGAGTTGGATGGCAGGTCACTGCTTCTTGAAGAGGGCGTCCAGGGCAGCGAGGGCCTTGGCGCGCGGGTCTTCCTCGCGCGGCGTCATCGCGCCTTTGCGGAACACGAAGAAGTCGCAGTAGTTCGCCGCGTCCTTGTCGCTCGGCGGCTCGGCGGCGGGCTCGCGGCAGCCGTGGCGAGCGGCCTCGTCGAAGGCGGCGCAATTGCGGCAGGCGTGAAGCGGCGCGCGGAAGTGTGGGCAGTCGTCGCGGCGGCCGGCGGTACCGCCTAGGCCGAGATCGATCTCCTTGCCGCAGGAATGACAGCAGTGCATGTCGACGTCTGCCTATTTCTTCAGGCGCGAGATGGCGCTAGCCACGGCGCCGGGGCCCTTCAGGCCCTTCTGGGCCAGCCACATCACCACTTTGGGGCCGCCCGCGGCAAGCACGCCCAGGTAGCCGCGCATGGTCAGCTTGATGAGTCCAGAGTGCAGCTTCACGCGCACCTTGTCCTCTGGCTTTTCGGCCAGCATGTGCTGGAAGAAAGTGATGCCCAGCTCGCCCACGTCGTCGTCGGGCTTGCTGGCGATGGCGGCGACCGCGCCCGGGGACATGGTCAGGATGAAGTCCGGGTCCTGGGCCTTCTCGCGCAGGAGACGCGGCCTGCCGTCGACCAGCGTGAAGCGGAACTCGCCGGGGACGTCGGTGAAGGTCACGCCCACCTCGGCGCTCTTCTTCAGCGGCGAGGCGGCTTTGCGGGCGGCATTGCTGGTGTCGAAGAAGCGCGTCAGGGCCACGTCCGAAGGGTCGGCTGCCATGGGCGCCAACCTAGAACGCGCACGGTGCCCCGGCAACTGCGCTGGCGCGCGACGGGCGCGGGAGAGATAGACTATGCACATGACGCCCAGGGAGGTTGCCACGGCGCTGCGCGAGATCGCGCAGCTCTTGCAGCTCAAGGGGGAGAACGCGTTCAAGACCCGCGCGTACGAGGCGGGCGCGGAGGCGTTCGAGGCGATGCCCGCGGACCCCGCAGCGGCGGGCGGCCTGCTCGAGCGCGTCAAGGCCGGCACGCTCGCGGAGCTGCCCGGCGTGGGAAAGGCCATCGACCAGAAGGTTACGGAGCTGGTCACCACCGGCGAGCTCAAGTACCTGAACGCGCTGCGCGCGGAGTTCCCGGCCGGCGCGCTGGCGCTGGTGCGCATCCCCGGCGTGGGGCCGCGCAAGGCGGTGGCGCTAATCCGCGAGCTCGACATCGGCACGCTCGACGATCTGGAGAAGGCCTGCCTCGAGCAGCGCGTGCGCGGGCTGAAGGGGTTCGGCGAGAAGAGCGAGCAGCAGATCCTCGAGGGAGTGCGCGCGATGAAGACCCGCGAGCGCCGCTGGCCGCTCGGCGAGACGCGCCGCCTGGCCGAGAAGCTGCTCGCGCGCGTGCGCACGGCCCCCGGCATCGCCCGCGCCGAGATCGCCGGAAGCGTGCGCCGCTACGCCGAGACGAACGGCGACGTGGACATCGTGGCCGCGCTCGCAGAGGGCGCGTTGCCCGAGCCGGCGATGGAGGCGTTTCGGACCGCGAGCGACGTCGAGCAGGTGATCGCGAGCGGCTCGACCAAATGCTCGGTCCGGCTGCGCGACGGGCTGCAGGCCGACCTGCGCGTCGTCGCGCTGGGACAGTTCGCCACCGCCCTGCACCACTTCACCGGCGGCAAACAGCACCACGTCAAGCTGCGCGGCATCGCCCGCGACCTGGGGCTGACCATCAGCGAGTACGCGTTGGCCCGCATCGACCCCGCTCAGGGGCCGCCCTTGCCCATCGAAGACGAGGCCGCGCTCTACCGCGCGCTGGGCCTCGCCCCGGTGCCGCCCGAGCTGCGCGAGGACCGCGGCGAGATCGAGGCCGCGCGCGCCGGCGCGCTGCCCGAGCTGGTGCGGCGCGACGACATCCAGGGCTTCGTGCACTGCCACACCACCTGGAGCGACGGCCGCAACTCGATCGAAGAGATGGCGCGCACCGCGCTCTCCCTGGGCGCGCAGTACATCGTCATCAGCGACCACACCCAGGCCGCGCACTACGCGGGCGGGCTGGACCCGAACCGGCTGCGCCTGCAGTGGGCCGAGATCGCCCAGGTGCAGGACCGCCTGCCGGGGATCCGGATCCTGCGCGGCAGCGAGGTGGACATCCTCGAGGATGGTTCGCTCGATCTTCCCGACGCAGTGCTGGAACATCTCGACGTCGTGATCGCCTCGATGCACCAGCGCTTCAAGCTCGACGAGGCGGCGCAAACCGCGCGTATCCGAAGGGCCCTGTCGCATCCGCTCTGCCATATCTGGGGCCACCCCACCGGCCGCAAGGTGATGGAGCGCGACCCGGCCCCGCTGCGCATGGAGGAGCTGCTCGAGGTGGCCGCAGAGCACGGCGTCGCGGTCGAGGCCAACGGCACCCCCGACCGGCTCGACCTGAGCGCCGATCTGCTCCTGCTCGCGCGCAAGCACGGCTGCAAAGTGAGCTGCAGCGTGGACGCGCATCACGTCGACGAGCTGGCGCGCAACCTCGACTACTCGGTGGGCACCGCCAGGCGCGGCTGGATCGAGAAGTCCCGGGTGGTCAACGCGCGCGGGCCGGACGAGTTCCTCGCGGCGCTCAGGGCCTGAGCCGACCCTGGGGCTTAGCCAGCGCGGGGCCGCATCAGAACGCCACCTGGGTGCGCATCGCAATCGCGTGGATCGCGGCACCCGGTTGCGTCGAGCCACCGACCGCTGTGCTGGTGGGGATTTTGTTCACGCTGGCATAGAGGTAGTTGAGCATGAAGCGGATGTTGATGATCGGATACCAATTGGCGCCGAAGGCGTAGGTCGTCTGCCGCCCGCCAAAGACGCCGCCGGTCGTCGTCGGCAGAACGCCCGGCGTCGCGTGGTCATTGAGATTGACATAGCTGTAGCGCGCCGCCAGCTCCAACGCCCCCCAACCGCCGGTGGTGAAGGAGAGCGGACGGTCAGCGACGATGGCGCTGTAGGCGCCGGTCGTCGGGATATATTTTCGGGACTCACCCGTCACGGTGTAGCTCGCCTCGACGTAGCCCCCGTCGAAATTGAGCTGTGGCGTGGGAGCGCCCTCCGCCAAGCCCGCTTGATTGACGAAGTAGTGATAATACTCCCCCTGCGCGTAGAAGCTGCCATATCCGCCCGCTGCTTCGACACCATAGGCACCGGCATGGTTTGCCGGGATCGGGCCGGTGTCGATGAAGACGGTGGGATCGACGCGCAGCTCCGGGCGGTCGCTCAAGGTCATCGTCCTGGCGATCGACGTGGCTGAGCTGCCATTGGCCCGGGGCACGAAGACATACTCGCCGTCGACACCGAGATGAAGCGAGTAGTTGCCGCCTTGAAGCGCTTGATAGGTCGCGCGCGCAACTCCACCCAGCTGCTGCTGGTTCGACCCCGTATGAATCGCACCGCTGATCGGCCCGGTGGCATAAACGCCGGCCCAGGCACGCTCGGTATTCCATCGCACGCCGGCTGCCGCGCGGAAATCGCCGGCCGCCAGCCCGCTCGCCACGAGCGCCGGTGAAGCACGCTCGAGGAACATGATGTCGTTCGAGCTCGTCGCCTCGTCGAGGGTCCAGAGAACGTTCATGTAACCAATCTCGAAGGCGAAAGGCCTCAGGCCCTGATAGCTGAGCAACGCACTCTGGATATTTGATAGCGGCGGGCCTTCTGTGAAGTCGGCAACGAACGCGTAGTTCCAATCGGCCATGAACTTGCCGAGCACGCCGATGCGCGCGCGCCGGGCATTCACGCCGCTGGTAAGACTGTGCAGCCCGGTGGGCGTCTGAGGATGAACGCTCAGATAGTCGCCGACATCGAGATGCAGGCGGCTGGTGAGATAGATGCAGTTCGCGTCATCGGCGCTGCAGATGCCCGGCCGGTTGGCCGGCGTCAGCACCGCCTTGACCCCGCTCGGCGGCGGCGCGACCTGCAGATTTTCCAGTTGCCGCTGGAGCTCGCGGATCTGCTCCTGGAGTTGCTCGTTGGTTTGCGCGACGCTGGGAGCGGCCGCGAGGAGCATCGCAGACGCCAGCGCCCTGCCCAAGAGAGTGTACTTTGGCGTCATCGCTTTTAGCCCTGGAGTGCGGTGGCGCCCCAACGTAGCAGACCTGCGCGCGGCCGTGCTCCGCACCAGGGGCGCTGGGCCTCCGAGCTCATCACCGCGGCCACAGCGGCGCCAATGCCCTACTGAACGAACTCAGGCCGCAAACAGTCGATCGCACTTCGCGGCGAAGATAAAATCGCTCTCGGTCAGGCCGTCGATCTTGTGCGTCCAGATCTCCACCCCCACCTTCCCCCAGGCGAGCTGCAAGTCGGGGTGGTGCCCCTGCTCCTCGGCCATCGCGCCGATGCGGTCGACGAAGGCCAGCGCGCTCTTGAAGTCCCTCAGCTTGTACGTCTTGCGCAGGTGGCGGTCTCGCACGGACTCCCAACCCGGCTCGATCTGGCGGAGCAGCTCAGCGATCTGCTCGGCGCCGAGCGGCGGCACGCCTCCGCGGCAGGGTACGCATTGCTGGTCGGCGAGCCGGCTCACATGCCCATTCCGTATCCGCCCGCGCCCGCGCCAACCTCTTCCTTTTCCTTGGGCCGCTCGGCCACCATCGCCTCGGTGGTGAGCATCAAGGACGCGACGCTGGACGCGTTCTGCAGCGCAAAGCGCGCTACCTTGGTGGGGTCGATCACGCCTGCCTGGAGCAGGTCCTCGTAGATGCCCGTCTGCGCGTTGAAGCCGAACGCATCCTTGCCCTCGCGGACCTTGTTGACGACGATCGAGCCTTCCCAGCCGCCGTTCTGGACGATCCAGCGCAGCGGCTCCTCGAGGGCGCGGCGCACGATGTCCACGCCGAACTTCTCGCCGCCGTCGACCTTGAGCTTCTCGAGCGCGGGCAGGCAGCGCAGGTAGGCGACGCCGCCGCCGGGAACGATGCCCTCCTCGACCGCCGCGCGGGTGGCGTGCAGCGCATCCTCGACGCGGGCCTTCTTCTCCTTCATCTCGGTCTCGGTCGCGGCGCCGACGTTGATCACCGCTACGCCGCCCACCAGCTTGGCGAGGCGCTCTTGCAGCTTCTCGCGGTCGTAGTCGCTGGTGGTCTCCTCGATCTGGGCGCGGATTTGCTTCACCCGCGCCTCGATGTCCGCCTTCTTGCCGCGGCCGTCGACGATGGTGGTGGTGTCCCTGTCGATGGTGCCGCGCTTGGCGCGGCCCAGGTCCTTGAGCGTCACCGTTTCCAGCTTGATGCCCAGGTCCTCGGCGATCAGGCGGCCGCCGGTCAGCACGGCGACGTCTTCCAGCATGGCCTTGCGGCGGTCGCCGAAGCCGGGCGCCTTGACCGCGGCGGCGTTCAGCGTGCCGCGCAGCTTGTTGACCACCAGCGTCGCCAGCGCCTCACCCTCGACATCCTCGGCGACGATGAGCAACGGCTTCCCCGCGCGCGCCACCTGCTCGAGGAGCGGCAGGAGCTCCTTCAGCGACGAGATCTTCTTCTCGTGAATGAGGATGTACGGATCCTCGAGGATGACCTTCATGCGCTCCGGGTCGGTCACGAAGTAGGGCGAGAGGTAGCCGCGGTCGAACTGCATGCCTTCGACCACCTCGAGCGTGGTCTCCAGGCCCTTCGCTTCCTCGACCGTGATCACACCCTCCTTGCCCACCTTCGCCATCGCCTCGGCGATGATGTTGCCGATGGTGGTGTCGCCGTTGGCCGAGATGATGCCGACCTGGGCGATCTCCTTGGGGTCCTTGGTGGGCTTGCTGAGCTTCTTCAACTGCTCGACCACGGCGGTGACCGCCTTCTCGATGCCGCGCTTGATCTCCATCGGGTTGTGGCCCGCGGCCACCAGCTTCGAGCCCTCGCGGTAAATTGCCTGCGCCAGCACGGTGGCGGTGGTGGTCCCGTCGCCGGCCACGTCGGAGGTCTTGGAGGCGACCTCCCTCACCATCTGCGCGCCCATGTTCTCGAACCTGTTCTCCAGCTCGATCTCCTTGGCGACGGTGACGCCGTCCTTGGTGATGGTGGGAGCGCCGAACGACTTCTCGATCACCACGTTGCGGCCCTTGGGCCCCAGCGTGACCTTCACTGCGTCGGCGAGCGTGTTGACGCCGTTCAGGATCGCCTCGCGGGCGCGCATGTCGAACAGAATCTCTTTGGACATTAGGCTTCCTCACGGCAGCGCGGAGACGATCTTGCGGTACTCGCTCTCCGTGAACGCGCGCAGCGTCTCGGTCCGAACGTTGCCCAGGGAGCCGGTGGCGAGCGCGAACTTCGTCACGACCTCGTCGTTCGGCGCCTCCGAGATGACGATCGCGTCGTAGCGGCCCTGCACGAGATGGAACGACTTCAGCTCGCCCCCGAGCGACTTCAAGAGTTGCTTGGCCTTCTCGAGCCGGCTGGGGCTCTCCTTGATCGTCTTGAGGCCTTGCTCCGTGAACTTCAGTAGCGTGATGTACGTCGCCATCTGAACCTCCGGCGGCGCTTCCGACGGGGAAGCACCGCGATGCGAAAAGTCTGTTGGCGGGATTCCGCTTGCGCGGGATGAAGGGAGCCCGCTCCGCATCTTTGGGGTTCGACGCGTCCGTGCCGTATGCGAACTCGCTTGCCCCGCTCGTCTCGACGAAGGGACCGCCCGACTCCTCGGGCACCTCCTCGTCGCGCATGTCCTCGGCCGCCTGCTCGCCGGACGTCACGCTCTCGACGAACTCCTCGCCGAGCTCCTCCGCGAGGTCGTCGTCCGCGGCGCCGCGGATGAGCTCCTCCGGCTGCTCCCGCTCACGCGCGGGCCCTTCCTCTTTGCCGGGGTTGTCCCGAGGCGTTTTCGCGGCGGGCCGCTTGCGCTTCTTGGCCATGACAGTCTCCGAGCAATGCGCATCTGAGGCTAACGGGCAGCGGCCGCGCGCGCCGTCCCGTTCAGCCAGCTGGAAACCCAACCCGCGCGGGCGCAGTAAGATGCGGGAACAAGCCGCCAAGAGGGAGCCATGGCGATCACCGTCAAGAGCGTGAAGCTTTGGGTGCTGCACGGACCCGACCGGATAGCTTTTCTCGCGGATGCGCTCGAGCCGCTGGCGTCCGCCGGCGCGAACCTGCGCGTGGTGATGGCGTACTGCAATCCAGGCCAGTCGGATCGCGCAGCCATCGAGGTCTTCCCGATCTCGGGAAAGAAGGCGGAGGCGGCCGCGAGGGCCGCCGGCCTGTCGCCTTCCGACACCGCTTGCCTCCTCGTCGAGGGCGATGACCGACCCGGCCTCGCCGCAGCAATGGGGCGTGCCATCGCGGTGGCGGGCGTCAGCATGTCGTTTTTCGTCGCGGAGACGGTCGGTCGCAAATTCTCCGCGGTGATCGGCTTCGGCAGCGAAGCGGATGCGACCACCGCGGCCAAAGCGGCGAAATCGGCAGCGAGGAGCGCGCGGCGCTGAGCTAGCGGGAGAGCTTGCTTGGTACGCCAATTCCGCCACGCACCCCTCTCTCAGGGGTGCATCGACTCGAGGAAGGCGGCGGTTTCTTCCCACCACGCAGCCCCGGGCTCCAAGACGAGATCGTTGTGGCCCGCCTCCGGCCGGACCCAGAGTCGCTTCGGGCCGCGCAGCGCGGCGAACAGCCCCCGTCCCTGAGCGGCAGTCACCACTTCGTCGCGGCCTGCCACGAGGATGGCGATCGGCCCCTCGTACGCGTCGAGGTCGTCACGGGGCGCCCACCGGTCGCGCAGGAGGAAGCCCGGCAAGAACGGGTAATGGTGGTGCGCGACATCGACAAGGCGGGCGAACGGCGTCACCAGCAGCACGCCACGGACGACCTTCGGCCGGAGGCGCGCGGCACGAGCGGCTACGCCGCTGCCCAGGCTCTCGCCGATGAGCCAGAGTGGTTCGGGACCTTCGCTGGCGAGCGCATCCACCGCCTCGACCGCGGACGCCGCGATCGTCCGCTCCGAGGGAGAGCCAGGCAGCGGCCCATACCCGGGATATTCGAGGAGCGTCACCGAGATCCCGCGCCGGGCGAGAGCCGCGGCGTAGTAGTTTCGGTCGAGCGCAGACCCTGCGTTCCCGTGAAAGACCAGGGCGCGCGCACGAGGCCTGGCCTTCGGGCCGGCCCGCCAGCCCCGGAGAGATCCGTCTCCGGCACGCCACGGCTCAAGTCCTAGTCGCGATGCGCGCTCGAGGGCGGCTGACTCGGCCTCTCGCTCGGGAACGTAGAGAAGGCGCCGCTGGAACGTGAAGGCAAGGATGCACGCTGCAGCGAATGAGGCCGCCGCGACGCAGGCAAGCGCAGGAGCATGCGCATGGCAAGAACGATACCGCCAAGAACGGCTGGATGACACAGCCCGCCGGCTTCAATAGCTGCACCAGCTGCTCGAGCGGGGGGTGCCACCAGGAACCCCGCGGTGGTAGGAGTGATGGGCAGGGCCGGTGGAAGGAGAGCCACCATGATCCCCAACCAGATCGTCGAGTACCTCGAGAGTCGGAAGGTCCCCTACGAGCGCCGCACGCATCGACGCGCGCTGACTGCGCAGGAGGTGGCGGCGTGCATGCACGTGACGGGTTATCGGGTCGCCAAGTCAGTTGCCTGCCGCGGAGGAGGTCGACGAGGAGCGGCTCGCCGCGGTGGTCGGCGCCCCCGTTCGCTTCGTCAGCGAGCGGGAATTCACGGCGCTGTTCCCCGGATGCGAGCCCGGCGCGGAGCCACCGTTCGGCGGCCTCTACGGGCTTCCCGTCGTGGTGGACTCCACGCTGGCCAAGGCGGACCGCATCGTGTTCCGCGCCGGCTCGCACGAGGAGGCGGTGGAGCTGCGCTACCAGGACTTCGCCGCTCTGGAGAACAGGCCGACCGTGGGGACGTTCGGCCGCATCCCGTTGCACGCGCCTCACGCGTCTCGCGTGTAGTGGAAGCGCACGCGCGGATGCTCAGCGAGAGTGCTTGAATTGTGGAAGCGCACGCGCGGATGCTCAGCGAGAGTGCTTGAATTGAGCTCTTCTCATCGACGCTCAATACCACCGTGCTCCGGCGGATTCATACATCCGAGATACAACCGCTCGTCACTCCGAGTTCCTTACCGAGCAGGCGAGTCGTCCATCGGCTGCGCTCCTGCAGGCTGGCCACGCCCTCGCTGCGGAATATTGATTCCATCTCAACGACTAAACGACTATTTGAGGTAAATCGTACAGCCGCGGAGCATTGCTGCTGCCGCGTCGCGTACTTAGGATTCCCGAACAGGACGCCCGAGCTGACTGGGGGGTGGCCCGATGCTGCGGTACATCAGCTACATCAGTCTCTTTCTCATGCTCGCGGCTGCTGGCTGTGCCCGCGTGGCGCCGGTGCCGAGCCCCGTGCCCGACATTCCTGGCCTGCAGGAAGCCCAAGAAGCACCCGCGGCATTCGACTCCGCGTCGAACGGCGTCGTCGACGACGCCACCCACCAAGCCGATCGAATGGCCTTCGACGAGGTCGAGGAAATCAGCGATGGCCTTGGGCCTCTCTACAACGCGCAGTCCTGCCGGGAATGCCATCAGAACCCCGCATCGGGCGGCAGCAGCCAGGTGACCGAGCTGCGCGTCGGCCATCGGGACCGGCAAGGACGCTTCGCCGAACCGAGCGTTCCGATCGCCGGCGGCAACGTCATGATCACCGGCCGGACGCTCATCAACGACAGGGCCATTTGCCCGAACGCCGCTTTTCCCGATCAGGAGATCCAGGAGCGCGTTCCCTCGAGCGAGACCATTCGTGCCTTGCGCATATCGGTCAGTCTCCTCGGCGATGGCTTCGTCGAAGCCGTGCCCGATGAGACGCTGCTCCGCATTGCCGCCTGGCAGTGCCGGGAGACGCAGGGCCGTATCTGCGGGAGGCCCATCTCGGTGCCGGTGCTGGAGGCTCCGGGCACCTATCAGGTCGGTCGGTTCGGTTGGAAGAATCAGCAGGCGAGCTTGCTCTCCTTCGCGGCCGATGCCTACTTGAACGAGATGGGAATCACAAATCGCCTGCGCCCAACGGAGGTAACGACGATTTGCGATACCGTGAAGGATCCCGAGGACAAGCCCCGCGCCGACGGGCTCTTTGACATCGATCACTTTGCCCGGTTTATCCGGGCCACGAAGGCTCCGCCCCGGGACCGGCGGCTCGCGGCGACGGCGGATGCCAAGAAAGGGTCTGCGCTCTTCGACGCCATCGGATGCGCCATCTGCCATGTGCGCACGCTGGTCACGGCACCGCCGGGGACCTCATTCCACGGCGGCACCTTCATCTTGCCTCCTGCGCTCGGCAACAAGGTGTTTCATCCCTATAGCGACTACCTCCTTCACGACGTCGGGACCGGCGACGGCATCGTCGTTGCCGTGTTCGAGCATCACGGCCCGTCATTCATGGCAATGCAACCGGAGTTCGACGTCACCGCTCGCCGGATTCGGACCGCGCCTCTTTGGGGGGGGCGGACTCGCAGTCGGCACATGCACGACGGGCAATCGCTGACCCTGCGGGAGGCCATTCTCCGCCACGGGGGCGAGGCGGCCGATTCGCGAAGCAGGTTCGTCCAGCTGGGGGAGCAAGAGAAGGAACAACTCCTGACCTTCCTGCGCTCGCTCTGACAGCCTCGGCCGCCCACCGGGCGGGCGGTCGCCGGCCCGCCTGTTGCGGTGGCTCCCTGCGGAGAGCGTCGTGTGCGTGCGTTTCATCGAGGGCTATCATGAATCCGTCCATCGACCCGCCAGCGTCGCCCGGTGCGGGCGCAGCGCCGGCGCAGCCGGGGTCCACTCTGACGGCGGCCGGACCGCGTGGCGCAGGCGCGCTGCTCTCGGACTCGCTCGCCATGTACCGGGCGCACGGGAAGGCGTTCATCGCCGCGGCGGCGATCGCGCTCGTGCCTGTGTACCTCGTGCACGCAGCGCTGGCGGCGGCGCTGCTGCCGTCGGAAGCGTCGACCTCGCGCCTCGAGGAGCGCTCGGAGCGGATGCAGCGCCGCGCGGCAGAGCTGGAGCGGCGCAGCGCCGCGGGAACGCTCACCGCCGACGAGGCGCTGCGCGCGCAGACGGACCTGCTGCGCGACGCGGGAGAGAGCGCCGCCGACGCGAGCAGGGCCGTCGCCGGACTGGGCGCCTTTCTCCTCTCGATGCTGATCTTCGTGCCCCTGTCGATGCTGGGCACGTTCTTCGGCACCGCGGCGCTGATCCCGCTCGTGCAAGATCGCGCACGGGGCGGCTCGCTCACGGCGGCGCAAGCCTGGACCGAGGTGGGCCGGCGCGCGGCGCCGCTTCTCTACACCTCCGTGCTCGCCATCGCGATCGTGCTGGTGGGCCTGTTCTTCCTCGTGCTGCCGGGCATCGTGCTGGGCTTCCTCTTCGCGTTCGCGGCGCCGCTCGTGATGCTCGCCGGCGAGAGCGGGTTCGCCGCGCTCAAGCGCTCGGCGCGCCTCGTGATGGCGAACGCGATCCCGACCGCCCTGGTGCTGATCGCGCTGGCGCTGCTCAGCATGGTCGCGCAGTTCGTGGGTGGCCTGCTCGTGCCGGAGCGCTTCGTCTTCCTGCACACGCTGCTGCGGGACGCGGTGTCGCTCGTGGTGTTCCCGCTACCCATCATCGGGCTCGTCCTGCTCTACCGCGAGGCGCGCGAGGCGCACCCGTCGCCGCCGCCGACCCTCACGTCCACGGCCGCGGCGCACTGACACGCGCGCGTGAAATTTGCGGCCGCGAGCTCACGGAGAGGAGCCAGGCCCGAGCGCCTCGGCGATCAGCGCCCGCTGCCGCGCGTGGTGCGCGCCGGCCCAGTACACGTGGGCGCAGCCGGCGCAGCGCCAGAATTGATCGACCCGCTCGCGGGTGACGGGCAGGAGCGCGTCGAGCACCGCCCGCTTCTCCACCGCCTCGAGCGCGCCGTTGCAGCGCAGGCAGCGCGAGAACGGGCGCGCCCGGCGCTCGAGGTGCAGCCGCTGGACCACCTCGCGCAGCTGCTCGCGAGGGCGCAGCGAGCGCACCCACAGACCGTGGGTGACCGGCTTCCGCTTGAGCAGGCCCAGGTCGCGCGTGAGCAGGACCCGGTGCTCGGCGGCGGAGACGCGGGCGAGATCCTCGTCGCGCGGCTGCTGCTCCCAGAGCGCATCGAAGCCGAGCAACCTCAGATAAGCGGCCAGCCGGCCCAGGTGCCCGTCGAGCACGAAGCACGGCTCGCGCAGCGGCTCTTGGCGCACCTGGCTCAGCCCGGCCACATCGAAGGCCTCGAGCACCGGATAGACCGCGACGCGGTCGCCGTCGCGCAGCCGCTCGCTGAACGGCACCGAGCGGCCATTCACCAGCACGAGATCCACCTCGCCGTGCGGCACGCCGAGCGCTTCGACGGCGTCCTTGAGCTGCAGCGGTCCCTCGAAGCGAACGGCGGAGTCTCGAAACCGCCGCTCGGGAGCGACCAGGTCGTTCAGCTCGGCGTAGAAGCGAAACGTCGCCGTCGCCACAGGGGAATGCTAGACACCGCGCGCAGTCAGCGCCCGCGGACAGCGCTCTGGAGTGCGCTACTGCGCCGGTCGGACCCCGGTGCGCAGCGGCGTCGGGGGCGGCCGCGCTTCGGAGTTCGCGTACGCGTTGGGATCGTGGTGGAGGGCGCCGGGCGGGAGCGAATCCCAGAACGGTCCGAGGTCCCTGCGCACCTGCGCGACGAAGAACTTCGGCAGCTCGGTCGTCTCCTGCTCGAAGTACCGGCGGAAGGGCGGGTCGGAATGGAGCCTCTGCCGGACCTCTTGGTAGTAGCGGATGCGGCCGAATCCTTCCGAGGACACCGCGCGAACGACGTTCATCCAGCGCGGGATGTTCCCCGAAGTCGCCCGGAAGCGGCGCCCAATCGCAGGCCAAGAGAACGCGTAGCGCGTGAGCCCGATGACCTGATCGTAGAAGTCGCCCCACGCGTAGTTCTTCGGGCGGACGTTCATCGCGCGGTTGTTGTCGAGGAAATGGAAGGGGAACGGCAGGACGCGCCGCGTGCGCTGGAGATCCAGATTCACGGGCGCGGCCCTGCCGAACGCCGAGAGCAGCGAGAACCCGGGGAACGCCCCCGGCGTCGCCTTGAGGAACCGCTTGGTCAGCTCGAACGGCTCCGGTCCAGAGTCGCCGTCGAGGCCGAGGACGAAGTTCGTCTGCACGTAGGGGAGATGGCGCAGGATCAGATTCACGTGGTCGGAGACCTGGCGCACCTTCTCCATCCCCATCGCCTTCCCGGTCTTCGACTTGTTGCCGAGGTCGTACCAGGACTCGATGCCGGGCAGGACGGCCTTGAAGCCGTTGCGCTGCAGCCGCCGCAGATGGTCCTCGCCCAGCAAGGAAAGGCTGCTCTCGGCGATGAAGTCGATGCTGTCTTCCGGAATGGCTTCCTCGATGGCGTCCATCGTCTCGTCGAAGCGCACGCCGAAGTTCGGGTCGTGCCAGGCGACGCGCGGCCGGCCCACCGTCCGCAGCAGGAAGCGGAGGTCTCGCTTGAGGACCTCGAGATCGAGCGGCTGGTACGGGACCACCGAGTCGATGCAGAAGCTGCACGTGTATGGGCAGCCGAGGCTCCCCAGCATCGGCACGATCTTGAGAAACGGCGCCTTGCGCAAGGTCGGGGCGATGAACTTCCAGCGCTCGCGCACGCCGGGAAGCTCGAGCGGCTGCTGCTTCGCCGCGAGGAGCAGGCCCTGCGGCCGGTGCCGCGCGCAATCCCGGACAATGTCGTGGATCACCTGGCGGTCGGTGAACCCGACGACGTAGTCGAAGTACTTGCGCGCGTCCTCGGGATAGCAGCGGGCATGAGGCCCGCCCAGCACGGTGACCGCTCCCCGAGCCCGGAACCGGCTGCTGAGCGAATAGGCGAGCAGCGCCGCCTCCCTCGCGCGTAGATCGACCGCGAAGGACCTTTGGTGACGAGATCGACGACGCCGATCCGCAAACGTCGCAAGAGGGTCCTCCTTCCCGGATCTAGCTTTAGCTTAGTCATTGATCGGCCGCTCCGTCGCCAAACAGAAGAGGCGGCCGCGGGGCACTGCGAGGTTGCTGACGAAGGACCCGTCGCTCGTCGGCGCGCGCGACGAGGAAGGGAGCGTCGGCCGTCTCCGCCGCGCTGGGAGCGCGCAAGGGATCTCGCTGCCGTGCCGCGCGTGCGCAGGTCCTGACGCAGATCGCGAGCTTGGTTGCCAATATTGGAAAGTACCAAATAGACGAGTTATCGAATCGTTGCACGGCCGGATCCCGGTGCGCTGGCCGCGTGGAGCAGCGCTCCTGTCTTCTTGGGGCGCTCGCTCGTCCGGCCACCCCGCCGCTCGTTGCGCGGCCCGCCGAAGGGACTATTTTGTCCTTACGGGCTGGGGGGACTTTTTTAATGCGAGGGATCTGGCTGATCCTCCACCTCGACGCGAAGAAGCGCGGGACGATGGAGCAACAGCTCGTCGCGCTGGCGCGCCGCCTGGCGCAGGAGAAGGTCCCAACCACCATGGTGTTCGCCCGGCCGCCCGGGCCGTTTCCGGGCGACGCGCTTCGCGAGGCCGGCGTGGACCTCCGGCATCTCGACTTCGCGCTGCCCGCCCACCCTATCGCGCGTGAACTGTGGTCCTGGATGCGCGCCGAGCGGCCGCGGATCGCCCATTTCCACTTCATCGACGCGTATTCGCCGCTCGTCGCCGCGGCGCGGCTCGCCGGAGCGCGCGTGCTCATCCACGATCACCTGGCGCTCTCGCGCGGCGATCCGCTCCGCGCGGCCTGGAAGCGCGTGCGATCGCTGCTCCTCAACGGCCTGTTCCACGAGCGGGTGGCGGTTTCGACGTTCGTCGCTCGCACCATCCGCGAGGCGCACCACGTCCCAGCCTCGCGCGTCTCTGTCGTGGACAACGGCGTCGATGCATTGCGGTTCGAGACGGCTGACGGGCGCCGCATCCGCGAGGAGCTGAGGTTGGCAGACGCCCCCCTGGTCGTTTCCATTGCGCGCCTGGACGACGAGAAGGGCGGCGAGTGGCTCTTGCGCGCGCTCCCGCGGGTCGGCCGCGGAGCGCACCTGGCGATGGTCGGGGAAGGCCCTCGCCTCGAAGCGTGGCGCGCGTTCTGCTCGAGCCTCGGCATCGCCTCGCGCGTCCATTTCCTCGGACTGCGGCAGGACGTGGAGGATCTCCTCGCGGCTGCTTCCGTCGTCGTCGCGCCCTCCGTCTGCGACGAGGGGTTCGGGCTCGCTCCGCTGGAAGGGATGGCCGCCGGCAAGCCGGTGGTGGTGACGAATTCGGGCCCGATGCCGGAGATCGTGGAAGGCGCCGGGTTGGTGGTCCCCAAGCGGGACGCGCCGGCCTTGGCGGAGGCGATCGACCGCCTCCTGCTCAACGACGTGCTCGCGCGAAAGCTCGGCGAAGGTGGACGCCTGCGCGCGCGCACCGTGTACGGGATGGACCGCTACGTCGAGCAGCTCCTGTCGGTGTACCGGCGCCACCTGCTCCCGACCGCCGGCGGCCGGCGCGCGGCCTGAGCCGTCCGCGCGAGTTCAGGAAGTAGCCGCCTCGCGAAGTTGCGAATCAGAGCGGGCATTTCGCCGTGAGCAGCTCCCGCCAGGGCCCGAGCAATTGGAACGCGCTGCTCACGTCCAGTCGGACATACAGGCCCAGGATGAGGCAGAGGGCGAGAACAAAGAGCTCCATCTCCACCAGCTCTTTGGCTACCGAGATTCCCAGCATCGCACGGACGACATAGCCCAACGGGCCGGCGAGGTGCCGGCGCGCTGCCGCGATGTCCGGCAGGGTGCTCGTGACGAAACGAGTCGCGTTGAACGCGATGAGGAGCCAGACGAGCGCCGACCCGAGCAAGCGTCCGCCGAGCGGATCGCCGAAGCGGTGGACGCAGAAGGCGGTGGCCGTCAACAGCGCCAATTGCGAGGCCGTGAGCAACAGACCAGTTCGGAGCCGATCTCTCACCAACTGGCGGATGTAGTCGCGGACGAAACCTCGTGCGTACCCTCGCGCGCTCCCGGCTGCTGCGGCGAGAAGGACCGCGCGGGATAACCAAGCGAGCATGCTCCCTCCACGACGCCACTTTAATGCAATGCCGCGTCCACGCATGCGTGCTCAGCTAGCCACTGCGTAGTCACACGTGCGCGGAGGTGCGTCATCGAGCACCCGCGCTCCGGGAGAGCCATTCCCGTGGCAAGCTATGCCCCATGGACGTCCAGGTCGACTGCTACGCCGGCCACCGCGGCGAGGAGACCCCACGCCGGTTCGCACTGGGCGGCCGCCAGGTCGAGGTGCTCGAGGTCGTCGATCGCTGGTACGGCCCCGACCACCGCTACTTCAAGGTCCGCGGAGACGACGGAGCCGTCTACATCCTTCGCCACGACGAGCCTGCGGGTCGCTGGGAGATCGTCGTGCTCAGCCGCGAGCCCTGAGGAGGTCTACCTGAGGGCTTTCTGGGTTGTTTAGCGGGAACCCAGGCGGCGGAAACGCCCTTGGAGAGACCGACGTCACTCCGGCGGCGGGCTGAGCGCGAGGAGCCCTTCGGCCACGACGCGGCACACATTGACCACATGCCTCTCAGCGGAGCACGAGAACCGGGATCTTGGTGTGCGTAAGGACCTTGGCGGTCTCGCTCCCCAGCAGGAGGCCGCGAATGCCTCGCCGTCCATGGG
>WNFI01213832.1_pt1 | contig 22027 bp, 16 predicted proteins | sample 5400471 | NCBI WGS metagenome assembly WNFI01 (sample SAMN13153348, study PRJNA577476) | soil metagenome | isolation source: 100 cm saprolite on Douglas fir-dominated hillslope | place: USA:California | collected 2013-09-17
CGCGCGGCGCGGATAACCGCTCTGGGGGACGAGTATCTGCCGCTCGCGCACATCGTCGATGAAGCGGCCATCGTGAATGCCATCGTCGGCTTGCTGGCGACCGGCGGCTCGACCAACCATACGCTGCACTTGGTGGCGATAGCGCGCTGCGCCGGCATCGCGATCACCTGGGACGATTTCAGCGATCTGTCGGCGGTCGTGCCGCTGCTGACCCGCATCTATCCGAACGGCAGTGCCGACGTCAACCGCTTCCACACGGCGGGAGGCATGGCGTTCCTGATTCGCGAATTGCTCGATGGCGGATTCCTGCACGGCGACACCCTGACCGTCGTGGGAAGGGGCTTGGGCGCCTACGCGATGGAGCCATGGCTCGACGGCGGCCGACTGGCCTGGCGTGCCGCCCCCGCGACGAGCGGCGATCTCCACGTGTTGCGGCCGGTGGCCGATCCCTTCAGCAGTCACGGCGGATTGCGGCTGCTGACCGGCAATCTCGGACGGGCCGTGATCAAGATCTCGGCGATGACGCACGATCACCATGTCGTCGAAGCTCCTGCGTTGGTGTTCAACGATCAAGAGGAAGTCATCGCTGCGTTCAAGGCCGGGAAGCTGGCCCGAGACTTCGTGGCCGTGGTGCGTTTTCAAGGACCGCGCGCCAATGGCATGCCCGAGCTTCACCAGTTGACGCCGTCCCTGGCATCGCTGCAGAGCAAGGGGTTCCACGTGGCCCTGGTCACCGACGGCCGGATGTCGGGCGCATCGGGCAGCGTGCCGGCCGCCATTCACGTCACACCCGAGTGCTTGAACGGCGGTCCGTTGGGCAAGGTGCGGGACGGTGATGTGATCCGATTGGATTGTCACACCGGCGTGCTGGAGGCGAAGGTCCCCGAGAGTGTCTGGCAACAGCGAGATCTGCCCGGACTTGGATCTGCGCACAACGAGTACGGCTGCGGGCGCGAGCTGTTTGCCAGCCTGCGGCGCGCCGCCGGCGATGCGGAGGCCGGCGCGCTGTCCTTGATGTGAAGCGCGGCGCACTGTGTCTTTGATGCGAGTCCCTCGGCAGTTAAATCAAATTTTTACGTGAACCCCAAGGATCATTCGTGAACATCCGTGAAATCGTGGGACTGGCGCCGGTGATACCGGTGCTGACCGTCACCGAGCTCGAGCACGCCGTGCCGCTGGCGCGCGCCTTGGCCGCGGGCGGTTTGCGAGTGCTGGAAATCACCTTGCGCACGCCGGTGGCGCTCGCGGCCATCGAGGCCATGCGTAAAGCGGTCCCTGACGCCGTCGTCGGAGTAGGCACGCTCACTCGCGCGGTGGACTTTGCCGCCGCCGACCGCGCGGGTGCGCAATTCGGCGTGACGCCGGGTCTGACGCCGGAGCTTGCCGCCGCTTCGCGCGGCGCGCGATTTCCCCTGCTGCCGGGTGTCATGACCCCGACCGAATTGATCACGGCGCGCGCGGCGGGTTTCAATGTGCTGAAGCTGTTTCCCGCGCAACAGGCCGGCGGTGTGGCCATGTTGCAGGCGCTGGGTGCGCCGTTTCCCGATGTCTTGTTCTGTCCGACGGGGGGCATCACCCGCGCGACGGCGGCGGGTTATCTGGCGCTGCCCAATGTGGCCTGCGTGGGGGGCTCGTGGGTGGCACCCAAGGAAATGCTTGGCGCCGGCGATTGGGCCGGCATCGAAGCCCTCGCCCGTGATGCGGCGGCGCTAAAGAAGACGCGCTAGCCGCAAGGAGGGGCGCATGACGCTCAAGACCTTCGTCGACTTATCCGGATGGGTGGCGGCCCTGCTGATCCTCGGCAGTTATGGTTTGTTGTCGTTCGGCAAGACTCAGGCGCGCTCGCCGATTTATCAATTGATGAATTTGATCGGCGCTCTCGGATTCATCATCAATTGTGCTTGGAACGGCGCATGGCCCTCGGTGGCCCTCAACGTGGTGTGGGTGGGGATCGCCGTTTACGCGTTGCGGCGCAATAGCCGGCTGAAGACCGCTTAGGCATTCGCCGTCCGGTGGCCCGCCGGCCGCCCGCTCACGCGCGGATGCTGACGGACGTTCCGATTCCAACCCGATCATAGAGGTCCTGCATATCGTTGTTGTTCAAGGCGATGCAGCCGCGTGTGCCGTGCGGATCGTCGTGAACACCGCGGCCGTGGATGTATATTTCACCGCCCAGGCGGGTGTGTTGCGGCGGCATTCGCCTCGCGACAATGGCCTCCAGAATCTGCCGATGTTCGTCGGCGCTTATCAGGCCCGCGGCCAATCCGCGCTCCGCGTCCTCGGCATTGGGATAGCTGATGCACAGCGAAAGAAAATGCCGGCTGCGCGGATTCTTCGCGCAGATGTAGAACTCCCCGAGTGGGGTCGCCTGATCGCCTTCGACCGACTTGTCCGCCGCCGAATTGCGGCCGAGCGCGATGGCGTAGCTGCGTTCCGTTTGGGACCCCGACAGCAAGTCGAGCTGCCGCGCCTGTTTGGCGACGACGATTCGATATTCAGTCGGCGTCGGCACGGCGATCCGTGTGACGTGTTTCGAGTTCGGCGACGACCTGCGACAAGGACAGATCCTTGATTTACAGAAAAAAATTGCGCATTTAAGATAGCGTACAAATCTTGTTAAATCAGCATGTTATTGGTATAACATCCTGAATTACTTGAAGCCATTTCGTGGTGTCGATCGATTGTGCGGTCGAGGAGACCCTCTTTCAGCGCACGGGGTGGCCGCTGCGGTACTTCAGGCCAGGCAACCGATCAGTAATTCATGTCCGGCATCGCTCCTTTTCGCTGATTGATGAACGCCAACAGCGCTTCGTTCACCGCGGGGTCTAAAACTGGCTGCTTATAGGCCTCGAGCATGGCCTTCCACTTCTGATTCGCGCGCCAGACGATGTCGCGAGCGCCTTCCTGAGACCATTGCTCGAATGAATTATTGTCCGACAGCTCAAAGTCGAAAAACGCTGTCTCATAATTACGCATGGTGTGCGCAGACCCCAGGAAATGCGTACCGGGGCCCACTTCCTGAAACGCGTCCATCGCAAAGCCATTTTCGTCCAACGTCAGCCCGCGCCCGACCACGTGAAACGCGCCGCATTGTTCCGCGTCCATCACGAATTTTTCGTAGGACATCACGAGGCCGGCCTCAAGCCATCCCGCCGCATGCAACACGAAGTTCGCGCCTGCGAGGAATGCCGGCCATAGTGAACTCGCGCTCTCGTAGGCGGCCTGTGCATCGGGGACTTTTGACGCGCATAAATTTCCACCACACCGCAGAGGGATACCCAGTCGACGTGCAAGCTGGCCTATCGCAAAGTATGCGAGCGACGGCTCGGGTGTTCCAAAAGTCGGTGCGCCGCTCTTCAACGACATGGAGGATAAGAAGTTGCCCAATATTGCGGGAGATCCCGGCCGCTCAAGCTGTCCTAAGGCGACACAGAACACTGCCTCGGCGAAGCACTGGGCAAGACCGCCGGCGGTGGTGACAGGTCCCATTGCGCCCCCCAATATGAACGGCACGCAAACCGGAGCCTGATTGGCCGCTGCATAGGTTCGGATCACACGGCTTGCTTCACCATCCAGAACCAAGGGCGAGTTGACGTTGACGTTGCCCAGGATTACACAATGCTGATCCACAAACTCGGCACCGAAGAGAATTCGACACATCTCGATAGAGTCTGCGGCCCGCTGCGCACTCGTGACGGACCCCATGAATGGCTTGTCCGACAAGCTCATGTGGGCATACAGCATATCGAAGTGGCGTTTGTTGACGGGAATGTCGGTCGGTTCGCATACGGTGCCGCCGGAGTGATGCAGCCAGGGGGTCATATATGCCAGCTTGACGAAATTCTTAAAATCCTCGAGCGTCCCGTAGCGTCGACCGCGGTCCGCGTCACTCACAAACGGGGGGCCATAGGCGGGGGAGAAGACAGTGGCTCGCCCACCGATTGTTACGGAACGCTCCGGATTTCTCGCATGCTGAATGAATTCTGCCGGTGCCGAACGCTTGACGATTTGACGCGCCAATCCGGCGGGCACACGTACTCGTGATTCACCTACAATTTCAGCCCCGGCATCCTTCCAGAGCTGAATGGCGACAGCGTCTCCGCGAATCTCCATGCCGATTTCCTGCAGCATTCGATCCGCATGAGCCTCGATTGCAACCAGTTGCTCTTCCTGCAGCATTTCATAGGGCGGTAAGACGCGTGTAATAAACGGTGCTACTGCCGGGTGAACCGCGCGAACCCGATGCCGACCGTCCCGGCGCGCCCTGGGGCGAGCAGGAACTGGCGTTTCTTCTGATGACATACCGATTCTCCTAATGCTCTTGCAGGGCGGGCTACTAGAGGTCCTTGACAAGCCTCAAAGAATCATAGATGGCAGCATGCGTATTGCGCGCGGAGACCGCGTCGCCCACCCGGTACAGCTGGAAGCTACCTTGCGGATTTGTGGATACCGTCTGTGGGCGACCCATGATGAGCTGCTGGTGATCGACCGCGCCCAAATTCCGCGACATCGGTCGCAGCGCGAAGTACAGATCATCCATCGGTATCGTGCCGAAGTTCACCACTACTTGATCGACCACGCGTTCCATCTGAGTGCCGCAGTAGTCGCTACCGATAGCCGCCAAGAGTCGATCGTTCTCCCGCCGAACCGATTCTACTCGGTAGGTGACCGTAAAGGTGACGTTGTGCCTTTGCAGGCTGCGCATGTAAGGAACCAAATTCATGGCCATGACCTCCGGAGCGAAAGTCCGATCCGGCGTCATGATTTCCAATTGCGAACCGGTGGTCGCGATGAACTCCGCAGCCTGAAGTGCCGCGTGATCACCGACATCGTCAAATAGCAACACTACCGGCGCGGGCTTTACGTGACCCGATATGATGTCCCAGCTCGATACGACATGTGCGTTACCGGACTTGAGTAAATCGGTTCGGGCACAGCCGCCGGTAGCGACAATTACGACATCCGGGTCTTCAGCAACCACTTCATCCGCCCCAGCCAAAACATCAAATTGAAATTTCACTCCCATCGAAATGCATTGGGCCATGCGCCAATCGATGATGCTGATCATCTCGCGGCGGCGAGAACTCTGTGCGGTAAGGCGGACCTGGCCGCCGGGCTTACCGGAGGCCTCGAAGACCATCACCTCATGACCGCGCTCGGCGGCAACGCGTGCTGCTTCCAATCCCGCCGGACCGGCGCCAACGATGACGAACCTGCGCTTTACGGCGGCCGCGGGAATCTCGTGCGGCACATGAAGTTCGCGCCCGCTCGCAGCATTATGAATGCAGTGGGCCTCACCACCTTGATAAATCCGATCCAAGCAGTAATTCGCGCCGACACACGGGCGGATTTCGTGCTCGCGGCCGCTCATGATCTTTCGCACGATGTGGGGATCGGTAATGTGCGCCCGAGTCATGCCGACCATGTCGACTTTTCCCGTGGCGATCGCGTGTCTTGCCGTGGCGACATCGGGAATCTTGGCGGCGTGGAATGTGGGGAAGTGCGTCGCGGCGCGAACCTCTCCGGCGAAATCAAGATGCGGCGAATTTGCCATACCCTGGATGGGAATGACGTCCGTCAAGCCCGCATCCGTTTCAATGTGTCCTCGAACCACATTGAGGAAGTCGACCAGGCCGCTGTCCTTCAGCCGACGCGAAATATCGAGGCCCTCGGCCTTCGTTAGGCCCCCCTCGAGCATTTCATCGCCGGTGTATCGGATGCCAACGATGAATTGCGGGCCCACGCGTTGGCGAATTGCCTTGAGGAGATCAAAGGTGAATCGCAATCGATTGTCGATTGAGCCGCCGTAGGGTTCCGGCAGCGTATTGGTCAATGGCGACCAGAACTGGTCGATCAAATGGCCATAAGCCTCCAGCTCGAGGCCGTCTAAATTGGCCGCACGCACCCTTTCGGCAGCAGCTGCATAGTCGCTGATTATTCGCTCAATATCCCATTCCTCCAATCTCTTGGGGAATGCGCGATGAGCCGGCTCTCGGTTATGCGACGGAGAGACCGTGGGCAGCCAGTCACCCTTGTCCCATCGGGTACGCCGGCCCAAATGAGTGAGCTGAATCATGACGGCGGCCCCCTGTTCGTGGCAGGAGTCAGCCAGGTCCCGCAGCCAAGGAACCACTTCGTCTTTATAAAGAAGCAGGTTGTTGAAGACGGGCGGACTATCGCGTGCGACCGACGCCGAACCTGCCGTCATGGTCAACGCGACGCCCCCTTTCGCACGTTCCAGATGATACGCGCGATAGCGCTCCTTGGGCAGACCATCCTCGGCGTAAGCCGGCTCATGCGACGTGGTGATGATCCGGTTGCGAAGAGTCAGGTGCTTAAGCTGAAATGGCTGAAGCAGCGGATCATTGCCCATCGCGCCAACACTCCCCGGTTTTCTTGCCTTTCTTCTATGTTACTAAAAAATGTACATAGTTGTCGAGTCTAATGACGTAAGTGTACGTTGATTATGCGAAGTTGTTTGTCGGCCGCGGTAGGTGCAACTCCTTGCACTGGTCGAGGGACTCACTAGCCACGCCGGTCCGGACCCAAGGGATTGATGATCTGTCGTTGTGCAGTTTGGGACGGCCGAATGTCGTCGATTGGCCTGGCATCCCGGCGCAACCTATGGGCGTGTAAAATGGAGCTAAAAGATGGTTCACGAAGCATCACGTCCCACGACTCGGGCATGGGCGGATCATCGGGGACTCTGAGTCGTTGGAATTGGTGACAGATATATAAGGAAAAAAGGCGTGGCGCGAGCAAAGACAAACAAAACGCGGGAGCGGGGATCCGCCGAGAAATGGCTTAAGGGCGCGTACGACAGCCTGGTCCAAGGGGGTATCGACGCGGTTCGGATCACGCCCCTTGCAGAAAAGCTAAAGCTATCTCGGACCAGTTTTTACTGGTTCTTTGAGGACCGAGAAACGATTCTTTCCGCTCTGATCGATTTGTGGCGAGCAAAGAACACGGGCAACCTCATCAAACAGGCAGACTGCTATGCCGAGAGCATTTCGGAGGCGATACTCAACGTGTTCGATTGCTGGCTGAATCCTGAACTATTCGATTCGCGCTTCGAGCTTTCGGTACGTGGCTGGGCACAACAATCAACGAAAGTATCCCGGGAAATAGGGGCAGCGGACGAAGCCAGGCTTGCGGCCTTGCGACGCATGTTCTCGCGCTTCGGATTTGCTCCCCTTCCCGCCGATGTCCGGGCGCGAACCCTATACCTGACTCAGATTGGCTATATCTCCTTGAAAGCCAAGGAGGACGTCGCAACACGAATGAGCCGAATTGGTGATTACGTCGCTGTCTTCGCCGGCGTGGCGCCGCAGCACCGTGAGTTGGACCGCTTCTTCTCGCGACACGGTTATACCAACCCGGATCTCGTCCTCGAGGAGCTCTGAGGCTCTCTAAGGTCGGCGAAACGGCAGACTGCGGTTCTGGCGCGGACCGGCCAAGCTGCGACTCGCCGCAAGCCATCGACTTGGGTGCAAGTGACGGTTATGCGCACTATATGTGCGCCTACGACGATGTACTAGACTACCATGTACATACCGCATACGGTAAATTTCACGGCGTAGATAAACCCACCATCGAATGCCGCCAGGGGAGGAGAATTGTCATGGCTGTTAGAGTTCCATCACCCGAGGATGTTGGCGACATTGCGGCGGGTTTTTCGATCAGTTTGTCCGATGCCGACGCCGCATCTTATTCGGCCCTGATGAAAGCGCTTCTCCTCTCTTACGACCGCCTCGACGTCCTAACTGAACCCAAGCCGCTGGTTAAATACCCCAGAACTTCAGGATTTCGACCTGAACCCCACGACAACCCTTTGAACGCTTGGTATTGGCGAGCGCAAGTTACGGGCGCTAAAGAGGGGCCGCTTGCCGGCCGCACCGTTGTCCTGAAGGACACGACGTGCCTGGCCGGCGTCCCGATGATGAACGGCACAGCGGTGCTCGAAGGCTATGTACCGGAATTCGATGCGACGGTTGCCGAACGTATCCTCGATGCGGGAGGCACCATCGTGGGCAAGGCGGCATGTGAAAATCTATGCTTCTCCGGGGGCAGTCATACCAATCACATTGCACCCGTTCACAATCCGCACAAGCATGGCTATTCCTCCGGTGGTTCATCGAGCGGCAGTGCGGCGTTGGTAGCTTCCGGCGCGGTCGATTTGGCGCTCGGCGGAGACCAGGGAGGCTCGATTCGAATTCCTTCATCTTGGTGCGGCACCTATGGATTGAAGCCAACTTACGGTCTCGTTCCGTGCACGGGCATGTTCCCCATTGAGCAAACCCTCGACCACGCCGGGCCGATTTGCGCATCCACCGCAGATGTGGCGCTGCTACTGTCGGTGATTGCCGGGCGGGATCCGCTCGATCCGCGGCAGTTTGAATGCGAGGTCAACGACTACCGCGCGGCAATCGGACAAGGTGCCAAGGGGCTGAAGGTCGCTGTCGTAAAAGAGGGATTTGGCCGCCCTGAAAGCGAGCCGGCGGTCGACACAAAAGTTCGAGACGCAGCCAAGCGGCTTCGTCAGCTTGGGCTGGTGGTCGACGAGGTTTCGATCCCCATGCATGCGGACGGTGTGGCGATCTGGACCGCGATTGCGGCGGAAGGCGCTGCGGATCTCATGATCAAGGGCAATGGCGGTGGCACAAACTGGCAAGGCTTTTATCCCACAAGCCTGATCGATGCTTACGCGCGCGGCTGGCGCTCCCGTCCGGATGACTTGCCGGACACAGCAAAGCTGGTGCTGTTTACCGGTGACTACATGCAGCGCTTTTATCATGGGCATTATTACTCCAAGGCACAGAATCTGCGTCGAGTCTTGCGTGCGGCTTACGACGCGGTGCTCGCAAACTACGACTTGCTCTTGATGCCGACGACGCCGATGAAAGCCCAGCGGATTCCGGAATCTAGTTGTCCGCGCGAGGAATACATGGCACGAGCGCTCGAAATGATCAATAACACTTGCCCTTTCGACGCCTCGGGGCATCCGGCAATGAGCATTCCGTGCGGTATGATCGACGGCCTGCCGATCGGGATGATGATCATGGGACGAAAATTCGACGAGTCGACCGTCTTGCGCGTGTCCCATGCCTTCGAGACCGCTTTCGATTGGAAACAGCTTTGACCCTTGGAGATATCCATGAATGACCGATCGGATGCACTTGGCCAGAAACACACGATTCACCGTAATCACCAGCACTTGAGCTGGGATAATTCGCGGCCCGGCGCGATTACGATCGCGCCCGGCGATACGGTCGAATTCAAAGACATCGACGGAGCCGGAGGGCAGCTGAGCCCGACGTCGACTGCGGAGGCCATCCGCACGCTTGATTTCAGCATCATCAATCCGATCGCCGGTCCCGTGTATGTGGATGGGGCATCGCCCGGTGATGCCCTGAAGGTGACGCTTCTCTCGTTCGATCCATCGGGCTGGGCATGGACCGCGATTGTTCCGGGATTTGGGCTGCTTGCCGATGAATTTAAACAGCCTGCGCTCAACATCTGGTCCTATGACAAGAATTTTGCCTCGCCTGCCGTCTATGGTCCCGGCGCCCGCGTGCCGCTCAAACCGTTCTGCGGGACCATCGGCGTGGCACCGGCGGCACCCGGTGCTCACAGCACCATCCCGCCGCATCAAGGCGATGGCGAAGTTTGCGGTACCGCTATCGAATCAATGATGAGTGTGACGGCGAAATTCGATCTAGTGAAAGGCGCGAACCTTCGCTTTCCGCGATTCGTCACCCATGGGCCGGTATCACGCCACCTGGATTCGAAGGGCTATGAAGTAACGACGGGCATTGGACCGGACCTGATGGAAGCCACCCGGAACGCAGTACGCGGAATGATCGACTTGCTGGGAAAACAACACGCAATGAGCGCGGAGAACGCATATATGTTGTGCAGTGTCTGCGCAGACATGCGTATCAGCGAAGTCGTCGATCAACCTAACTGGGTCGTTTCCTGCTATCTGCCGCGAGTCGTATTCGAATAGCGTCTACTCCAGCGGGAAGCCTAAGGCTGGTGAATCGTGGCTTTCTCTCGCGTAAATAAAGCAGTAAAGAATGCCGGGTATCACCAATCCCGGGAGCCAGGCCAAGTCGGCACCGATGAGCCGTGCAAGCGGGCCAACATAGAATGAAAGACTGGCGAACGGTATCTGAACGAGTACGCTGAGAAGATACACACCGATGGACTTCCACTGGTAGCGTCCATAGATGCCGTCGAGCGCGAACATTTGATCGATGGAGTACCGACCCTTGCGGACAAGGTAGTAATCGGCAAGATTGATTGCACTCCACGGAACCAATACGTACACCAACACCGAGAGAAGATCCGCGAAATAAACATTGAAATTATCCTTGGTGATTGCCGCGATTGCCGTTGCAATTGCCATGATCAAGGCCATTAACAGAAATTTTGTCGAGATGGTGACGCGCTGCATTGATCGGACGCCTGTAAAGATAGTGACCGTCGACATGTAGGCGCTGTACAAATTCATCACATTGACTTCGAGAAGGCCGACGACGATCAGTAGCCCAACGACGTATCGTCCGCTCCCAAATAATTCGGTCAATCCACGGCCGGGATTTCCTGCAAGCTCCGGAAGCGCTGAAGCCATGTACGCGCCGAGTCCCATGATCAGCGTTGCGCTGAGGAAATTACCCAACCCGGTATACCAAAAGGTTGCCTGGGTCGACACCGTCGCCGGCAGATAACGCGAGTAATCGGCTACATAGGGTGCTGAGCTCAGGTTCCACGCGGTCGCCTGTGTCACGGTCGATATGAAAGCTGCCAGCGTGAACCCGCCAAGTGGGGCGACTGAGCTTGGCAGTGCGTGGCCCCGAATGAAGAGCAACGCCGCTACCATCAGCAAGAACGCACCCGAGATGGCGGTTAGTGCCGCCCCCAATTTATGGATCAGTTCGTATCCTACAAATGCAATAAGGAGGGTGATCAGGCCAAATACTATGAGAGCGGAATAATTGCCCAACGGTAGTATCGCATTGAGCGTTTCGCGAACAATGACGCCGTTCGCTGACGTGTAGAGGGTCGCCTCGGCAACGACCGCGAACAGCGGCAAGGCAGCACCGAGCACGCCAAACTGAGCGCGGCTCTGGATCATTTGCGGAATGCCCAAATGGGGACCCTGGGCGGAATGCGCCGCCATGAACACGGTACCGATCGCGTTCCCCAAAATGAGCGCGATCAACGTCCAGGGAAGCGATAAGCCCGCAATGACGCCCAGCGTTCCTGTAGTCAGACACAAGAGCGACAAGTTGATGCTGAACCAAATCGTGAACAGCCGTCGCGGCGTTCCGTACCGCTCGGAGATCGGAACGAATTCGATGCCGTGACGTTCTACCGATAACGTTTCGGCCCCGTTCGCCATGCTCCTACTGGAATCCTCGGGGTATTTTGTGACTCCACGTGCGATCGAAGACGATCCGTTTGTTCTCGCGTACCTCAAGGCTGGATTCAAGAACAAAATCTCTTCGGTCGGCGGTGAGTCTGGATCGTGCCTTCACGTCGATGAGGGAGCCGGCCCGGCCTGTACGCGAGTTCGATGTTACTTCGGTCACGGCAGAAAGCGGGTCTCCGCTCGTGATGCTCATTCGCTCCACCACGTTGAGTCCTGCCTCGACATCATTGTCTTCGATTCGAAAGTACCCCGATCCTCGCTCCGCTGTGACTTCGGTACGTCCGCTCACGATATCGTGGGTGATCGTATTGATGCACGGCGGCGGATCGATCTGCTCGCAATTCATTGCAGCGGCTGATTCGGCGGGCGGGAGAGGCGCGCAACCGCGTCCCTCGGCGTCCAGCGGCCTTGTCGGCAACTGCAACGCGCTGGTGCCCGGATGGACGGACAGTGTCACGGGTTCCGGCGACGGCCATACCATGGGCCAGTAACTGGTCGAAATACTGACCCTAATTCGATGCCCCAGAGCGAAAGAGTACGCGGCATCGTTAAGATGAATACGCACTGCGTAGCGCGCCCCCGGCTCCAATGCTTCGGGATATTCGGGGCCGTGACGGTGCGTCAAATTCAGAATGCCGAAGCTCACCCGCGTGGCTGACCCGTCCGGCTTGACATCGTTGAGCCGCACGGCCGCAAAGGCCGCGGGTCGATCCACGGAAAAATCGAGCTCGACCACCGGAGCGCCCATTATTTCCACTCGCTCACTGAGGGGACAGGAGTCGAAGGTGAGAGAGCAGGCGTCATCAAGCCGCTGATCTCCCGGAAATTCCGGACCGGTGCCGCCCGTGCCGTAGGGACACCATTCCCCGCCCGCCGTGCCCACCGTTTGCGGCGATAGATGCGTGAGCGGCCGATCGGGTCGACTCACCGCCTCTAAGCCGTTGGCGTTGAGGAACATGGTCGTCGATTGGATTCGAGGGCTTGGCCATTGGGATTCAGCGATCCAGCGGCCGGGGCATTGCTCGTACCAAGGTGCAGCCGGAATATCCTCACCCATGAACACGCGCAGCTTGGGCGCGTCCATGATTCCCGTGGGTACGTCTTTCAGCCAATGATCCCACCACCTCAGCGCTTCCTGCAGGAAGCCATAGGCGGGCCCGGGTGCACGGCCATCAAATCCGAATTGATGAGCGTGCGCACCGATGATGCCGATTGCCGGAACCTGCAGATTCGCCAGCATGCGAGGGACGGTGTTGGAATAGCCATCGAGCCACCCGCCGACGGCGAACACAGGACATTGGATCGCGCTGTAGTCCTCGTTGATGGAGCCGTGTTTCCAAAAAGCGTCGCGGGTGGGGTGCATCATCCATCGAGCCGTGGGGGGCTCGATGGCCTCCAGCCGCTCCTGCCAGTTCTCCCGCCACGCCTCTCCCATGATCCGGGGGTCGCCTGGAAGCGGAAGCCTCGAGAGGAACGTCGTGCCCCAGTCGAGATTGTCGTTCAAGAGGCAACCACCCATATAGTGCATATCGTCGGCGTAGCGGTCGTCAGTCGAGCAGGCAGTGATGATGGCACGCAGCGCCGGCGGACGGCGCGCAGCGACCTGTAGCGAGTTGAAGCCGCTCCAGGAGATGCCGAGCATCCCGACGCGCCCGGTGCACCATGTTTGCTGCGCGAGCCAAGCGATGATTTCGAGAGCATCATCCTGTTCCTGCGCTTCGTATTCGTCGCGCATCACGCCGAACGAATCGCCGGATCCGCGTATGTCCACTCGAATGCTGGCGTAGCCGTGTCCAGCAAAGTAAGGATGATAGGTCTCATCCGAACCTCGCATGAGATCGCCCTTTCGATAAGGCAGCAATTCGAGCAGTGCCGGCACCGGGCTCTGGTGCGCGTCTTTTGGCAGCCATAACCGAGCTGCCAGACGATGCCCGTCGCTCATGGGAATCCACAGATCGGACTCAAAGACCTCGACGCGGCGAGGATAGTCTGTGACGATTCGTGCCACGATCAATGTTCTCCGAAAATACGGAATCTCAGGCGCATTCGCCCTCGAAGGACCAGCCGTGCATTGGCTCCGCGCGCTTCAACACATCCGCGAGCGGGGCGAGTTGGCGCTCGAAGTGCCGCCACTTTCCGACAGAGGAGGAATACAATCCTTGGCGGACCTGTACGGCGCTCGCCGTCGTGACGGCGCCGCGCCGCTCTTGAAAAGCAAGACACGCATCTTCCCACTGCAGTCCACAATGAGCGACGATTCTTCTGCTCACCGCCTGTTGATGTTTGACCAGATCTTCGTACTGCACGATGAGAAGCCTATGTCCTAGCACCGAGCGCCAGTGCCGCAGCAGGCGGTGCCAAGCCCCGTAGTATTGACCGAGGTCGTTCAGATCATAGGAAAAAGGATACGCATTGGTGAATAGCGTCTTGTACATGGCGTAGCAAGCGTCCATGGGATCTCTTGCCAGCGCGATGATGCGGGCGCGCGGCAGCGCGCGCCCAATGAGCCCGGCATACAAATAATTCAACGGCTGCTTGTCGACGAATCGTGGCTTACCGTCGCGATGCTCACGCACCGCGTTCAAATAATTTTGTCCCAGCGCGGTTCCATCCAGCGCCCACGCGCGCTCCACGAATTCCAGTTTTGCGACCGTTCGATCCGCTTGCCGGTGGACAGCCGCCATGGTCACGGCCGGAAAGGCTTGTAACTCGCCGGCTGCCTGCACGAGGCTGTGGCTTGCCAAGATCTGCTGCACGAGCGTCGTGCCGCTGCGGGGCAGGCCAAGGACGAAAATAGGGTCGTGCGCCTCCGCACCGACGTGGCCCTCAATGGGTTCCCTGCCATGTATCTGCACGAGCCGATCCATGGTCGCCACGTCGTCTTTGACGTCATAGACCATGGAACGTCGCTGAAAATCGCAGCCGCGCTTGAGATGCGAAAACGATTCCTCGAATCGCGCGACGTCCTCTAACTCCTTGGCAAGAGCGAAACACAGCATGATCTCTTCACGCGCATGGCGGAATCCGCGACGCGCCAGAAGGGTCATTTCATCGATATGATTGGAGTCTGCCGTCTGGGTGCGAAGATCGGCGCGTGTGTAATGCGCTTGCACATCATCCGGGGCCGCCGCAAGAACTCGATCTAAATTCGCTTCGGCTCCCGGCAGATCCCCCAGCATTCGTTGGACGGTCGCGAGGTTGTAGCGATATCCGCTATTCTCGGGAGCAAGCTCGACGGCACGCTCGTAATGCGGCAGAGCCCGCGTGGGATCTTCACAGTATGTGAGTAGCGTACCCAGCGCGTCATACCGGTCGGCGCGGCCCAACGGCGCGGAGGCGACGCGCAGCGCAACGTCGCGGGCATCGCCGCGGCGGCCGCACCCCAGTAGACATTGTCCATATAAGAGCAAGGAATCGGCATCATCCGGAGCTGCGGACAAGGCGCGCAGGATGCACTCGAGCGCCTCCCGCCATCGCCCGGCCCGCGCATGCGCGCTGGCCAGCTGTTGCCAAGCCATGGGATCAGTGCCTGCGGGAGCGGTCACCGGAGAATACCCGCGCCTCGCTGTGGGAAGCGCGCCTTCAACAGTAACTCCCATGTTGAGGCTGCCTAGAACCTGTACCGAAGTCCCAATCCGTAGGTACGCGGTCTGATGACGATGCGGGCCCGTGAATAATTGGGGAGGACTTGGTCATTGTTGCCACCGGAGTAACCCGGATCATTCGTAAAATTCTCTACGAACAGGTTGTAGCTCAAATGCCCCCCGGTGTCGACGGTGGCACGCGCGTTGCCCACGAAGCTCCAGGGAATATGCCAATTGTACTGACTGGTTGACTGAATATCGCCCGTTTCCGGGCTGCGGTAGGCACCGTCCAGATGCAAGGTCAATTCGTTCTGACCCGAAGCGATCATCGAGAGCGGCAGTGTATGATCGACTCCGAACGTAAACGTGCTTTGCGGCACGCCGGGCAGCTTCGATCCCGACAAAATCGGTCCGCCAAACAGGGGAACGGTAGTTCCTGTACCCCCCAAGGCCGGTACCAGCGAATAAGACGGATAGTCATACAAGGAGACGGTCTTCGTCACTTTCGCATCCGTGTATGCATAACCTATAGTCGCCGACGTATTACGTGTGAACAAGAGTTGAATATCAAACTCGGCACCTTGCGAACGGGCGGAGCTGCCGTTGTAAGTCGCGGACAACCCGCTGAGATCGACGGCGTTGAACTGGAATTGGCTCAGGTTGATTCGATAGATATCGGCGCTATAGACGATCTTCCGATCGAACAGCGAGCCCTTGACGCCGACTTCGTAGTTCTTCGCGAGATCAGGAGAGTACGTTGCGTAAGCGGGGAGTGATGCGAATGCGCCTTTTTCGGGCAATGCATTGGCGCCGCCTCGCCGGAAGCCCTCGGAGTAGGTCGCATAAACCTTCAAATGCGAATTGAAGTCGTATGAGGTGTTCCACTTCCACACGTGACGAGAAAACGATGTCGAATTGGCGATGAGATTCTCGCCGACCGGGCTGACGCCATCGCCCGCGCACGTTGCACCACAAATGAAAAATTGCGAAGTGGAGTTCACTGAAAAGGTTTGGTCGAAGAATCGAACACCGCCGGTAATTTGCCAAGCGGGAGTGACATGAGCGGTGAGTTCGCCGAAGAGCGCGCGATCCTGAAACAAGGTCGAACGCTCGTAGTTCCAGACGCGGTCGCCGAAAAGTGAGGGATTGGCCTGCCCGATCGATGAGTTGTACGCAGCGATGCCGGGCATCAGCTGATTCCAGCCGTTGTCGGCTGCTTCCCGTTGATAGTAAGCACCTACGACGTAGTCGAGGCGGTGGGTTCCTGCCGAGGCAAGCCGTAACTCTTGAATAAAAGAGTGCTCTTTGGCCGGAACGTACGCGACAGTGATGATGCGTGGATAGAAATTATACGGCGGATACAAGTTGTAATTGACCACGGCCGGATTATCGATTTGCGGAGTCCAATCCGTGATTCCGGCGCTGTTGATCTGAAAGTACGAAGTTGCCGAGGTAAACGTCGCGAGGCCCATGTCGATCGATGCGACGGCACTGAGGAGGTTGGTCGTGCTCTGTTCCGGCGTCAAAAGGAATTGAGTGGACGTGTAGGTTCCGCCCGGATTCATGTTAAATGTCGAATTCGGCCAATGCGGCGGGTTGGCGGCGCTCGGTGCGAGAGCTACTGGCGTTGTCAGGTCTAGGGGCCCACCCGCATAACCAGGATTCGATAATTGTGCGTTGGCGGAGTCGACGTGCTGGTGCAAGTAATCCACTTGCAGATCAATCGCGCGGGTCGGCTGCCATCGCAGCGCTGTGCGGGCAAACCATTGATCAGTGGTATTCGTATTTCTTTGCTCAGGCCCGATCACGGGACCGCTCGTCAAGTCTCCGGGAATCTTCGGTATCGGCACCGCGCCCAATCCCGATCCTTGTCGCACCACGAGATCATCGTTGTTGATGAATCCCCCGTCATGTTCCCGTCCAGCGACGATACGCACTGCAAGGTTGTCGACGATTGGGAGATTTACGACACCTTTAACGTCCCTGTTCAAGTTGCTGAAGCTAAGAGCATTTTCAATTCCGCTGCCGGTAACCTCGACTTCGCCGGAAAACTTGTCGAATTCAGGCCGGTTCGGGATAAAACGTATGGTGCCCGCCTGCGCACCGGAGCCATAGAGGGTACCCTGCGGGCCGCGGAGTACTTCGACGCGGTTGACATCGTATAACGGGATGGGAAAGAAAACCGGTGTCTCCCCGAAATACGTCGACACGGAGTTGACGGTTTGGCCCGGCTGTTCGGCAGCAAGTTGCCCGCCACCGGGACTGTCGGTACGCAGGCCGCGAAGCGTAAGGTTGTTGGTCAGTCCGCGTGCGCTCGGACCCTCATCCACCGTCACGAGACCTGACACGACACGCGTGAGATCGTTCAAGGTAGTCGCACCTACCTGCTTAAGCGAGGCGGCGTCCACTGCGGAAATGTTGTACGGGATGTCCTGAATCGATTGAGCACGCCGTTGGGCGGTAACCACAATCTCTTCAATGCCTTGAACTGCCACGTCCTCAGCGGGCGCCGCACTCGAGGGTGCGGTTTGCGCATGTACGCCGAGTGCCCCTAACAGCAATCCACCGGCTGAGCCGAGTATCTGGACACTGCGCCGATGCCGCAGGATCGCGCTGATCGATGCCCGCAGCTTGCAAGTGTCCGATGGAAGGTTCGGCGTGTTACTCATAGGCATCCCTTTTTTGCTTCTGAATAATACTATAAGACATGTACAGCATAGTCTAGTATATCTTCGATTGTGTACAGAGCGTGGTCATTCGCGTCGTGTGCCGTTTTATTTTCTCGAGGAAATTTATGTTTGCGGATGCGTATCAAGTTGCGCCGTTGGGCCTCGATATCGAGTCGCGATTGAGCGGCATAAACCAGCCCAAAATGCGGCGGGACCGCCTCACGAAACTGCGGGCCGAACTAGCGAGGCGCGACTACGCAGCGGCGCTCTTGTCGGACCCGATCAATATCCGCTATGCCTCGGGATCGAGGAATATGGCCGTATGGACCATGCACGCGCCGGGCCGCTACCTCTTTGTGCCGGTTGACGGTCCGGTGGTGATGTTCGAGTTTCAAGCGTCCAAGCACCTTAGCGAAAAGCTCGACACGATCGATGTGCTTCGCAGTAGCACTCCTTGGTTTCATTTTCTGTCGGGTCCGCGAACTGCGGAAAAGACATCGCTGTGGGCGCAAGAGATCATCGCGTTGATGCGCGAGTGTGGACGTACGAATCGGCGTCTCGCCGTCGACCGCTGTGAACCGTGGGGCGCGAAAATACTGACTGACAACGGAATTGCTCTTTTTGACGCTCAGGAGCCGATGGAATTCGCACGTCTCATCAAGACCCCCGAGGAGATGACTGCCATCGAGTTATCCATGGACGTCTGCGACATAGCGGTTGACCGACTGCGCCAAAGCTTGCGCCCTGGGATCACTGAAAATCAGGCGTGGAGCGTGCTGCACGACACCAACATCATTCATGACGGGGAGTGGATCGAGTGCCGGCTGCTCGCGTCCGGCCCGAGGACGAATCCATGGTTTCAAGAAAGCAGCAATCGGCAGATACAGTCAGGCGAACTGGTCGTGTTCGATACGGACATGATCGGCCCTCTGGGCTATCTTGCCGATATTTCGCGAGCGTACGTCTGCCCGGGACGCCGTGCGACCCCGGAGCAGAAAACACTGTACGGCCTCGCGCTGGAACAACTCAGCCATAACATCAGCCTTGTCCGCCCGGGCCTCAGTTTCCGCGAATTCTCGGAAAGGTGCTGGACTGTTCCGGCGCAATTCGAGAAGAACCGCTACATGATGATGGTCCACGGCTCCGGCTTGGTGGACGAGTACCCTACCATCTCTTATCTTGCGGACAGGGTCGACTGGGGCTACGACGGCCGGTTCGAGGAAAACATGGTCGTCTGTGTGGAGAGCTATATCGGCGCCGAGGGTGGACCACAAGGCATCAAGCTCGAACAACAGGTTCGAATAACCCGCACAGGGGCTGAGGTCATGTCGAAAGCGCCGATAGTCGACGCACTTGAGACTTGAGCGGCGTGCTGCAGATCGTGAAATAGCAAATAGATCAGGAGCTCTAGATGAATCAAGCGAGCAATCCAATCGACCGATGGCCCGTCTACACCGCTGCAGGGTTTCTTGCATTCTGCGGAATGTTGATTTACTCAATCATGCCGCTTGTCGTGCACGCGCTTCACCTGCGGTATGGTTTCAGGGAGGCGCAGTCCGGTGACATCCTGGGATACTACTTCGGGGGCGTCACGGCGGTATCGCTGACGACATTCGCGTGGATACGCCGCATCAATTGGCGCACCATAGTTGCAGTCGGTCAGGCCATAGCCGTAGTGACGCTGTTTGCCACCATGGCGGCAAATGATTTCCTCCAACTTTCGATTTTGATGGGAATCTCGGGGGTCGGCTCGGGAATGACCTACGCGTTGATACTCACGCTGTTGGGCGATAGCGACGATGCGGATCGCGCATTCGCGATCAACCTGGTTTTTCAGGCGGTACCTGCGGTTCTGATGCTCCTGCTGTTGCCCCTGATCTTTGCGAATGACGCGACAGACATGAGGCGCCTGTCCTTCGTCATGGGGACGACGATGCTCTTGCTCAGCGCAGGCGTATGGTGGCTGCCCCGGTCAGGGCGGAAAGGGACCGTAAAGTCGAGCGCCGCCCATGAGTCGGCGGAACGCACGGCATTAGGACTGCCGCTGTTTGGAATTCTCATCACCTTTCTCTTCATGATGTCCTGCACTGCTCCGTGGACATTCATCGAAGAGGCGGCCGGCGAGAGGGGCATTGACGGAGTCTTCGTCGGCCTTGCACTCGCTGGTTCAATGTTCGCCGCCGTCATCGGAAGCCTCGCAGCGGCTGTCATCGGCGACCGCTTCGGCAAACTTCGACCTGTCTGTATCGGTGCCGTTGTGTACATGACGGGAATACTGCTTCTCCATGTTTTCCATACGCGGGAGATTTTTGCACTCGGTGCTTTCTTGTTCTATCTGCCATCAAACTTTCTTCTCGCTTACTCACTTGGCCTCACTGCGGAGGTCGATACCGGTGGGCGCCTCATCGGTGTCTCGACGGCGAGTATGTTGGGTGCGCCACTGGTGGGTCCTCCAATCGCCGGACGACTTTATGAAGCCTATGGTTTCTCCAGCAACCTCATGATGGGACTGGTAAGCGTCCTGTTGGGTGCCGTCTTTTATGCGATTTTGCTGCATATTGGGCGAGGAACGGCAATGCGAGAGTCAGCGAACGCTGAAGTGCTGGATGCCCCGGTGATCGAACCGACTCGCCTCTGACGGCGCGGCGGCTTCGTGTCTAGCTCGCCTTGTCGCTGCGCCTTGCATGACGCGTTTTGAGTTCAGCGATGACCTGCGACAGCGACAGACCCTTGACCTTGAGGAGGAGGAGCATGTGGTACAGGAGATCCGCGGCTTCGCCGACGATCTCCGGGTCGGACTGCGCGACGCCGGCCAGCGCCAGTTCCAAGCCTTCCTCGCCGACTTTTTGCGCGATGCGCCGAGTACCCTCCGCGAGGAGTTTGGCGGTGTAGCTGCCCGGCGGACGCGTGGCGATTCGCTCTGTGATGACTTGTTCGAGTTCGCTCAGGAACGCGATGCGCTGCGCACCCGATTGGGGTGGACTCTCGCCCCAACAGGTGGGCGTGCCCTTGTGGCAGGCGGGACCGGTGGGTTCGGCCAATATCAACAAAGTGTCGCCGTCGCAATCGGCAGCGATTTGCCTGACCTCGAGAAAGTGACCCGAGGTCTCGCCCTTGGTCCATAGGCGGCCCTTGCTGCGGCTCCAAAAGGTGACGCGGCCGGACGCCTGCGTCGCGGCGAGCGCCTCGGGATTCATATATCCCAGCATGAGCACCGCGCCGCTGCCGGTATCCTGAACGATGGCCGGCAACAGGCCGCCGCCCTTGTCCCAATCGAGCTCCATCACCGTGCTCAAAGCGATACCTCCCGCACTCGAAGTCGTGGCTCCCGCACTCAAAGCCGTACCTCGATGTCCGCCTCGCGCAGCCGGCGCTTCAAGTTCGGAATCGCGATCTCGCCCGAATGAAACACGCTGGCGGCGAGTGCCGCATCCACCCGGGCCGCTTGGAAAACTTCGGTAAAATGTTCCACGGCGCCGGCGCCGCCCGAGGCGACCAGCGGCACGCGGCACACCTCGCGTATTGCGCGCAGCTGGGTGATGTCAAAGCCCTGGCGCACACCGTCGCTCGACATGCAATTGAGCACGATCTCGCCCGCGCCCCGGCGCTGTGCCTCGATGACCCAGTCGACGGTGCTGCGCGCGGTATCGCGGCTGCGCTCGATGTCGCCGGTGAATTGCTGCACCCGATAGCCCTGACCTACGGTCTGGCTGTCGACCCCCACCACCACGCACTGGGCGCCGAAGCGCTGGCTCAGGGCGTCGATCAAGTCCGGGTCGGCGAGCGCGGGTGAATTGACGGAGATCTTTTCGGCGCCGGATGCCAGTACTTCCTCCGCCTGAGTCACGGAGCGAATTCCCCCGGCCACGCAAAACGGGATATCGAGCGTGCGCGCCACGCGTGTGACCCAGGAGCGATCCACCGAACGGCCTTGGGGACTTGCGGAAATATCGTAGAACACGAGCTCATCCGCACCCTCATCGCGATAACGCGCCGCCAGCTCCAGAATGTCGCCGACCACTCGGTGATCGCGAAAGCGCACGCCCTTGACGACCTGTCCGTCGCGAACATCCAAGCAGGGGATTATGCGTTTGGCAAGAATGGCTGCAAGTCCTCGATGGGAATGAGTTCTTCGAGCAATGCCTTGCCGCTGATCGCCGCGGCCGCTCCGGCTTCGGAGAGCGCGTGCAGATCGCGCGCATCGCGAACGCCGCCCGAGGCCTGCCATTGTATTTCAGGATGGCGCCGCACGGCCTCTCGATAGAGAGCGACATTCGGTCCGGTCAAGGCGCCATCGCGCCCTACATCCGTGCACAGCACATGCTTGAGCTGCGAGCCGG